>FJWA01003388.1_pt1 | contig 11071 bp, 5 predicted proteins | sample 1011891 | NCBI WGS metagenome assembly FJWA01 (sample SAMEA3912450, study PRJEB9761) | metagenome | biome: forest; material: soil | place: USA | collected 2011-06-22 | depth 0.1 m
GTTGTGCGCCGTGCTGAGCTGCTGCTGCGCNAGCTGGGCCTGGTGCTTGGCGCGCTCNGCGTTGGCNGCCGCCATGCGCTCCGAGGTGCGGATCAGGTTCTCCGAGGTGTCCGTGTAGAAGAAGTTGAGCGAGGCCAGCTCGTGCCACTTAGGCGACTTGAGCATGTCGGCGGGGACGCCGAGCACCTCGCCCGTCTCGTCCTTGGCGTTGAAGAAGCCGAAGAGGAGCTCCAGCCAGCGGTAGACGACGTCCATTTCGGATTGCGTAAGGGGCTTCTGCGACGACGGCTTGTCCGAGAGCGGCGGGACGAGGAGGTTCTCGATGGCGAGGAGCACTTCTTTCCAGAGCCGCGTCATGACCGCCATCATGGTGGCGTCGGTGAGCGTGTGCTTCATGATCGCGAAGTTCTCGTCAAAGTAGGTGAAGAGCGGTTGGAGCGCGCCTTCTACCTCGGCCGGTGTGAGCGTGGGCGCGTGGGACTGCCGCTTCTTCCAGAGACTGGCCATCGAGGCTCCGATGCCCTTGTTGAGAAGACTGCGCAGAGCCTCGCGTGAGAGCGTCGTGTTGATGTGCATGGAGAGCTGCCTCTGGGTTAGCGCCGCGGCTGCGACCGGCGAGGGGAGGCCTGCTTCAAACTCGGGCGTGATACATACCTTGCTCGTGACCTTGCGCACCATGTCCCGCTCCGTCCTCTTCAGATGCCGGAACGCCTTTCCGACATGGAACTGGATGTCGTCGCGCTCGCCCTCCATGCTGACCCGGATCAGGATCCTCCCTTGCGTGTCCAGGTCCAGCCAAAACTCTCTCGGCAGGTAGTCGCCAAAGTGGACCGGGTCAAGCTTCAGCGACGTTCGCCCGACAAAATCATGGTCCCCGATCATATCGTGGTCCCAGATTGTCGCGATGAGGTTGAGCGGGCCCGACACGCTGATGTCAACCGACTCGTCCCACCGCGGGTTGAGGCTCCGCGGGATCACCCTCGTCCTGTGGAGGCGCTTCTGGTACTCGTCGCACAGGACAACGTACGGATCGCTTGTCCCGGTCGGGTCGCAGGCCTTCAGCTCCTCGCCCTCCACAATCTTGACCGTGAACACGTATTGTGCTGGCCGCCTCGCCGGCTTCGGCCCGTCAGCCTTTTTGAGCACCTCGGCACAGGCGTCCACGTTCATGCGCTGCTCCAGCGTGTCCAAGACTTGCATGGCCCATTCAATGTTATTGAACTTGACAAAGGACTAGACGGCTGTTAGCAACGAAGGACGGCTGGGTGGAAGGATACGAAACACGAAACAGCACTGACCTGGGGATAGAATTGAAAAGGCTCGATCTTCTCCTTGTTGTTCCAGGCGTCCTTTGCGTACTGCAAGAACCTCTCTTGCGCCGTCTTGGAAGCGGCGGCCGCCTCCTGGGCGCTCTGCCGATCCATCTCCCTGGCAAACTGCTGCTCGACAACCTCGCAGTACCGGCCGATGCCCGCGGCAAACGATTTGGCGAGGGCCGTCATGAACCGTGCCACGTGCACTTCGTCGGCCCACTCTAGCTGCTGCAACTGGTCGACCGTCTGCGTGAAGAGGGTAAAGATGTCGATGATGGATACACTGTGCCGCTCGTCGTCGGTCGGTATGTCGCCCTCATGGCGCGTCCGGACATTGAACGCGTCCTGCTTGATCGCCTCGTCGACGAAGCCCGACATCCTGTCGTCGACGTTCTTGATCCACTGCCAAACGAAGGAGTCAAGGAGACCCTCAATGTGGTAGGCAAAAGGGCTGCCCGGGATAGCTTCATGATGCATATTTCTAATTTGAACGAGCTCCTTGTACAGGTCGAACCCATCTTGCATATCGATCTCGGCGTCGTTTTCTTTGGCGGTGATGAGCACGCGCTTGAGGATTTCATGGCCGTCCTCTTCGAAGCTCGGGAGTGTCGTCTCGACGAACGCCTTGAATGGGCTGGCGCCCATGATTTTCGGGTTCTTGCGGTAGCGTTTCTTGATCTTCTCAGCGAGCTCGACCACAGCCTTCCCCAGATTGACGACGTGGCTAAAGTTCCAATCTCGCTGGTTGCGCGGGATGTGCAAGTCCAGAAACTCCCTGTACACCTGGCCAGCCTGCTGGCGCAGCCCGTTATCAAGTTGCTGGGAGAATTCGGCCGCATCCTCGGGACGCTGCGAGAAGGCGGGGTCCGGATAGACATGGTTGTTGAGCAGCGCCATGACGACGCCCACGGTCGGCGGCTTCGGCTCGTAGCAGCGCATCAAGAGATCAAAGACATCCCGCAACAGAGCATCATGGAGGTCCCTCAGAGACTGCTGATAACTCGCAAAATCCACAATCGTCCATCTGCTGGAGTCGATGTCGCTGAGACTGGACGTGTACAGCTGAATCAGGACGGGCTTCTTGGGCTCCTCCAAAGGTTGCTTGACGAGGTCCAGGCACTCGTAAAGCTGCTCGGGAGCCATCTCCTGGTCGAGAAACTTGCGAGTCGTCACTTCGACAAAGGTAACGTATCGAGAGAACTGCGGTATTCGCCAGCGCACCGCGAGTTCTATCAAGAAGTCGGACGTCTCCTCGGACAGGGGCGAGNCGGACGTGTCTGAGTGAAGCTGATCGTACGAGACAACATACTGGAGAATGACCTTGTAAACGGAGCGCGGGTCTGGAGGAATAAAGGTATAACTCGGCTCGTCGACGCTCCGTATGCTGGACGTGTCATCGAGAGAGAGAGAACCGAAGCCGAACGAGGGATCGAGGTTGGGGCCAGGAGACTCTGTGTTGGAGAGCATCCGGCTCAGATCCGCATAGGCCTGGTCCTCATACATGGATTGAGGCCGGATAGGTAGCGGCTTATCGTTGGACGTGCCAGATCCTCCCTTGAGATCTGGGCGGGCGGTCAAGATCTCGGCAAAGATCCTTCCCAGGTGGTGCCCTTCTCCCTTTCTCCATTCCTCGTATGCTTCGTCGACGTCAAAATCCTGCTTCCGCAGGGTGCCAGCCATGCCGGACGAGAGCCTGAACTGATATCCCTTGTAGTCTTTCAAGGCGGCCTCCTCGGTCCAAGCAGACATGTTCCGGTCGATATCGGCCTGGGCTTGGGAGTGGGTGACGCCGAATATCTTGGTGACGAGCTGAACCATGTGCATATCCTTGACCTCGTAGGTCAGCGGAATCTCGACTTCGACGTAAGAGTGGTCCTGCTGGCCGGTGTCGAGATACAGGTTCTGGTCGTTGCTCATGAGCTTCTTCTCGAGCGTGGTGAGACGGCCGACGAGCTCGAGATCACCCTTCTCCCTGAGAATGCTGCTGAGAAGCCGGATGAACATGGCGAGGTGACGGTCGACGAGCACCTTCCACGAGTGGTCTTCGGCGGGCTTGCCGCGCCCCTGGGCCTTGGAAGCGGCAGAGTAGAAGATCAGGACTAGGGGCTCGAGCTTGCGGTCCTTGTCGATGGCTTTCTGGAAGTCCTTGGCCGTGAAGGCGGTGTAGGCCTCGGCAAAGGTCCGCTTCACGGCGGCATCGCTGTATCCAGGCATCTTCTCGATGCCCATAAGGACGCCCGACATGCGCTTCTCGAGCGAGCTGCGGAAGCCGGACGGAAGCTTCGTCGACGCCGACCCCGTCGGGACGAGCTCCTTGACCAGGTCGGAGACGCTCGAGGTGTGGACTCGGGGTGCGGGCTTCGGGGCGCTGACATATTCCTTTCTCTTTTTCCTGGGCTGGAGGAGGTAGCGGAGGAAGGCGATGCGCAGGGCGAACGAGTAGGCTTCGTCGTAGCTGATGGCGGGGGCGCGGGCCTTGGACGAAGCGGTGCGACCCAGGCGCTGGCCATCCTGGACGCTCTGCACGCTGCCGACCCGGCGGCTAGGGTGGTAGGAAGATCGTGAAGCGGTCGACATTTCGAGGTCACGGGGGGGCGGCTGAGAGGGAGTCGCGGGGACACTGAGAGGCGCTGGCGTTGGGCGGTTGTCGGCCGAGGTCAAGCGCCCGTCGTCATGGCGGCACCAGTCGAGGGGACGACGACGGGTCGGACGCTGCGAAAATGGGAAAATGACACAACAGCGTCAAATTGCGGCCAGGGAGACCACAGTGTTTTTGGCGACGAGGTGGTCGGCGGTAAGAAGTGATGCGCACGAGATTGCGTCGGGCGAGGGTTGGAAGGGTTGGACCACCGAAACGTCATATGCCTACCCATCCCGCTGCTGCTGTCGCTGACTGGAGCCGGGTCGTCGTCCAAAAATGGAGGGGTTTCCAGGGGCTTTCAAGGCAGGGATCGTGTTGATCAACTTTCAATACGGACTACCGGTATGGATTCTGGATTCTGTACTGTCAGCGACGGCGAAGCACTTCGTTGTCTGTCTGGGTCAAGTCCAGCGCAGGTCATTCAACCATGACCCCAACGGATTCCATTCCATAGTTTGACAACACGGAAGGCTTCCAGAAAAGGGATGTTGGTCGCCTCCGTGGGCACGGGAAGCTGTTTGCTGGAACGCGGGTGGTGTATTTACTTAGTCGGAACCAGTATTATGTAATTTGTAACAGTGTAATTACGGTACGAGAGACATCCCAGCAGGATTCAGGTTCCCTACCTTCGTCCGTCCTAGACCCAGACAGCGTGTCAACCCGTATAGGTCATTAGGCCCCTATTTTTAAGTTTCCCTGTAATACTCCATATGTTCGTGTCGAAAAATCTACTCTTGTGCCTGCTATATAGGGGTTGCTGCCACCCCCTGTTTGCTTGCATACCTAGGTAGGTTCTGTTACAGAGCGCACAAGCGGTATCTTACAGCCTTCGAGATCGACCCATGTCGGGATTTCCCGACTGACAAAGAATCCCATGTCCCACAGCCACCCGTTGTCAAAGACACCAGCGTCCGAAAATAGAACGAAGGGTTGGAGAGAAGGCAGGGCGGCACTCACGTGGCTTCCGTCATCCCATTATTCATCATTCCGCCCTGAAAGTGGAAATACGAACCTGCGCCCCGCTGGAGGATACACCGCGCGGGGTGTCAAGGACTCAAGGTTACTGCAAGTACAGAATACACCACACCTTGTCCATCTCTGTGCGGACGGCAGGCTGCCGCAGTCACAGACCAAAGGCCACCCAACGGACACACCTCCAAGGCTCCATACGTCATCTGGCGGCGCTTGTCAGCACAAGATCCAACCCTAGCGCCGCCTGTAGCGTGCGCCCATGGCACGGGCCAGTTCTCATAGGTTCCAGGTTGCCATCTGACCTCGCGGGTGGCTGTGACTGTGTTCGTACCTGCAGGGGCAAAGAGAGCCGCGTTGTCTTGCCACCAGACTGCCGTCTGGGAAACCCGTTGGGAAGCCCCCTGGGAGAATGATCCTGTGCCTCGGTGACTGCGGCCGATGTGTGGAAAATGGAAAGGGATGATGATGACTTTGTCTGGTGAGCCTCCGACCCGCAGCAGAGCAGAGTCCAGACAGGCTGGGTGGGCCCCGTGAAATACAGGGGTTTTAACCAAGCGACCGTTACAGGCGTTCACCTGGGGCCCGGCGGGGCTGCAGGGTTTCAGAAGATCTTGTTGCGTGTCCCCAGCCAAGCGCGAAGCCCAGATGCCCCAAATGCCCCAAAGTGCCCCCTGCCAACGCCCCGTCCGAATTGAGAGCCCCAGACCAGGCAACCCCGCTGCGCCGCTGCGAACCGGCCAACGACCAACACCACCCGCAACCCGCAACCTGCACTCCGCAGCGGGCCCTGGGTTCTTTGAATTAATTCGACTGCCCGCCGACTGCCCTCAACCACCTTGTTGCCCGGCTCCGTCAACACACTCCCGCCGACAAGTCGGTGTCCGCACTCAGCAACCCCCGGCGCCGAGATGGGCAACGTTAGCAGCGTTCCCGAAGACGGCGCGCCTCTCTATCTTAGAGATCAGAATCGATGTAAGTCTCGGCGAAGCTGTTTCCCCGCTGTGCTGTGCGACTCGGCAGAGCGATCGTCCTCGTGGCCGTGGGTCGCTTCACCGCGCAGTGCTCCATGCTCTGCACGGCAGTGAATGCAAGAATTGCGCGTTGCATGCTAGCTACACCTCACCTCGCAAGAGATGCTGACTCCTCCTTCGCGCAGTAACCATCTCTTCTGTGGTCATAGCTAGCCCGAAGCGGCGCACCTCCATAAACATCGTTCCGAACGCATTCCCGGCCACCCGACTGTCCGCATCGCGAACCTCTGGCGATACGACCCCGCTCGAGTTTGTCCTGGTAAGCAGTCGACCGTGAAGTTTATGGCTGGCTTGCTCTCTGTCTGCCCGCATTGCTAACCGTGTTGACTCAGGACGCCGACCAAGTCGGAACTGCTGCGGGCCCCGCGTTCCTGCTGAAGCTCTCCAACGACGACGATCTCGTCTTCACCTTCACCTTCGTCATTCGCAAGTCACAACATGGCCTCCAAAACCCGTCCGACACGGGCGCCCTGCCCGACACCCAGATCAACGGCCTCACTTTTGTCTTCGCCTCGGCAGCCCGCGACGTCGAGAACCTGGTGACCCGCGAGTTCCATGCCGATCCAAACCTCCACAAGAATTCCAATGTTGCGCTCGTTGGCAGCTACTCGACTGAAGGCAGTGCCTCAGTAACCTTTGACTGGACATGGCGTTGGAAGCCGCCCAAGATGACCGAGGACCGCGGCGGTGGCTGGAGGAACTCGTGCAGCGTTAGTGCCCTTGGAGGCCGTCTCCCTCTAGGATCACTGCTAATTCTCGTCTAGTTCGTCGAGTACGACCAGCGAGCCCATCGCCTAATTACGCTAGCTAGCTTCTCATTCTATGTCGCGAGTACGTCGCTCTCAAGGGTGCGCCGCCTCTCACAGAATCCTGCTGACACGGTGTAGACGCATCGCCATACCTGAGCCAACCTAATTCACCGACTCCTCCGCTGCTCAGCGCTCCCCCCAAAGTCCGCGTGGTGTCGGCACAGTCGCTCGAGTCCCAGATCGGTACCATTCCGGAAGACGAGGTGATCGCCTTACCCCAACAGCCCGCTCTCGACTCCGCCAACGGTCACGGCCTGCCCGTGCCATCCGCATCGCCAGCTCCAAATCAGCCCATCAGAGTCGATATCTCCTGTCCTCGACCCGCTGAGGATATTTCCACGTCCGATGATGGTCCCGTCTTCCGGGCGACTATGAAGTCTCTTGAGCAAAAGACTGGCAATATGCGGATGCAGATGAAGAGGCTGATCAAAAAGGCCGAATACGTCCACCAAGCGCAGCAAGAGGCCAACGATGCCTTTCGTTCGTTCATGGAGGCCCTGAAGGAAGTCTCGGCGACCAATGCCAACGCCGTCCAGCCCGCCATCGAGCATTACTTTGACAAGATTGCCCGCGAGATTCTCTCATACGAGCGGCAGAACACGGCCAACTTGAAAAACATCGTCATCGACCCCGTGCACAAGCTCTACCAGATCGACATCAAGCAGGCCGAAGCCAAGAAGCGCGACTTTGAAGAGGAGAGCAAGGAGTTCTACGCATACGTCAGCCGGTACCTGGGCCAGCGCCACGATTCTGTCAAGGCAAAACAGAGCGATTCCAAGTACCAGACGAAGCGCAGGAACTTTGAGCTCAAGCGTTTTGACTACTCGTCATTCATGCAGGACCTTTCCGGCGGTCGCAAAGAGCAGGAAGTCTTGTCAAACCTCACCAAATACGCGGATGCCCAAGCTAGGTGCTTTCTGAAAACCGCAAAGAAGGTCGACGAGCTCCTCCCACAGCTCGTAGCGCTGTCCACCGAGGTCCAGGAGGCAGACAAGGATTACCAATACCAGCGGCGGGAGCGAGAAGAAAAGCGAAGGGTCCTCGAAAAAAGCAACCTCAATTACACCGAACCCGAACCGCCTTCGACGGCGGTAGGGCCCAGCCCCGCGATAGGACTTGCCAACAACGGGACTCAGTCCAACTCGGACACCGAGATCGGCCGGGCTGACAGCACCGGATCTCAGCTCAAGCCGACGCGTTCGGCAAACTCCTCGGGCAACTCGCCTGGCGTGGGGGATCTATCCAGGTCTCCCGGTAGCCTCAGCCAGCAGGGTAATATCAGCAGCCCCCTGCAAAGCAACAAGTTCAAGGGCTTCCGTGACCTGGAGGAGCGGGATCCCAACCAAGCGGTGGCATCCGATAAGGATGCGCCGAACAGAAAGGAAGGCCTGCTCTGGGCGCTCAACCGTCCCGGAGGTCACGTCGACCCGCGGAACCTGAACAAGCAAGGCTGGCACAAGTATGCCCCCTCCGCAGTGTTCCGTTCAGCTCTCACTCAGCTGCTGACCATGTAAACAGATTCTGGATTGTCCTCGACCAAGGCAAGCTGTCCGAGTATAGTAACTGGAAGCAGAAGCTGGATCTCCACATGGAACCCATCGACTTGCGTCTTGCCTCTGTCCGGGAGGCCAGGAATGCAGATCGCCGTTTCTGCTTCGAAGTCATCACGCCCCAGTACAAGCGTGTTTACCAAGCAACATCCGAAGAAGATATGAATAATTGGATCACGGCTATCAACAACGCGCTGCAGAGCGCCGTCGAGGGCCGGACGTTCAGGGACAAGCCGCCGGCGACGGCCCATGCGGACCTGGGGTTCAATGGAGTGGACATCGGCTCGATGCTGGTGGGCAAGAGCTCGTCTGTCGGCCACGCCAGCCATGCTGCAAACGCCATCCCATTCCGGCGGACGACTGTCGGCGCCCGTCCCAGCACCTCGCGCGCCAGCAGCTTTGAGGACAAGCCCGACAAGCTGCTCCAGATGCTGCGCGAAAATGATCAGGGCAACTGCTGGTGCGCCGACTGCGGGTCCAGCAACAAGGTCGAGTGGGTCTCGCTCAACCTCGCCATCATTGTTTGCATCGAGTGCAGCGGCATCCACCGGTCGTTGGGCACACACGTCAGCAAGGTCCGCTCCCTCACGCTGGACACGACATCGTTTACGCCCGACATTGTCGAGCTGCTTCTCCTTGTTGGAAATAGGGTGTCCAACATGGTCTTCGAACACAGGTTGGACCCAACCATGAAGCTCACGGCTCAGGCAAACCGAGAGCAACGGCTGAGGTTCATCACTGCCAAGTACGTCGACCGCGCGTTCGTCGAACCCATCTCGGCGACCCTCTCAAGATTTGCCACCCCAGACGACACCCTCCTTGCCAGCATCAAGCGAAACGATATCCAGCAGATCCTCTACGCCCTCGCCCTCCGAGCGAGTCCCAACGTGACCGACAAGTCTCGCGGCACGCACGCTGTGTACCTGGCCCTCGCCGCCGCCGACCCAGCTCCGCCATCCCCGCTCCCATCGCAGACCCTGGCCCCGCCCACCCCAACCGTGGACCGGGTCGTGCCGTTCCCCGTGGCCGAATTCCTGATCCAAAACGGCGCCGAGATTCCCACCTCTCTGCCGCCCGTCCCGCTCAGCCTCGCGGCGCAAGCCTACCTCGAGATGAAGCGCGGGCGCAAGGCGGCCATCGAGGCGTCCGGATCGTACGACAGCGGCGCGGGCTCCACGCTGGCCGGGTCGAGCCAGAGCGACAAGCTCCAGCGCGAGCGCGAGGCCAGGCTGCAGAAGCGGGTCAGCGCCGGCGGGCGGCTGGCCAAGACACCGATCCCGGAACGCTAGAGCGCGTTGGGGGTCGCCGTTGTCGCCTGCGGCGTGCCGTTTTGGAGACCGGGGAGGCAGAGGGGGTATTCCTCGCTGTGAACATGCCGAGGTGGAGGTGTGGGTGCGATGTTCTTTCTTCATGCCGGTATTGCCTTTTTTTGCATTTCCTTTTGCCCCTTTTTTCTCTTTTTTTTTCGCTTGCTTCTTGTGTATGGGTTTTGTAATCCGGGAGAATGAATGCTCCTGAGATTGGCTTGAAGGGGGCAACCATCCTCCTCGCAAGTCTCTTGAGGAGTTGGAGGTGCCGATGTCTTCTTGCCTTCAAATTCGAAGGCCTTCCAGGGAAAGGAGGAAAGTGGCATGGATCATGGCCGAGCTGAAGAAGGCTTGGAAAGAGGCCACGCGTCTTGGGGGAGTTGGTTGCTTTCTCTGTTTTGTGTTTCTGAAACGGGAGGGGAACAGGATGGATGAATGGATGGGCTCGGTGGTTGGAGTGTGGAGTTTGTGTCTGTGTTGGGTGTACGGATTTCTACTGTTTGGAATGAATTACTCCAGGCCGGCGTACATGGTTGGGAAGGGGTCCCATGGCGGCTTGGGCTGGAGCTTGTAGGCATAATCTTAATGAATGAATAGGGAAGATCATTCCTGGTGCATGTATGGTATACCTGGGGTTTTCGTCGAGCCTGGCTGGGCACAGGGAGTGTTTGTTGGTTGAGACTGCCCTGCTGATCTTTCTCCTCAAGTCTCTCCCCTCGCTCCCACCTCCTCATCCACAACCACAACCATCTTCCCCCTCGCCCTCCCCTCCTCCATATACCGATGTGCCTCCCGTATCTCCCCAAACCGAAACACCCTGAACGGCTCCGCATCGAACCTCCCCTCCGCCACGGCCCGCACAATCTCCCCAAACGGGACATCCGACAACGGAAACTCGGCCGTGCCAAACACAAAACTCCCAAAGAAGCTCAAGTGCACCCCGCTCGCCATCTGCAGCAGCGGGTTAAACTCCCGGATGGGCTCCAACCCCCCCAGCCAGCCCGCAAGACACACCCTGCCCCCGCGCCGCACCAGGCCCAGCGACTCGACAACCGTGCTGTTCCCCACCAGCTCCAGCACCTTGTCAAACCGGTCGCCCCTCCCGCCTCCTCCTCCCACCACCTCGGTCTCCAAGACCGCATCCGCGACCCCGAGCGCCCGCAGCTCGGCGAACCGGGCGGCGGAGCGCGTCGTGCCCGTCACGACCGCCCCGGCGGCCACGGCCAGGTTGATGGCGGCGCGGCCGAGGGAGGAGGTCGCGCCGCGGACGAGCAGGCGGTCGCCGCGCGCGAGCTCGAGGTTGCGGAAGAGACAGGTCCAGGCCGTGGCGTAGCTCTCGGGGAGGGCCGCGAGGGCGAGCCAGGTGAGGCCTGTTCCTGGGACGGTGGCTGCTGCTGCTGCTTGTTTTGCTGCTCCCTCGGGGCTGTCGCCCTCGCCGGCGCCGGCGG
>FJWA01003783.1_pt1 | contig 11069 bp, 15 predicted proteins | sample 1011891 | NCBI WGS metagenome assembly FJWA01 (sample SAMEA3912450, study PRJEB9761) | metagenome | biome: forest; material: soil | place: USA | collected 2011-06-22 | depth 0.1 m
TGAGGTCCTCGGCCTCGAGCGCCTTGAGAGCGGCGGCCGAGGTGTCCTTGAGTTGAATTGGCCCTCGATGGCGCACATGACGGGGAACAGGTAGTCGCCAGACGTGTCGAAGGCCACGAGCACGGGGTCGGCCGAGCCGGATTCGGGCGTGACGGGAGCTAGATTGGCAAGGCGGGAGCCGACGGGGAGCTTGTCCCACGAGGCGAAGCGTAGGCGCGATGCACCAAGGTTGGTGACCTCGTCGGGGAAGTAGTGCAATAGGCGATCGGTCGAGTCGCTGTTGATCAGGTACAGCACGTCCGTGTTGCCCGCTAGAGTAACGACGTTGAGTACCGTGTTGTTGGTCAGCAGACTGAGCTCCTCAGTGCTATCGACAGGCGCGAGGAAGAGGTTACCGTTGCTAGCCGGGTACAGCTCGAGGGAGCCAGTGGTGTCGCGGACGGTGGCGATGCCGTTGCCGGGCTCCACCTCGGGGGTAGGAATCGTCGTGTTGGAGGGCAGGGTCGTGTTGGGGTACGGTCCGGAGCCTGCAGCGGCCGAATCGGTGCCCTCTCCCTCCTGACGAGGAGGGAAAGCCAAGAGGTCCCTTTCGAAGTTTGCCGGTCGGGCCCATCAGCTTGAAGGCGTCGCCCTCGATACCTGTAACGACATATAGAGCTCCATCATCACCGGCCCGGACATCCCTGTACCAGATGACGGCAGACTTTTTGACGTTGGGCCAGGTGTCGCCGAAGAGGGCGTNGTCGATGGTAAGCGTGCTGCCGCTGTAACTGGCTAAGTAATATAGCTTTAGTAGCCACGTTACACGATCCCGGTTTTGAGACAGACCGTAGCACACGTCGATGATCGTAATGAACTTGGGAAATGGGATGTTCTTGTAGATGTTCCCGGGCAAGATGCTACCAAGAGTCGAAGGGGATGGCCAATCCGGTGAAAGCATGCTTCCCGCTCCAACGGGGCCGGGGCGGATGGTGAGGACGCCCGAGTTCTGCTTGCCGACCCAGGAGCGCGTCTCGGCGCCGTAGCGGTACAGCATGAAGATGGACTTCTCGACGCCGGGAAGCCGGTCTTGACTCGGTGCGATGGATTGGGCAACGGTGTTGGTGTTGATCTCGATACGGTTGCCCAGCTGCCAGTTCTTAACGGCGTAGTTGGTGATGTCGACGGTGCCGTAGACCAGGTTCATGATCTCGAAGGGGCTCATGAGCATCATCGAGTCGTAGGCGTCGGTGCGGGGTGTGCCGGCGCGGCTGCGTGCAAAGCAGCCCGATTGGCCCTGGGGAGGACTGGCACTCCACGACACGCCGGCGTAGTCGGATTGACCGGCGCACCACGACATGCAGTTCTCCATGGTGTCCATCAAGGTCGCAGTCGTGTCGTAGTACATGTAGTCGTAGCCGCAGCGGATCTGCCACTGGTTGCCCTTGTCGTCGGTGTACACCTGATTGTTGGCCGCGGGGCATTTCAGACCGTCGTCGACCGAGGGCAGGTCCGGGACGCTAGGGGGTCCGCCGCTGTCACTGCAACCGTTGCCCGGTGTGTAGGTAGCCAATGCAGCCCTCGGCCAGGGCAGGACTAGCCCACTCGGCAATCGTGCACTCGGGGCCATCGTCCACTTCGAGCGTGATTTCGTTAGTCAACTTGATGTCCCGAGCAATGCCCAAGCACTCGTTGGTGCCGACGGAATTGCCCTCAGTGCCTAGGCCAACTTCGAACTCGGCCGTGCTGACGATGACAGGGGTGTCGACGAGCGCGATGCCCTCCTTGAAGAGTCCGTTAAGGATGTCGATGCCGAACCACAGGCTGACCGGCAGGCCAAGGGCAGCCGTAGCCGTGACGCCGCCGTGGACCTGGAAGACGTGGTTAAGGTTGGGGGTCCAGCCGCTCTGGTGCGAGTTCTCAGGGTTCTTGAGGTCCAGTGTAGCTCCGAAGCCGGGCCAGGTCAGGGAAGCACCGGTGAGGATCTGGCCNTCGGCCTCGACGCCAAGGGTGAATTTTCCGCTGAGGCTGACCTTGGGGCCGAGAGTGACGGTACCGGGAATCGACTAGCCGGGAAGACCCTTGGAAAAGATCTCCTTCTCCCATTCCTTCTCCCACTTGGCGTACGCGTTGACTCCAATGTACATGCCGATATACATATCACCGCTAACCCCGATTGACGCAGATTTGACAACGCTGAGAGGGGTGGCACTGATGCTGCCAGTAGCCTTGATAGAGCCTCGGACACCGCAGTTAACGCAGTAAATCTCCACACCAGGCTCTGGCACAGCCTCGCCGATCAGATCGGCAGCTAGGTTGTCGAGCACCGTCTTAGTAGCCGAGAACTTCTCGTCGTCCGCGCCCATCTTAACGTGTACATCTTGAAGGCTTTGCCCTAGGGAGAGTCGGTCAGCATAGTGCTTGTGGGCCCGAGGCTCACGGGGAGCGTCAGCGAGTTCGAGTACTCGCCCGTGACGACAAAGGCAACGAACTTGATGGCGTTGACAGCGAGCGCCACGGCCACGGCGGCGACTGCCTTAGCCGTGTTGATAACGAAGTTGGCGGCCCCGACAATGGCATTGCCGACGGTTTTGGCGACGCCCACGATGGCATTCCCAACCGCCTTAGCCCCACTGACAATGTTTTTGCCCATACTCCAAAGGAAGCTACCCAAATCACGAGCTTGGGTCTGGCTATCGTCCTCGGTGGAAGCGGCCAGGTCGAACACAGCCTGAGCATCGAGACCGCCCTCGCTGTAGTACCCCAGCTTGTCATCGAGAGCCTTGTCGAAGTTGGTACCGCACGGCACGGCAGGAAGACCATGGAGAGTATCAGCCGAGGGCGAGCCGCACGTGTCCTCCTCGGGGGGCGGGTTGCTGACGGTGATGTTCCCAAAGTCGACGTTGAGGTCGGCAAAGATATCTCTGAGCTCGACAAGCTGGCCAAGAGCCTCGAAGGAGAAGGAAGACTCTTGGAACGAGATGGTGTGCGTAAGGAAGAATGCGTTGTGATCGGCCTCGTTACCGCAGCTGGCCGCCGAAGTGATGAGAATGACGTCCTCGTCGGTCTGCCACGAGTCCTGGGTAAAGTAGAAGGGATATGACGTGTTGAAGCGGCCGTGCAGGGTGCCTGCCTCGCAGACGACGTCCTTGATGAAGATTGAGTGGTCCAGGACGATGGAAGGGTAGCTGTAGGTGATGTTGAGGCGGACTGTCACGGGGCCGAGGTCGGTGCCGTCGCTGTCGCTCTGCCCGCCGTTGTACCAGAGCTNAGACACCGGGTCAGGGGNCAAGACACCGGTGCCGGCCATGTTAATGCCGGGAGGCGGAACGGGGCCGAGGGTGGCGATGGGGGCAGGCTCGATCACGAAGGGTCCCTCGAAGGTCTCCTCGGTGCCGGAGCCAGGATCCATAGGGGTAGCGGTGTGAAAGGTGAAGATGGAGCCGGGTGACTTGAGCTGCTTGGCCGTCCACACGTAGCCGACCTTGGCGAAGTCGCCAACGGCATTCTTCAGGTAGCATGACGGCGCGACGTAGCTGGAGTGTGGCGCAAAGTATTAGTTCGCGGCTACGTTTCAGCGCGTTGGTCGGGAGAGGATCGGCTTACCTGACGTCGACACACTCAGTGTTATCATCGCAGGCGGCGATACAATCCTCAAATGAGGTGGTGATGATGCCCACGATGTCGTTGCCGCCAAAGTCAACGCCGCGCATGATTTGGTACAGGCCGTTCTTGGCTGAGGTATACTTGACCAGGTTGCTAGCATCGCCCTCGCAGCTGAGTGACTCCTTGGCGGAAGGCGTGGTGGTGGACGGTGTGGTGGACGGTGTGGTGGTGGTGGAAGGTGTGATGGCGGCGATGGTGGTGGAATTGGCGGGCTTACGCACGGCGCCCCAGACGGCATCGCTATGGACGGCCGGCATCTGGTCCTTCTTGAGATAGCAAGCCCCCTGAACGTAAGCCACGTTGACGCACTCGGCATTGACATCGCAAGCGTCGATGCACTTCTCAAAGGAATCTGCGCCTACGCCAAGCAGATCGCCGCCAGCGTAGTCAAGGCCGCAGGTGATTTCAAAGTTGTCCGTGGCAGCCTTGTAAATGGCGCCGTTGCTCGCGTTGCCCTCGCAGGTCAGCTTGGCGTGGTCGAGCCACCGCCGTTGCCGTTGGTCACCAGCTTGGCAGTCCAGACCCAGTCACTGGCCTGGGCTTCCTCGGCCTTGTTCTTCAGGTAGCATGCCTCGCCGACATAGCTGACGTCGATGCACCCATCGGTCGCGGCACAGGCGTCGATACNGCCCTCGAAGGTGGCGGAGTTGGTGGCGCCCACGTCTCCTCCTCCATAGTCAACGCCGCANAGAACCTGGAANACGGCGCCGGTAGACGAAGTGTAAGTGGCCTTGTCGCTCTGCTTGTCGACGCAGGTGACTTTGGGGGTGGCTCCCGGCGCGGGGGTGATCTGCTTGGCGGACCAGACCCATTCCCTCTCGAAGCCCGTCTCGATCCTGTTCTTCAAATAGCAGGCCTCGCCGGCGTAGCTAACATCAATACAGCCAGGTGTCGAGTCGCAGGCATCGATACAGCCGGCAAAGGTCGGCGTCTGGGTTGCCGAGAGGTCGGAGCCCGAGTAGTCGATGCCGCAGAGGATCTTGTAGGTGGCCCCGCTGGCGCCGGTGTACGTGGCTTGGTCGCTGGCCTTCCCGACGCAGGTGACCTCGGCGGGGCCGGCAGACCGGCAGGGCCGAGAACGGCGAGCCGGTAGAGACCCCCGAGCCATGTGGGCAAACGAATGCTGGGGGCCGAGTTGGCCGGCGGTTGGCCAAAGGAGAGGACGTGGCGGCGAGAGGTCGCCTTCCACTGATCAAATACAAAGTTCAAGTGAGCGAGTGTGTGCCAGGGTCACGATGCCTCCGGACTGGCAAAAGGAGAGGACGCGAGGGGAGTCGCTGAGGTGGTGGTGTGCCGCTGAGAGTCAGTACGACGGCGGCGAGGGACCCATCTCGACCTAAATAATGGCAGAGGGCCAGACAATGANGTTGGACCTGCGGCCGTCTCTCGTTGTGGAAAGGNCGCTATTGGAGAATTCTCACCCCCTGATGAATGCATNGCCCACTGCCCAAGCGCCTTGTGTCCGCCTCTCCTCGGGTCTGCCGTTATGACGGCGCATGGGGGGCCATGTCTGATATGCAATTGACTACTGTACCTATCTGGCTGGTCCCGGTCCAGATACGTCGTGGCTCTTCGTGTGGCCTGAGCCAGACCAGACAGGGTCGTCCTCCACGGCAAGGGGAATATGGGCTCAGCTGGTGGGTCTACCAACGTCCTGGCGGCACCGCTATCGAGCCCCAGCGGTATGTAGCTAGACTGGATTGGGCCCCTCAGCTCCCCACCAGCGCCCGAACTTGCCGAGGACCATACATGATATCGAATATGGAGTAGTCGGTGGATTAGGGGATGCGCCAAGAAGATTTCTGCTTGCGGTGCGAGTTCTATGGAGCGAGTTTTACGTTTAAAAGGTGAAGATGAGGCGGTTCAGCTTCCAGACCGCGGTTCGCCGCTGCGGCGGGTAGGTGATTTATTAACGTTACGTATTCCATCGTGCACTGTACCGTGTACACTGCTCCTGTCCATATCCCACACCGCGAAGACGAGCAGCTCCTCAATGACGCGGGAGGCTGAAAAACTCCGTCTCCAACCACGAGTGGGGGTAACAGATCTGGGGCCCTGACCGGCTCGAGCCTTGGCAAGTCACGAAAACCTAGAACGTCAGAGTCCCATGGCGTGTGGGAGTGTGGGTTCGATAAATAGGTAACGAACCGAAGAAGGAACACCGGAACGGGCCTCATCTGTACTACCTTACCTTATGGAGGGAATTAGCGTGCTCCCCACAGGGAAAATGATCCTTTCAGTACCTAAAGTCGACGTTACTTTGTGTGCGCAACGCAGTGGCAGGCATGGAATCGACACGAATAGATGGATTGCGGCACCCCAGTTCATCTGGAGATGCCCTCAACATCACGGTCTTGATTGATACCTTGTTGATCAAACCTAAAAAACGTCTGTCACGCCGTTGTCTGCAGACTGTCACTGCAGGGGGTGGGGCGCCAAGACCGCTTTTCTCTATGGGATCCGATCTTAACACCCTAATTTCGATGGGTGGTTCTTGGACCTCCACATGGCCTGCAACCGACGTGCTGGACGAGGAGTCCGGCTGCCTGGGGCCTCGGCAGCCGCCGGAGCTTGATCCCATTGTGCTCTCCGCTATGGACCTTTCTTACCTCCCTCCTTGGGCTTGATCCCTCCCTCCTTGGGCTTGGTGGAGGGACAACCTTAGGCCATCCTTCCACTCTTGGCCTCCCCATGCACAATGATCTCACAGTGCTGAGTGTCCCCACACTCCCACAGACAGCGAGGAAGACCACCACCATTCCTACATGTTCTAAGAAAAGGAATGAGTGGTAAAAGCCGCTTCCCGTGGACCCGGTGCAGGGATGCGAGCCACTCAGCTTGAATTCAGACACCAGTGTGATATTTTCTTCGCTCTCTTCTGAGCACCTCTTGACTTCGGGGCCTCGGGGGGTTGCCGCGGGCTTGCGCGGACGGGATCCTCGGAATCACGGCTCACGCAGCCCACTCATTCATGCATTGCTTCAGAAGGCATTCTTCTGCGTGTCCAAATACCTTGTGAAGTGACGACAGGAATACGACTGGGTGACAGACACCATGCCCCACTAGTCTTCATTGAACAGCTTCTAAACGTGGCCAAGTACGACGATGGGCTACTAGGTAGCTGCCGGGTGCATGCGAGGTGCATCATGCAAAAGCAAACACATATGCCTCCCCGGACTGCACTTGACTCCGCAAATTCGAGCTGTAGCTGGCCTGCTGAGGTCAGGAGATTTTGCCCTATGTTCCACGGTAGAAAAGAGAAGATAAAAGAAATGAAAAAGAGATGAGAAAGGGGATGGAGATAAGACATGAGAAAAAGAGATCATAAAAGAGATGATAAAAGGAGATGATAAAAAGAGAAGAGAAAAAGAGAAGAGAAAAGAGAAGAGAAAAGGAGAAGAGAAGAGAGCAGCAAGTAGAATCAGACTGACGTGTTTCTTTAGTTGAGCCGCATACACTCACTTTCAGACCCGGGTTGTCCACTCTGCCCGTCTCAGAATATGTACTTGCCGGGGATGACGACACTCACGGAAGTGAGGGGAGACTGATTTAGCTCGAGATCCAGGTATTTAAAGATGACTTGCCATCTCCAATCTCATCCATAATACCTCAGACTGCTCACACCCTTGCACCACGAGATGACTACCGACACGAAAGACGCGAGCCAACAACCATCATCGTCTCCTGCCCATGCCGGCGTAGTCGGCGCCGGCATCGCTGGCCTCTCGGCCGCCATCGCCCTTCGCCGCGCCGGGTGGCACGTTGACGTTTTCGAGAGGTCACAGTTCAGAAACGAGACCGGCGCCGCCATCACTGTGACGCCCAACGCCGCCCTGGTTCTGGATCGCTGGGGTTTCGACATGGCCAAGACGGAGGCCGTGCCAAACCAGTCCAAAATCATGGGGCTGGCGAACCGCCCGTTAATTGTCATCGACAAGCAGGAGTACGCCGATGACGCGAGCGAGCTGGGGTATGGTGTATGGTCGCTTCACCGCGTGGACCTACACCGGGAGCTGCGACGACTCGCCACCATGCCCACGATGCCTACGTTGCCGCTGGCAGGTGCTACAGTTGGACCGCCCGTGCAAATCAGGCTGGGCCGAGCGGTAGAAGGAGTGGAATGTGAGCAAGGGGTGTTGGAGCTCGCCGGTGGCCACACGGTCACCAAAGACCTCGTCATCATCGCCGATGGCGCACATGTAAGTGTTTAAAAGTCGAAAGGACCAGTTCCATTCTCCCTGGCCGCGAGTGCTGATGCGAGACCGCGTACAGAGCAGGCTGATCTCGGATTTTGTCGGCCACCCTTTCGAAGCCCGCCACATCGGCCGTTCCATGCACCGCTGGTTGATCCCCATGGACGACGTGATGTCCAGGCTCGACTTGAAGGCAGTCTTCAGCCGGGGGCAGCCTGGATTCATGGGCTGGCTTGACCCGGTCGGCGATGTATTGTGCATAACCTACCGCTGCCGTGGAGGAAAGCTGTTGAACGTCGTCGTCGGGCACAAGACCGCGCCTGGCCAAGGCGGCGACGGGACGTGGAACTCGCCGGTATCGAAGGCAGAGGTTCTTGACACGGTCAAGAACTTTCACGCCTCGCTTAGGAGGTTGGTCGACATGGCGGACGAGGACGGAATACAGTCCCACCATCTGTACACCCGGCCACCCCTGGCCAGCTTTGTTCGTGGCCGCGCCGTCGTGGTGGGGGACGCCGCCCACGTCATGAAGCCCACCCACGCCGCTGGCGCCGGCATCGCTATCGAGTCGGCCGCGTCGCTAGAGGTTCTTTTCCGGATGGTCAACGCCAAGGATACCCCAGCCATGCGACACCGCCTGGACGTGTTCGACAAATTGCGCATTCCGCGGTGCAATCTCACCATGCTGGCATCCAACGCTGCCAAGGGATGTTTCCCGGCACCCGGCGAGGAGGAGGAGACTCTGCGCCGGTTCTACTCTGGGCCGCTCCCACCTCCCACCGCGTCGCCGTACAGTAAGCCCTGGAGAAAGCTCTTGTTCGACCATGACGAATACCGGGCCGCCGAGGAAAAGTTGGCTCAGGATCCGGGGTTGGGAACTCGGAGCGCGTCGGGCGGGGTCTGACGATTTGACAGCGGCCGCCGGGGGATAAGTCGGCGAGAGAGAAATATGCCCGCGGTGGGAGTAACAGTGTATACACCCTGTCGAGGGATTCAACTCTAGTCATGCCAGCGCCATTAACCCGATGGACGTATAGTGTGGGGTCCTTGCCCAAGACTGCCACTCCGCGGTATTATTCAGGCAATCTCTTTGTCGTCACGGTCTGGGAACTTGAAAGGGGGGTGACTTGGCTAATTGTGTGGTCCAGGGCGGGCTGTTGTATCCAATGTTCGGCGGTACGCGTCATCTGCTTATGTGGTCCCTTTTGTGGGAACATTTCTTAGTGCAACGTCGAAGCCTTGGTTCGGAGAGTCCTTCCTCCCACATCCCACAATACATCACGAGTCGCATCATCACCAGTTTCCTTCCCTTCCTGCGCGTGCGACAGCTTATCGTAAAGGCCCATTCTTGGGTACAACCATAGTACGCACATGCCTCATTCGGCTCCGGACTTCATGTTGCCCAGTCTTCTAGAAAACTTATCCGGTCTTCCAGCCCCGTTTGCATCGAAGCGAGCCCTGTTGATGTAACGACACGAACAACGTTCCTGATACCACACACGCGGCGTCTCCCCCAACCGGCGCATGCCGAGGCTACAGTCGAGTGCCGAGAAGCCATCGCATATGAACGGGGCTGTTGTCGGGTTACCGTCAAGGCGGATTTCCGTGGCGGCGACACGGGACAAGTCTCGCCGTTCCTGCAGATGCTCACCCAGCTCGGTAAAACCGGCAGCCTGTTATTTAGCCTCATTCTGTATTTCTTTCGATATATCAGCACAATGCCCCGGATAGTGCCTGCTGTGACCTTTTGGCTCTTTAAATTAATTCAGAGCCAACATTATCATCTTTCTTCTGTTGCTGGAGTTGACCCTTCCTGCGGGCTCATGATCTACAGCCGGCCGGCAGCCGGCAGCCGGATTGTGAGAGGAGGCAGGAGCTCGCATGCCGGCGAGGATGGAGGGCTTCAAATCTCGCCCGCCACCCCCCATTTCGGGGATCTGCATCTTGCTCCTCGTCGATCCCGCCTGCCCTGTCGACGGCCCATACCGCGCATATTTCGGGACGCCTCGCTTGAAGCGGCTGTCGAGACAATGAGATCCATTTACTTTGCCCTGGTAACAGCTTTGTGCTGGACTGGCGTGTTGAGCGCCAGGCCGGCAAAGGAGGAAGGGGGTGCTGAGATGGCCACAGTGCTTGGCCGCCGCCGCGCCTCGAGACCCAATGGGCAACACTACGCTTCCAGCAGCCTGGCTAGGCTTGGTGTGCGGCAGGACAACCCCCAATGCGGATCGGGGGTTGGAAAATGCCCTGGAACCCTGTGTTGCTCCAGCTATGGCTTCTGCGGAGACTCGGTCGACCACTGCCACCCTCTTTTTGACTGTCAACCGCAGTATGGCACCTGCGGATGGCCGAGGGTAGTGCAAACGACCACTTCTACCACTCCGACCACCTCTGCTCGCCCAACCACAAGTACCACAAGCACCACGAGTACGAGCACCACCAGCACCACCAGCACCACGAGCAGCACCACCAGCACCAGCACCACCAGCACTACGTCAACCTCCCAGGTACCTCTTACCAGCACCACCAGCACTACCGTCAGCCGGAGCACTACCTCGACAACCTCGATTCCGATCCCCACCGGCTCTCTCCAAGTCACCACGAACGGCATGTGCGGTAACAACACCATATGCATAGGCAACTCCAACTTCGGCCCCTGCTGCTCCCAGTTCTTCTGGTGTGGCTCTTCGGTTGAGTTTTGCGGCGCCGGTTGCCGAAGCGACTTCGGTGCCTGCCTCGGCGTGCCTGGCATCCCCGGCCAACCCAGCGGCAACCAGACCACCATCCCAGGCGGGCCAACTACCACCAGCACCACCAGCCGCAGCAGTACCAGCACAATCAGTACGACCACCACCTCGCTGCCACCGACCAGCACTAGCGCTACGACATCGACGACAAAGAGCACAACTACCAGCACTACCACATCAGCCAAACCTTCGTTTACTCTCCCCGCCGGCCAGCGAAGCAGCACGGATGGCAAGTGCGGCAGCAATGTGAATTGTCTTGGGTCTACGTTTGGGCGGTGTTGCAGCCAGTTTGGCTTCTGCGGCGACGGCGACCAGTTCTGCCCGTACATTGTTGGCTGTCAGCCGGAGTTTGGGTATTGCGATCCGCAGTGAGCAATAAGACTCGGATCATAAAGTCCACCTAGGAACCTGGTATGCCCGCGACGTCAACAACAGCACGAAACGGAAGAAAACGGGGAAGTTGTATTTGTCATGGGCTACGGAG
>FJWA01003633.1_pt1 | contig 11063 bp, 17 predicted proteins | sample 1011891 | NCBI WGS metagenome assembly FJWA01 (sample SAMEA3912450, study PRJEB9761) | metagenome | biome: forest; material: soil | place: USA | collected 2011-06-22 | depth 0.1 m
AACGGCCTACAGGAACAACTCACGTAAGGTCCCCCCACGCACTTTGTAGTCCTGCAGCGGCCCGTGGCTGTCCAATTCCCGCGGGTGCTTGTACAACGCCTTTCGTCGGTTGGGTGGGCACTAGGTCGTCGTCGTAAAAAGCTACGGCGGGCCGCTCGCTGTGTTGCTGTGGTTCGCGCCGTCGAGTCAGAGGCCGACTTTTTTGGCTGGAGTCGGTCCACGTTCCTAGATCGGAGAACTCTCAATGGTGCCCCTCGCTGCCCAACTCGTGGTGGGGCACGCAGCCCCTCCATCCACTTTCGGAGTCCACTTACAGAATCCAGAGACCGCTCAGGGACCGACCACTCAGGGACTCGAAACACAGCATGGTCCCTGAGATCACCACATGAATGCAGCGCGCCGTTCAGAAGGCATCCTGCGTCTTCTTCCTGTCAGTCTCGGCTGGAATTATTCCGTCGACCGATCTGGCCGTGCGCTGGCCAATTGCATTGCCAACTTTGCGTCTGACATACAGAATACAGAATACAAGGAGATGCCGTCGTCCTGAATGTCAGGGTACGGAGTGCTGCACTGACGTCCCTCGGCGCTGGCCGGGCCGTGAGCTATCAATCTGGGCAATGTCAATGCGCATACTGTCTTCAACAGCACATACACTATTCTGTACAGAATACGCAAAGAAGAGGGCGAAAGCAGCAGGATGCCAATGCCGTCCTCGAAGATTGCAGACTAACGTCATCTCCTGGGCAAGTACCCCACCACTCATGTCAGTCCCCTGGCCAAGCGCCAAAATGGCACGCGGCCTTGAGGCGGCCAAGCCCTGTTGATACGATCCCCCTATTCTCGGCGGGCCTGTCACAGCGCCGGGGACGCCTTGGCGCCGCGCCGCCGATGCGATCGACCCTCCACCAAAAAAGATGTTGACAGCTGTGCCATCTGAGCCACCTCACATTCGCACAGCTCGGCGCTCACACTCGCTATCGTTTTGTTTTCGATCCATCGTCGCTCGTTGTACCCTTTCGATCCAGCCACCGGTCCCGCCACACGCTCGGGCTCGAACCGTGTCCATCCGTCCACCGATACACACCGGACAGGCAGCGGATAGTTAGCGGGAGACACAAGACCAGAGACGAGAGAGCACACGAGGGTCGATCGGCGGATATTCAGGACAGCCACAAACTCTGCGCCTGCGCTCGGTGGCCGATGCTGTGCGATGCTCTTGTCTGAGCAGGTGCTACTACCCAATGTCTTGATATGGTAAGGGACCGACCGATTGTTACCTCTGTTACCTCTGCCCTGTACCGCCCATGCCATCTCGATTCACGCACCCGAGGGCCAGTCCTGTCTGCCGGCGCCAACGGAGTTTGACAGCAAGCTTTGGAGAAGCAAATGTGCTGACAACCATGCTCGTGGCAGACGATCTAGCCGCCAGTCCGCATTCGACAATCCGACCTTCGAGGCTCACTGCGCCGAGCAACAACAGCAGCTGTTCGACGGACCACCGCGAGAACCGGGCGGCGTCTGGAAGCCGGATCTGGAACACGGCAAGGCTGCCCTTGGAGAATATTGGCAGGCCAGAGCGTTGGGGTTTTGGCGACTGGGATCGAGACAGCAGCGCCAGNCACGGTGACGCCCACGACCACGNCGATTCAACGTCGGCGGCAACAGGGACGCCCACGACCACGACGACCTCGTCAGGATGTCAACCTGGGCCGGCCAGCCGGGCGTGAAGGGGAGATCCGAGACGGTGCGCATGGTGCTGCTCACTTGCGTCTCTATCGGTATCACGTCCGTACACACATGTGCATTGCGCTGTCCCGGAGCATACAGCAGCTGACCTCTCTTTTCCTGCTGCAGCTTCACTTGGGGTGTTGAGATGACATGTATGCAGGAACCCCTTAAACCATCCCATGTGGCTACCACGCTAACGATGCATGCACAGACTGCACTCCATACCTCCTATCCCTTGGCTTAACAAAGGGGCAGACGTCGCTCGTCTGGGTCGCCGGTCCGGTGTCGGGCTTGATCGTCCAACCGATAATAGGCGTCGTTGCCGACCAGTCGACGTCAAAATGGGGCAGGAGACGGCCCATCATAGCCATCGGGTCAGTCGTCGTGGCCTGCAGCCTGATCGCCCTGGGCTTTACAAAGGAGATTGTCGCATCCTTGGTGTCGGATCCCCAGACGGCTAGGGTCTTGACTATTATACTCGCCGTCCTGTCCCTCTACTGTGTCGACTTTGCCATCAACGCAGGTGAGGCATCGTCATGTCCAACCACTTTTATGACCTGGACATGTCACTAACACCAGACTCTAAAGTTATGTCCTGCGCGAGAAGTCTGGTTGTAGACACCCTGCCCATCCACAAGCAGCAGACGGGAGCTGCGTGGTGTAAGTCACTTATGGAAGCGGTGAGCTCTCGCAGTTGCCGGCAACGTTAACCTGACACCACCTACAGCAAGCCGCATGAACTCCCTCGGGCACATTATCGGCTACGCCATGGGAGCTCTTGACCTCGTCCAGCTCTTTGGTCCACGGCTTGGAGACAGCCAGTTTAAGCAGCTCACCATCATTGCCGCTATGGGCATGCTGCTCACCTCCGCCATCACCTGCTACGCTGTCACGGAGCGCATCCTCATCTCGGTGCGACAAGACCCTCGACGAGCCCAGGGCCGCTTCAAAGTTGTTCGTCAGATTTGGTCCACGCTTCTCACTCTCCCGCCTCGCATCCGTGGTATTTGCAATGCTGTGTTTTGGTCATGGATCGGCTGGTTCCCCTTCATCATCTACAGCAGCACCTGGGTTGGCGAGACGTACTTCCGCTACGACGTCTCACCCAGCACCCGGGACTCGCGTGACGCCTTGGGCGACATGGGCCGTATCGGAAGCATGGCCCTGACCGTCTACTCGACCGTCTCGTTTATCAGCGCTTGGATCCTGCCCGCCTTGATTCAAGCCCCCGAGGACGACACCTTCACCCACCGCCCGCCCGCTAGCATTGCCCCCTTGGTCGAGGCCTTTAACAAGGTCAGGCCCGACCTGCTGTCCGCTTGGGTCGCCAGCAGCGTCATATTCGCCATAGCCATGTTCTTCACCCCTTTCGCCACCTCGTTCCGCTTCGCCACCGTGATAGTAGCCTTCTGCGGCATCCCATGGTGCGTCGCCCAGTGGGCGCCCGTCACCTTTCTCGGCATCGAAGTCAACAAACTGAGCGGTTCCTCCTCCGACCCCGCTTCGGGCGCCGCCGCCGCCAACGGCCACGCCGCCACGTCCTACCGCCGCCTCTCCAGCGACGCGCCCGCCGTCATCGAGATGCTCCACCTCGAACACGGCCCCTCCGAGTCCGGCACGACGGGCTCCACGGGCGAGCTGAGCGGCGTCTACTTTGGCATCCTCAACATCTACGTCACCATCCCGCAGTTCCTCAGCACCCTCATGAGCGCCGCCGTGTTCGCCACGCTCGAGCCGGGCAAGAGCCCGGAGCTGGCCACCGAGGCCCACCCCAGCGAGCACAGCGACACCAGCGGGCCCAACGCCATCGCCGTGTGCATGTTCCTGGGCGCGCTGAGCTCGCTGGTCGCGGCTTGGACGACGGCGCGGCTGAGGAACCTGTAGCCCGAGGGTTTCGAGCTCATCATCTTGGATCGATTTGATAGAGGATAGATGGTTTGGGAAGGGTTGGGGAGATATCTAAGGAGTGGGTGTAGTCGATGCGCAAACTCGCTGCAGTTAGCGCTATGGGTAGACAAATCTGGGTCCGGCGTTGGAGCAGGTTCGGGATGCTTTGTGAGTATTTTGATTTGGTCCAGCACAGCAGGCATGGCATCTCTGGTGTTTCTTATTCCAGGTGTATTTTCCCTTGCTCACACAATAAAACTGTACATAAATACCTTGTCGCTGTATTATAATCTCAACACGCTGTTCCGAATTGTCTCGACGCGCAACATGTGACGGCCCGCCCCTTAAAGCTTGGACTTCGCTGAATGACCACAATACTTCCAAACTGTTGTAGTGTAGGTAACGCCCCGCCCAAAAATGCACTAAAAAACAAACATGATTATGGTCTCCTTCCGATATGTACAACGTCCTCGTCCCGCCACCTCCCTCCCCCTCACCTACGCTGGGGAGGCGCTTCGAAATGATCCAAATAACCCGACACGCCTGACGCCGGAGGGGCATGAAAACCGGAGTGTTGTTGTGGGGGACGCTGGAAGGAGAAAACAAAAGCGAGGTGGTGACTTTTGGCCCCCTTCTCATGGCTGCCCCCCGCTATACAACCCCTGAATGTGCCCATGCAATTGTGTCTGCCCGAGTGTATTTGAAAGAGCCTTGGAAATGCTGAAAAGAAGAACCCTTGCGGCGAGCCCCTGGTTCGTATGGGAGTGGCACCCCGCGTTTGATGTCGAATTCGCTAAAGGAGGCCGGATGGTTGCGAGACCAGGCAGATCGTGTCTGGTTCGACAGGCGATTGCAGCAGCCGCCACGGGGCGCGACCGAGCGGCGGTAGCTCAAAGCTGAAGCCGTCGAATATCCAGAAGCTCGCCTCGATAGGAAAGGAAGGAAAAGAAACACATATTACCGGCGTGATCATCGACCCGTGGCCAGTATCCAACCGCCCTGAGGAAGCCAAAGCCTCAGGGGCCCCAGGGTGGCTTTGGCCCGTGGAATCGCGTGCGATCATGTCGTATTAAGCCATTACCCGAACCCAACCACCGCTGCTTGACATGCTCCACATTGCGTTTTTGTACCCGAGATTCTCGCCATCAAGAAGTCTCCCCTCCCTCACATTACTATGCACTCCTTGGATTCGCTGTCTCCGCCGCTCTTCCTCCCATTCCGAGGTGGGCCGACATCCATTGGCGTTCCACCGCTAATGGCGGCGCGGATGGCAGCGAGGCGTTGTTTCGCGCGGTCATCGCCGGCGTCGGCGGCCTTGACGTACCACACGTTCGCTTCCAGGATGTCGCGCCGGCATCCTATGCCCATCTCGGTGAAGTATCCAACAGCATACTGGGCTTTGACGTAGCCTGGCGGTTAAAAGTCCTTGGGTCAGCGTCCCGTACTCTCCTCGCAAAAGCACCAAGTGAGCAAACTTACCCAGTTCTGCCGACCTTCGTGCCCATTCATACGCTTCTTCTTCATCCTTTTCCAAGATTGGTTCTGCGCCCACCATATACCAAGCGCAGAGGCCCATCATGGCCGCAGCATGACCGCGCTCCGCAGCGCCGGTGTAAAAGTGCACGCTCAGGGCCGGATCCCTCGGGCAGTTGAGGGTGCCGTGTTCGTACGCGTCACCCATCCTGTAGTTCGCTTCGGGGTGCCCCAGATCGGCAGCCTGGGTGAACAGCTCGGCGGCATAGCTTTCGTCCAAAAACACGTCGTCGCCGTATCCAGTTTCGTATAGGGACCCGAGATGGTAGGGGGCGGCATTGTAGATGCCGTCTGATGCTTCCGCGGCCAACTTGAGCCACTTGATGCCTTCCCTATACCGCTTCTCTCCGAGGTCGCCCGACAGACAGGCTTTGCCCAACCTCGTCATGGCGCCCGGGTGCCTCTTGGATGCTCCCGTCCGCAGGAACTGCACAGCCTTGGCAGGGTCTTTCCGACAGCCCCAGCCGAATTCGTAGCACAGCGCGGTGCGGTACGCCGACTCTGCGTGGCCGTGCTTGGCAGCGAGGACGAAGAGCGGAAACGCGGAATTGTAGTCCTCTTTGCCCTTGCTAAACAGTCCCGAGGCGTAGCCATCCGCAAGGTAGTACTGCGCAAAGGGATAGCCGTTGTTGGACAGCTTCTGCAGGATGGCACGGGCTTCCCGGACCAAGTCGTGCGGAGACGATGGCGAGGTTTCTCCGGCGGCGGGCTTGGGACTCTTCTTCTTGGGATCCTGGGGATCCAGTCCTTGCTCCTGGGCCGTGGCGATGAGAAAGACGGCGAAAGAGTACAAGATGGAGAAGTCGTTCGTCTTCTTCACGTTCTGCCGGTACATTTCCAGCGTCTTCTCGGCGCTCAGCAGCGACGCATTGTTGCCCACGGCGGACCGCAGCTGCGAGTTGTCAAACGTTATCGGCGCAGGCGCGGGCTGCGGGTATGGCACGTTGAGCAACTCGGCAAACGAGGAGGGGCGGGTCTCTGGCGACTTTCTCGAGTGAGCAGAGGGCGTCCGGTTCTGAGAGCCACCCAGGTAGGCCGAAGAACGGCCTCGCGATCCGAAGTCAGAGTACGCTGAATACGCTGACTGCGGCCGCGGCAGCGAGCTCCTTCTGGCGTAGTTGGCGGTGGGCGTGAGATGGCGGTTGATGTTGGCGGGCTCGGGCAGGTTCGGGTTTGATTGCGCTCTCGGATCCTGGTCTGCGAGCATGGGCGGAGGGCGGGGGAGGAATGCGGAGTGGTGGTAATGCAGTTGCGGCACAGGTTCGGGCTGGAACCCACCATCGTCGATGATGGAACTCTTGGTGGAGGTGTCTGCCGAGTTGTCTGGGCTGTCTGAGACTTCAAGGATTCCGGACACGGAACTAGCGCTCGTTGTGGCTGACGACTCGGCCGACATCTGCTGCCGGGATGTGCTGCCGGTCGTATTGGACTCTCTGCTGTTCCGGTTATCCGCTTGCCCTCCGGACTGGTCGCTGATGCTCAGATCGTCAAAGTCGGAGCTCAAAACGCTGGCGGCGTGCGGGTGGTGCGGCCTTTGGGTGCCATTGGAGGCAGGCCGCAAGCCCAAGGCATCCGGAGTTGGGTTTTGGTGATAGCCGTACTCCGGCTGGTACTCCGGCTGGTATTCGGGCTGGTACTCGGGCTGGTACTCGGGCTGGTACTCGGGCTGGTAATGAGGCGTGTGTGGCGGCGGTGTCGGGGCATCGGGGGTCCTGGGGAGAGCACGGTCGAAGGCGGGGCCCGCAGCGCGCTGGCCGTGCGGGAGGTGCGTCTCGATGTTCCCGGCGGACGGGCGGGCCCAGTCGTCGGGGTGAAAGTTCACCTTCACAGGCGACACAGGAGACTGCCGTAGCCTCGGAGACTCAGCCATCGGCGCACCAGGCAGGGGCTTCACGTTCTCCCCCCAGTCGTACCGCTCGATGGGCGACAGGCCGTGGAGGTGAGGGACAGCAGGGGCAGGCTTCCGGCGAGTCGAGTTTGCCGGCAAGGTCGGCGAGGATGACGGCGGAGAGCCGACGGCCGCCATTGTGGGCGGTCGAGAACCGAAACGGCGTCGACCGGGCGAGGTGAACCCTGGGACGATTTCCTGGCGGAGGAAGGGTCCGCGGTGGGCCGAGCGGGGAGGAGCGGGTGTCTCTTTTCCCTTCTTGTTTCTAGTTTCTTTTCCAACGCTTTGAGGGGGTTTAGTTCGGGATCGGGCCGCTGTTGACGCTGTGGATGTATTGGTGGAAACCTAGGTACTCGGGGCGCTGGGTGATGTTGTCTGAGGTGTCCAATGCTCAGGCGTGGGGAGTGGCCGGGTTGGAGGGGACTCCAGCGAGATGAGGCCCGGACCGTTGATCGCAGGGAAGCTGCAGGGCCGTTGCAGGACGCAGCAAGCAGGCGCCGGGCGGTGCTAACGAGCGGCGACAACGGAGGCGGGCAGCGAGAGGCTGTTGGCAAAAGCCAAGAATAGTAAGAAAGAAGCAGAAAAAAGAAACAGAAAAAGCCAACGAGCGTCGGGTCGAGATGCCGAAGAGGGAATTAAGGCTGCGGTGCTGGATGGGCGGCGCTGCGCAGGACGAGGGACAGAGGCGAGGAGGAGACGCTGGAGATGGATGGATCGGGCGAGTGAAGACGACAGGCCGTTGGCCCTCTGGGTCTCGCTGCAGCCCAGTTGTGGTGCCGGGAGGGTGGGCGTGCAGTGTGGAGAGTGGGTATTGCAGGTGTGGCTTTGCTGAGTTGCTGCAGCAGGAGGCGGGCAGAACATGCGAATCCCTGCCGCCCCTTCATTCGGTGGGTGAGCTGCGAAAACCCTGCTGGTGGTGACAGCGCTAGCCGGCCCTGGTCGGAAAGCGAGCTGGGGATGTGCTGGGGGGCGTGCTGGGACTTGCTGGCGACTTGCCGGCGCCTTCATTCATCGACAAAATTGCTTCGTGACTTGTCCTGTGTAGGCGTGGCTGCTGTCACCGCCGTCGATGTTTTGCAAAAGCTGCTTGCTGCCCCTCACTCCCGAGTCCCCAAGCAGACATTGACGCGACCAGTCCTAGGTACATAGTAGAGTTTGTGGTGCAACCGTTGCTTACTAGGTACCTTGGCATAGGTTTGCAGCGAACCCTTTCGCAAACAACCGACTGCAGAGCATTCCGCCCTGTTTCCACGGAGGGAAAGCTGTGCGTCCCTGTTGCGCATTCGTACCCAACTCCCCTCTTCAGGTGCGTGGGGCTGGCCTGGTCTCATCGCGCAATCGGCGACGCAACCGGCACCACCCGCTAACGTCAACGTTCTTCTGCTCAATACAGAATACACAGTAAGGTACCCCAAATGTGAGACATGGGAAAAAGTGCCCTTCTCGCTGCCCTTCTCGCTGCCCAGCCAGGCTGCTCCTCACCGCCGGCCCCTCTCACCCAAGGCCGACCTCGTACTCTCGACATCTGGTGACCCGAGGTCGCAAGGGAAGCGGCGTCAGTCAGCCAAATTTATGGCGAGAAATGGGGCCTTGGACAAGCTTTTTTACGCCTGGCGCCAGCCGCGCATCCTTCTTGGGCCGCGTTTCGCGTCCGGTGCGGAACTACGGCCGTTTTCAGCGCTCGCACACGCAGGCCAAGACTTGGTCAGCCCGAGTCTTCGAGTTTGGAATGGCTTGGACGCAGCAACACGAATGTCACCATCTCTCGGAGACGACTGCTCTTGCTGCTGGCTGCTGTTGGTCTTCTCCTTGCCCCCATGGCCTGCCTGGGCCTCAGGGAATCTCGTCTTGTTCAACAACACGCCTTGAGCCGACCTTGGCTCGCGCAGGCCGGGCCGACCATGTCGTGGCGCGGCATGACGCAAATGGTCGGCCGGTTTCGACGCCGAGCAGCAAGCTCCTCCTGTGAGGGAGGAGCACGCAGTCTGGGACAGTATCAACCACGGCGCTGGCCGACGAAAACACGGCTGTCTCTCATGAGGTGCGGCTCGACCACTTTGGGCTCGGGGCTGAGCGGTTCGATGACTTCATTCCCGCCCCCGAACCAGGGACGGCTTGTGTCTCGCTTCGGGACCCCGCAGATCATCCGGAACTCGTCAACGGACCACGGCTGCGGGTTTCGGAACAGCTCAGGAATGCCGCAGTGGCCATCGCCTCGGCGGCGAATAGTGCAGAAGCTAGCCACTCACTTCAAGGCCGCATGCGTCGTGGTCCTCATCCTTCGGACAAGGCTAGCTGTCGCTAAGGACAGACCATTTACACAGTCCACAGTTGCCCATCCCCAGCAGCGGGCCGATGCCAACCTGCAGTAGCTGACAGCGCCATGGAACATTAGGACTCGCCAACCCGCTCCTACATACTGTGCAGTACACACTCGATTGCCGACTTCACCGGGCCTTTGTACTCCCAAATTTAGAACCACTGGACGAGGCCGAGGCTGCGACTTGCCTGGACTCGAGACTGCCGAGTGTCCCAAGCCTGCCGGCTACCCAATGTCTCGAGTTCTGAACCCCACCGTACCCTTGACGAGGCAGCACTGGTCAGCCAGCAGGAACCTGCCGAATCCCGAGTCGCACAAACGAACGGCACCAAACTATGTACATCATTCTGCGGGATGGCCACGGGGGCGGCGTGCTNGCCCGGTTGGCAGGCTGAGACGTGCTGCCTCGATGCTGTGCCCTTGGACGGCGCCGTCTTGAAGGCGAAGCCGAGTGCCTATGCAACGACACGAGGATCCAGCACCTACACAGTAACGTTACCGTGGCGGCTTTCGGTTCTGCCTGGGCGAAGATCCATCCGGCCCAGTGCGACTTGGTAATTGGGATGCTCCAAGGTGGGATTCCGGGAGAGACTCGCCGTCGTCACACGCAGATCGGGATCTCCGGGTACGGGCATTATCAGAGCCGGTCGCACCCCGTAAATGTTTCCGATGCCGCGGTATGGCAGACTCTCCTCGCGACGTGCAACTCNAGCGATCCGCCGCCTGGATCGCCGTCTTGCCTTCCGGCGTGCGCGCGTCACGAGCTGCGCCGGGGCGGGCCATGGCGCCCGTCTCTGCGTGTCTCTGCGTATCTATCTCGCTGGGAGCCGCACAGGGGGTCGGTCAAGCCCACCAGATTTGCTGCAGTCAGCGTGGGCGGAGGCGTCGACGGGTCCGGATTCCGGATGAAGCGCGTGTCTCACGGGAAAAATGGAAGATCCTGGCGGTGCTCACCGGGAACACGAGACGAGGAGGTTTTCGATTTTACCCCGCGCTTCTCTAACATGCAACTTCAATACCCAAACCCAAGTCCCGGCGTGGGTCTGTCGTCTGAATTGGTCAAGCCGAGCGGAGCGCACCCAACCGCAGCCAACGCTGTTGGCAGATACAGGTATATTTTAGGGTCGCACCCAAAGTGCAGAATCCCAAGCAGTCGGGATCGGATTTTAGACATCTCGACGGGAACAGCGCGTTGGCGCTTGCTTGCAGCCGTCTGCCGACAGAGCGAGCCAGGGTCCCAACACCAACTGATGTCACTGGCGGTTGCGAATAAATCCTGCAGGGTCAGGGCGGATGGCATTGCGGAGCACACCCACTTCGGAGCACACCACGGCGGAGCGTATCGGGATCGTGGGGGCCTTGGCACTGCTCTGTCGCAATCAAACTCTCAGCTGCCAATACGAGGTCCAAAAAAAGGAGGGCGAAGACAGAAAAACCGNGAGACGCTGTCAGGCGGTGTCTGGCTTCTGCTCTGCTGCCTGCCCACATCGGCCCGGAGGCAATGCGTGCCGTGTGCCGTAGTAAGCAGCATCTCGTATGCGAAGTTATGGATTGNCAGCCGGATTTGTTGCTCCGTCCAAACCTTGGTTCCTGAACTCGCCACGCAGCCCGGCAGCTGGCGGCTGGGCAACGGCGTGGTTGTTTACACATGTTGAACCCTAACCCGTGTCGCTCAACCCCCTGGCAAGCTGGCAAGCTGGCAAGCTG
>FJWA01009976.1_pt1 | contig 11057 bp, 17 predicted proteins | sample 1011891 | NCBI WGS metagenome assembly FJWA01 (sample SAMEA3912450, study PRJEB9761) | metagenome | biome: forest; material: soil | place: USA | collected 2011-06-22 | depth 0.1 m
TTGCAGGGCGCACCGTGCCAAGCTGCAACAAGCTCTGCTCCGAGAAGTCAACCAGAGCCGCATCCATGTTGGGAGAAAGCTTGTCGACGTTGTACCGCTCGACTCGGGCAAGCTGCACATCCATTTTGCAGACGGCTTTGAAGACGTGGTGGGCCTTCTCATCGGCGCGGACGGCATTCGCTCAGTACGAGACCCCTCATCCCCTCCAACCTGTACCGTTTACCACAGGAACCATGTATTGATGTTTTCATAGATTGTGCGCCAGTTTGCTTTTTCTGAACAGCACATCGGTTACACCGGCTCGACGTGCTACAGAACTCTGGTCAGAACCTCGGACGCCGAGAAGATCAACGGATTGCTGCCCAAAGGCATCACCTTCTGGCACGGCACCGACAAGAAGTGGGTGTACACTTGCCCTCTCGCGGGCAACGGTCCCTCGTATCTTAGCTTAGGCAGTGGGTGAAAAGGTTACATTCTTGTCAAAAAGGCCCAAAGATACCACCCATAATAGTCTCTCCCGTCCTCCTCCAGAGAGTCTATTCTCCCACATATCGCCGGTTCTCTACAGATCGCTCCGGCGCATCACCTTCTGGCCCACCACCTTCTGGCGATCCTCATTCTGCGCCTCTTCCAATACAGGCACCACCTTCTGGCAAGAACCAACAGCGACCTCCTTACAAACATCCGGGCCGGTGTTGGCTGCATCACACAGTGTATCCGCCGATACGCCCGGCTTGACCGCGACCCGATGTTCATGGCCAGGTACAGGCCAATTCAGCCGCCACTGCATTTTGAGGTCCTTGTCACCCGCATCGTCTGCCTTGAACCCAGGCCGTGTCAGACACATGGTCCCAAACGGCGTCGGTGCGCAGGAAGTCGTGATGTGGCACAGATTCTTGCCAGGGGCCGGATCGCAGGTGTTGCAACCGAGAATGTTGACCTGCACGGCGACCCGTTGGATGAAGCTCGAGCCTCCCGGGGTGCCGTTCAAAAGGAATTGGACGGTGCAGTGAAGTGTCGTGCCCTGAGTGGCGCTGCCGTCCACCTTCACCGTCTCGAGGAAGTGGACGACGCTGCCGCTGGGCACTTTGATGGTGGCGGGCTGAAACGTGAGGGCCAAGCCGGCGTCGCAAGAGATGATTTGGGGCTTGATGGTGACGTCGAGCTTCTTCAGTCCGCTGATGATGGCGCTAGACACGGCATCGGCGCCGGAGCCAGCGGGAATAATGATGCCGCCAGTTGCGATGGTCACCTTGGTAGCCTGGCCTTCGCCATCGAGGCCCACGCTGTCGCCGCCAGTTTGGACGTCAACACCGATAACGCGGACAGTTGCGCCGACCAGGGCTGTGATGGTATCAGGTAGAGTGTGCCCGTTGCTGGGGTCGTGGCTCGGATTGTCGCTGACCAGAACCGTGATCCGAGTGGTGGTTCCCGATGGGCCGAAACTGACGGCGCCAGTGGCAACCTTGAAGAGCGCGTTGATCCAATCCTCGTCGCGGTCGTCGCCGCCAGCTGCAACCAAGGAGTTGACGGCAGTCTGGACATCATTGAAGTTGCTTGTCAGATCTTGGACCACCTTGAATCCACCGTCCGAGTCCGTCAGGTCGCCAAAGCTGACAACGGCGAACCTGGCGTCCGGCTGCGCGTTGACGGCAGTGACAACTTTTATCAGGTTAAGCTTGAGGTCGGCGAGAGCGACGCTCATGCTGCCAGTGACATCGACCAGCAGCACCACATCTGGTTTTGGTAGAATCTCCGGAGTGGTGACCACCTTGTCGACAATAAACGACGAGCCAGGGTCGGCCTTCTGCTGTACCGAGGCCGGCAGGACTCCCGGGCTGGCAAAGGCGGGCCTCAGGAGGGCAAAAGCCAGGGCTGTAGTGGTGGATAAGCGCATCGTAAAGGGCTGAAAAGGAAGTTTGAACACAGAAGACGATTCGAGAAGAGCAAGAGGGGCTGACTTGGCGGTCTTTGACAAGCACGAAGGAGATTCACGCGGGATGGTGATTGTGCTGGGGTTTCCGGGTTCCGCTCGTCTTGTATCTTAAACTCGACCATACCTGTGTTTGCGGTAAACACGCTCACCAAAAACGCTCTTCTGGTTGGCCATTTCGTGGGGCTGCATGTCAGACGTGGCAGAACGCCGCCAGCCGCGTTAGGACAGCGGGGTGATTATTTTGTTCATCTGCGTCGGATCTGAGTACAGAATGTTGGTTCCGCCGCATGCCGCGGCTTCAGAAAAGAGCTCTGAGTGGCTACAGCTTCCTCAGCCCGCGTCGACCGGTGGTCAGGCAACGCTCGAGCGGTCACTCCAAACCCGGTCTGGAGGCGGGGTTCTTGTCTGTTGGTGGCTGAAGTGCCACCATCTCAGCCTTCGGGTTTTTAATCCCCGTGACAGTGATGCCCGGTGACAGCCAGAGGGAGGTGCGGGAAAGACAAGCCGGCCGAGTCTCAAGCCATGCAGTCTATTAGTGCGGCTGCGGGAGAATCGCCACCCCCTGGGCGACCCGGACGTCCCTCGAGTCAGTAGCACTAGTCAGGCACATTTTCGGCGAACCGCCTTCGAATGGCACAGCCTTCCCCTGCAAACCGCGATTTGGCGCTTGGCCTAAGGGGGCAGCAGCCCAGTGCATCTGGCAAGAGATTTCCTATCGAAGACCATTGTTTGCTCTTCGTCGATGGCGCGGGTATGATCGCTCACCAAAGGGGACTAGCTAAGTATACGTTATGTTGAGGTCACCCAGATTCTGAAACATGAACTTGAGGGACGCTGGGTAATCATGGTCAGTACAAGATGAGAAGCACGCGAACTAGGCAGTGGGCAACGGGCACACACTCGCGAACCCTTTGCGGGTTTCCTCTGGGTAACAATAAAGACAGCACCGCTAGCCACTCGCAAAAAGCATGCCGCGAGACCGCATGTCACGGATCCAAACAGGAGGACCCAATCCTGCTTATACTGGTCGACAACATAGAAGCCAGCGGCATAGGGGGCGTACCGTCAAAAACCACCACGCAACGGCACGGCCAACCGCACACAGCGAGACATTAAACTCGACCGAAAATGGACGTACCAGCCGCAAGTCTTAAGCGCGGTGAAGGATCTCAACGTCCTGGAAACAAAACCCCGAGCCATGACCGACTCCTTGTCTCCCAAAGAAACTTAGCATGGTGGGGTTTGTCTCATAACTAGGTAGTACATCGGATCCGTAAACAATCAGGGCTCTTCAACCCGCGGCCATGTGGATGCGAGGACGTGGGAAATAACAATCGTCGGAACACCCTTGCTACAATGGATCGATGTCGCCATTTTAAGCGGGATAGAGAATCCGGCGTCTCGGAACCGAGTCTCTCGGCCGACCTCACAGCTCCAGCTCCCAGAACAACGCAGTTCAAAACGGGACACCGTAAGGCATATCTAACTACCTAAGCAGCTTTCTGGGACAGCGGTTCATCTGTCAGGCCTCCGCGGCCTGGTCCACAACACTCGGATTGCCCGCTTCAAGCTCCAGGAGTGCCAACTTTTCGATTCTCGGACATCCCCTTGCACCTACTTTCTAGGCCTAACGACAATGACAGCTGAATCTATCCCACCGGGCTCAGAGAAACCTAGAAAGCTTAGCATCGCGTACGTCCCTCTCTCTCTGCGCACCTGGTCCGAGGGGCACGGATACTGGACACGAATACTGACGGTCAAACCGGGACAGCATTGTTGGTGCCGGGCTTGTTGGAAGCGCTGCTGTGCTAGCACTCTCGTTGCTCCCGGATGTGGAGATCACGGCGTTTGAGAAAGCGCCTGCGGCTCAGGAGGCAGGGGCCTGGATCAGTCTCACCGTGACGGAACTTAAAGTGCTGAACAAGCTGGTCCCGCCCTCCGAAGTCGAGGAAATCGCGTACCTCCCGTCAGACCGTGCAGTCTACGTGACCCGCCACTGGCGTACGGGCGAGGAGCTCGTCCGGCGATATTCGTCGGACTCCATCAGGGAGGACATTGTCCAGGCCCGGACACATCGGGAGCCGCTGTTGGGGTTGTTGGTCAAGCACCACGCCGACGGAGTGGTCCAGTATGGGAAGAAGGTTGTGGACATCGAAGAGGGGCCCGACGGTGCAAAGCTGCGCTTCGACGACGGCAGGACCCTCGGCGGCTTCGATCTAGTCGTCGCGGCGGACGGCATCTACTCGACCCTTAGGAAGAAATTTCTAGCCGGACCACCGTGTAGCCTTCAGGGTCAGCGGCAACCGCAATCAGCATACTGAACAGAGTCGCAGTTCATCTACAAGCGGTTTTCCAATGCCAGCGTCGAGGGACTCCGCCTCAACGAGGCCGACCTCAACACCAAGAGAATGCTCGATCTAATGGCCGTCACCACGGGCGGAAATTTGCCGCTGTATCTGCACGTCGCCCAGCGGATCCTCCGCGACCTGCGGGTGGACCAGCAAAGCGCCGGCACGGGGTTCAATTACACGGGGTTCAAGCGAATGCTTGCTTTGGGAGATTACAAAACTTGCTGTTCCGGCCGCCAAAATCTAGGCTGGGCACTGCCGCCATGTTCGGGTGTCTCGACGTCTTGACAGTGCGGATTAAGTTTACGTACTGAGGCAACCTTGCTGTGGCAATGAATGTCTCACTCGTCTGCTGCTTTACCCCTGAGAGTCTGTGACCAACGAGAGAGGGGGTTGGAGAGGGAATCAGCCCCTGCGTTCCTTTTCCCAACTGAGCTATGTACATAGCCGCCAGCCCCTTGGCCCGACGAGGTTCAGCGCGACTGCCATAACATTGCGCGTTTGAGCAGCGGCCGCTGCCCGACGCACCGCTGCGGCACAGCCAGGGAATTCCCCTTGCCCGAGCGTTAACCTCGGAGGGCCCAAAGATACCTACCTATCCAACTTATCTCCATCCGCACATTCTCCTTTTCAGTAGCAAGACAAACGCACATGATAATCAACCTCATCGACCCGCTTCAAGCTCCTATCAACGGCACCAACAACAAATGTCCCGCACGACCCGTCCGTCCAGTCGGGTGGAGGCACACCAGCTCGTGCAGAGCATTGCCAAGGAGCATGGTCACATCCGTCAAGAGGTGCTGGACCGTATGTCGGATGCCGACCGCCGCGAAGTCGAGCATGCCATGCATATGAAGGATGGGTTGATCGCTTCTTCTGTTGTGACGTGAGTCACGGCCCTACCAGCGGCACCGCGCGTAGCCTGCCGTGCCTATCATATCTCGAGTATCTGACCAAATGTTTTACAGACTAGCCCGGAACCTCTACACAAGCAATGCCCGGTGTGTTTTCGAGTTGCTCCAGAACGCCGAAGACAACGACTTCATCCAGGCTCGAGCACACGGTGAGATGCCCAATGTGTCGTTCAGTCTGTACCTCAATCAGTTGGTCTTGGAGTGCAACGAGGACGGCTTTACGGAAAGGAACCTGAGAGCCATTTGCAATGTCGGCCAAAGCTCCAAGACGGGGGCTCAGGGGTACATCGGAGAGAAGGGCATTGGTTTCAAGTCGGTATTCATGGCGGCATATCGGGTCCACGTCCAGTCCGGCCACTTCTCTTTTCACTTTTTGCATCGCCAGGGAGATTCCGGGATGGGCATGATCACGCCAGTCTGGGAAGAGGATGCAGAGTACCTCGGAGACCGGTGCACCCGAATCACGCTGGACCTTCAGCAGAGTGGGACGCCAGAAGAACAAGCGGCGCGTAACCAAACAATTCGGAACCAGCTCCTCGAAATCCACGACGAGATTCTTCTGTTCATGAAGAAGATCCGAAAGATCAAGATCACGTTTTACGACTGTGAGAAGGGCGAAACCGGCGAGCCAATACGCACCATCACCCACTTGATCAATCGCCAGGACACGAGAGCTGTCTGTCAGAAACACACGTCCGATATGGGCCGGGAGCGGACGTGTCGTCGATACTACCTCATCACGAAACACACCGCCAGGGGCCTCGCCAAGGCCTCTGGCCGGATCTACTCGGAATCTGAAGAGACATCCAAGGCCTATTCCAAGGGAGAAGTGGTCCTGGCCTTCCCCCTGACGAAAGATTCAGTGCCAGTCCTGGAACGCCAATGGCTGTTCGCGTTCCTGCCCGTTCGGCAGATGGGTTTCAAGTTCCTGATCCAGGCAGACTTTGTCACACAAGCCAACCGGCAGGACATCGTGACCACCTCTGCCCGAAATCAGGGGCTGGCTACGGGAGTCGCCGACGCCTTTATCAAGGGGGTTCTCCAGCTCTGCGATCATCAAACACTACAATACCAGTGGATGCGGTACCTTCCAGAGGAGAATGCGTATCCTTGGGATCACTTTTGGAAGCAGGTGATGGCAAAGATCAAGGAGCGAATCACGACTACCCCAATTCTGCGCCCGGCTGTTCCGGGCCCGCTCCGAATGATACGCAATTCACGGAGACACCTGCTCTCGCACCTTGACGCGTCAGGTCAACCGCTACTTCCCGACGTTGACCCGGGGCTCTATCTCTCTCTTCAATACCAAGACGCGGATCTTTGTCGACTGGACGGTTTTGGCCTCGACGCCACGTTTATGGTCGAGAATATCGCGAGGGCCAGGGCTGATCTCGCAACACCAATATCGAGGATGAGAACGATGCGGGACGAAGACTGGCACTCCCGCGTCGCGGATCTGTTGCATGTCCCATTTACAAAAAAGTGGGCGGACTGCTGCCGCGATGTTATGCGGCTAGATTTGCTCCCTCTGCGAGACGGCATTTGGACGTCATCGATGTTTGGCCCCGTCTATCACTCCAAGGTTGAAGGTACTGACCTGGATATTCCCCCAGGTCTCCCCTTCAAGGTCATCGATCCCAGGGCTTCCAACAACGCGTCTCGGAAGCAACTCTTTGACGCTGTTGGTGTCCAGCATGCGCCTGTCTCCGTCATCCGGGCGGCTGTTCTGGCACGATACCACAACGCACAACCGACGCTTCAGGAAAGCGTTTCCTATCTCCGTTTCCTGTACCTCACCGAACCCCTCACTAGCCCCCCATACGGTTACGGACGCCTCCGGATCTATTCACATCGTGGACAGCTCGAGGACGCAGCCAAGGTGGACGTCTACCTTCCGGATGACGAGGATCCTTACGGCGCGACACAGCTGCTCCGCCCGACAAGCCCTGGGCCTGAGGCGGGATGTGGTGCTCCAGGGTTCGACGCCCTATTTACACACGAAGAATACTTTCAAGATTCTCCCAGAGATCGTCCTGAGTGCAGCTGGGAGTGGTGGATCGGCCTTTTCTGCAGTCTTCGCCACTGGGTCCCTCTAACCACCGACGCTGACGATGAGACGGGGGAGATTACTCCCGTCTGTGGTTATGTTGCGCAATACAGGCCTGAGAAGTATCTCGGCTTGCTGCGAGCCAACTGGGAGCAGCATGGGCTAGAATCTATGGAGGGGGACAGCGCCATCATCCAGGAGTTAGGCCGGGTCCCTGTGTTGTGCCAGGGGCCTGGTATCAACTTGCGACCCCTGAGCTCAACATATCTCCCAATCAGAGAACTGGTGACGCTATGCAGTCGGTTCATGCTCGATGGGGAGTTTTTTCCCTGGCTGATGCTGGAGACCCCTCTCGACAACGACACGGCTCCCACCGAATGGAGCTATTTGGGCTTTGCGTTCGGCTTGGGATACAACCGCCAGCTTTTGGACTTTGCACTGGCGGTCTTGAAGTCCATCTTGGATGCAAACCCTCTTGCCAGGGATTTGGGGCAGCCGGAGAGGATGTACGCACTCTATGGCTATCTCCAAGCCAAAGTGGACGAGTCCAGCGATGTCGCAGCGTGCCAGGACAAAATCCGGTAAGTGTCCCCCTCAGCACTCCTTGATGCAACTCGCAGTCCTGCTGATACAGACGTAGGACTACCTTTGCGTCTCGGTCCTTCATCTTTGTTCCTCAAGGCGAGACACATCGTCGGGGCTGGGTTAAGCCTGAGCGTTGTCTCTGGAATGCACCCATCCCAATGCGGTCCAAATACGCACTTGCCAGAGTGTATGCGGAGGAATCCTCAAGTAACCGGGACCTTTCCCGTCTCGAAACTTTTTTCGTGCACACCCTTGGAGTTCCAAGCTGCACGTGGAAAGACATCGTTGAGGAAATCTGGATTTGCAAAACCCGGAGAGGCATCACCCGCGCCAGAGCTAGGGAGCTGTACGGATGTCTTTTAGACATGCGGTTGATCGGTATTTCTGCCAGTGACTTGAAGTAAGCGCGAACGGTGGACGAGTATGCCTCACGGTAGAACTCTGGACGTACCTGCTGACCCATTCAATGCAGGCGAACCTTCGAAAGCAAGGCCCTCATCTGCGGCTTCGACGACTCATGGTACACAGCTCCAGACTGTCTGTGGTCGAGCGCCACCACAATCAGGGGCAAACTCATCCTCAACGACCTCTACAACGATCTGGGAGATTTCTTTGTCGGGATCCTGGGAGTATCCGAACTAACTGCCGAGTTGGTTTACGAGAAGCTCACATCACAGGACGGCCCCGAACTGTCGGTCGAGGAGGCCAAGGAGAGTTTGGTCGCGTTCAACTCGTTTCTCACAATCGGCAGTGGCGATTTTGATTCGACACCCGTTCTCGAAAATCGAGTGTTTCCGCTACGCTTCCCGAGCGGAGACGTCATGCTTCGTGCAGGCACCGAAGGGTTCGCGTTGATGGACCGAAAATCTCTCGGCGAAGACTTTGCAACTTCGGCCAAATTCCTCGATTTTGGCATGGATGAAGTCCTCCAATTACAACCCTTGATTCAATGGGCCGGCCTGGGAGACAGGTACTTATCCAAGTCCGTCAAGGAAATCTCGTGTGCGGACAGGGAATCGACACGCCCCATCTCATCGGCTCGCCGCGATATCAGGGGAAAGGCGCACGCGTTGCTCCGGTATGTTGGCTACGGGATAGCACTCCACTGCATTGGAGATGAGCTAACAGCTAGCGTTGTCCAGGATTGCTGTGACTTATAACAGCCCGAGAACACAGCGGGATCCGAACGAGTTCTATATCCTCCTCCAAAACTCGGAAACGCTCGAGACGGGAAAGATCACGGCTGAACTCCTTCTGCGCCAGGATAACGAAGTCCTTCGGGTCGAGAAAAAATCAGCATCTCTCCACATCCGCGAGGGTACCGATGGGCTCAGAGTCTACGTGCCCAGGGACAACCGGAGCCAGGAGGTTTGCTTCCACAGCAAGCTTCCACGCCGCCTGTGCGAATGGATGATGACGGATCCGATGACGGAGACTACACAACCAGTCTCGTCCGACACCGTAGCCGTTGTCCAGAGCGTGTTAAGCGCCCAGTCCTTTGCACTCGACGAAATTCTGGATGAGCATGGGATTATGGAGGTTGATATCGCTAACGGTGATGTTGAGATCCCCGTCGCCGAAGACGAGGACGCCAGCATCGCTCGAGCTTCGTCCCCTGTCACGCCCCCCGCCGAGGCCAACAACATCGATGAGCCACGGCCGGAAATCCCCCCTCCCCGCCACCACGAGCAAACAGAGTCCAGCAGTGACGACACCCTGGGCTCACTGACGCCCTTATCTTCAGTTGCATCACCCGAGGTTATCGCAACTTCATACGTGGCGGCCCGGAGTAGCCAGGCCGCTTCACGGCCCCGGTTACGCCCCATGGATGCGTACGGGATCGTCCAGGAAGCCCAGTACGCGTCTCTGCTACGAAACGTCGTCAGAGCTGCCAGATACGCCACCTTTCCTTCGCGAGGCACCTTTGACATGTCAGCCCTCCGCGCCGCGCTACCGGGGGTTCCTGCAGACAACAACGCCGCGGCGGAAGCTTACCGCTTGAGGTCCACCAGCCAGATCGAGCGTGATAAGCGGATCGGTGCCGCCGGTGAGCTGTTTGTAAGTCTCTCAAGCCACGATAGGATGACAGCAGTTGCGCTAACCCACCATCTAGGTCTTTGAGATGCTCCTCAGACTTCAACCAGGGTTACCGGGGTTCTCAAGAGAGGACTGGCAGAGCACAATCCGCGGTTACGCAGCGGCTCACCCGGATTACTCGGATATTGTAGCGTGGGTTGGGCGAGAGACCGCTGATATCACATACAGTGATTTCGACGGGGCCCTCACAAGGCTTCTCATCGACAAGGGCTACCTCGCCTCCGAAACATGGGCCGATGCAAGGCCGCACTATTTCATCGAGGTCAAGACGACAACGGGGTCTTGTAGTACGCCGTTCTTCATGAGCAAGTACCAGTATCGGAGGGTAGGTGCTATTCCCGCAGAATATCCGCGCGCGTTTTATGGTGGACACGGAGCTGACTTGTCATAAGATGCAACACAACTCCAACCACGACAATGACAACCTTGAGACGGTGTATGTGGTATTCCGCGTGTTCAATCTCGGCAACGACAACATCGGACTGAGGGTTCTGGTGGATCCGGAAAGCATGAGGCTACAGGACGAGCTCTCCTTTAACGCGGAGTCGTGGTCTGTCGTTGCGGCGGAGTGAGTTGGTGGACCCCGGCCCCGATAAATCCAGATCGACACAGCTGTTGCAAAGGGATCTGCTGGTTGCCGAGAGAAAGAGGGAGGGGAGAATATCGAAGACGTCAGAAGGGTGATGCCGCATTTCTGCATTTCAGGGTTGTCTTTTCCATTAGCAGGCCAGCACACATGTTTCATGATTCTCGTTGTCGTCCAAGATCCAGTCGCTAGCATCATCGGCCCTCTACCCGCATTCATCAACTTTAGGGAGATCGATGATAAGAACGACTTGGATCTTGCCGTCCGACGAATCAATGTATTGGCGCGACTTCCTTTCCATGTGTTGCCGAGACTCACCCTACAACACCTCGCAAACTAGAGATGGTAGGATGCCCGCCTTGCCGAACAAGACATTAGGTTTTTTGTAAATGTTACTCTCGTATTTGATGTCGGCTGTGCCTAGTTCGTTGATGGACCCAAGAAAGTCTCGAATTCTTATATTATTTGCTGTAGCGAGCGACTTAATAATATAGTTCTTGATATAGTTGTAGAGACGGCTTTGAGCCCTCTCGGCCGTCTAGAC
>FJWA01004171.1_pt1 | contig 11051 bp, 8 predicted proteins | sample 1011891 | NCBI WGS metagenome assembly FJWA01 (sample SAMEA3912450, study PRJEB9761) | metagenome | biome: forest; material: soil | place: USA | collected 2011-06-22 | depth 0.1 m
GGCCGGGGACGAGACNCCGGCGGCGGCGGCGGCGGACGTGGACATCGAGGTGCTGCTGCACGGCGCCGAGAAGCTGTGCGCCGTGTACCCGCTGCCCGGGGCGCTCGAGCGGATCCCCGCGCTGCGGCAAAAGTATGCGCAGCAGAGCAACACACTGGCGTACTACGAGGCCAAGGTCGGGGAGCAGCAGGGGGCGCTGGAGAGGATGAACTTGGAGAGGGTGTTGAGTGAGGGGGAGGAGGAGGAGGAGGAGGACGATGAAGAAGAGGGGCAGGGACTTGGTGTGCTGGGCGGGCCGATGACCGAGGAGGAACTTCGGAGCGAAGAGCAGGAGTTGAGGGAGCTGGATAGGAAGAAGAAGGAGCTGCAGGCGCGGCTGCGGGCGATTGAGAGCGACCTGGGCGGGCTTCTTGGCATTTAAGGGGCCCTGCATGCTGCTTACTACGGCCAAGCATGGCGAGTCAACGGGATAAACGCTGCAAATTCTCTTTTTTTTTGGTGCGGATTTGGAATTTGACCGAGGTCAGTGTTTCTCAGGGGCGAGCCATCTAGCAGCTCACTCCTTCAGATGAGCCCGTGCTGACATCCGGCGAGGACTTCTTAGCCCGCGCAAACACCTCCAGGAACTTCTGTACATCCTGGGCGCCTGACACCTGGTACTGGCCGTTGATGGTAAAGTTGGGCACTCCATGAATGCCTTGGCTGTATGCTTCCTCGACCTCGCGATCGACCTCTTGGCCGCCTTTCNCCTGCTGGAGCCAATCCTTCACCTCGNCCTTGTCCANNCCCGCCTTCTCTCCGATGGTGGCCAGCGCGTCCTGGGACGTGATGTCGGCGTCTTCCTCAAAGTGGCTCTTGAAGAGCGTCGAGATGAGGCTGTTCTCGGCCGCCTTGGATTTGGTCTTGGCCAGCTGCACGAGTCGGTGAGCATCGCGGGTGTTGCCGATCTTGCCCTGCAGCGAGAACTTGATCCCCTCGGCCTCGCCGAGTGCCTTGAGGTGGGCGGTTCCCATGGCCATGCGTTCGGGGCCGTACTTCTTGGCCAGGTGGACGCTCCGGTCGATGCCGGTCTTGGGCAGGGTGGGGTCGAGATAAAAGGGGTGCCAGCTGACGGTAAATGTGTCACTGGCGCCGGCGGGGACGTCTCGTTTGTACGTCTCAATGGCGCGCTCCAGGCGCTTCTTTCCGACGTAGCACTGCGTTTGTGATGGGATCGGTCAGTGAAGTGGAAGGGCAGCGCAGTCACAGCGTTGGTGCTCACCCAGGGGCATATAGCGTCCGAGACGATCTTGATCTGGAAATTCGTCATGTTTGAGAGTGCTTCTTCGTTTCTCCCTGTGAGTGTGCGGTGTACAAGTTAGTGGATGGATGCTGGCGGGTGGGTTGGCTGAGATATCCCGTCGAGAATATTGCCCCTCCATGTCCCTCAAGCACGCCAGAGCTGGATACGTGATGACAAATCCGAATGCGAGCCCGAGGGCACCGACGGTGACAAGACATTGATCGATTGACATGCCGAGGCAACGATCAGCCTCGAGCTGCACCAACATCACGGGCTGGCTGCGACGAGATTTACGAGTTGGTCATTGATGGCACCCGGGCACTCAGCAAGTCAGCACAACCGCCGGTTGNGTTGATGTGCTGGGCTGGGGACTGCGACGCAGCTGGTGTCTCCAGGAACGTCCAATTTTGGTTCCATTAGAAAAACAACATCGGGGTCAATTTCTTTCGCTGGCATCTTCGGCGAAAAGAGCAAGGAATAGTCTCGTAATTCTCGACAAGTCTTCTGCCGCATGAGCAAGACCCTGCATCAGGAAGGCAACGCATGGTTGCCGCTCCGAATGTTTGGTTTGGTTCCTGGGCTGAAGTGAAAGTGGGCCCCACCGCCAGCCCAAGGCGAGGCGTGCGTCACTTGGTGGGGCAATTTGGCCAGGCTCGAGCCAGGGGCCTGGCGCTGGCTGCGCCCCTGCAGAGGCCCGCACATCCCTGCCGGTTGTCGCAGGTGCCCGGCCAACGGGCTGGAAGTAAATAAAATCTGGTGGTTGGGACAACGGCATCAGGGATGCAGCCAGCCGTGCACCTGGAGTCCAGATCTCTGCGCGGGTCTGATCCAAACCTCCAGTTCCCCAGACCATACCTGCATCCCTCCCATACCTGCATCCCTCCCATACCTCCACAACATTCCAACCCACGACATTCGTTGCGCGCATCGAGCTCGACACTTCCAGAACACTTGCTCTGTACTCTGGAGTTCGTTCGCAAGGTGAGTAGGTGCATCGCAAGCCTGCGCTCCCCGTTCTTTTACTCCTGCATGCCATGCATCGCGCGGTCCCTGCTCCCCGCTCCTGCATTCCGTCGTCCTAACGCCTGTGTCGCGCAGCGCAGAAACGCACGCCAGCCAGCGTCTTCTGGCCCAAAGCAAACCGCTGTTGGTATCACCCAACCTGACCTGCCTACCCACTGCCTGCCTGTCTGCTGTTTGTCAAGCGATTTGACTCCCCGTCAGAGGTGGCGGCACTCTCCTTGATCGTCGCTGTCTAGATCCCCTCCCTTCTCTCGCGCGGGGCGGCCTACCCTCGATCCCAACCCTGTCGCAACCTGCCTCCTCAACCGCCCAGCCAAACCGAGACTATCGACTGAGACGGGGAGAGCCGAGACACAGGAGAGCTCGCCGAGCGCATTCCAGCGCAGTATCGCGGACCACCGAGAGGAACCGCCACGACTTGACCCAGCCGTCACTCCAAAGCACGCGAGTGATCGGCGTGGGCTCTGTGGGCAGCATCGCGCAGTCAGAAAGTAGTCGACGCAGAAGTTTGCTCCAGACAAGTCCAAGATGGCACAAACGCGCTTTCAGTTAGGATGGTACCGTGAGTGCTCATTCCCCCACCCTCCCTCGCCGACTCATTCCCTTACTGACTTGTTGAAACAGGATGGATACCATTCCTCGGCTATCACCACGTGTTGATGATCTTGATCGCGGTAACCATAATATTGTTGTGTAAGTGCCCGTCTCTCCCGCGCCGTCGCATTGCTCATGCGCAGTCGGCTGACCCATCCCCCCGTCGAACCAGCGCTCCTTCTCGCCGGGTGCTCGTCCTCGTCACCCCTCATCCCCGACATCTTCCTCCTCTCGCTCTACTACCAGCGCTACACGGCCACGCCCGACACGGCGCAGGTCGACTACAACGTCAACAATGCCATTGCCAACATTGTGGGCGGCGCGCGCCTGCAGGCCCGCGTGGGCTACTTCGGCATCTGCGTGAGCCCCGACGGCGGCTCGTGGCTGTGCAGCAACAACGCGACGACGCTGGCGAACGAGGTGTCGGTGGACCAGGACCCGCTCAACCTTATCTGGCTGGCCAGCCAGTTCAAGGATATGATCGTCTTTCCCTACCTGCTGTAAGCTTGTTCCTCTCTTTTGCTTAGTTTCTGTTGCCGTTCTTCTTGTCATCATTTCACTGACTAACGCTTAAAAAGCATCATCGCAATCATCTTCGCCTTCATCTGCCTCCTCCTCCTCGCGACCTTCCCCGGCTGGCACGAGGATGAAGACAGCGAAGGATCCGAGCTCGAAATCAAGCCGATCCCCTCGCGGCCCGTCAGCCAGGTCGCACTGGCCATCATCTTCATCGCGTCCATCTTCGTGCTCGTGTCGGTCCTGTGGCAGCACACCGCCTCGGTCGCCGCCAGCATCATCGCCCAGGACATGGCCAACGGCAACGTGCTGTCGGGCGTCGGGTCCAGCGCCATGGTCATGGGCTGGTTCAGCTTCACGCTGCTCATCATTGTCACCATCGGCATGCTGGTCATGATTCTGAGTATGCAGGTTCTGGAACACATCATGGACTGATTGCAGCAACGAGGGGGGTTGGATGGCTGTTTGATTACGCAGGCATGACTAGATAATGAGTTTTTTAGGGCCGGCAAGGGATTGAAGCGTGGATGGATGATACATAGGACTGGCTGGCTGGAGGGTGTCAATGGGACCGACCAGCCGAGTTGACCTATCACGACCAGCGGACGGGAGGGCGGTGGAAACGGGGAAACGACACCAAGGTGATAAAGCGGGGAAGAAGACGGGTGTCATACCCTCCAGGCCACCGCGGCGGTCACAGGATCATGATATGGGTGGCTGTCTTTACATGGCGTATTGTTTCGGGTCTCGTGCTTTTATTTTTGGCTTTTTGAATGTGTCCATATAATGGGACGAGGAGGAAGCCAGCATGATGGGACGGGGGATATCTGCCTTTGCTGTTACGATGTGTGGCTGAGTTCTGTCAAGGTACATCGGAAAGTTTGACGGACTTGTATGGAAGATGTCGGTGGTCGTCGTCTGGGTACATGTATATAGCAAGCGAAGAAGCAGCATAAACGGATTTGGAGTTTGGGTCTGACAAAGTCTTGTGCTTTCTACCTCGATATTTCATTAAATTACCGACAGCCTCCAAACCGGCCATTTGAACCAACCACTTGCACTATGTATCACAAGCCGGAAAGCCAACCGTGACTCGGCCCAAGATAACTTCAAAAACGCCGTCTTTCGCCATCCCAAAGTCAATGATCCATGCGAAAACGACATTTCCGTCCATGCAATATCGAGCCGTACGTTTCCAAAACACCACGCAAAATCCGGAGCTCTCTCCTCTGCAACCATAGAGACAGACATTAACCTCCGCTTCCTTGCCGGAGCATATCCAAAACGGTATGTACACAAACAGCACCAACTTAGCCAGCCGGACACCTATGTCTGCCGCCTAAAGGGATGCGCCTCGGTATTCAGCACCCATTCGTCCAGCGAGATGACGTCGGGCGTGGCGAACAGCAAGTAAAAGTACTTGAGCGTCTCGGCCAGCCAGAAGCTCTCCATGCTGTCCTCCATGGTCTGGTCCCGGTCGACGGGGGTCTCGGTGGACGTGACGTCGCGGATGGCGCTGTGGCCGGCCTCGGTCTGCGTCGCGCGGATGACCGCCTCGAACATGCGCCAGCCCTTCTCCTGCCACGACGCGTCGCCCGTGATGCGGTACATGTACCAGACGGACTCAATCGCTTCGGGCCTGTCACGGGGGTTCGGTTAGCTAGTGGTTGTAGACAAGGGGGGGGGGGAAGAACTAACCTGAGAATGTACCGCCTGTCGCTGAGGGTGACAAATCCCGACGGAATGTGCTCCTTCTTGATGCGGTCTGTGACATATTCGAGGTGAGTGCGTGGTTTGCTGGGCGCAGGAGGAAACACGATTGCGGCGATGGGTTTCTGGCTCGAAGCGTCACCAAACTCGTTAGAGTTGGGGTCGAGGCTGTTCTGGAGGTCTCTGGGCTTCTCCTCCGTGCCCGAGTCGGTGGCGGTATGCGGAGGGGCGTCCCGGCCGTCCACGAGATCTCGCTTTTCGACCCCGGGTGCTGGAGTTCCCGCGTGGCCTGGGAGCGTGTTATTGACAGGGCGCTTTCTCCGCTCCTCTTCCTCGGCAGCCTTCTTCGCGGCCTCCGCCTGGCGCTTCCGTTCAGCCGCCTGGCGCTTCTGTTCAGCCGCCTGCTGCTGCAGTGCTTCCTCCTTCTGTAGGTCTTCGGTCTTCTGTTTCCAGCTGGCCAACCTGGTGTGGTATTCTTCCATCTGCTTGTCGCGGTTTTCGGCCTCTGGGTCGAGGGACTTATACCACGCTGCCTGGTCGTAGTGGCAGTCATTTGGATCCTTGCAGGGCAAGACACTTGCGTACTCGGGCATGATGCCTGCGGGCATTACCTCGTACGCCCAGACGCAGCCCTCGGCGAGCTTCTTTCCGATCTCGACATCCTCGGGGCTGTTGAAGATCTTGCCGCCAAGGCCAAACATGCCGCCCAGAAAGCAGGTCAGGTGCGTGACTTCCCAATCGTAGCTCATTTTCTCGGCAGTACCGTCGGGACTGTATGCCTTGGCCGAGAAGAGGATATCCGGGTCGCCTTCGGCCATGGGGCGAAACAGGAGATACTTCTTCACCCCTTCGACCGTCTTTTCGTGCATGGTGCGGTATTTGGGCACAAGGCCACCCAGCATGAGGTACTGTTTTGGGAAATACTCGTACGTCGAGTCCTGGCTGCCACCCATGCTGTACGAGCCACCGCCTCCCCAAGTCCCGCTGGTTAGGTTTTGCGGCACACAGTCCCAGTTCGCCGGAAGCCCGTTTGCGTCGAAAGGGTCCGGGGCGCTGTTAGGGGGGCCGTCTCGCTTCTGCGGCCCGCGATGGAATCCCGAGTTGCGCTCAACGCCCGTGTCCGTGGCCCGACCTTCCGAGTCTTCGTTGTTCGACTCTCCGTATCCCTCAGGGGCGCGCTTCCAATCGTCGTCGTTGGCAGCTTGTTCCTGGGCGGCATCGCTGCTGTTCTCCAGGGTCGAGGGCAGGGGAGCGGTCTTGTTGCAGCCGGAAGCGTCCAGCGACTGGGGGAAGACGCCAGGGATCGCCGTGCCGTTCTCGCGATTCTGGAGCTCCTCGAAGGCGTCGGTGATGCGGGCGATGGCGTCGTAATACTTGTGCTTGCCGGTGAGCTGAGCGAGGCGGGTGAACTCCATGCTCATAGTACCGAGTTCAGCCACGCCGGCGCCGACGGATGCCCTTCTGGGGCTGAGGTTGTAGACGGGCTTCCAGTTGTAATACAAAACAGGAAGGCGGTTCGGGGTGTCAAAGACGCTCATGAGAATCTCGGCAAGCTCGACGGCCTTGTCCACCAGCACATGGTACTTCTTGTCCTGCCCCGTCACGTCGTAGGCACCAATCAGACCGCCCAGGTACCGGATGATGGTCTCGAAGACGGGGATATCCTCTCGGTAGGGCGTCGTGGTAAAGTCGATCGCCTTGACGGCCTCCACGGCATCGTCGAACTCGCTCTTGAGACCCATGATCCAGAGCGTGTCCAGCGAGTCGACCAGGGTGGCAGCCCAGCCGCAGAACGGATCGTTGGCCTGTTTGGTGACGGGCTTGACCTCGTCGTGAGTCCAGGCGTACTTCTTGTAGCCCGACCAGGCGCGTTGGGCCTCCCTCTTCACCTTGGCCAGGCGCAGCTCGCGCTTCTCCTTGGTGGCCGGGGACTCCTCCCCGAAAGCGAATTGGACCGCCGGAATGGGCTTGGGCTTGCCGGTGGGCAGCATTATGAGCGACTCCTCGGGTACGGGGAACCACTCTCTGGGCTTCAGCCAATGCACAGTCGTGGTAGCAGCGTTATCCTCCTGGGCGCCGCCGAAGTGAAGACCATGACCGGACTCGTCCTTTTGCTTTTCGTACTCGTCGTGAACGTTGGGCAGTTTCATGTCGGGCACGGTGGCGGCCTTGGTGGGCTTGGGCGGCGAGGCAGCCTTGGTGGGTAGACCATAGCCCCCCTTGATGCCGTCGGCGGTCTTGAGCTGGGGAATCCTAACCGTTGGCTCCGGATTCGACGCGGGTTGGCCCTCACTCTCCTGTTGCGCCGGCGGAGGAGACTGTTGCGCCGGCTTCTGCGATTTTGTGCGGCTCTGGTGCTCCGGTTTGGGCTCGGGTTTGGGCTCGTGCCCGTGCTCCTGGCCATGGTCGTCGGGTCTCGGCGGCGGCGGCGGAGGTTTGGGCGGCGGATGGGATGGCGGGTCTGCCTTGCTCGTGTGATGCCATATCTCGCGTGAGTGATCCCACTGAGAGTTTTTGGAGACGTGGTAGAGCAGCACGGTAATGACAAAGGCGCAGACGAGCAGCACGCGATATCGCCGCAGGCGGAGCATGGTGGTGACGGTAGTCTGGACGGAAGGACGAGGGGGGGGAAGGGGCCTCGGCGGGCCGAGCCACGAGAGGCAAGGAGAGGCAACGGCCGGTTGACGGACGGTTTCGCAAGTTGAAGTTGGTCTCGAGGGATAGGGATTCTAGCCGCACACAGCTTCAGAACGGCATGGCATGGCGGGGTCGGGACACCACGACGCCAGCACCAGCACCAACACCAACACAAGGACCCAGAGCAAGATTCCCGGATCTCGAGTCTCTCAACAGATGGCCACGGCAGCAGCACTGGCGCACGTCACGTCACGAGACCGGAACTTGAAGTGGAAAATGGTTGACGACGGCATGGAGCAAAAGAAGGACGAGAAGGCGAAGAACCAAAAGCCAATGTGGTAAAAGGGTGCATCTTTGGCCCAGCCAGGCCAAAGCCAAGCCGGGAGGAAATCGCCGTCGGCGGAAAGAGGATGGTCGATTGCGATGCGATCGAGGAGCACGCCAAGACGGTTATGCCGTCCCACATTCCCAGTTGGTCAGCTCGCAGCCACTGAGGGGCGCCAGCGCAGGTCCCGTTGATGATAGGTACCTCCGCGTCGTGGTCTGGGGCCTTGGCGTTTGCTGGGAGCAGCAATAGCGTCCACAAGTTCGGCCGGCATATGTACTATGTACTGTCCGGAATACTTTGTAAATACAGAATACAGTGCTCACCGTGTCGTTTTGCCTGTTCCCGGCCGCGACCGCGGACTTAAGATGCCTCCATACACGGGCCAGAACACAGAGGACCGACCCGGTAAAATTATCAAAAAATTAACCTCGCTCGGGGCTGCGGACGGAGATTTATGTAGCGATGTCACCCACCCATCCATACCAGCATCCATCCGTCTCCGAATCTGGAACCCCGCGCATGCTCCCAAGGTCGAGCTGCTATGGTACTGCGGGGTACCCCATAATTACTTGCAATACCTGTACGGTGACGGCCAGACAGCAAAGGGCACATGTCTTGATTAACCTCCAAAACGCAGCCGTGACGGCCCGAAAGGCAATGTTGCTCGTGTTCTGCAGCTGCGCGGGCGTCAGCCGCAGCGCTCACATCAGAAGCCCCTGTTTATTTTACATTTTACGAGTGGAAGCTCGATTCTGTGCATGGAAAGCCGGCAGAGGAATGGGAAGGTTGAAATGCATCTCCACAACGATAAAAATTCCCAGTCTCATGCGAGAGATGTGGACAGGGACTCCCAGCTCGGAACAGGCCACCCTGGTCCCGAGTATCTCGGAGGATTGCATGTTGCCCGAGCTGAGAAGACCTGTGCCGATAGCCGAGAGCTGGGGCCGCATGGGAACTGCCGCGCTTGCAATTTACACGACGGAATTGAAATCACTCTAAATCTAGAGGGGGTTTGGCTTTCTTCAACAAGCACAGACAGAAGAATACAGAATATCACATCGGGAATAATATTGGCAATAATAGTAAAAACCATAATCATAGTCCCTGCGCTGGCTTGGCTCATACCCATCCACATGCTAACACTGAAAGAGAAGAAACAGTAACAGTATTCCGCTGTCCGGCCCTCGCACTCGACTCGGTTTCATCCAATGATTCAAAACAGACGCCTCCCTCAGCCACACACACCTACAGACACAAGTTACTTGAAGGTCCCCCTGATCTTGGCATACAGGTTGGTATCCAAGAAGCTGAAGTTGGGGTCCAGTTCCGGGAACGGATGCTGCGAGAGAAGGACGTCGGCAGTCGGCCGGTCCGTTGCGTCGCTGTGTGCGGGAAAACAGTGTCAGCTTCAATTCTCATTACCATCCAGGGGGGAAACGGGAGTAGGGAAGGGGAAAGAGAGAAAGAAAATGAACAAAAAAAGACATACACCGTAAAGCAGTCCAGCATAAACGCGAGCGCAATCGGGCTGATGACCACGTCGTCCGGCAGCGGCGGCGACTCGCCGTTGGCAATCTTGTACATGGCGCCGACGGCCTCGTCCTTGGCCCACGGCCGGCGCCCGCCAAACATCTCGAGCACCACGCACCCCATAGACCAGATGTCGACCTTGGCGCTGTAGCCCTCGAACTCGGCGCGCACCACCTCGGGCGCCATCCAGAAGACGGACCCCTGCATCGAGTTGCTCTTGTCGTTGCCGTAGATGTTGTCCGTCTTCTTGCTGATGCCAAAGTCGCTGATCTTGCACGTGCCGTCCAGATCCAGCAGGATGTTGTCCGCCTTGAGGTCCCGGTGCAGGATCCCCTCGCGGTGCAGGTACGCCAGCCCGGACAGCGTCTGCCGCGTGAGCGACGCCACCACGGGCTCCTCGAACCGGCCGTGCTTGCGCAGGCACGACCCGATCGAGCCACCGGAAATGTACTCGAGAAAGATGGAGATGCTCATCTCCTTGCGCTCGCACCCCAGGTACTGCACAATGTTGACGTGGTCGAGGTGCTGCATCGTGTCGATCTCCCGGTCCAGCGCCGCCACCAGCTCCAGCATCTTCTTCTTGTCGCCCTGCGCCGCCTTGGGGTTGACCTCGACCTCCTTGACCGCCAGGAACTCGCCCGTCGTGGCGTTCATGCCCAGGTACACCCGTCCAAACGTGCCCTTGCCGATCAGCTGGCCCTTGAACCACCGGAACGTCGTCTGCCGCTTGGGCAGGCTGTTCTGCTGCGTCGGCAGGCTGTCCTGCGGGATCGTGCTGAGGCCCATGGCCAGGTGGAGCGACCCGCGCTCCGGCCGGATCTGCACAATGTTGGCGTTGAACATCTTGGTGCTCTTGCGCCGCATCAGGTTGGTGTTCTTGGCTGCCCCAGCGCTCGGGGCCCCCGCGCCCATCGTCTGCGACTGCAGCTGCCCCGACGTCTGCGTGAAGCGCTTGTTCGCCTCGTGCGCGCCGCGCGCCACCTCTCTGATAGACTTCATGCGACCCAGGCCGCCTGAACGACGCATGCTGCGGCGGGCCAGCGTATGCATGGACACGGGCCGCGAGTCGAGCGCCTTGAGCGTTGATTCGTCAGATCCGAGCGTGTCGTTCTCGTTGTAGATGGAGGAGACCCGGTTGTGACTGGAGGATAGGCCAGCCGGCAGGCGTGGCATCGGGGGCAGACCGTCGCCTTGGTTCTCATCGGCCTCGTCGATGGGCGAAGGAGCGTCCTCTCCCTCCTCGAGCACCGGCTGATCAACGTCGACATTCGGAAAGAAGTCCTCGAGGTTGTTGATGAGCGCGTCGGTAGGCGGGCGGTTGGCCCAGACGTCCTTCTCGATGAACGACTTGCGCCTCCCAAGCTTGTTCTCGCGCTCCTCTGACTCCCACCCCTCGGAAGCTGGGGTGCCAGGCGTGCGCCGCTGCGACGA
>FJWA01003585.1_pt1 | contig 11045 bp, 19 predicted proteins | sample 1011891 | NCBI WGS metagenome assembly FJWA01 (sample SAMEA3912450, study PRJEB9761) | metagenome | biome: forest; material: soil | place: USA | collected 2011-06-22 | depth 0.1 m
TGTTGCACAAGATCGACAAGCAACCCTCGCAAAAAGCATATGACAACGACGGCACACCCCACACACCCGGCCACATGTAAGCTCCCGCTGACCCACGCGGACTTGAAACCTGGGGGAACCAGCCGGCTTAGAGCAGCACAAATCTGCAGGCTGCCGACAAACAATGGGCTTGTTGGATGCCGCCAACCTTATCCTGACACGTCCACGGTCACGACACGAGCACCTAGTCGATGATAACAAGAATTAATTCCCCGGGTGAGCATTAGACATCGGCATGCCATCCGCACTACCCTAAATAAACACTAAAACCAAAGGCCGGTGGTATAGCAAGCGATTGTTGATATGACGGTCCCAGAGAACACGCGCAGAAACGCAGTCATCCCAGCAGGCAGGACATGACAAAACGCGGAAACTCGCGTCTATGCAGGGGCCCAGTTTTGTCTCCCGTCATCCAAACTCCCGCTGCGCACCTATTCCGCTCCCAAAGGCGAACTGATACTCCATAACCCATGCCCAGATCCTGATCGAGTTGCCGCGACCGACCCTGCCTGCCATGTCCGACCCCCCATTACAGCACCTTCAAGAACACGTTATGTACGAGAAGAATGCGACAATATGTGTATCCCCTGACACCAACCAAATGCTGGAACTGCACCCCAGAGACTTTTTAGTTGAAGAAGAGGAGGGCGGCCACGGTGACGAGGACAAGGGCCAGGGGCGAAGCGAAGCGCTGGCCGTTGTTGGAGTTGACCGGGGCGGTCGTCTGGGTGGCCTGGCGGGTGGTCGAGGGGGTGCTGGTCGTGCTGGTGGAGAGGGCTGCGGTAGAGCGGGTCAGCATTTGAGTCGCACAACGTGACAGACAGCAGGGTCGGCTTACTGGAGCTGCTCGACGCGCCCGAGGTAGTGCTGGCGCTGGCGCTGGCGCTGGAGCTGGAGCTCTGGCTGCTGCTAGCAGTGGTGCTCGAGGCCGAGGCCGAGGAGCTAGTGCGGCTCACGGTCGACGAGACGGTGACGGAGCTGCTGGGCAGGACACCGGTGCCAACGTATGGGAACTGGGGGCTGTAGTTGACGTCGCTGGTCGAATCGCTGATCCGAATGGCGTACGTGCCCGAGGGAAGGTTCTTGAGGGTGAAAGTGTACTCGGTACCCGACTGGCCAGCTGTGGGCCAATTAGCATCGGGACTGCGTCGTCCAACAACAAAACACCGGGCGTTCGTGGGTTCGCTTACTGGCAAGGTCGGAAACCACCTTCAAGTTGTTGGGGTCATTGCCGGTCATGAGAGTGATGGTGACAGGCCCAGAGGCGCCACTCCACTTCAGGGTAAACGGCGTGTCCTCCTCGATTTGGTAGTTGGAGTTGAGAAGAATGGGCTTCGCGATGACGGCGGCCGCGAAAGCGACAACGGCAGCAAACGAGAGCTTCATGGTGAACTGAATCGAGATGAATGTTCAGAGTAAGCGATGGTGTGGAGAGAAGCGTAACTATTGACAGAGAAATCGACGAGTCAGTACGATTGAGACGGTGGGTAAAGAGAGATGATCGGGTGGTTCGGAGCAAGTCAAGGTCGAGCGAGGTGGCACGGCGCCGACGATGGCGCCCGAGACGCGCAATCTGGTTGCCCCGGGTACGACTTACCGAGTTGATTGGAATGTCCGGGGACAAAAAAGTGGCAATTGGATAGCAGTGGAATGACAAAAGTTGGATGAACGATCGTGGAGAAGTTGGATGATATTATTACGGCAGACTGTGGTGAAACCGAGTTGCGAATGGGAAAAACACGAGCGGAAGGAAGGAAGAGCGAGGAAGCAACAGCGGCACAGGGGCCAAAATACCTCGACAAAGCCGGCGGACGCGATCGGTGCCTTGGAAGGAACTCTCGCCAATAGGAGGCGTCGAATCATTAGCGGCCGGCCCCTGGACCATGTCGCAATGGGGAAGCGGCGCGGCGGGAGACCGGGCAACCAGGGGCCGACAGGGGATGGGCCAGGGGTCTGGGTTGCCAAGTTTGACTCCGCGCCCCCACTGACGGCCTCGGGTGAGACGACTCAGCATGCAAAGTCACCATCGTTCCTGCACCATCATGGATCTTCCATCGACTCGACTCGGCGGCGACAGACAGGCAGGAGGCTGGAAAAGCATCCGAAAACAGCTGTGGAGAGTGCGGCAACAGGCTCCTTCCGGTCTCAATTGTGAGAGGCAGAACCGCCTCAGCCCCCGTCTCGCCATGTACTAGAGAACCAACACAGGGTCTCGGAATCCATTTCTGGCTTAGTGCCGGCGGCGTTGGCGGTGGAAATTGCTGCCCCGGCGGTGCTCGCCGCTCGAATGAGTGCAGCCCAGAACAAAAGGACTTCACAGAAACAGGTGGCGNCGTGGTCAGCCGACGCTCGCGATGTTGTCAGACGGCGCCGGAATGGTGGGAATTTGACGCCCAGTCTCCCGATGTGGCTCTTCAGATCGCCTGCTGCAGCAACGAACACAAGCCGTTCACGTGAAATGCATGCAGTGGATCCGTCATCTCGCTGCACGACAATTGTTTACAGGGTTGTGCTTCGTCGCGCTCCTGCGGCTGATTGGCTGTCCATCTTCCTCATCGAAGGGAATCCCTTCCATCTGGAGATCCAGACTCGACCTCAATCGCGCACTCTTCTCGATGTGCGGACGGGCGGTGAAAACGTTGGTCAGGGGGCATGGCGGGGATGACGACGTCACCCTGAATGGATTCGCTGTTGGGCGGAAGCGCCTCTCTATTCCGGGCGGTTGCATTGGGGGCAGAAACATGCAGTGACAGCTTGCCCGTTGAAACCGACAGATCACCCATCACGACGGGAACCCATTGACGAATGCAACACAAGATCCGGCGAGCGGCCAATCGTCGATGGGTACGCCAGTGCTCCGCCTTGTTCCATTCAGTGGTGGTTAAGCTCAGGTCGCACGATGCAAGTCTCGCAAGTGTGAGTTGGGAAGGTGAGACATCATCTGGACTTCGATCAGATCTGGGCTTCGGCGCCACAGCCGGCGGCCGACCATGCGACAATTTTTGTAGCTTTGAGCAGCACCTCCGAGCTGCGCCAACATGCTTGCGCGTCCTCTCACAGTGTCTCTGCCCCGAGACTTGTCCTGACAGGCTGAGACACCAGTACAGCTCGTCGCATAATGGTCCCCGCATGCAGGTTTGCATTGTAAGATGGTACAGTGTTGCGTCGGCCCTCTGAGCCGCTGGCCAAGGGTAGATCCAGGTCGTTGGGCCTCATGACGCTGGGTCATTCATGGCAGAAACCAAGGCCTCGAACCCTCTGCAAGGCCTGATTTAGGCGCTGCAATCCGGAAACACTTTGGATGCGGATAAACGGAGGATTGGCAGGATCTGCAGACGGATGCCTCACGACAGGGGGGTCGACCCAGGCAGTGAGGGTTTTGAAACATCTCTCCCGCCTCAAAGAATCCGCAAGCAAGCCTTGTGGCACGTTTTGCCATTTTGAGATGCCATGAATAATGGCCTCGTCTCGCCGCCGGCTCCTGTCGATGACGCCCGGACCACGTTGAGATTGAAGAGCGACGCCGCTCGATGTCGATGCATGTTTGGAGTCCGCACTCAAGAGAGCAAGCATTCAACAACACCACGGTGGACACCCTGAGTCTCTTCGAACAGCGTCCTTACGGCAGCTCCAAGTCCCCTCATCCTGTCGACAAAATCGTCCAGAGAGCCGCCGACGCCAAAGTACAGCCGCTTTGCGGCGATAAGAGCTCGGGCATCGCCACTTGGACGGTCGCGGCGCTCCCGTTGAAGAATCGATAGAAGCGTGCTGCCGAAGCTTTCCAGCGCAAACGGTGAGTAGATGGTCTCGGATCCTAGTAGGAGTGTCTTTGCGGTGTCCGGAAGGCCCGCAGGAACCCCTGAGCGGTAAAGGAGATCAACAAACTCAGCAGACCAAGCGCCCGAAAGGAAAGAGAGGGTGATCCGGTTCGAAGAAAGGGAGTGTCGGAAGGTCTCGAGCACTTCTGGCGTCAGCTCCAACTCCTCGTCGGGGGTGAAGGCCTCTTCGATGAGGGAATTGCCGCCCCGCTGCTGCAGCGCCCAGGCAAGAATCAGGTTGGGTAGGGTCACGAGGTAGAGGACGGTAGGATTGTAGTCGGCGAGAGTGAGCATCAAGGGCTGCTGGGTGTCGAACTTCCTCTCGCTCAAGGCCCATTGAAAGAGAGCGAGAGAAGGCAACGCTGTGCCGCAGCCAAGCTGCAAAGACGGATCAGTCAACGCTCGCGACTCAATATCCACGTGGGGAGAGGGGGCCAAAAGTACGGCCATACCTCGATGACAACACAAGGATCCTCAGCCAAGATATCGGCCACCTTCTCGCTCGCAAGGACTTTGACCAAGTCGACGCTGCTCTCCCAACTCTTGAAGCCGCCTTCATAGATGCCCGTCTTGACATCGTGCTCCCCAAGACCCGCTTCTGACTCTGAGGAGTTGCCGGCGTCGTCCTCAGCCATCAGCTGGACGCGCACATCCCACAGCTCGCGCCGAGGCAACTGGAGGGTCCGGCCGCCACCAAGGTCGACGGTGAGCAAGCTGAAGGCAATTTTGGAGGGCAATCTCGAGAGAAGGTCCTCGAGATGGTGCTGAGCCGGTGGAAGCAGCGGCTTGCCCTGGACAGGGAACGCACCCGCCGTCGATGGCGAAGGTCCTGCCGCCGCCGTGTTCCCTGCATGCGGTAGAGGAGCAGCAAGAGAGTGTTGGTCCTCCTCTATGTCGTCTCCCGCGAAGGCAAATGAAAATGCCATGTCTCACTCGCCCCCGGCTTCAGCTTCAAAGATCCGAATCTTTCTTTCCTCGTTCGAACCCACTTCACTGGGCTGCAGACGTCGTAAAGCGTAAGCCGTAAACCGCACCACTCGAATCGCACCAACGTTGCTTGTTGCTTCCCTGTCGATGAATGCTTTGTCGAAGCCCTGCCCAGCTGAGGATTCGGGGGTAGCATTCACGGATCAGTTTGCAGAGATGTCGTTTTGAGGTTGGTCCAACGTTTTCCACTGCGGGGCCGTCGTCCTGTTGGGTCGCTCACACCAATTGGAACAGGTTCCTGGTCTGGGCGCAGAAGCGTTCCGCTGCAGCGGGGCAATTCCGAATTCCAGCATCTGACCCCAACCAAGCATGGGCATTTTCGGCCTGTCTCCTCTTTCGGCGTCCGCAAAGCAAACTTCTTCCCGAACGCAACCCCCAACCGCTGTGGTTGGACAAAATACGACTCCAGAACACGGCCCTCGGTGTTCCTTGGCTCACCTGGACAGATCCGCCATAGATTTTCCCTGCGGCAGACATGCTTGGCCGATTGAATTGGGACGTCGATGCCCGATGGCCAACCAGATTGACGGCCGGGCAGCAGAAACAGACGGAGATGGTGTGCATGCCAACCTCCGTCGGTGCAAAGCAGCACGTCCCCGACTCCTCTCTGGCGCCCAGGGGCTCCCGTTGAGTATCACCAGGAGCCTAGCTCATAACGAGTCTCGGCTACCGTAAACGGACCAACTGTATCCTATGCCGGTCCCGGAACCGGGGCTGGGTGCCTTTTCTGCTACCCGCTGCCTCCACTCTGTCAACCTGGACCAGGGCAGGGAGCCTGAACCGGGTATTTCTCTGCGAGCTTCCCCGTGTTTGTTCTGGTCTAGTCATGAAAGACGACGCGGAATCCTACCGACTTAGTACTTAGTTCAGTCTTCTTGCCGCTCTTGGAGACCCAGACAAGGTCAAGGGCCGGGTGCGGAGTGATTATCTTACCTACTAATTACTACTTGCCACGAAACAAGTCCAGTCTTGCCTTCGTTATCAATGCCTCCGTCCAGCTCCTCCAAATCCCCCTTAGACCAGGATCCCATAAATCCGGCTCTCCTGGGCCCCAAACTCGCTGCTCACGACCAGACAATTCAGCAACAGCCTGTGCTCTGTCCGCTCCCCCCGACCCCTCCTTCTTCCTGCCCTTCAGAGCCTGCTCTGTCGACCGCCGCCGAGCCCATGGCCCAACCAGCCGACCATTCTGCGGCAGCCGAGCCCCCACAGGCCAGTGCTGCTTACACGGTCCGGGAACAGCCCCTCGGGTCAGCGCGTCACGTCCGCATCGTGGGCGTGGGAGCCGGAGCGAGCGGCCTGAACTTAATCCGGACCCTGCGGCTCAACCTCAGCGACTATGAGGTTACTATTTACGAAAAGAACGCGGATGTGGGTGGCACCTGGCTCGAGAACCGCTACCCCGGCTGCCGATGCGACGTGCCCAGCCACAGCTACCAGTTTTCGTGGCGGCAAAAGAAGGACTGGACCAACTTCTTTGCGGGAGCTAAGGAGATCGGGGACTATCTGTGTCGGGTCTGCGACGAGGAGGGCATGAGGGACTCGATCAAGACTCTGCACCAGGTAACATCGGCTCAGTGGAACGAGAAGGACGGGCAGTGGGAGTTGGCGATCAAGAACTTGGAGACGGGAGAACAGTTCAGCGACTACGCCACGTTCCTCGTGGATGGCACAGGCATTCTGAAGTAAGCTGGTGCTGTGGTGCTGCATAAACATTGCATTTAGCTGACTCGAAGGAAAACAGCAACTGGAGGTGGCCCGAGGTCGAGGGTCTCAATGACTTCCAGGGATCCTTAATACACACTGCCCAGTGGCCCAAGGACTTTGACCACACGGGCAAGACCATTGCAGTCATCGGAAACGGGTCGAGCGGAATCCAGGTCTTGCCGGAACTCCAGCGAGGTGAGCATTATTCTCCGCTAAATTCTTACGGCGAGGTCTGACGACATTCAGGGGCCGAGAAACTGTACCACATCATCCGGACACCCACTTGGGTGCTTCCACCCAGGATACAGGCGTGGAAGGTGATGGGACAAGCCGGCGAGATTCTCAGCAAGATCCAGATGGACGCCGAGGAGAACTTCTCGCCAGAAACGATCGAAAAGTTCCAAGCAGACCCGGGATTCTATCGCGAGTTTGTGAAGAAGGTCGAGGCAGAAGTCAACAGCTCTTTCCCAATCGTGAGTACAAAAGTCATTCACATTGACGTCTCGCGGAAGATGGCTAATGCATGACCCTTCAGGTTCTCACGCAGAGCCCCGTCCAAGCATTTGCTCGAGCAAAGGTCACGGAATACATGACATTCATGCTCGGAGGGAACCAGGAGCTCTGCACAGCGTTGATCCCAGACTTCCCGCTCGGGTGCAGGAGATTGACGCCCGGCCACGGCTACCTCCAAGCTCTGACAAAACCCAACGTCGAGATCCGGAGATCCGAGATCAAGCGGTTCGTGCCGGAGGGCATCGAGCTCGAATCGGGCGAGGTTCTGAAAGTCGACGCCATCGTCTGCGCCACGGGCTTCAACACGTCGTTCTGCCCGCGCTTCCCAGTCATTGGCCGCGACGGAAACCTTCAAGAGAGGTGGCAGAAGGAAACACCCAAGGCATACCTGTCCTGTGCCGTGGCCGGGCTGCCAAACTACTTTGGTGCGTCGCCCCCCCCTTTTCCCTCTCCCTCCGCACTCCACCCAACCAACCAACTAACACAACAACTCTGCGCAGTATTCTTCGGCCCCAACGCCCCCATCGGACACGGCAGTGTCTTCACGCTCAGCGAGCACATTGCAAAGTACATCACGACGGTCATCAAGAAGTGCCAGACCGAGTCGGTCAAGGCGATCGCGCCGTCGCGCGCGGCGGTCGACGACTTCTTTGAGCACATCACGGCCTTCATGCCGCGCACCGCGTGGGCGGCGCCCGGCGGGCGCTCGTGGTTCAAGAACGGGAGGGCGGACGGGCCCGTCACGGCGCTGCACCCGGGCAGCCGCATTCACTTCTTCCACATGCTGGAGCGGTTCCGGGGCGAGGACTGGGAGTATGTGTACCTGGAGGGTGGGAATCGGTTTGGGTACTTGGGGAATGGATTCTCCACCAAGGAGCTGGACCCCCATGGGGATTCGACTTGGTATCTTGACGAGGAGGCGGTTGTGCGGTGAGGAGTGGTGGGGTGGGTTGGTGTTGGCAGAGGAGAGACCGGCTTGGGGCGCTCTGACCTGGGATTTGAGTGTGTTGAAGTGTTGGGGCATTGGTTTTGTATCACCAAATCCCTACGTACAGTTGTCTGTTGCCATCTAATCCAAATGGGTGAACCGATGGATCCCTGCGACTGAATCGGAACAATTCAAGTTACTCAACTGACTGTTGGTTCTCTTGGCAGTCGGGCCGGTCGAGATCTCAACGGCCTTCCAGAGCATCAGTTTGGATCCGCCAACCACAAGGCCCGCCTCTTGAAATGACAGGGGGTTTGCACTGGCCTCCGAGAAGCGGACCCCGGGCCGGAGGGCTCCCGCCAGGTCCGCCCCGCTCACACCCAGTGGAGCATGGCCCGCCAACCAACACACCTACCCGACCCAGCACAACCTGAGCGACCGACACAGCCACACCACCCGGTCACCAACAGCAGTATTCGTCTCAGCCCCTGGGACGCATTGCAACCTGACACGAAAAGTGACCTGACACGACAGGAATGGGGGAGAAAGTACATCCCAGCATGGGATGGGTCCTTTTGCTCCCGATAGGTGCTCTCGAGCTGAGCGGAGCTCCCCCGCCTGAGATGATGGCGCACGCAGCGGTTCTTTGTTTCAACAGCCGCGCGCAGGAAGAGCTCCAGCCTCCAGACCCTCTTGACGGCAGCTTGAGTTGAAGGGCGCTGTCACTTCTCCCCTGGCGCGATGCGACTCTCCACCTTTGCCCGACGAGACCGTCTGTCCTGCCCCATCCATGGAGAGAGATTGCCGATTGGCCGGCAACTCAGCGGCAGCCCAGCGCCTTGCTGCACGTCTGCAACGAGCCCGGGATCTGACTGGATCGACAAGACAAAGATGGACATGCAGTGCATGCCCCGCCGGGATGCCTGCATGGCAGCCAAAACGACCCTGGCGCTTGTGATCCGCCTTGTCCATCGCAGCCGTCTTGGATCCAGCAAGGCCACCTCCACGCCTCACGCCCATGGCCGCCCTCCTTCGGTATATCCCGGCCGCAGAGCCCAACCGCTCGGGACGGGACGTCTGGACGTCCTGGCCCATCTCCCAAGACCACTTGCCGCCTTCCATCCAACTGAGTGCGCCTGTCAACTCGTGTTTTGCCCAAGAGCCTTGGTCTCCCTCATTTTGCTCCTCGAAGCCTGACGACCATGTCATCTGAGGAATCCGAGGACATCAATGAAGGCATCAACCTTCTGTGCCTTGGTGAGTTGCTGCAACTGCGTAGCTCGCCTGGGACTCCTGCTAACCCAGCGTAGATGGAGGGGGTGTTCGGGGGGTCTCGTCGCTCGTCATCCTGGACAGGATCATGAATGAGATCAAGGATCTGTACGGCCTCGCCGAACTCCCCAAACCCTGCGACTTCTTCCACATGATCGGCGGTACCAGTACCGGAGGGTAAGCGTCGACATCTCGAACGGACCGTTGCAGAGTTGGCCGATAGCGATAGCTAACTTGCCGACCTTAGCCTCATTGCGATTATGCTTGGAAGGCTGCGGATGTCAACCAAAGAGGCCTTGGAGGCCTACGACAAGTGTGCAGTCAAAATCTTTGCGCTAAAAAACCGAAAGCCCTGGAGTATTTCGGCGAAGTTTCGAGCCACCGCCCTTCAGAAAGTAGTGCAGGAAATCGTCAAGGAACGTGGCATGGGAGAACGCATGCGGGACCTCGAGTTCCACAAGAAAGGGAAAGTCGTCGTCTGCGTCGTTCCCGCCGACAACATTGCGGCGCCCCATTTCGTGCGTTCATTCTACGGGGATCACGGCAGCCGACTCGAATCCAAGCCCCCCGAGCCTGTCTCCAAGCTCCCTTCTAGGGATGTCTCCAAGCCCCCGGAGCCTGTCTCCAAGCTCCCTTCTAGGGATGTCTCCAAGCCTGCCTCCAAGCCTGCCTCTAAGCCTGCTTCCGGGTTTGCTTCCAGGTTTGCTTCCAAGCTTACCTCCAAGCCTTCCGAGCCCGCCTCCGAGCCTACTTCGGAACCCAACTCCATGCCTGAGCCTCACCCTGACCCCAGGCTTGATGAAAGCTGGGACGACAACTGGGACCAGGACGTCCTGATTTGGGAGGCTGCCAGGGCCGCCACTGCGGCTTCGACATATTTCAAGCCCCAAACCCTGGGCACGCCGGCGAGGGCATACATTGACGCAGCCCTCGTTGTCAACAACCCCTTGGAATCTGTCATCGACCAAGCAATCGAGGAGTTTGGATCCGGGAAACGGCTGGGATGTGTAGTCAGCATCGGCACTGGCACTCGGGATGTCCAGCTGATGACACACGGTCCCGGGTATCTCCCCGAAGCCATCGATGTGATGAAGCACACCACGACCGATACCGAGGAAGCCCATCGGAAACAGTTCTCAAAGGTGGACAGCTTCCCAGGCGCCTATTACCGCTTCAATGTTCCCAAAGCCGCCGAGCGCGTCAAACTGAGCCACTACAAGAAAATGCCAATACTCAAAGATGAGACCGCCAAGTACCTCGAAAAGCCGGACGTTGCCATGAAAATACGCCAGGTTGCTGAGGGACTCAAAGACGATGTGTTCACCCATCGCCTTGCCCTCGGTCACATCTCTACTTGTATGAGGATACCCCGTTTTTCCTCATCCGTGCGACTGGAGTCGCTAACTGAGACTAGCCAAATTGGACATGCATCAGATCGTTCCGTCACAGAGTAAAGCCCAGTCAATGGGGAGCGCAAGCCCCTACTTCACCGGAAGGCAAGACATCCTGGAGAAGCTCGATTCCTTCTTCACCCGACGGGATACGGTAGGACCCCGACGAGAGTTTCTGTTGCACGGTATAGGCGGTGTCGGGAAGACGGATGTTGCCCTGAAATTCACAGAAATCTTCGTAGATAGGTGTGTATCTTTCCCACATCATACTTTGTGCTCAGTGTGGCTAACAATATGCCAGGTTCAATCCTGTCTTCTACATTGACGGATCGACGACCGGCACCGTTGCTCAAAGTTATGCCGATATTGCAAGGCAACACGGGCTGGGAG
>FJWA01003450.1_pt1 | contig 11038 bp, 10 predicted proteins | sample 1011891 | NCBI WGS metagenome assembly FJWA01 (sample SAMEA3912450, study PRJEB9761) | metagenome | biome: forest; material: soil | place: USA | collected 2011-06-22 | depth 0.1 m
CCCCGGCCTCGGCCTCGGCCTTGGGCCGGTACGAGACGGCCCCTCTTCTCAATCACCGGTCACCCCTCCTGGGACTGACGATTACCTTCGTCGTGAGACACCATTTTCCCGCCGCAGAGTGGAGTCCGCTCGTTACACGGTTACACCTAACTCGCCTCCTAGGTCTTCTCTTGGATATGCTCCCTTCTTAGGCTGTACACACGGTTCATCGTCCAACGAGCGCCTGGGTGGGACGATTTCTTTATTATCCTCACTATGGTAGGCCATGCTGAACCTGAAAGGCATTGTATTGTCACTTGACTAACGGATCCGGTAGCTATCCACAACTGTCGGCTCCATTATTCTTTGCCTGTGTACGTTTGCACACGCCTCGTCGCAGCTTACCCCACGCCAAACTGACTCATGGATTCAAGTGCTCGATCTCGGTCTGGGGAGACCCATCTACACCTTGTCTGTCACCGAGTTACAGACCATCCTCAAAGCAAGTAGCCTCATGATTCATCTCACATGGCCACTTTACCACCGTGGCACTAACCATCCCTCAGGCGATTTACATCGGCACCTCCACCTACCCCTTGTCCAGCACATTCATCAAGATCGCTCTGCTCCTCCAGTACCTCGGTCACTTCAAGGGGCGGCGCATCCGCATACTCTGCAAGATCACGCTCGTCATCACCGTCCTCACCGGCCTCGCCTTCGCCATCTGTAGCTGGTTCCCCTGCTTTCCCGTGGCCTCTTTCTGGGACTTCAGCCAAAAGGGCTACTGTTGGGGCTTCGCCTCCCGCGACCAGCTCCAATTCATGCGCATCATGGTCACCCAAGTCGTCCTCACCGCGGCAGTGGACCTGGTCGTGCTTCTGATCCCCGGCTGGCTGTACTTCCAGCCCGATACAACCAAGACCACCCGGCTCAGCCTGCTCGGCCTCTTCGTTCTCGGCCTCTCGTATGTCAACCGAAACCTCCCTGTCCCTGCTGCGCATGACTAGCTAGGGTGCTGACAAGACTTGAACAGTGCCAATGTGTGCTCGCTTTGGCGCGTGGTCTACATCATCAGGCTGGCCGTGGTAGACAGGGCCTCGTTCGACCCTGTCTGGGACAACCCGACGGTGATGGGCCTCGCCTCCTACGAGGTTCATCTGGCGGCCGTGTGCGCCGCGCTGCCCATCTTTTGGCCTGTGCTGAAAGAGACCTGGAATCGCATCCTCGTGACCTTCGAGGTGAGCGTCATCAGGGAGGAATACGAAGACTTTCCCCCGAGCAGGGCAACCGATGTCGAGCTGCAGTCCGCGTCCTCGGATCGGGATCTGGCGCTTGGGTCGACCCAGTCGGGCTGGGAACCGTTTGTCGGGGACGAAACGACAGGGTTGGGGAAGAATAAAACGGTCGTTGAGTCGGCTGCATCGGGGAGGTGGTCTAGAAGAGCTAAAGCATATCTCTCGGGGCGATGACGGTACCTAGGCAGCTAGGAAACCCCGGACAATTCTTATTGTTCCGTGTCTGACGCCTTGCTCTCTTCCAGTGATTCTCATACTGGATCTCGTGGCCGGCAGGGCAACATGCATCTCCGAGTTGATCTTGGACTGTTGCGCTTTGGGCTTTCTCGCCAGACGTTTGACTTGCAGGATCCGGATCTATGCCAGTGAAATCAGCAATGAAATCAGGGTTGCCGCGCAACACCCACCTATGAAGGCCTGTCATTTGGCTGGGGGAGGCGGGTCAGGGGACGTTGTCACGCTCTCAAGGCGGTTGACGTCCTTCTGTTGGTGGACTGTATCGGGGGATAAGCCCTATTGGATACGATTTCGAGATGGATGGTGTCGTGTTTGCTGTAACTGATCAACAGGAGATACCGGCTGGCATCACTAGTGCGCCGACGACATGGGAGGATGGTGGTGACACAGAATTTACCGCAATCTTCGTGGTCGGGTTAACGCTGAGAAGTTAATAGATGGTACGGGGTCGAAAGTACGGCCTGCCTCGGGGTGGTGTAGTGGATCCTCATGGGCGACCCGTGAGAGATGGGAACGAAGGTAGCGGAGAGCACATCTCGCCAGCACGGGGCGGAGAAATCCCGGATTGGTGGGGGAATTCGGTTTCCAGGGTGAATTCCAGGGACCCCAAGAGCGCGGGGATCTTGAGGCTCGGGAGGCCGGTAGTATGCCCTGCCATGGCTGTGGGGAAGTGCATGAAACACCCTCCATGGTCTTGGCACGTCACATCGCTGGAATACTTCCGCAGCAAATTGGAGGGTGATCGTCATACCCAGGGTCTGCGAGTAGCTTGGGCCATGTTTTCAAGCCGAGTTGTTGACCACTTGACCGTCTTGGAGGACGCGGAGGGAGGTAGCCGAATGAGACTTGGAGATTCTCCGTCGGAAGAAACATGATGTTGTCTGCCACACGAGTGATGACGCGCATCCACGGTGACGGCTGTGAAGCTTGACAACGAGGCGCGAGTAAGAGAGGATGCCATCTATATTAATCAAGACTTGACTCTTTCTTTCACAGGATGTTCTGTTGATTTGTGCCCCAGTCCATCTTCCATCCCCTGGCTCCAAGCTCTCGGCTCTCACAAGCTCCTGGTCCTCCCTATCTTTTGGTTGATTCGTACCAAAGCATTCAAGATGAAGTTCTTGACTCTCGCTTCGCTCTTTGCTCTCACCGCGGCTACGCCAACCCCGACTCAGCCCGAGTCCGGAACAGCCCGGCTAGCAAAAAGGGCGACCATCTCGGACGCGGCCAACCTGGGATATGCCACTCTCAACGGAGGGTAAAGCAAGACCCCCTTTAAGCGAGCCGGCTTGTTGCTGACGTGTCTCGATTGTCTAGTACGAAGGGAGGCGCGGGTGGCACCGTGACCACCGTCTCAACGCTGGCCCAGTTCACAGCCGCGGTTGACGAGGCCAATACCGCCCCGGCTATTGTCGTCATCAAGGGCGTTATCACTGGCAGCGCCAAGGTCCGGATTGCCAGCAACAAGAGCATCATTGGACTGCCCGGCTCAGGTGGGTTCCGTCGTCGAGTCACTTGGAGGGCCACCGCGCTGACCACGACACAGGCTTCAAGGGTGTCGGCCTCCACTTCAGGAAGCAGAGCAACCTTATCCTGCGAAACATTGTCTCCTCCTTTGTCGAGGCTGACTATGGAGATGGACTGAAGATTGAGGTGTGTGACGTTGCGCTTGGACCCAAGTCGCAGCACCCATGCTGATGGCCTCCTAGGAGAGCACCAACATCTGGGTCGACCACTGCGAGTTCTACTCGACTCAGAGCGTCGACAAGGACTTCTATGACGGATTGGTTGACACGTCGCACGGTGCTGATTTCATCACAATTTCCCAGTGAGTGCCGTTGTCTTGTCCTCTCCTCTCCCTATGACGCTGACAGCGAGTGCCAGTGTTCACTTCCACGACCACTGGAAGGCCTCACTCTGCGGACACAGCGACAGCAACGCGGCCCAAGACACGGGCAAGCTGCACATCACGTATGCCAACAACTACTGGAAGAACTGCAACTCTCGCGGCCCCCTGATCCGTTTCGGCACCGGGCACATCTACAACTCGTACTACGAGAAGTGAGACTCCACCAGCATTCATGTCCACATAATTCCACATAATCGAGAAAGGAGGCGTGCTGACATCGTATGAATCCATAGCATGAGCACGGCCATCAACACCCGCATGAATGCCCAGGTGCTGGTCCAGAGCAATGTCTTCAAGAACGTGACGTTCCCGGTCACCAGCATCGATTCGAAGCTGGTCGGGTGAGTGGCCCATCCGGATGTGAGAGGAAGAAGGCAACAGCTGACAAGATGGCCGACGCAGATACGCAACCTCGATCGACAACGACCTCGGCGGCGGCACCAACAATGCCCCCGTGGGCAGCATGTCGACCTCGATCGGCTACTCGTACTCTCTCCTCGGGTCGGGCAATGTCGCGGCAAAGGTTCCGGGCGAGGCTGGCGCCATTCTGAGCTTTTGAGTTTCAGGCGGTGAGATTGAACAAGGAAGTAGTGGAGCAGTTGTCAAGGTCGTCAGAGGTGGTCACAGGCCGTCAGGGGTTGTCAGGGGCTGTTGAGGTTGTTGGATGTTGTTTGATGGGATGTGAGGGGATGGGTGCCGAGATTTAAATGAATCATCTTTTGAATCGACAAGGGAGAAAGGGAGGAAACGGCCGATGCAACGGATCAGTGTCAAAGTTCTTGCTGCCGTAAACCATCAACGCCAACTTCCCAACGGAATCCTCACCGACCAACATTGAAAATCTCCTGATCCACCCTCGGTATCCCTCACTCCCTCAACCAAATCTTCGTAACCAGCCACATCTGCCTCATAAACTTGACCATGGCTGAGTTGTTTTCACAAAACTCGGTCTGCCAGTGCCATGCCTTGTAAGTTGACAGGGGCTGATGGATAAAGGGGCTGCTCTGCTGTACCTTTCGCCATTTCCCATCCGTGCTATAGATGGTTCTGATCAGCTCCGCATAGTCGAGGTCAAGGAGATTCGGGCCGCTGCGAACGACGGGGCCATATTGGTTATGCAGTTTCTTGATTTCCTGGGGGTAGCGTCCCGACCACACCAGAGCGAGCCTCCACAAGTTGGTGTACCCTGAGATGTGGTTAGGGAGTCTCATGGTTGACGCACGGAACAGGGTTCGCTACCTGCAAGAAACGGGCCAGGGAATTTCCGCAGCGGGGACGAGATCCAGGACACAGTGAACCACGTTAGAAGAGTGAATGGGAGGTAAGTACTGCGGTCAGCCATATGATGGATACTGGCAGCGCGTCCACCTTCAACACTCCATGTCGAAGCTCGATCAACGAGTCAATGATTCCTTGAAAAGTCGACATGATGGGCGATTATGATTATGACCGGTGAACAAAACCCAAATGAAGCAAAAGTTAGACCTCGCGAATAAAACCGATGAAGTTGAGAGCCGCGAGATTCGCAGGAGATCCCGCTACACCACTTTGAGGAGGGACGGAAAATTGGAGAGGATTTCGGCTTGTCTGCAGGCTCCCCGGACGCCATGCCGCGAGCTGCAGTGACCAGCCAGGGGTGGAAAAAGCAACGCGCAACACATGGTTGAAGGCAGGCACCATGAGACGTGTCGTTTTCACAACAACGGGACGTGCCCTTGGTGAACAAATGCTTGATGGACGACATGGAACCTCGCTGCCGTTTTCAGTGGGTTTCCAACCTCGCAACACTCTGTCTCGAGTCGAAATGGTGTTTGCATATCGGAGGAAAAGCTCCTTCAGAGGCCTTGGCGGAGGGTTGTGGTTTATTGAGAAGTGCCGTGTCGGTGAGTTATGGACGGACGGGCTGCAGAAGCAACGTGGTTGATGTCCATGCCGTTCAGCCGTGCTCTGAGGCTTTGCCACAGGACATGACCCCCGTGGGGAGTGCTGCTGTCAGCCGCTAGTGATGCAGTCACACCAAGATGCTCGATTTCTATTGGCCTCTGCCGTGATGGCAGGGGACGACGCGGAACTCGGGCACGTTCCGGCGAGCGATGATCGAGAACGCACAGTGGCTGCTGGGTGAAACTGCGACCCCGCACAAGGGCTTGCATTGTGGAAGTCTGTTGGCGATCGATCTTCTCCTTTTTTCTTGTTTTGGGGAGGTCAGTTTGTAAGGACAGAGGTTTTCGAAGGAAGGACGGGAAGAGAGGGCGATGAAGCAACGGATGAGACAAGCAAGACATGAGAAAAGCATCGAAACGAGTTGCAATAACGATCGAAGGTTGACATGACTGAACATCGCAATTCCCGAGGAAATGAAGCCAGGCTCACGCTGGGGAACCCCAAGCCCCCAAAAACCGGGCATTGTTCTCCCGGCCACAAACGCCGCAATGCACCTTTTCGGAAGCGGAGCAAGCCGGGCCAAGGATCTAACAGCTCGGCAACACAGTGTCGTGGCCTGGACAAGTGTCGGCCCGGGGACATCACGCTTGCTTCCCCGACACTCGCTTGTTGCATGTTGCGGCTTGTTTCATTATTCTTTTGGTGTGTTATGAGAACGCCGATAAATCAGACCACTCCTCCTCTAGCTTTTCAAAACCCACTCAAAAAAATGATCTACACCGAGGGAAGTTTGCCTGACGCGAAAGAGGATGTCTGGCATCCTAGACGCCGTGCTGTTGCACGTGGCTCTGGAAGCAGCAGCATGTTAGTAGTGATCGACCAACCACAGGGGGGAAACAGAGAACACCAAATTTGATGGCCTTACCTCCCACATCAACCGCGAGTTGAGAAACTCCAGCAACGTGTACGTATCATCCTCCTCCTCACCCAATGCTACCGACGGGCCCTTCCGCTTGTAGAAGGGAAACTCGAAGTGCGCCGGGTAGAAGCCGGCATACTCCCAGTCGACAATGGCGGCAATCTTGAGGGTGTCCGGGTTGACAATGACGTTGTGTTGGGAGCAGTCGTTGTGGCAGAAGACATACTCGGGATGTTGTGATGAGAGAAGCCGGGACCAATCGTCCCTCTCTGTCTCGCAGAGAACCCGGTAAGGGGGTATCACAATCCCCGTCGGCCCACCCATGCGCGTCGACTTCAGGGTCTTGAGCTGGGCAAGGTGGCCCTCGAGCTCGGCAACGACGACGTCCTTCTGGTGGTCCGGCAGATCGGCCATGCTGACCCCCTCGATGTACTGTGTGATGAGGTAGTAGGCGTCGTCGTCTTCGAAGTCGCAGAAGAGCAGAGGGACGGGGATCCCGGTGTGCCGGCTGATGAAGCGCAGGGTGTCGGCCTCGTTCTTGAGCGACTCCTTGCGTAACCGGGGGACGTGGATGCCTTGTGGACCGGCCAGGAACTCGCGAGGCCGAAGACAGCGCTTGATGAATGCGTTGCCGCGGCGATAGTATTTCCTGTCGGAGCTAGTCGCCAGACAGCCCTCCTCTGAAGTCAAATTTGGCTGTGGTATCAACGGCGGCTGCGAGCGTGGGGTGGCGTGATGCGCCATGCTGGCTCCTTGACTGGAGTGGCAGTGCCTGGGCTGGATCAGCGACGCCGGGCATATGATGTCGAGCGCGGGGTGGTATGGGCGTGTCTGGCGCGTGCCGAGCGTGTGGGTGGCGGGTGTTTCTTGGGGAGATCATTGGGGCGGGAGAAGAGGATGGAAGGTGGAAGGACGAGGCAGGGTCGGGCAGCTACCTTGAAACTAGAGAAGCCGATGGCGGGTGCTGCAGGTGCCGGTTGCAACAAAGGTCGTACGCGGGTCCAGGACCCATTCCGAGTCGTCTGAGAGTTGCAGTAAGTTGCAGTGAGTTGCAGCGAGTTGCAGCGGTGTAATGGCCAAGTGGAGGCACTTGGTTGGACTGGGCGCGTCGGTGGAAGCACAGCAGGAGGTTCGAGGGAAGAGCATGGTGGTGTGAGTGGAGCGAAGCGGTCTTCCAGAACGAGGAAGAAGCTGAGGGTCTGCTGCATTCAACTCGCAGGTTGGACACTCCAAGATGCGAATCGGCGAATACCCTAACTCATTCTGGCAATAGGGGTCAGACTCTGTCTGGATGTCAAAAAGAAGACGAGCTCAGTCTCCCTGCCCGCGGGGAAAATTCAAACACAGCAGCGGGCACCGCAGCGGGTGCCGACCATGGATACCGCCAGGCGCCCACGGATACCCACCGCGATCCCCACCAGTTGAAAACTTGAAAAGGCGGGAAAGAACGCCCGCAGATGCACGCTGTCTGACGCAAGAGGGAGGATCAATAAACGCACAGCTCGTCGCTCGACCGTCCCCACTCAAGGTTTGGTTCTCGGCTGGCGCGGCTCGTTTGCCTGCAAACGGGAACCACATCGTCGACGTTGACCAGTCACCAGTGGGCAGTGGCCACTGGAGCTGGTTGGGTTTGCCCCGCTGCCGCTGCGAGTTCCTGCAGTTTGATCGTTATCGTGATTCAAACCTGTCGGAGGGCGGGGGCGGGGTATGACTGCCTGGGCTGCCAGGGCTGCCTGGGTCAAGCTATCTTTCTCGATCCGGGCTTCATTGGCTGCTTTCCAGTCGGAGGGAAGGACCTTGCTGCGGAGGCTCCGAGTTAGGCGCGAATAATGGCGGCCACACGCACATCGCAGAGGCAGACGCGCCCCAGGTCCACAGCAGCAAGCCAACTCAAACAGTCAACCTCCCAGACTTCGACGGGCGCAAACAGATGGACAGCTTGCAAGGGGGCTCGTCTGCCGGCATCCGCCATCATCCACCATGATCTTTGTCCAACGTTACACACAACCCCGCCCTGTTTTTCTTTCCAAGCTTCCAACATGATTCGGTCGACGAGGCACACGCTGCTTCGTGCGACGGCAGAATCTGTTTGGTGGCGGCCATCTCGATCGGGACTTGGCACCCATGCACTGGCTTGCATTAAATCTCCCCTCCGCATGGATGATGGCGATGTTGTGCGTGCATAAACCCCCGGCGTCTCTCGTTTTCTGGTTCGGTTAGTTGCATACCACCAATTCTCCCCGGCTTGCGAGGATATGGTACTGAACCCGTTGATGTTGGCGCTATTTCCGAACCCCTTGTCTGGAATCCCCCTGAGTCTCAGGGCCTGAGATACGCGCTCCCACGCAGCCACCACAGTGCTGACAACCGACACTAATGTTGCTTCCCCGGGTCCGAGAACCTGGGAGCGGGCCGCCACGTTGGGAGAGGGCTTGCGAGATCGGCATTGGGAAGGGGATGCGCCTCTCTTCATCTATTGCTTTTTGTGGCTCAAAAACTGAGATTCGAGTTCACAGACCCCTGAATCCACCGCTGCTTGCTCGCCTCCTTCGTTATGATTCGCCATCGAGGTGATCGAGTGTCCCAACCCGGGAGAGGCGCCATTGTCAAACCCGCCGATTGGGCAACTGTGGCTAATCCCTCACAATTAAGCCACTTGTTGGCGGCAAGGTTCCGACAAACCGCTGTGCTTCTTCGGTTTTATCGACTCGTCCCCTCAGGGGCAGAAACCGCCCGACAAGGATGCATGCCGCAGGGACTGCCGAACAACGTGAGCGCAGGCTGGCTGATGACTATAATTCAGTCAGGGCAGCGTTCTGGAAGTGGTCCCTTGGGCTGGCCTGGGTTCTGCAGTCTCGGAACCCGCGCCGTCTCCGATTCGCCCCTTCACGATTGCTCGCTCCCGCACTCTTGCCGGCGAGGTTCACAAACATGGCCATGGGAGGCGAAGGTCCTCGGGCCATAACGGTCATGTGGATCGTGACTGCTCTGGCCTTCGTCTTCGTCGTCCTCCGCACCTACACAAGGGCCGTTGTGGTGCAGAGTTTCGGCGTCGACGACCATGTCTACAACTTTGCCTTTGTCAGTCAGACGCGCCCAGACGCGCCCAGATGCCTGCTGACTCTTCTGCGCGTTCCAGGTTCTCCTTGTCTGCTACACGGCCGCGACAACCGTCTCGGCACATTATGGATTCGGTCAGAACATGGCTGACATCGCCGACGTCGAGGACCTCGTCCGCGCAATTCTCTTCGAGGCCATTGGGCAGACGTTTGCCGTCATCGGCATGGCTGTGGCCAAGTGGTCCTTGGGCCTCTTCCTTCTGCGTCTCGTCAGCGAGACATGGCATAAGATAGCAATCTGGGTCACCATGAGCAGCTTGATGGCCGCCTCCATCTCGGTCTGCTTTGTCTTCTGGCTGCAGTGCACGCCGCCGGCCTATCTCTACGACCGNCGGATCCCAGGGGGGTACTGCCACATCAACACGACTCCTGTGTCGTTTACTCTGTGCAGTACGTGTCAACCACTCGTGTTTCATGATCCAAGACCCGTCGCTGAAATCAAGCCACAGTCCTATGTGTCATAGCCGATTTCTTCTTCGCCTTGTTCCCATGGATCTTTCTCTGGAGCCTGCAAATGAACCAACGCGAGAAGATTATCATCGCTGGGAGTCTAAGTCTCGGTCTATTGTACGTCTCTCCATCACTTGCCATTTCCTCCATCACTCAATAGGTAATTAACCCAAACAAATCTACAGCGCCGGGGCATGCGGGATCAAGAGAACCGTCGAAGTTCCCAGCCTCTCCAGCGCAAACTACCTCAGTAAGCACCCCCTTCCCTCCCTCTCCTGCGCCACCTACTCTAACCGTTACCCTCCAACCCACCAGACGACACAGTCGGCCTAATCGTCTGGTCCGCCGCCGAAATCGCCGTCACGATGGTCTGCATCGGCATCCCCGTCTGCCGACCGCTCTACAAGCGCTGGATTGACCAGCTGTCGACATACCGCTCCAATTCGGGGTCGGGCGCGTCCGGCTACCGGAAGCAGCAGCAGCAAGGCGGGGACGGCAGCAACAAACCCAGCGGTCCCGTGTATGGGCTACACACCTTTGGCGGGAGCACCATGCCCGGCGCGTCGCAGTTCCGGCCTGAGACCACCGAGGGCGAGACCTCGAGCGACACCGCTGGGTCGGACGGCGGGCGGAAAGGCGGCGGCGGGCATCATTGGCTGCCTCGTGGTGGTGGTGGTGAGGGGAGGCTTCACAAGGTTGGCGCCGTGAGGGGTGAGGTCACGACTGGTGGCGGTGGTGGCAAGGGGAACAAGGAGTGGGATGACGGGTTTGGCGAGCTCAGGCTGGGTATCAACGGCCCGTTCAACGAGGCCACCGCCGTCGGCGGGGCGGACTGGAACGGGAGCGAGGAGGAGATCCTGGGGGGCGAGTTCCGGCCTGGCGGGCGCGGGCCGGGGCCCAAGAAACGCCAGAGGGATCTTGAGTCTGGCCGGAACGGCAGGACTGGCATCCAGGTCACGGAGGAGTGGAGGATTGATCGGCCGGGCGCGCTAGATCGGTAACCTGGGCTCTGATAGAGGGCGCGAGGGCTGGGATAGAGGCGCTGGACACCTGGCTTGGGTCACTCCTTGGGGATTCTCATGGGAAAACAGGGGTCCTGCTCTGGGGCGCTGTACAAAATAAACAAACCTGGTTGCCATGGCTCCTATTTGACGTGTTATGGTTTGGCCTGTGCCGAGACAAAAAATAAAGCAGAAGTTGAACTGTGATCCTGATTCTCTGCATTGGCTGGATAACCGACGTGTCT
>FJWA01004064.1_pt1 | contig 11037 bp, 7 predicted proteins | sample 1011891 | NCBI WGS metagenome assembly FJWA01 (sample SAMEA3912450, study PRJEB9761) | metagenome | biome: forest; material: soil | place: USA | collected 2011-06-22 | depth 0.1 m
CTCGCCGACTTCAAGAAAGAGGTGGCCGAGTTCGCCCGCTGCTGGCTGCGTTTGGTGTCGAGAGGCAAAGCGGTGGTGTCCGGTGCGCGCCTCAACCTCCCGCACGGCGGCCTTGATGTCTTCGAGAGTGCTGTTGAGAGTGCTGTCGAGCGTCAGGCTGCACATGAGCGCAGGGAACATGGGGTGGCTGGCATTGGCCGCGCTCCATTGAGAACTGAGAATGCGGTGTAGTTCGGCCCTCTCTTCGCCCTCGGCGAAGATGATGGCGTGCGTTTGAGGTGTCGGGTGGGAGGGCGATGCTGTGTGAGACCACGCCGCGGCCAGTTTGGGGTGATAGGCGGCTGTGAAGACCTGGGTGTCACCGTCACCCGACTCCAGCGCCGAGACTCCGGCAAAGCAACACCGGGCGTAATCCAAAGCCTCCCCCAGCTTCCAGGCTTCTGTCAGCCTCTCCAAAACCTGTGTCGACGGGCTCACCCGCTGGGCTTCCCGATCTATACCAACCCATAGAATGCGGGTTGTCCGAATGTAGTCGCCGCCGAGGGAGCACCCGCGAGGATGTTCCTCCAACCAAGAGTCGACCGAACTCGAAGCGATCGTCTTCGTCTCCACCTTCGCAGGCAAAACACCATCCTCCTCAACCCAGATTTCCGTCACCTCCACCACGGGACATTTTGGGACTTCGTACTTTTCCCACAGGCTCCGGTTTCCGTAGTGTCGGTAGAGGTCGTGCATCTTGGCGGTTCGTCATGTGTTGTCGGCAAGAGGAGGGCACTCGTGAACCTGGAACTTTGTCGAACCAGTTTCTGCTGACTTTGGGTCTTGCTCGAGCCGTGGTTGTGTCGCCACGGTCCCCGTCGTCTTCTTATAACCAGGGGGACACAATTTGTTGAGTCCTAGTCGGCGGGCGGTGCAGCCCCCGCGTTGCTGCGCCCCGCTAGGCTGACGGCGGGGAATGACTGCAACCTACCGCCGATTGACCCTGGTTAACAGGGTTCGAGGAGGCCTGGCCGCCTGGGCCTCCGTGACATGCTCCCGAGGACAAGGGCCAATGCCANTGAAAGTCAAACCGATTCAGGTAAGGTCCCAGAATCAATTCATCCACCCGCTCAATGTCTCCCTGCAACCTGACGACAGGCAACCAGAATGCCGGGAGGTAGCCGAGATCAACTCACGAGGCAGACCCAGGTGTCTCGCTCCGCCGCCGCCACCGAACAAAAGAGGCTCGACGCGAAATTGCAAGCCGAGGTGCAAAGATTCGGACNCAGCACGGAATGTGATATCGGACTGGAGGCCGCAAAAGAAGGGAAGGGGCCAGAAAACNCGGTGACNGCAGNCCCGATCCTAATTCGCGCCAACCTGGTCAGATGCACCCGCAACTTGGTGCACGTTGTCCCCGACCAACCTCGGGGTCTGGTGTCCTTCGGCGCGAGCACATGGGACTTGAAGGGCAGAGTTCTTGTGCGGGTGCCGTCTCGTGGCCTCCATCCTGACCAACATCGCAAGATCGATTTGGTGCCACTCCTGCGTCTGCGAGACGTACACCCACTTCCGATCCGCGGCGACCCAGCTCCGTCCCGGGAGGAACGCCTCGAGCATGTAATACAGCTCGCGTGAGTAAGGGTAGTCAAAGGTGGGCGGCCCTTGCCGCTGCAGAAACACGTCTGTTCCCAACTTCATCTCCTCTTTGGTCAAGTGAAAATGGGGGCGTCGGTCTGCCTTGTTCAGGCTGTGCCGACGGATGGACCGCGTCGTCGAGTCCAGGTGTGTCTCGAGGATTCGGGCGTACCACAGCGGACGGGTCAGCGAGTTCAGGACAATGCGGCGGTTGCGTGCAAGGAGATCTCGGTTCCATGAAGGAAGGGTCCCCCTCGGAATTGTCGGGATCGGCACCCCGTTGTCGAGATTGTCTTGCCAATGGGCGAAGTCGACCACGGCACAGAGAGCGTTCCAACGGACCACGCAGGTCAGACAAGTGCAGTGGAAGGCGTCGTCGGGTGGCGGGATGTTTTGGTGTGCGATTCGGTGCGATGGGTTGAGATCGGGGCGGTCGGGGCTTCTNAGCAGCGGCTGGACGGCGGGCTCAACCTCTCGCATGAGAACGGGTCGTAAGAAACATCGCTCGAGAATCGNGTATCGCAGATTGACGACCCGCCGGACAATGCTTGCCTCCTCGGCGAGGAAAAAGGCGCGGAGCGGTCTGCTGACCCGGCAAAGAGCAAAGAGGTCGCTGGGGCGGAGCAATTCCAAAATGTTCATCAATAGCTCATAGGGAAGATCCAGCAGTCCGATTGGCCGGGGGGCCGATGACTTGGAGTTCGCCAACTTTTCCAACTTCTTGCGCCGGCGCTCGGTTCGTTTGGAGCGCAGCGCCAACGGCTGTGTCAGATCTTCGACGGGCGAGAGGTCACCCTCGGTGTCTTGAGCGGCGTTCTTGATCGGCGGCATTTTGGAGTCTTGTTGGAGAATGAATGCAGAGGAACAGCGCAGAGGGCTGCCTCAAAAGTTGGAGTGGGTGAGGCTAGCACTGCGCAGCTGGTTTCAGCTGGAGGGTGGGCCTAGTTGCGTCGGGAAATGCACTGCATCGCTGCTTGTGCTGCTCCGATTCGATGCCGCACCTCTCCCGGACAACAACACTACTACGTAGGTATACAACCGCTGAAGGATTGAGTTCCAGCGAGATCTAGGTTTCCGACCGAACTCCAGCGAGCACGAGGCCCAATCTCCCGATTTTATCAGCCATACTAATTGGACCGATTACATCTTCTTCTTCCACGGACAACCGCGGAAGATCAACATCTGGGCGTAAGTGAGCCTTCGAGAGAGGCACCCCGAGGCTGCGTGGAGCATCAAGGAGCACACACAAGACGCCGGCAAGAGCGCAAGAAAACTCCGAATAAGTCTGAAACAGTTGCAAGACGTTGGTGCACGCATCCCCCTCCCACTCTGCATCCGTCTGAGCTAAGCGACTTGCAGTCGTCGGGACAACCTCCNAAACCGCTCAGACTCGGTCTCCCTAAACGATGCACAGCAAAAAGCTCACCGCCACCCTTCCCCTGCCCAGCAAATGCCCTCACCAGAAAGCTAATCATACAGCGTCCTCAGTGCCAGCGGAGGCAGCCTCCCTCCGCGCATGTCTTGCCCGTTCAAACGATATGAGCTTNGGGGGTCGCTCGACCCCCTTCTTCTTGCGGTACTCATGACAAGGTTGACACCTCCGCTCCGGGCCGTCGTCCGTGATTGATATCATGAACCTTTTTCCCTCCTCGTAGGGAGCCATACAGTTACGGTTTTTACACCCTTGCAATGCAAGCTCTTGATGGGCACGATGGATCTCGACGGTTTCCAGGGGTCGATCAACCTTGTTGCTTTTGAAGTATTGGTAGCACGGGTCGCACTTCCATCCATTGCTGTTCCAATGGAATAACTTCCCTTCCTCGAAGGGTGCTTTGTAGTTAGGGTTGCCGCACGGTTGCTTCTCCTCGTGCGCACGAGCCAGTCCCTGTCCTCTCTCGACAACCTCGGCGGACCGCTCCGACCCTGGGTTATTAGAAGTATAAATGTAGCAAGCGACGCATCGGCATTGTTCGCCGTCTCCACGCCATCTCAGTCCCTCCGCGAACGGCAGAAGGCAGTTTGGGTTTTGACACCCAAGCGTGTTGTCATGCCTTTGTCGACGGTTAGTCGCGCCTTGTCGGACACCAAGCACTGTTCAGGCCAACAGTGGAGAAGTCGGGAAGTTGTCCAGCTGCCGCGCGTGTAGCTGCCGCGCGTGCGTCGTCCAGAAATTTGACAACTGCATGAGAATGCTGCCCATTTGTGACACTCGCGGATTTCGAGACGACCTTCAGACACGCCTGCATGATTCCTTCGATCAAGACGTGTCTTTGGCCTTGTCCGATGGCTTCAACAGAGCGAGGACGAAAAATCGGGATACCATGCCATGTTTGGCAGCGGGGGTGTAGTGGCGAGTTGGCTTGGTGACCTTGCCAAATTTGCTCGTCAGCTTCCCAGATCGTACCCTGATGATCGCGTTCAGGTGGNCTCTCATGNGGCCAGAGATCCCGTGACTCTTGCTCCATGACGAGCCGACGTACACATGCGTTTCTGGATGGATGTTTTGAGACGCTGGGCTGACTGTCGAGAGATAAGCGGCGAAATCTCTACAGTCAAGCCCGAGTCGTGGGAGCTGCATGAGGTCCTGGATTGTGACCTCTTCCCGGCCAAGGATCGATTTGACGGTTAATGCAATTGCGTCCAATACCGTCTGTGCAAGGGCAGCGACGTTGACGTCCGAGATACAGAGGAGAGAGTATTGTACCACCGCTCTGTGAGAGGTTTCTCATCTCCCGTGAGCTCCTGAAAGTCGTCCAACGTTCCGCCGGTCCGGCACCATGCCGCTATCGCTGCCAACAGCTTCTGGATCCGGTCTTCGAACCGGGCGACTTCGTCGTCGTCGACTGCGATTGCAGCAGGTGCGAGAGCAAGTGCTAGCGTTGAACCAGGGGGCGGGAGGGCATTATCTTCTTGAATCAATCTGAAATAGTTGCAGTGCGTTGGCGGGCGAAGGGCGCAAGTTGGCGATAAGTCCTTCAGGGCCTCGGGAAGTAANGAGGGATGGGACGGCCGGNGGTTTGTTGGCCATGCATGAGTTCCTTCAGCAGCGCCCAGAAGGATGCCAGGAATCGGTCTAGCCTGGCAGCAAGATTGGCCAGCTCGACTATGCAATGGGTGAGGTAGTNGGGGGCGACCCAGGTCGCCAGCTGCCAAAGGGCGACAGCTGCGACGAGACCACACACAATGTGTTTGTAGAGAGGAGGGCGTTCTCTGCGCGAGAGGTCATGGCTTGGGCGGCGGGCGGTACCCAGGCCGCGTTATCGATTGTGAGATCGACGTAAGTTGGGGTTGTCTTGACCTTCTGCGTGACGGTGAGGTCGATGAGGAAGGCGGGCGGGGGGAGAGCCGTCGCCCCCGAGTTGGCGGCGCGGTGGCGCCTGGTTGGCGACGGCTTTGTGCCGGGCGCAGCGGGCCCTCGTAGAGGATGTCGCCCATTGCGTTTTGCTCCCGCCTGTCATCGCAGGCCAGCATCTCCTCCTCGGTGGCCGGGTGGAACCCGAGGATCCAGCTCTGGGAGACGGTGATATCCCCGTTGGGGGATATGGTGTATATGGGCCTCTCCCGTTCAACCTTCTCGGCGGTGTGCTCGCGGAATTTGTCAGGCATTTCTGGGCTCTCGAGTGCCATCCACGACATGGGAGAGGATCCCGGCCTTCTGATCTTTTGGGCGGTCGCTGAGTTGCATTGACGTTTGTGAAATGGCAACAGCTGCTCTGGAAGAAGTGACATACGATCCCAGATGATGTTGAGGTCAAGCATCCAGTCCCAGCTCTTCCGCTGCAGGCGCTTGACGACTATCGTGTTGTGGCCGTAGTAGATGCACCGCAGGACGTGCACCGACAAGAAGTTGGGCCGCTTGTTGGCGGTCAGCTTGGCATCGATACCGCGCCGGTAAGTGCGCTAGGCGGCGCAGTTCAGAGTCATGTCGTGCTCCCTGATGCACATCTCAAGCTCCATCTTGGCCCAAGGGGATCGTTTTGATGGCTTCTTCCATCAAAAACCGGCAGGTCCCAGGCTCAGCCTCCTTGCGGGCGAGGGCGGGAATCCCCCTCAGGAAGCCGGGGACCACATTGTAGCCGCCGATGCCGTCGGAGANGAGGACCTCGTCAAGGCGCACATCTTGGTTGTGCCGGTAGGCCATGGTGGCCGATTGCTCGCTTGATCGGGCTTTTGGGTAAATCGCGGCGTAAGATTAGGAGAAGAGCGGCGGTACGAGGAATAGCTTTCGATAGGTGAAGATGGTGGAAAGCTGAGGAGGGCTTGGATGGAGAATTGCAGCAGGTGAGTTGGTGCGGAATAAAGCTTTGGAAAGGTTGTGGAAGGGCTTGGGGTTTGGGATTGGCAGGAGGAGGAAGCTTTGGGAGAGGTTGACGGTTGGACAAAAAGAAGTTGTAGTTTTGAACTGGGGCGAGAAGAACGCTTTAGGAGAGTTTGGCGAAAAAGAGCTGGAGTTTGGAACAGAAGCGGGCGAGTTCAAGGCGTGGAAGAAGGTAGGGGGGGGGGGGGAACCTAAAATTTTGAAGCTTCCTTACCTACCTGTAACCAAGGTGGTGAGATTGCGGTGTCTGTCAGAGCGGTCGAAGTTTAAGGAGGGAAAGGGGGTGGCTGACTTACCTGTGCAGCTGGCCGGCGCCTGGCCGGCAGCTGATAGAAATGTGTCTTAAAGGAGGAGGGACCTCTCAATTTCTATACCATTGCGTGGAGTTAATAACCTTAGAGCTTGCAGCTGCCTAGCAGAAAGAAGAGTATAGACGGCTGCTATTACAGCCCTAACAACAGCTGCCTTGCAAGCATAGCGGGCAGCATATTCGTCGGGGCTGCCGGCTTTCTCTGGCATTGGGCTCAATAGGTGGTGCTTGGTGTACGGTGTCGGGCAGGGTGTACTGAATGCCCAATTCCAACTTGACACAAACGGGAGTAAAAACCCTAGCCGTCTAAAGCCTTCGAGGCGGGAGGGATAGTCACGGTTCAGGACAAGAGAGGCGGTGCAGCGCTTGTATTCTTCAGCGGCATGATAGTTGCAGAGCTATCTTTCTTAGCAACACCACCTCTTGTGAGGTGCCTCTAACAACCACCTTGCCCGAGGCGACCCGTTACTCGGCCTCCTGCACAATAGCCTCCTGCTTAGCCATAGCCGCCTGGGCACCCACCGGATCCTTCATGGCATGAGGAACCACCTGGTCTCCAAAGAGCTCATCCATCTGCTCCAGCGTCCTGCCAGTCGTCTCCGGGTAGAAGAAAATGTAGCACAGCATGGCAATAATGTTGAAGACGAAAAAGACATAGAAATACTGAAATCCAATCGCGGTTAGAGCATTGGGCGTGAACTGGGCAAAGATCAAGTTCACAGCCCAGTTAGTGAAGGTCGTAATGGCGTTGCCGAGAGCTCGGACCTCGACGGGGAAAATCTCAGCAGGATAGACCCAGGAGATGATGCCCAGCGGGGTGTAGAATAGCGAGAAGAGAAAGTTCATGGCCACCATGCTCCGCAGTTGGTTTCCGTTTTCGGCGTTGAAGTACTGGGCCTGGACGGCGTTGACGAGCAGCGCGGCAGCGAGACCGGCAGCGGACACAATGAGGGGTTTGATCCGGCCGACCTTGTCCAGCATCCACAGGCCAATGGTGCAGTAAACGATGGACAGGGCACCGCTGATGCCGATGATCATCAGGGATGTCTGCGTCGAGATTCCGAGGATGTTGTAGATGCGAGGGCCGAAATAATTGATGACGTTGATACCCGAAAGAGGCCCAAACGCCTGGATGCCGCAGCCAAGAAGGAGACGCTTCCGCCAGGTTGGCCGTGTGAGGATCGACTTCCAGCTGACGCTCCCCGTTGCGCGGTCGGCGACAATGACGTCCCGAATTTCTTGCACCTCGAGTTCGACAAGCTCCTGATCTTGGCCGGAACGGAGCTTATACAGGACGGCCCGGGCCTCCTCCTGCCTGTCCTTTTCCATGAGCCATCTGGGTGATTCGTTGAGGAAGAAGATGCCGACGAGAAGGATGAGGCTTGGGATGATTTGGACAGCGAGGGGGAAGCGCCCTATCAGCGAGCAGTCATCATGTTAGCACCGGACAGGAACTCGGCGAGCCTCTAGAGGGTGACGGGGACTGACATGAGAAGGAGCTCGACACAAATGAGCAGCCGTAGCCCAGCCATTGGGCCACCAGGAAGCCCCAACTCAACATCCACTGGAGTAATCCCGAGAGGACACCCCTGAACTTGGCCTCAGACAGCTCGGCGGCGTAGAGTGGGATGGTCGAAGTGAGCATGCCGACCGCGGTGCCACCGATGAGCCTCCCCACGATCATCATGGATATGTTGGCCGAACCAGCCTGAATGGCTGCTCCAAGGCACGATACGGCGGCACCCGCAAAGATGGTCCGGCGGCGGCCCAGCAAGTCTGCGACGAACATGTTGATGATGGTGCCAAGAATGGCACCACCTTGGAAGGCTGACACGATGCCGCCGACGGTCGTGTCTGACGGTTTGCCGAAGTACTCGACAAAGGTCGGAAGTGCGATGGTCGAACCGATGATACCGGAGTCATAGCCAAAGAGGAATCCTCCTATGGCCAGGAAAACGGCCGAAAAAATAGTGGTTGCGCGTCCCATTATGACGGTTCAGCTCGACGCTGTCTGGTTTGGTGAACGCTTGGTCGGACAGACCGACCTAGCAAGTGCTCGATGATGGAGATCGAGTTGTGATGGATGTTCCACATGAAGCCTCCTCCTTGGTTCTTATACTTGTTTGTGTCGACGAGCACTCAACACACTCGAGAAAGCTTGCCAGGGGTGCTCGAGGCGCCCTCCTGAATCTCGGTTTCGGGCATGACTGAGACCGAATGGGTCAAACCTACACCGAGAGGCTCGGCAGTCTTTCGGCCTCGCCGCCGGGATGCGGGCGCGTTCTCCACCCCCTTCACCGGTGAGACGACGCCCCCCCCCACATCCCGGATGATCGGTAGGCCCAGATCGGTGGTTACCGGGATCGCCACTCTACAATGCGGGGTCTCCAGACACCAATCCTGGGGTCCCCAAGGGCAGAGGCGAGTCTTTCTTACATGGAACTTCTCAATCACAGCTATACGAGAGCAAATGAGGGATCCAGATCGGTGGAACTCGGTCTATAGCAGGGCCGAGCTACAAAGCTTGACCACTTCGACGGTCGCTTGCTATACTAAAGACCTCAAGCTGCTAGATCGACCTCTGACGACCTACAGTGCTGCCCTTGCATCTCGGTTGGCATTGCTCGACGAAAATGGAAGTGATCCAGTGTGGCGTCCACGCGTTCCACGAGGTTCTCGGGATTGACCGTGATGAAATCCGCTTCTTCTGGGTCCTTGACTCCGCCGTCGAGAAGGCCCGGCAAACCGCGTACCGCGTCACGCTCTCTCTAAGTCCCCAGGGAGGCGCCAACTCGGATCTCCTTTGGGACACTGGCAAGGTCGAGAGCAACGAGCAACGGAACATCATCTGCAAGCCGGAAGGTGGCTTTCGACCTACGACGTTCCACTACTGGCAGGTCACAGTATGGGACCAGGACGACAAGGCGACGGTCTCGAGGCCCACCGAGTTCTTCACGGCATACCCGCGGTCCAGTCGGTTGCTCCCACCGTACAGCATGAACCAGACCTACGTAAGCGAAACTCAGCGTCCCCCCGGCACCAATCTTAGCATTGTCAGGAGTACCTGGGCTGACCAACGAGTCAACAGATGCCGCACTCGAGCCTCATCTTCCGCACATGGTTCGAGGACGAACCCAACCGCTTCAAGGCCGTCTGGATCGGTAACGGTGGAGACAAGCCCATCTACCTCCGCAAGTCCTTCACGCTCACCGAAAAGCCTGCCCGCGCCATAGCTTTTGCGTCTGGACTGGGCCACTTCAACCTCACCTGTAACGGGTCTCCCGCCTCGTCCCACGTCCTCGACCCGGGCTGGACGAACTACCATCGCCGGGTACAGTTTGTTGCCTACGACTTGTCCGACAAACTCACCAGTGGCGAGAACGTCCTTGGTGCCCACGTGGGCAACGGGTTTTACGCAGGCGACCAGGGAGACCGGTTCTTCTGGCCAAACTACGAGGACAACACCTACGTGCGGTACGGGAACGAGCTGTGCTTCTTTTCGGAGCTCCACCTCTTCTACCAGGACGGCCGGCGGGAGACCCTGATTTCAGGGCCGGATTGGAAGGTCAGGGCCAGCGCAACGTCGCTCGCCAACATATACGCCTCAGAGACGCACGATAGGAGGGAGTACCCTGCGGGGTGGGACACCAAATCTTTTGACGACACAACATGGGCGCAGGCGAAGCCCCTTACCGGGCCCAGGGGTAAGCTGTCATACCAAAGCCAGCCGCCAGTCGCCCTCCACGAGACGATACAGCCGGTGTCCACCAGGACCCTCGCACCGGGCATGGTTAGCTTCGACCTCGGGCAGAACATGTCGACCATGGTGCGTATCGAAGTAAGCGGCCCGGCCGGCTCGGAGATTGTTGTGCGGTACTCGGAAACCGTCGACGAGAACGGCGCCGTGTTTATGCCGGACTCGCTGTTCAAGGAATTCGAGTACGGCGTATATTCCAAGATCACCCTGTCCGGCGACGGTGTCGAGAGCTGGGAGCCCGACTTTTCCTTCACCAGCGCTCGCTACATCCAAGTGGANGGCGTTGCCCTCGAGACAGACACAGGCCTCCCCGTCATCCACTCAGTGGTCGGTCGGCACGTCTCCTCGGCGGCCCGGCGGCTGGGCTCCATGACCACCGACAAGGACGACGTAAACGCGCTCATCAACATGTGCTACTGGTCCTTCACGAGCAACCTGTTCAGCTATCACACGGACTGCCCGCAGATCGAAAAGTTCGGCTGGCTCGAGGTCACCCACCTCCTGGCCCCGGCCACCCAGTACATCCGCGACATGGAGAGCCTGTACACCAAGATCCTCGACGACATCGCCGACGCCCAGGAGCCCGACGGCTTAGTCCCCACCATGGCCCCCGAGATGCGCTACATGTGCGGGCCCCTCCACGACACCATCACCTGGGGCTGTGCCATCGCTTTCCTGCCGGAACTCATCAAGCGCTACTACGGCTCCACTTACAGCTTCGAAAGGATCTACACCCCCTGCACCCGCTACCTCGACTACCTCCGCACCAAAGAGCGCAAGGGCGGCCTGATCGAGCATGGCCTCGGCGACTGGGGCCGCGAAATTGCCTTCGGCAACCTGCAAGCGAACATCGAAACCGCCATCTACTACAAATGCCTCCGTAACGTCCAGCTCATGGCCCACGCCCTCCACAACCCAACCGACGAAGCCAAATACCGGGCCTGGGCCGACCGCATCTACACAACCTACAACACCCACCTCCTCCTCCCGCAGGGCACTCCGACCCACCCGCACCCCTTCTACACCTCCCTGGAC
>FJWA01004170.1_pt1 | contig 11027 bp, 11 predicted proteins | sample 1011891 | NCBI WGS metagenome assembly FJWA01 (sample SAMEA3912450, study PRJEB9761) | metagenome | biome: forest; material: soil | place: USA | collected 2011-06-22 | depth 0.1 m
GCACAGAATACCTCTCAACGCCCCCAGGCCAGGTCCCCGGCCCGGGGCCGAAGCAAGCCCGCCCCCATCCGAACCCGCAGCCAACGGCATCCGATAAGCGCCGTCTGCCACCACGCCCCTCCCACGTCCCGCATCCCACATCCAACATACTTGTACATANGCATCCCTTCACCGGCCAGGCCGGTCAGCCCTACATTGCAACCGTAGCCGTGGCCGTAACCGCCTTCTGCCGGCAGATGGGCGGGTATGATATCCCGCCTGGCCGGGTGGGTGGTCGAGATGCCCGTCAANCAACACACCCGACCTTGTCCCCCGCGGTCCCATCCCGCGGGAGGTCCAGGAATGGAGTTTCACTATCGCTCGGGGAGAGCATTGGCAATATAGTATCGGGCCGAACGCGGGCTCCAGTGACGAGGAAGCCCAACAACGAGGTTGCACAGGTCCAAGAAGTGAACATGTCCGGGAACAGTTGAGCCCAGAAACGGTCGTCGTTAGTCAAGACAGGTCTAAACATGTTCGTTGCTATCATCTACATGGCATATATGGTGCCAGATGTGTATCCCCCGTGGCATGCCATAAACGGGCACAGTCTCATGGCGGGCATCATGAACTTTTGGTTTTTCCATCCCGTCCCGTTCCCGTAGCGTTTCAATATCCCTCCCCGAGCAGTCTTTGGTATCAGCCGTCCCCCCACTCCCTCTACGACCTCTTCCTCGCCGAGCAGCTTGCTGTGGCTGTCATAGATGTCGACACTGAGGAGAGAACCACCCCTCCTCGGCGAGGCTCCAGTTTGCCGGCGTCTGGCATTGTCCGCAATGCTAAACACACATCTCTCGCCCTCTCCGCCCCCATACTGGCTCATCGAAAACGGGGCTCGGCGTGTCGTAGGTTTGGCAGGGCCAGGCCACGTTGTAAAGTGGCACACCTCAGCCTGGCCAGCCCGCAGTTCCTTGCCTCTCGGGGCTTTACCGTTTGATGATGGTAACTAAGGCACCGCGGTCAATATCCGGATGCTCCGCTATTAGTGACANGGACGGAGGGGGGCGANNACATACCAATATCTTCGTCCGCCAACTCGTGAGAAAGACCGACTCGCTGCGGCTGGTGCTTGACCGACTTGCCGTAGACGATNGCCCCTTTGAAGTTCTCGGCGATACTCCGATGGATGGAGTTGCACTAGGCCGGGGTTAGCATTCTATACTGGCCACCTAACCGGTTTGTGTCGCGAGCCGGCACTCACAAAGTCCTCCACGGTGCACTTGGATGAGCGCAGCACGACAGGCGCCGAGTAATCGGGCAACCTGCCCTTTGGCTTGGTGTACGCCCGGACCAGGTTGAGTTTCTCCCACCTGTACCGACCAGGTTAGCCATGCCCCTCACGGTGAATGATACCNAGGGGAGACAAGCTTACATGGCCTCCATCAACTCGTCAACGTTCCACCCGTGCTCCGAGCTGATAGGCACCGAGTTGGGGATGCGGTAGAGCAAATCGAGCTCCTCGATGCTGATGCTGTCGATCTTGTTGAGCACATAGATGACCGGGATATAGCTTCGGCTCCTCGCCTCGAGGATATCAATCAGGTCGTCGATGGTGGCGTCGCACCGGATGGCGATGTCCGCCGAGCTGATCTTGTATCTGCCACCACACCGTCAGCCTACACAAACCTCCCTTCCAAAGTGACGGGATAACCAAGGGAAAACACCCACTCGCTCATGACGGCCCTGATCTCGTCGTTATCGATATGGGTCAGTGGTTGCGTGCTGGTGATATTCAACCCGCCCTTGTCCTTCTTCTTGAACGTGATGTTTGGCGGCTGCTTGTTGATCCTAATGCCAAACCCTTCCAGTTCGCTCTCAATCACCCGCTTGTCCGTCAGCGGCTTGTTGACGTCCAGCACGATAAAGATCAGATGGCATGTCTTGGCCACCGCGATGACCTGGCGACCGCGGCCACGACCGTCCTTGGCACCCTCGATGATACCCGGCAAGTCGATCATCTGCAGCGGGGCGCCGTTGTACACGACCTGGCCGGGCACGCTGGTCAGCGTCGTGAACTCGTAGGCGGCCACCTCCGAGTGCTGGCCCGTCAGCCGGCTCATGAGCGTGCTCTTGCCGACCGAGGGGAAGCCGATGAAGCCGACACTGGCCACACCGGTGCGGGCGACATCGAAACCAGCACCGCCGCCACCGCCACCGCCCGAGGGTGTGAGGAGTTCGCGCTTGAGCTTGGCGAGCTTCGCTTTGAGTTGGCCGAGATGGTACGATGTGGCTTTGTTTTTTTGGGTCCGAGCCATCTGTGGAAAGGGAGACGAGGCGTCAGAACACGGGATACTCGTTGCCGGGGGTAGGAACAGGCATAATCTCGGGGTGAACGTACTTCGGTCTCGATCTCCTTGATCTGTTTGTGCAACTCTCGTTAGTTCTCTCTGCCTTCTGAGATGCCTTCAAGGTGCCAGCGCAGGGCGTAGCGAGGGGAAGAAGGCAATGCGACATACCTTCTCTACTGTCGTCGACATGATTGCGGTGTTGCGCTGGTATTGCCTGGGAGAATCCTTTTTTTGCGTAAGGAAGACGGCGCGAGGGACAGTGCCTCGGATGGTGTTTGGTTGTGTTCAAACTCCCCCCAAGGTGGGAATTTTGATGGTGGGGGCAAAAAGCTCGGGGGCGATGAATAGCAGGGGCTGCCCCGCAAGCTTGATGTCACCGTGTGTGGCCCCACAGTCTGTGTGCCGTGATTCGGATGCAAAAGAATACAGAATTACACTCGTTTCACAAATCGAGGCCCCGCTCGTGCTCATGAGGATGATGGCTCAACCAGCCCCTGTGGTATAGGTAGGTAGTAACTCCGGGTTATGTACAGTACAAGTTGGAAACTCAACTCCTGTCCCCCGACCGAGTCTCATTCCGGTTCCTGTGTCAAGGTTGCTGTCCTTCCCCAAAGTCGGGACCGTCCCGAGAAAACCAAACACATAGTCGACATGAACATTGTACAGTACATCTCCAACCGTGAGGACCGCTTCTGCGGTAACTTCAAAGTGTACCCCCCGATCCCCTTTTGGGGACACTGCTTGTTCTGGCGCCGCATGGGAATAGCAACGCTCACCTCGCCGCTCTTCCGAGCGGCTGCAACCCCGAAAGACGTGTCCGTTTATCAATGCTCGCCCGTCCTGTCCTGTCCCATGGAAACAAAAGAGAAATGTCCACCCGGTAAGTTCAAGGGCTCGCCGAGACTCCCGCGCATTACCGCCTATTCGGCGGTATGGAGCGCGCCCCGGGTGCCGTTAACCAGCGGCCTGGCCTGCGCAGGGCCCGCCTCGGAAGCCGGTGAGATTGGGTGGTTCCCGGCTCCGTTAGTAGTCGTCGTCGTATTCAGTGTCGGCGATGCCAAGCCGTTGACAGCTGTTGTCGCCGGATGGGACGACGCACTCGTTGGGGACGAGTGCACTCCGTTTGGCAAGACTGGGGATTCGACATCAACCATCGATTCGTCAGCGCCATGCTCCTTGTAGAGCCTGCTGTAAGCCGGGTCGTCCCGAGGAACTGCAACGAAGCCGCGGCGGAGGATCCGTTGTCTCCGGAACGGCGAGGGTGATGTGCTCGCTTCCCTGACATTCGGCTTGTCCTCGGAGACGAGCTCGCCGTGGATGTAATGCTTGTTGCTTGGCGCAAATCCACGAAGGCCGTGTGCATCTGGGTCTCGCCTCCACTTCTGGTGAGGCGCCCAACTTATGCACTGCGCCTCGTTCTCCGGAAGTTCGCAATATGCCATCGTGAGCTTTGCGTTGCGAAGATGCTGTATCGTAGGGATGATATATAAGAAATCTGAGGCCTGGGGACATGTTAGACGCCAAGATGAAAATTGGACCTGGATATGACAGCAGCGTACCTTGACGAAGAACATCTCCATTGCAGCAAACTTATCCCACGCCTCTGCTCGGAGCCTCTCCAGCGTGCGATAGCCCATCCGGTGAGGGTCGTTTCCTTCGTAGTAGTCCTGGAGTTGTTCCCCGAGTTCGAAGAGACCGGGTGTTGTGAGCGCGTATCGGTCAGACTCCAGACGCCAAATGACGCGTTTCGCGATGGCCGAGACGGGTATCCGGGTCCAGGCGGTATCTGCAGCACTCGTTAGCAACATTTCAGCAATGTTTCACGCTCAGGGGGAAACCTACATCGAGAGAGCTCCAAATCTTTCTCTCCGAGGAGAAGGGCCACCTGTGTATTGAGCAACCACTGCTCTCTGCCGTCACGGGTGCCGTTCGCCTCCGGATCGATGCAATCGTATCGAACGCCCTGCATGGTGCTGAACTTCTCTGCCACCTCGGGAAGCTTGGGGTTGACTGCGCCATCAAGCCAGCGGAGGACGGGCGGCAACTTGGCTAGGCGGGCACGCTCTTGCTCGAGACGTACCCGACGTTGGTCGGCTTCCTTGGCGAGACGTTCCGCCTCTCTCGCTGCTCGCCTGCGTTCCACCTCCTCCCGGTGGGCACGCTCCTTGCGTTCCTGTTCCTTCTTCTCCTCCTCCTCGCGTTTGCGCCGGGCCTCTTCGGCGGCTTCGCGCTCAAGCTGCTCCTTTCGCGCCCGCTCCTCCTCTTCTCGCCTCTTCCGCTCTTCTTCTTCTTTCTCCCTCCTCTCTTCCTCTTCTCTCCGCCTCCGTTCCGCCTCCTCCCGCCTCTTCTTCTCCTCCTCCTGCAGCTGCCGTCGCTGCTCTTCCTCACGCTGCATGCGGTCTTCCTCCTCCCGTTTTCTCCGTTCCTCTTCCTCTTTACGCTCCCGCTCCCGCTCTCGCTCCTCCTCCTCTTTTCGCCGCCGCTCCTCTTCGTCTCGCTTCCGCGCTTCTACCTCGGCAAGTCTCTTCGCTTCCTCTTCATGCCGGAGTCGTTCCTTCTCCTTCTCCTCCTCTTCTCTGCGCCTCTTCTCTTCCTCCTTTCGTTTGACCTCACGTGCCCGTGCTTCCTGCTCGGCTTGCTTCCTCATCTCCGCTTCTTTCCTCTCTGCCTCTTTCTTCTCCGCTTCCTTCTTCTCCACCTCCTTCCTCTCCGCCTGCTTCCTCTCCGCCTCCTTCCTCTCCGCCTCGTTCTTCTCGGCTTCCTTTCTCTCGGCTTCCTTCTTCTCGACTGCCTTCTTCTCCGCCTCCTTCTTCCCCCCATCTTCCTTCTCCTTTTGGAGGAAAGGCCGAGATGCGGAAGCAGCGTCATTTACAGGCAGGGGCGCATCTGGCATGTCAACATCCGGATCCTCGGACTTCACATGGATGCTACCCTCGGAAGAGACCGACTTTCCGGATTCCCGACGGCCGTGGTGGAGCAGCGTATCTGGCTTCTTGGACTTAGGCGCGGGCCTCCGGTCTTCGTCGTCCCGTGGTTTGGACGAAGGTCGAGGTCCGGCGGCTGAGCTCAAGGAGGGGTCACGGGGTGCGGATGTTTTGAGGAGTCTGTCGTCGGACTGGCTGGACTTTGGGCGCTTCTCCTTGCCGTCGGCGTCCAAGCGTCGCCTCTTGACGGGGGCCTCGCCGCCATCCTTATCGGTAGGCCCCAGGTGCGGAGGGGTTGCACTAGACCTGTGTCGCTTGCCAGTGCTCTCACCCGAGACAGATAGCCGATCGCGGGATTCGTCTCTCTTGAGAGCCTTTGTCCTGTCGTGGTACTTTTCTGTCTTTTGCGTCTTGTCGGATTCGTCGCGAGGACTGGACGGCTCCTTCATAACAGAGGACGCGTTGGAGGCTAGGCTGGGGCGCCGCTGCTGCCTTTCCCGCTCCCCCTTCAACTCCCGCCCGGACACCAGCTTCCGCCTCGGCTTTGCTGCTTCACCCTCTGAAGATACGGCAGCAAAATCCGACTCTGCACGCCTAACCTTGGCCGTAGGCTTTCCAGCAGGCGAAGGCTCGCGGTCGGAGATGGCGATGGTGGGAACGCGGTCCTCTTTCTTGGGCCGTCCGGGTCCCCGTTTTGGCGAGGTTTGCTCATCCTGGTGAGGGGCGGTAACCGATGTTGCCCGCCGCTTCTCCTTGGGGCTCGCCGATAGCTTTGCAGAAGTAAGCTTCTTGGGTTCCCTCGCCGGGCTCAACGCTTTCCTCTTGAGAGGCTTTGAAGATTCGTCCCTTGCCTCCAGCTTGCGCCTCGGCTCGCGGTCCTGTTCTCGCCTGCTGGGGGATCGGTGTTTCGAGCTCTCCTTGTGGGTTTTCTTGTGATCGTCGTACGCATCCTTCAGCATGTGTTCCTCCTCCATCCAGTTCGGGCCTCGTCGTTTCCTCGCGATCTCGTGGTATGCTTCCCCCTTGATACGACGGGTGGGATCGAAATCGGTTTGATCGAGGAGAAGCCTGACGACCTTGATATTTTCCTGGCCGATCGCCGCCAGCATGGGGGTGGAGTGTTCGCTGTTGGAGTTTGGGATGGGTGAGGGGTCGGGATTGGCCCTGCCGAGGGCTAATAGGAGCTGCATGACAATATCATGACCTCCTCGCGCGGCGGCAACCATTGACTCGGGATCATCGAAGTTATCCCTCACTTGAAGAATCCGCGTCACAGTCTCCTCGTCGCCACGGGCGGCTGCTGCGCGCAGGGTTTTGTCGTCCATGGGCATGTATAGCAGATGATTGCTCGTCTTTGTCGCGCGGACCGTTCCAGCTCTCCGACCGCTGCCGGCGTGTACGGAGCCCGGCGCTCCTGGTGATCTCCGGGGGCTGTCGGGGCCGTGCGAGGAACGGGCATCTGCTGTGTCGGCATGGTGCTCCTCGGAGGTTCGTCGTCGCTCGCCCATTTTCTGCTTGGCATCCCGCAAAGCCCGCCGAATCTCATCTGCAAACTCAGATTCGTCGTTCACCCGGTCGACTGGTTCTTGGCCGTACGCGTTGGCCTTGCGGGGGTTCACGCCGGCATCCAAAAGGATCCTGACCACGTCCAGGTGACCGTTCTCCACTGCGTCCAGCAGTGGCGTGTCCTTGTCGTTGTTGACGCAGTCGAGGTAGCAGCCGGCCTCCACGAGCAGCTTCACAATATCGTCGTAGCCATTAAGTGCAGCGATCTGTAGCGGGGTGTTGCCGGCATAGTCGGCGACGTTGATGTCCTCGGGGCGGTCCTGCAGCCTGGATTTCGCTGTGTCGTACTCGCCCTTGGCGCAAGCTCTCGCAAGAAAGGTCTGGCCGTGCGCGTCCAGGTGCTTCTTGTGCGGAGCCATCTTGGCGGGGGAAATGTTGGATTCGGCCGTGGCGGGAGTGGCCAGCCCACGGAGCTTGGAGCTACGCGGGTGTGGGCTGCCGCTCGCCGACGACTCGTCCGAGTGGTAGTCGGTCGACTGGAGCGGAGCCGGGACCCGTTTCTTCTTGTGGCTGAGACCGTTTGAGGAGTGGCCGGGAAGCTGCGTCGAGAGGCTGCGACGATGAGCTCGAGGAGGGTGGGGCGAGATGGACCGGGTGCGAATTGGTGGATGCACTTCGTGATGCGATTTCGAAGCGATGTGGTGTTTGCGGGAGGCGTCGAGACCGGAACCCGACGAGCGCTGGCGGCGAATCTTGCGATTCTCGGACTCGTCGTCAGACTCTAGTCTCAGCGCTTTCCGCTTGTGAGGCACCACTTTGTCGAGTAGTTTGGCCTTATCCTTGGCCGAGATTCTGATCGGGTTGGCAGGCGCCGTTTCGGAATCCGACCTGGAGTGGGCATTCGAGGAGCGGCGACGGCGCTGGGGTTGAGGTGGGGATCCTGGCGCTGAGCTGAGACCGCTGGATCCGTCTTTGATCTTTGGCCTGTCGAGGTGCTTCTTCTTCTTCCCGAGAATGGACGGGGCGGAGCTTTCATTTGGTGCGGTTCCCGTCGCCGGCAGAGACCTGTCCGGTTTATCGGGGCGGTCGCCCTTGTCATTCTCGCGATCCTGCTTGAGGTGAGCGAGCTTGCGGCTCAGGGTGGAAGGCGGGCCATCTTCAGTGTCGCTCTTCTCGTGCTTGATGATCTTGCGCACTTTGGACGGCGAGTGGCCATCCTTGCCCGGCAGCACGATTGTTTCGGCATCCGAATTCCCGTCGGCAACGCCATCTTCATCGCTCGGCCGCGGGCCAGGCGACCTTGGCCGGCTGTCCCTGGGCGGCGGCTCAAGCTTTGCGGCTCCCAACGGCTTGGTCACGGCGGCGGGCCCGGGGTGATCGAAGTCGCTGCCCGGCCGCTTGGGAGAAGCAGCGGGCTTCGTGGAGGCGGGCTCGGCAGCATTCTGCGCATCCATGTCATTTAATTCCAAGGGTGACTACCGTTTTGCACCATCCTGGTCGCTGCGAGGCCGAGACTTTGAACAAGACGGAGCGAGGACGCGAGGCGATGAATTCGGGTCGGGATGGGTGGTGCGACAAACAATCCGGGATCGAGGTGGTGATGGGTGGATGATGGTGAGTGTGGGAGACGGAGACTTTGTTGGTGACAGAGTTGAGAAAGAGCCTGCCTGGCTGGCACAGACACCTTGCTTGGCCTTGCTGCACAGCCGCCCCGTGTCCAGAGCCCAGAGCAAGCCTGCGACACGCCCGGAGACAAGGGCCCCAGTGGGCTGGGCTGGGTGCAAGTGCTTGGGTGAAAGCGGGCACTGCGGCGCACAAAGGCTGGGGAAAATAAGAGGACGAGTCACGCGGGAAACGAGCAGGCAAAGAAAGCGCTGCAGGGCGTGCGCGTCAAACGATATACTGATGCGATGATACAGGCTGCCGGTTTAGAGATGGCGGTGGATTGCTCGTTGTTGATTAGAGAGCGTTTTGGGAGAGGGACGCACCAGGACGGAACTTCTAACCATGCGCGGATGGTGGATGGATGCAGTGGATGCGGATGCCGTGGATGGATGGACGGACGGACTGGCTTGGCTGATGGCAAGAGAAGACCAGCTGGGATAGGCGGGACTTGACGATTCCCAGATCAAAGTCTGATCGCCACCGGGCGATTGGCCAGCTTCGGGTACGGCGGGCGACAAGTCCCCTGTGTGCATTGAGCGCGCATTCGAATTTCGAAGGCCGATTGTCAGTCTGACCAGGCCGCTCAACCAGGGCGGACCAGGGCAGGGGAGGATGGCGGCCTGTGCAGGGCCGGGCTGCCATCGCATGCGGCCGGTGCAATTTCACTACCTTCAGCAGCCGTTTCCTTTCAGCTGGGTGCGTGCAGGTGTTTTGTGCTTCTGAGACTCACTGCTGCCTGCTGCCTGCCCCGTCCATCTGGAACAGAACGAAACCTGTCTCCAATTCGCGTTCCGCCTTCGATCTCCAGCAGCATCGCAGCCGACTCCCGGATGCGTCCAGAACAGAGCACAGAAGCACAGATTTATTCTGTACACAGGGACGTCCCAAAATTCCCGACCTATGAATAGCCAGGCTCCCAGGCGAGCCGCAAGTGCTCCACGGGCCGTTTGAAAATTGAACATGTTGAACCCTGTTCCAGGCTTTGTCTGAAATAAGTGGGCCACGCGCGGTTCCTTGGTTTCGCTCTCGGGCGTTGGTTGCCCAGGTCGCGTCTGTCTGTTTGTTGCTGATGGCCCATGCACAGGTCCACTGCCTGCTAGCCCTGTGAGCCCCTCTCCAATTTCCCTGTGCCGCTCTCGCCCGGCAGCAGGACCCTCGATCCATCCATCATCCATCCTCCCGCACTGCTCCAGTCCATGCTCCGCCCAGCTGAACAGGGGGGGGAAATACGGCTTCACTCCCAACCAAGACGGCACGCTCGAGGAAGAGAGAAAAGGCTCGGATCCCATGGATTCCCCTCGTCCGGTCAATCTCCCGCCGTCGCTGGAGAGCAGGAGGATAAATGCGCTCCCGCCGGCAGCCTACTACATCTCCGACTTCATCAGCGAGGAAGAGGAGGCGGCGATTCTGCACAAGGTAGCCCGTCATACACGCGCGACGCACCCAAGACTCGCTCAGCATCTAACCAACCCCCACTGCCAAGGTTGAAACCGCGCCCAAAGCAAGATGGAGGCAACTCACGCATCGCCGGCTGCAGACCTGGCCGTCGGACCTTGTTAAAGATACCCTGCTCGACGCCCGACCGCTGCCCGACTGGCTGGAAGAGCCAGTGGCCAAGCGCATTCTCTCGATCCCCGTCTCGGACGGCGGCAAAGCCAGCATCTTTGCCAGCAGCCCTCATGGCCGGCCGAACCACGTGCTCATCAACGAATACCCGCCAAACACGGGCATCATGCCACACAAGGACGGCAGCGCCTACTACCCCGTGGTCTGCACGGTGAGTCTCGGCTCGAGCCTGTGCCTCAACCTGTACAAGAATAAGGAGGACGGGGCGCTGGACCCGGAGCCCGTCTGCAGAATCCTGCAGGAGCCGCGCAGCCTCTTGATCACGACGTCAGATCTCTATTCCGAGTACCTCCACGGCATCGAGCCGATTGCAGCCGACGTAGACATTTCGAAGCAGACCATCGCGAACTGGGACCTGCTGCGCGCCCCGTCCCTCTACCAGGATGGGCTCCACCAGCGGCAGACTCGCACCAGCCTGACATATCGCGACGTGCTGAAGGTCTCGAAGCTCGGAAACAAGCTCGGACCCATGTTCAGGCGCCCTTGAATGGGCATCAGTCCCCAGGGGCCAGGCTGAGAGCAGCGATCAGAAGACGAAGGGAATCATGTTCCACTTGCCCGCAACCGGGCCGATGCCGAACTTCTCGGCNTACCATTTGCGGGTGCCCGATGCCGTGACTCCGAGATTGACCGCGACGAAGGCGAGGGCGCACAGCAGCGTCCTGTTACACCAGGCCCCGCGGGGAGCCGTGGCGATGGCCATGGAGAGGTAGAGCAGACACTCGCAGGTGTAGTGGGGGCAGATGTAGTGGCGAAACATGCCGCCGTCCGGCAATGAATACTTCTTCAGCCCAGCGAGGTGCTTGTGACACCTGTACTGGTTGACCCAGGCGAACAGGAATGCCGGGAGTGCGACGGTCATCTTGAGCAGAGACTGAGCGTCATCTCTGTGACGGGGTGCCGCCGGGTCCGAGATGGCGGCTGCGCTGCAGTTAGCAACTCTCGGTGTCACAGTTCCTCGTTCCGGGTTGGGTGGGGG
>FJWA01004045.1_pt1 | contig 11016 bp, 8 predicted proteins | sample 1011891 | NCBI WGS metagenome assembly FJWA01 (sample SAMEA3912450, study PRJEB9761) | metagenome | biome: forest; material: soil | place: USA | collected 2011-06-22 | depth 0.1 m
GGCGAGAGAGGGTGGCAACCGAGGGCTTGCGAGCCCGCCGCTTAAACCTCTATCCCTCTCCCGCTTCTTCGTTGCATGTGTGTATATTATCAACCTTCGGCCCAAGGATGGATGGGACCGCCGAGGGCACTACCCATCGTTTCAATGCTCGTGTGCTGTCCAGGCCATATCGAAGCGAGAAACTGGGTGGGAATGCGGAAGGGTAATACATGGTGGGCGAAGGGGGCAAGGACGGAAAGATGTATATCATGTTATGACTCTCTTCTCCGACGCAGCTTGGATCATGTTCACCAATTTTCTGTACACCAATCTGCGTCCATCGAACCCGTCTAATACTGCAAACGTCCCTACATGTTTGGAGCCTGCAGGGCTCAGGAAGAAAATCAGATTTACAGTCGCCTCATGATACTAAGCCAAAGGCCGGAATCATCACTGTATCCTGTCGATTTGTTTTATGTACAACAAAGCTACTGTCGCCAACCGCCCCCGCGTTTTGTACGTGGAGAGCCAAATCACCAGCCCCCTCCTGTGCTGTGCTATATGTACACTAAATCGTCACAGGGCTGCCTCCCTCGTCCTCAGGTCAAGATACCTCCAACGAAAGTCAAGGAAAATGCTGAAATGCCGTCTCGGAGATTGATGGTATCACGGAATGTAGAAAGAGAATTTGGTGAGAATACGACAGGTTTTTGCCCGTCCCTTGATGGGAGTCGAGAACAGAAAGGCGTCATTGTCGAAGTCGAGTGTCCGGGTCGAGGAATGAAGAATGTGTGCGTCATATAAAGGGAATAAAGTCCGTAGGGCGAGAAGAAGGGTGGGCCGAGAAAGAGGGTCTTGGACCCAGCAAGGAAATGTGTGGTTGCCAGACCGTAGGGCGAAAGTCAGTCGCCGGTAAGACCAAGTCCGCGGTGGATCTTGGAACGTGTACGAAAGAAAAGATGATTAATGTCCGAAGCTGGTGTGCGTGTGGTGAGCTTCCTCGAGAACTGCGTGGTTCGTTAGCCTAAAAGTCCACCATCATTTGGGCAACACGGTCAACGTACTGCGCAGGATGCTCATCTGGCCCGCCCGATCTTCGCACGCAATTTGCAATCCACTGCCATCAACCAGGTCGAGCACGACACTATTGGGCAGCTCCTGCAACTCCACATCAGGCGCATATGGAGGCTTGAAATCAGTCATGTGGTAGCGCTTGACCATCGCCCCGTGCCTGTCCTTGCCGGGAGCAGCGGGGGGCATCATTGCCGACCCCTGCACCGCGCTCAGAATCAGGAACCCTTGGCTGTCGAGGCAGATACTGCGACGCTTCCACAAGAGGTTGTCGGGAAACTGAACGTTGACATCGCCCATGAAGGCAACAATGCTGGGCTGCGAGTGGGATGCCGAACCGGTCGCAGTGCTGCCCCTGGATGCGGCCTCAACCTCCGCCGCATTCTCCTCGGTCACTGTGGGGGAGATCGACGGCCCCGCCGTCTTTCTGCTGGTTCCGAGCGAGTTGGAAAGACGACGCATAAAGCGAGTGGCACGGCTGCCCTTGGTCTGGTTGGGGCTGGACGGGCCGGAGCTGATGGACCCAGACTTCTTATCAAGCGCGCCGTTGATGCTTCTGGCGTCAGCCTCTGATTCCGAAGCGCCATCAGCCGACCGAGGAGCGGGGAGCACGACAGCGGGAATGGCGGGTGTGCTCTGGTCGATTGACGAGCGCCGGCTGCTGATGCTCAGACGACGAACCAGAGACCCTGATTGATGAATCGACGAGCGAGAAGGTGGTCGTGAAATCGCAGGAGAAGCCTGGTTGCCAAGGTTATCCATCGAGGGTGACCTGGCGCCGATGATGGACTCTGTGCGGTCCTTGATAAAATCCTTGACGAACGACAGGGACGACCGCCGGCGGGGGCGGAAATCGTCGTTGGTATCCGCCTTGTCCCTCTCCCCATCCTGAGATCGCTTCGATAGCCGTCGCTCCAGTAGGGACTGCTTCGCCTGGGTCGCAATGTCCCGCTCCAAGGTACGCACCGAGATAACGCTGGGCGGCCGTGCTGGGCTGCGCGAGTCGACTCGATTCTGAACATCCACTACCAGCGGTGACTGCTTCAAGTCCAGGGGCGCATATTCCCCAGACTCTCCCTTCGGCTCCGGACCCCTGGGAAATGGCTGGTTCGGATCGCGGATGATGCGGGCTCTAACCTGGACCGATTCAGGTCTGCCTCTCGGAGGCATCCCCCCTTCAAACATGGACAGCCGGTTCACCAGGGATCCAGACCGGCCACGCCCCATCACTTTGAGAGCTTCTGGAGATGACTCCCTCGAACCCGGGGGAGAGGGGCTTGCCCCTCCAGTTACGGAACCCGCCCGGTCGACCACCGACGGCGATCTCGACGGCTCTCGAGTGCCGGCTTTGCGCACTGCAAAAAAGGTGGACGCGGGGCGCTCCTTTGGTGCGGCATGGCTCACCTCCACGCCTGGGGTGCTGCCGGAGAGCTTTTCCAGTGCCTTGATCCGCTGCGAAATGCTCGAGCCCAACTTGGAGGAGCTCTTGGGCCGCACATCGGGGGAGGTCGGCTGGGTGATCTTTTGCAAGTAGGCAGCGCTAGACGAGGCAGATCGTGCTGGAGGAGCTGACGCTTCCCCGGGAGCGAGGAACGAGTTGCGGACGGGATTTGAGACCGTTCTTAGAAATCGCGGTGCGGAACCGTCCGGCCCGCTGCCGGGTCCGTTGGAGGACTGGTCCGGGGAGAATGGTGTTAGGGGAGACTTGGACACGGCAATTGGCGTTGCTTGTTGCACGGTTGCCGACTGCAACTCGTCCATAAAGCCGTCGTTATCCAGGATGCTGATGATGGAGCGTCGCTTGTCGTTGTCCGGGCCATCCAGGTCTGTCCGAATCGGCCCAGGCACCATTCGCCTCTTGAGTTCTATGCCAGCCGCCTCGCCCGTCCCCGCGTCGCTGTCCTTCTCAGGAACTGGTGGCGCTGAGTTCCCAACACGCCACGAATCCACATTAGAGGTATGGGCGACGATGGAAGGGATGGTTTGGGTCGCGACGGATTTCGTCTCCTGCGTAGAGAACTTGGAAAGAGGAATCCGGAACTGTGGTGAAGGGGCCTTCTCCTGAGCGAGGTCGGCATCAGTGGGCTTGGCCTCTGGGGGATGAGAGGCTAGCGGCGGCGCTTCTACTGTTTCGGTGGGGGTTGCTCCGCTTGAATGTTTCTCGGGCACGCTGGCGGAGACCGGGACCTCCGCTAATACCGGATGCGGTGAAGCTTCAGGAACAGCGTGCCCCACTGACGCGTCCAGGGTCGCAGACTCCTGATCCATCTTGTCCTCGAGTACAACAGGAGACGGCTCCTCGCCAACCATCGCGTCCTTGTCTGCAACAGTGATGGTTGCCTGCGATTGCCTGTCAGGAAACCCAGGTTTTGCCTCAGCATTGAACACCTTGGGCAGCAAAATTTCACATGGAGTGGGCGACGCCGGTTTGCTCGCGTCAGTCCCATCTTCTTCGGCTTCGAGATCCGGATATTCATCCTTGGCAAGGACGGTTTCGTCCGTCGAATCGGAAAGTGATGAAGCCTGAGTAGAATCGCCAATTTCCGACGTGGCAAGCGGCGAAGCAGGAGGGGAATCGACCCGGGTATCCACCGAGGCATGGTCCGTCCCGACATCGATTCCAGAATCGATGTTCGAAGGCGAGAGAAGGTCCTCGTGCAGTCCTTCGCTCTCATCAGCCGTCTCCTCCGGCCGCGCAGCATTCTCTGACGTCTCGGTGTCTCCCTTCTCGTCCGGAAGACCGGGCGTGCTGGGAGCAGATGGTATATCGGCCGCAGACGCTTCGAGGTTGGGTTGTAAGCTCAGCAATTTCTTCTTCTCCCTGAGTTTCATGGCTTTCAACAGACGCGCTTTTTCAGGCGTCATGGTGTTCTGCTTGTTCGGAGCCGGGGCGGTGGTAGGCATGTTGACCTTGGGTACAGAGGCCGGAGTGACTGAGGCTTGAGGTTCGCTGCTAGCCGGGGGTTGTGCAGGCTCGGTGTCGGAGGGCTTCGCTTCAATATCGGCCGTTTCAGCCGGGAGCAAACTCTCTTCTGCCTGCTCTTGGATCGGGGGTTCCTGGGCTTCTTCATCCTGGCTCTGGGACCGAGAGCGGCCCTTTTTGGAGCCTCTGGACGCCGACTTGAGGCCAGCCGGCACCGTGGCGACGGGTCGATGGATCGCGCTCCCAGCCGAAGACCGTGGGCGACCAGCGGGGTCTGCGGAGGGCCGCGGCCCAAGTTTCACTCGCGGCTTGTATGAGTGGGAAGTTGTCAGGTACAGCTCAGTTCGGGATGACTGCGAGGACATGCGCCGGGAAGTCTCGTCGAAAGATTTTGCCGGGGAGGAAGGTCTCGGGACGCCCATGAAATGTGGCGGATCGTTTTCACTTGCGAACCGCGAAGCGTCTGGCGACCTAGCCAGGTCCGCATCCAACTTGACAGGCGGCTCAGAGGCTGTGGGCGACTTCGGCCGCTCCTCCTCCTTGACTACCGACTGGCGCTTCCTCTCTCGCTCTCCTTCCTCCTCCTCTTCAGTAATCTCCACCAAGCGTCTTCGGCGTAGCGAGCTTGTCGAGGAAGATGTCGAGCCGGATGCAGCGTGGAGTGAGCAAGCAGCCGAAAGCTTGGTGTCCTTGAGGTCCTTGGCTTCGGCAATGGAGAAGGCGGTGTCGAAGGGCGAGAAGCGATCGCAAACGGCGTTGAAGTGGACGGTCACTCGCGCTGCAGACAGATCAAATCAGCTCCTACGCTGCAAGGGAGGGAAGAGGAGTTCAAGCAAAGGGAGGCGCGGATCGTACCTTGAATTAGCCTGGAACAGTCCTCGGGGAGATATTTAATGATGACATTGCGGCGCCTGTATCTAAGGAATCCGTAGAGCGGCGACTTGTCGGTGTACTGGACTATGTTGTTGCGTATCTCGACGATGCCGCCGTTCCCACGGCCCAACAACTCCACCTCATCACGGGAGGCATACTTGAGGAGGAACCTGTTTTGAAACACCCAAGATTAGAACCAGCATGCAAACGAGGGCCATATCCTCCCGTGGCCCGGATGATCAACTCGGAGTTGCACAGCAGCGCCAAAAGCAAAAGGGGGCAATGGGGGATAGGGACGTACCATCCTCCGGGCTCAGCAACCGCCGTCTCGTGCGCCTGCTTAACTCGTGCGTCGTCCAACCCATTCAGCGACATGTCGGTTTACCGCCGTGGGCCGCCAGTTCGGCCCTCTTCTCTTATCTATCCGCAACGAGAGGGTGAAGTGGTCGGTTGTGGGTAAGAAACGATGCGACTCGGGGGCGGGCGTCGGGGGCGTCGTGCGACGGGCGTGGATTCGGCCTCAGGGGCAATCGGCAAAGCTGGAGTGGCGCTCCTCAGCCAAGCCTACATGGAGGGATTGGCCCGTCGGAGGACGTTGAAGCTGTGCGGCCGAAGCACGCAAGGAGCATGGAACGGATTTGCAGAGGGTTGAAGCAGATCCCCGGCGGGCGTTGAAGATCTGGCGATTTCGGACGGCGGAGCGGTGGGCTTTGGCCGTTGATAAATCTCCTTTGGTCGTTGTTTGAGATTGACACACACCCCACGTCAAGCCGGGCGTCGCAGCAACACTGATCGAGCCAAGACGAGGAGTGACCAAACGAGGGAAGAATGAGCGTGGGTTGGGAGAACGTTGACGCGATTGGGGGCGCTTCGCATTGGGCGTCTCGCAGAGGCAACAGCAGCGGTCCTCAACAATCCCAGATGCACCCGATGTTGCTTGCGAGTCCAGCGACTCCAGACCACGATGAAATTGGTCGACAAAAAAAAAGTCAGGGGAATAAGGAATCAGGAATGAGGGGATGTGCTTGAAAGGAGGTGATGGACGGTCCAGACGGAGCATCCGCGAATTGGCTTCCACTCTGCTCCTCCTCCTTGCTGTGCGATATTTAGCGGGCAGGGGTCCAGACGAAGCCCAAGGGACCTGCAGTTCCCCTGCTGCTCAGTTGGATTGCATCGGCCGAGTGGGGTTGGGGCCAGGAACATGGAGCAGGGGCCCAACGAATGGTCTTCCAGAACACTGGCCATCACCGGTTTCCCAGTCCAAAACACGCGACCTGGGCTCGTCATGTGTGGAAGTAGGCTGTATGTGTATCCAGGTACATGAGGTAGGTCTCCGGATGCGCCTCGAGAGTCTTCTAAGACTCCTCTTTTTCAGTCAAACATCTTTTCTTTTTTTTCTGGCGCGAAACCATCCCTCCTGTGCTGCCTCATTCCCGAAACATCTCCCCACGGTGGAGAAGCAATCCCCCCTTGTCCAAGGCTAACTCGTTTTGGGAACATCCACACGAAGATGGCTGCGTTTCAGGCGCACGTTCTTGAACCGAGCTTCTATCTCACCAAACAGCCGATCAACTCAACTCTGTCACTCTTGTGCACATGCACAGTATTATCGCGGTGATGCCTTTGATGCCCGCGAAGAGCCAACCGGCATCCTCTCGACGCAACCAACATTTTCATCTGGCAGGGCATTTCTTTGGTAACAGTCGGTCGAGAGCGCAGGGAGGTCCGCACTTCCTGGCCAAGTGTGGCACACCTCTACTCTCCTGAGTGTCTCTTATTGGTCCCAGGGAATCAAGCACCCAGTCGGGTCTGCTCCCTCAAAGCCATATCCAGACACAACGGCTGCAGGTGATGAACGAAAGGTGGTGACGACACCACCTCGGCCACTGCCCTCAGGCACGCTTTGACATAGGCGACGACCGTGCATCTCTGCTGTACCACTCACAAGCGAGGGCTCGGAAACATAACCCTCGCTTCAGCACAACCTCCTCTTCTCAAAGACGGCAAGGACACCTGTATCTACACAGCAGCAGTGGCCAGTATTTCAGGACAACTGCCACTAGTTAACGCTTGTGACTCGCGAACGGGATTTGATTGTCGTCGCCCGTGCCCTTTAAACGACGCATCTCAGACATCAATCGCCATGCTCCATTGAACCACTTTTCGCGAACTTGGACAGGGGCAACAGACAAGAGGCAGAAAGTCACGATGAACACCTCCAATGCATCATCATCTATGGCCATGATTCACAGTGATGGAGGAGCAAGCAAACAAACAAGCCTTGTTGGGGTGGGAAGATACCAGACAAGCGGGCCCGTCCAGCCTTTGACAACCCCTCACTTGTAGTCCACCAAACAAACACAAACTCACTCTCGGTTCTCTCGGTCTCTCTCACCAGATATTTAACACTGACTGCCACCACATCTCCATCTGTAAAGCACCCAATCATCCCAACCCACCATTACAACCTACCCCATATCTACCAAAAAGACACAAACCCACCATGTCTGAATCTTGCACAACCTGCGGCGCCAGCCCCCCAGCCGTCGCCCTCAAACGCTGCGCCAAATGCAACACGACCCCTTACTGCTCCCGCGACTGCCAGAAAGCCGACTGGAAGTCTCACAAACGAACTTGCGGCAAACCAAACCCCTCCTCATCATCCTCAACCGCCACTCCCACCAGCCCAACCTTCCCTCTCACACGCCCAGTCCCAAGCCCCTTCACCCGCCTCGACAACGGCACCTACCTACACGCCCTGCCCCCGCAAGACGTCTACACCCTCCTCATCGATGCTCACCGCCGTGCGTAACATCCAAGCTGTTCATGTCCCCTCTCAGCTTGTCTCGGGAGCAGTATGGCTCTCGAGACACACTCTTTGCCTCCGAACTCCTCCCGCCACACCCCAAACACTGACATTGTCGAGTAGTCCGCCTCAATGACATGGCCATCTTCGAAGGCGTCCCCACCCCTTCATCAGCAGCCTCCTCTCCGCTCACGAGCCTGCGCGCCTTCCTCGCCAAAGCCCAAGCCACCACCACCGGGACGACCAACCTCCTACCGGCATGGTGGAACCCCTCGAACCAGCAGGAATGCGAGCAGCTCGCCCAGGACGGCGGTGACCTGGGTACCGCGGAGCAGCGGGCATGGCTGAACATGAGTTCGGCACCGGTGGTGGACAAGGCGTCGGTGACGGCGCGGTACGGCAGCCCGCAGATGCCGATGCAGTTGCGGATGCTTGCCGAGGCGGTGTACGGGCGCGGGCTGGGGGGCATGTCGGGGACCTCGATGCGAAAGATGATGGCGAGCATGGAGGCAGGCGGTGCGGGGGGTATGGAGGGGATGGTGTCGAGCGTAGTGGATCTCACGACTGGGGGCGCTTCGAGGGTTGGGTGAGGAGGAAATGTGTGTGAAGTTGACAATTGCAAGGCATTTATTTCCCTCTGCGAGAATCCAACGAGGGCGGCGGCAGGTCAAGGTTAGGGGGAGTACCGCCATGACGAGCGCCCCATGCGTACACGTAGCCTACAAATAAAAACCAACAGATGTTGCGAACCTGTCCATCTACACTCTCCCGTTTCCGACAAACAACTAGCCCCTTGGAACCATCTTTCGTCAAACCGACAAGTCATACTGACAGGCCATGCCAGTGCTATCCTATTCTCTTGCAGCGATACAAAAAAAGACATGTGCGACAACTCCTTGTGCGCCGGGCCTCCGGGCAAAACTGGTTTGCTGTAATACTCTTACCACACGCAAAGCGGAATTACCAGCCCAGTCACTTTGTCTGCTCAGATCCAGGCTTGCGGCGACGCTTAAAGGGCGACCGCAGGTAGCGAAGTGCGACTCTCTAGGTGCTCTTCGGCGGCGTGTCCTGACTTGCGCCCTTCGGAGAATCCGCCCGCATCGGCTCCCCTGACGAAGCCGCATCCAGCGGCTGTTCAATCGAAGCCGGCTCTTCCTCCACAGGGCCTTCGATCACCGTCGGGATAAACCCCTTGTCTCCGTCCTCGACCGGAACGGGGTCGTGACCCTTGCCGCTGTTGCTCGCCGAGACCCCCACTGGCGAGCTGCCGCCCTCGGCAATCTTGGCCTTGGTTGTGTTGAGAATCTTCTCTGCCTCGCTGACCTTCCCCGATACGGTGGCAGAATCGCCCTCCACGCCGATGGCCTTGTCCTTGTTGATCTGGTGTTCGAGAAGAGCCTGCTTATCGAAGCGGACAATCATACAAGACAGGTTGTCGGTACTGAAGCGGGAGAGCGCGTGGTCCACGAGAAGTTTGGCTGCCGCCGAAGGTTCCTGCACGTTCCGCACGAGATCGACGGCGTCCTGGTCTGTGCAGACGTCCCAAAGCTATCGCAAGCAGTCAGCACATCATCCTCATCCTGTTTGCAGCGCCAATCATCATCTACTTACCCCGTCGCAGGCGATAATGACAAACTCGTCCAAATCTGGCTGAATGACGGTCTCGGTGGTGTAGGGGTGCCCGGTGACGAGATCTTTCATGTACGTGTCGCCGAGAGCACGCGTAACGGCAAGCACGCCGTTGACCCGGTTGTTCAGTATCAGCCCTCCTGCATTGGCTATGCGCTTTCCCTCATTCTCGTCGCTGCCCTTGTGGTCGTACGACAAGCGCAGGGCTTTACCCTGACGGCAGAGGACGATGCGAGCGTCTCCGACGTTGGCAGTGTACAGGACTCGCTGCCTGGTCGCCGTGCTCTTTAACCTGGCGTGGGTGGCTTCGGGTGCCGCCAGGGTCGACGACTCCTCCGACTTGGAAACCTCCTCGGCGGCCTTGGCGAGCGCCGGAGCGATGGCCTGCGAGCCGGTAGCAGACAAGATGCTCGGCACCCGGTCCTCCCAGCGGAGAACGGCGACGGCAGCTGTGCAACCGCTATTCTTGAGGGGCAGCTTCTCCAACTGAGCGTCGACGGCCGTAAAGGTCTGGTCGAGGAGCTCCGGTATAGGAGCGTTCGGGTTCTTCCTGATGATCTCCTCCAGTATTATGTGTAGCTTCTTCCCGCACCAGTCCGCAGCGAAGGTCCCGGCGTGCCCGTCGAAGATTGCAAAGTACCCATTGTCGGTCTCCATCATGCCCTGCTCCGCGGCGTCGCCGTCTTGTTGCCCTTCGCCCGCACCGGTAACGCCCTTGCCCTGGCCCTGACCAGCGCCCTCGGCCCCGAGCGCCGGCGCCGGGGTGTGTAGAAAGTTGTAGAGAAAGGCATGGGTGTCCTCCATGGTGCGTCTGCATTTCTTATTTCTGTCCTCCCAGACGCCAACTCGAAAGGTCGATCGGGCCCCAGGGAGGGACTCGCCAGCGGCATTGTTGTGCTGGCCCTGGGGCACGGCAAGGGCTTGGTCCTGCTTGCCGAGCTTCTGCAGAGGAGTCTGGTTAGACGTCTTTGAGTCAGCACCGAGATCGTTGTTATAACGACTCCCACCCTGAGTAAAGAGGGTAGTCTTGGCTTGGGCTATCAGGCTACTGGCTTTGCCGCTCACCCCGCTGCTCCGTCGTTTTTTCTGTTCCGCCGAGCCGCCATTACCGCTCCGCTTCTCGGCGCCGACGGCCTGGTCCGACGGCCTGCCTGGGGACGGGGAAGATCGGCCGGCGCCGGCGGCGTTCTTGTCCGGCGATGGCGACTTGCTGCCCGCCTTGTCCTTGTTGGGAGTGCTGGCGCCCTGATCAGGGATGGAGGTGGTCTCGGATTTCGATGCTCCGGAGTTGGATCCGACACCAAACATTCTATTTAGCAGACCTCCCTGAGCGGAGAGACTGCGCCGCTTGCTGCCTGCCAGGTTGGTGGTGGGTGGGGAGCGAGGATTGAGAGGGGTGCGAGATCGAGCGACGAGAGAGCTGGCGCGAAGCACTCAAGTAGTCGCGGCAGGCCGAGTCGTCAAGTCGTGGCGCGGAAGATCGGGGTGTTGGTGCGTGTTCGGGCCCGATGGCGCGGCCTAATCCAAGATTCCAAAGCGGCGGATTCAGGGTCGAGACGTTCGAAGAGGAGAGCAAGAGGACAGCAGGGGGGAACTACAGTCCGCTTGTCGCCCGCCAAAATCTAAATGTAGCTGCTTTCCAGTCTGAGATAGCCGCCGCCAGGATGTGTCGTGTTTTCCGGGTGCCGGGCTGTCGTCAACGGCCAACACTTTGGAGAGTGGGCTGTCGTTGGTT
>FJWA01006961.1_pt1 | contig 11014 bp, 6 predicted proteins | sample 1011891 | NCBI WGS metagenome assembly FJWA01 (sample SAMEA3912450, study PRJEB9761) | metagenome | biome: forest; material: soil | place: USA | collected 2011-06-22 | depth 0.1 m
ACCTGGGTTGGTCAAGGCGGCGGCGGGCTTGGCCGAGCGACAGGGGTCGGCACTCGCGGATCAACCGCTGTGGGCGTGCTGCGGGCGTGCTGGAGACGCGTGCTGTCAGCTTGGTCAGCCGGGGCCAACCCACTGCCACGACAGCGCTGGGTGCTGCAGCGGGTGCTGCTGCGACGCCCTGCCCAGTCGGTCTCTCACTCAGCAGCAGACCATCCAATTGCGCTCCAATCGCGCGCACCTCACCCCAGATCCGGATGCCCGCCCAGCTCAAACAGTGCGCCAACAACCAGCCGACTTCGAGATAAGCCCACGAGGTTGAAAAGTGCCCAAGGTGCCAGCCAGCCAGAAAGAAACAACCTCGGGCGAGCCCCGTCCCCATGCAGGTATTCAAGTTCCTCCCAAAGTGCCGACACGCCGAGGAACGTCTGCGAGGGGTGAGGAATGAATGATGCAAACCACCGACACCAGTCGTGATTCAATGTCCCCGCGAAACAGACTCGACCAGCGGAGAGTGTTTTTCGAGTCCAAGGCCCTCCCTTCACGTTCGTTGTTGTCGATTGCCGCTGAAGCAAACAAACTGCCGATTCCGAAAGCTCCGCGAGTGCTGCCGTCGATGCAGGCCCAGTGCGCAGCGAGGGCAACTTTCCCACACATCGCGAAACCGTTTGCAGAGTGGACGGCAGCCCTGCTTGGTGATATCCGCCCCCATATGCCATCGGGATCAGAGCCGGCAGTCTCCAAGCCGTCCTGGAGCGGCCCGGTGTTGTGCCGCCCCAACTTGTGCACTCGCTCGCCCGTTGGGAGTCAGCCTTCCAATCCCCCACATAATGAAGCACGATGTTGAGGGACCTCATCCGCCATCGTCCGCGACCACCCTCCCCCTTCCAAACCCCCAGAGCCATACCCTTTTTTATCAATCCACGCCTGCAAAGTTCCCAAGCCGGAACATGCTGGGAGCTTGCAAGCAGTCGGTCACCAAGCAGAGACCACTATATACGGCAAGATATGCTTTACGACTGCAGCCCAGTTTCCATCCCACCTGGCGAGACGCCAGCCTTGCTTGCATCGGGTGACCACGGAGTCACGGACCAGCTTCACAACGTTAGTGCGGTGACGGTTGGTTGCCTTCATCACCCCATCACGGACACGGCGGGGCAGCGAGAGAAGGTGACCGCATCGCCGGCTCCCGGGGATCGGCGGTCCAGCAGGGTTGTCTTGGGTTTTAGACCCCGCTGAAGCCTCGTGGTGACACTTTGATGATACTGCCAGCCATTTGGCGGGGCATTCAACCGTGCCCAAGAACGTGGAGCGGTGGGCGGCATCATTCTGACCCTCCGCCAAAGTGTCGTCCCAGGTGCCTGCATCGCGTCGTACCAAGATGTGGTCATGGACGAGTCCATACGGATTGCTAGAGTCCGCCGTGTATGGAATGCCGCAATGTTAGACCCACACAGCAAGCTCTTTCGGATGCTGTCGTACTCGGCACTCCGGAGCGGGCTCAGGCGCAGATATCCGATTCTTGTCGCAGACCATCCGGTTCTGCATGCCGCGGCCACCGGAAGGCACACGTAGCCACCAACCATTGTGGCGATGTTTGGTGAGGCATACGGATGGTGTTGCTCAGCCACCTGTGTAGTTGTCGAGGAGTGGGGGGGTCGGAAATCGTGTTTGGCGCTATTCTACCCGACTCCGTCGCCGGGAAAACCAAGCAAACATCCTCAACCTTGGGTTGGAGTCGGCATGGACTTGTGTCGGCATCGGTGCGACCAAAAATCGGGCATCCCTTCTGGCTGGTGTGTTGGCACACCCCGCATCCTGCGAAGGGGTCGAACGAAGGCTATGTCCGGTGGCCGGTAATTGAACAGAGCTCAGCCGGTTTTCAGGTGCTTCCGAAACGAGGGCGAAGTGTGCTGGATCAATAGCTTTGTCGATGGGCGCCGATGTCTAGCCGCCGGTACTATGGAAGCCATGGCAAATGCACCGGATGCGCCTGGTCGAGGGCGGCGATCATGATGTTGTGAGGGAGGAATTTGGGTCACGGAACTGGGAGCAGAGATGAGGGAGACAGTCTTTGCGCCCGACCAAGAGTCGGAATTCGGAGGACTGCGCACAGACCAGATTGAGATCCACGTGACTTGCTTGGCCGGACCACCAAACACCATCCCAGTTCGAGGCTCGTTCACAAGACCATCAACCTGGAAGTTTTCCTTCCATAACTACCACTGATTTCTACTGTCCATCAAAAATGGGCTGGCTTTATCACTTGTTTTCATTTTTCAATATATTTTTCGGCTTTTATCTTATTTTTTGTATCAACTATGGGCCAATCATCCCGTGCCTCGTTTTGTCTTGCCAACAGTACGACGTAGGTACGTTACTGTATGCTATTTTTACTTCTCACAACAGGGGCGTCGGGTACTTCCGACCCATGTTCCTCCTTGGTTAACACGCAGTGATAAATGGTCATATGATGGAACGCGGAACTTATTAGTGATGATAAGAGATCCTCCTCCGGGGACGAACGTTATGCATTCTGTAATACACCAATTACGAAAGCGGCGGCCCTGGTACCTTTCCGTGAGAACCAACTGGGAGCCAGCCCCTCAGGTGTCACTGAGCTGGTTTTCCATAAGCTCCCATGCCACCACTATGGGCTCGTTCAAGAGAGCATTGGCGCTTTGGTTTTGTTCGGTGAAGAGAGTGGCGTAGGCGTCGGCATCAAGCATGAGTATATTGCCTGTGGGATCGGGTCCCAGAGCTCCGTCGATCAACGTCTGACTGAGTTCGCGTAGTTGCATACTGGCCCTCAACGAAATATCCAGCTTCCGTGCGATTTCCCACGCGCTCTTATCTTTTGTTTGGAGCTTGACCACTGTCAAGTTTAACAACACGGCGGTCGTGGAGGCCAAGGCCTTAAGCGCCGTCTCGGAGGTTTCCGTCCGCAGAAGCTCGAGAAGGCATCGGGTCAAGAGCGGCTGCGGGTTGTTGTTGTGGCCGTTCCGGCCGCCCCTGGGTTTGTCTCTGTCATTGTTGTTGGTATTGTTGCCTTGGTCGTGGTTGTGATGCTGGTTGTGGTGCCAGCCATCACTGCCGCGATTCCAGTGTCCGCGATCGGACCAGGCCCCGGGCGGGTTCCCATCATTCCGGAATTGCCCGTCCTGGCGTTCGTAGTCCTGGTGTCTGTCGTCCTGGTGCTTCCTGATTCGATATCCACCGAGGTGGTCGTTGCGGTCCGTGTTGTTGCCTCTTCGACCTCTGCGAGTATGGCGTGCCATGGTTGCTACAGCAAGGCACTGGTGGTTAGGGTTTCCTCAATGACAAATACCTGTGCCCAGTTAGTCTCGGCCGCGAATTATCTTCAACCACCTGCCTGCCTACCCAGCTAGATGGGAAGTGGTTTACGAGTCAGGGCGGGGGGTGTCAACTTCACCTCGTGGGAGAAAGCATTTAGGTCTTAATATCTCATTGCTGTCATTGTTTGTGTCGTGCTTGTAGTTTCATGCCATGAGCAGGGGACCCAACGAGGACCATGAGATCACCCAGGGACTTGCTGCGACCCGGTTCCTTTGTTCCATCTCTGTAGCGCCCCGGACAATGCCATTGTTGCTGATCAGTTCGGTGGGGTCATGGTCCAGAAAAGATCAACTGACGACAGTCCCGTGAACACCTCCAGCGCCCATCAACAGGAGTTGGGTAGATGTGACGATCAGCTGTCGCAAGCGAAGACTTGTTCTTGGGATGTAAGAACGGAGCGACGAGGGATTGGCCTCCTGGCCAAGCTTCCAAGCAAGCATGAGAAGGAATTGAGGGGTAAATGCCCGGCTCCTGATTGAGCTGCAAGTACAGAATATGTAATGATTTGCGTTGAGAGGCGAGCCGGATCCCAGGGAGTCGGTCGACAGCAAGCTGATCCATCCTGCCACAGCTTTAAAATCGCCAGATAAACAGCCACCTAGATATGTATCAGGAGAAGGGCCGGGAAACAATTCGAGGATTGAATACACTGAAGAATACTGTGTACACTGGTTGCGGCCATGCCGCCAATGGGAGCCCCACGTGAGCCCTTACGATGAGTTATGAATGCAGTTTCACTCACCTGCAGGTTGGTGGAGTTGTGAAACCTGAGGTGCGGTACTGGACCCCGACACCGCAGGCACCAATGTCGTCATGGGTTGGGCTGAGTGGAGCCGGATCCACCACCCTTGTCCGATCGGCAGGATGACATGACGCGCGGTATTGTGTAATGCCATACTATGGACTTACACAGCAGGGCATTGGAAACGTATCACTAACCAGCGGGAAAGGCCTTTCCCCGTGGCACCCGGGACTCGGGAGTTCGAGCCGGATTGACGGTGAGCGAGGCAATTACTGTCCGAAAAGAAAGATAACGGTGGCGGTTCGCCTCGCCTGCGGGAGAAGGGCAAGCGGGTTGTTGTGAGGGTGGCCAAGGGAATGCAAGTCGTGAAACACGGTTGGAGGCGTGCTAGGTACGGAATACCACGGGGCCCAGGCCACTCTCTGCTCTGCGCTTCGTACCGAATACAGAATAGGTGGTAGCTAGGAGACGAGCTTGGGAGCCATGCCCCTCCAAAACGCAGGGCTGAATTTAACCTTGCGGATACGGGGTGGCAAACAGCTCGCTAGCTGTGAAAAGCTCCCCCCTGTCGCCTGGCATTAGCGCCCGATTAGGGCCCCTCCATCCGCCCCTGACCGCGCTGCCCTGCCGCCAACCACGACGGCGCCGACACCAACCACCGGCAAAAGCCTGTAAGTCAGGGTATGCAGGAAGGTATTTCAACAGAATAAATACAACAACCGGGGAACCTTCCAGCGGTCAGCTCTCATCACCAACAAACACCTGCGGCACACGCCTCCCCCTTCCGCCTCCCAGTGATCCTATTCGGGATCTCGTCTGCTGCCAACGCGGCTTTGCCGTTCGACTCAGCATTTCCTGCGGCCCAGCACGCTGCATGCAAGCTGCATCCGACGTCACCCCGCCGCCCTGCCCTGCATCCGGCCGTATAAACACCCAGCGACCCGCCTTCGTCCGGACCTCAATCTCGGCTCGCTCCGACCATTCCTCGCTAGGATTCCTGAGAGAAATACCCCTTCGTCATCTTGAGCGTTTATTCCGCCCAAATAAAGAGCTAGTCCCGGCTGTGTACGCTGCCCCTAGCTTATCGGTTGGTGGGCCACCCCCTCCGCTCCGAGTCCACGTCCGCGAGCCTCGAACCTTGCAGCAGACCGACAATCGCAAATTGATTCATCTTGCTTCATCCCCTTTTCCCTCTTCTGACACTGTCTGCTGCTGTCCCAGACAACAATTTCTTACTCGGCGCCCAATCAATTCGCAATGGCGAGTGAAGAGATAGACCGCGCGCCGCGCGAGGTCAAGAACCATCTGCTGTTTGAGATCGCGACAGAAGTTGCGCATCGAGGTAGGCTCGCCTCCCTGCGCCCTGGCAGCAGGTTGACAGCCCCCGGCTAACCCGTTCCCAGTCGGCGGCATCTACTCGGTCATCAAGTCCAAGGCCCCGGTGACAACGGCTGAATATGGCGATCGTTACACACTCATTGGGCCTCTCAACCATCAGTCGGTACGTTGCCAGCTCCGCTGCCCTCGTGGGAGGCTTTCCTGTTGGTATGGAAGTTCTGACAGGTTTTTTGTTGTTGTTTCTAGGCGGCCGTCGAGGTCGAAGAGATGGAGCCCACCAACCCCGAACTCGCGGCGACAATCCAGTCCATGAAGGAGCGCGGCATTGGCATATTGTACGGCCGCTGGTTGATCGAGGGAGCCCCCCGGGTCCTTCTCTTCGATACCAAGACAGCGTACAGCTACATGAACGAGTGGAAGGCGGATCTGTGGAATGCTGCTTCCATTCCGTCGCCCGACAACGACGATGAGACCAACGAAGCCATTGTGTTTGGCTACCTCGTTGCATGGTTTCTCGGGGAGGTTAGTACTCTGCTGCTTGTATTGTGCGCCCTTGGAAACAACCCGGCTGACTGATCCCCCCCCCCCGTAGTTTGTAAGCCACGAGAAGAAGAAGGCAGTCATCGCGCACTTCCACGAGTGGCTGGCAGGCGTGGCGCTGCCCCTGTGCAGGAAGCGGCAGATCGATGTGACCACCATCTTCACGACCCACGCGACACTGCTCGGCAGATACCTGTGCGCCGGTTCGGTTGACTTCTACAACAACCTCCAGCACTTCGACGTCGACGCCGAGGCGGGCAAGCGTGGAATCTACCACCGGTACTGCATCGAGCGAGCCGCCACGCATTCTTGCGACGTCTTCACCACCGTGTCCCACATCACCGCCTACGAGAGCGAGCACCTGCTCAAGCGCAAGCCCGATGGAGTCCTTCCCAACGGACTCAATGTCACAAAGTTCTCGGCCGTCCACGAGTTCCAGAACCTGCACCAGCAGTCCAAGGAGAAGATCCACGACTTCGTGCGGGGCCACTTCTATGGTCATTACGACTTCGATCCAGAGAACACGCTGTACTTCTTCACGGCGGGACGGTACGAATACAGGAATAAGGGCGTCGACATGTTTATCGAGTCGCTGGCGCGGCTGAACCACCGGCTCAAGGCGGTCGGCAGCAAGACAACGGTCGTCGCCTTCGTCATCATGCCGGCGCAGACTTCGTCGCTGACGGTGGAAGCGTTGAAGGGCCAGGCCGTCATCAAGTCCCTCCGGGACACGGTGGACACGATCGAGAGGAACATCGGCCGTCGTATCTTTGAGCGGTCCCTCAAGTGGCATGACGGTGATCCGATGCCCGAAGAGAAGGAGCTGATCACCAGCCAGGACCGTGTGCTGCTCCGCCGGCGGCTGTTCGCCATGAAGAGGCACGGGCTGCCGCCGATTGTCACGCACAACATGCTCAACGACCACGAGGACCCGATCCTGAACCAGATCCGGCGGGTGCAGCTGTTCAACCATCCCAGCGACCGAGTCAAGATCGTGTTCCACCCCGAGTTCCTCAACTCTGCGAACCCGGTGCTGCCGCTCGACTACGACGACTTTGTGCGAGGCACGCACCTGGGCGTGTTCGCGTCGTACTACGAGCCGTGGGGTTACACGCCCGCCGAGTGCACGGTGATGGGGGTGCCGAGCATCACGACCAACCTCTCCGGGTTCGGCTGCTACATGGAGGAGCTGATCGAGAACTCGAGCGACTACGGCATCTATATCGTGGACCGCCGCACCAAGGGCGTGGACGACTCGGTCAACCAGCTCGCGTCGCAAATGTTTGACTTTGCGCAGAAGAGCCGCAGGCAGCGCATCAACCAGCGGAACCGGACGGAGCGCCTCAGCGACCTGCTCGACTGGAAGCGGATGGGTATGGAGTACGTCAAGGCGCGCCAGCTCGCGCTGCGGCGGGCGTACCCGACGTCGTTCAACGGCGAGGAGGAGGAGGACTTCATCCCCGGGGTGGACCAGAAGATCTCGAGGCCGTTCTCGGTCCCCGGCTCTCCGCGGGATAGGACCGGCATGATGACGCCGGGCGACTTTGCAAGCCTCCAGGAGGGCCGCGAGGGGCTGAGCACCGAGGACTATGTCGCCTGGAAGCTTCCGTGAGTGCCGAACCCGTGGAAGACGTCCAAACTCTCTTTTTTTGCTGACATGTTGCTGCGCAGTGAGGAGGAAGACCCCGATGAGTACGAGTTCCCCCTGACGCTGAGGACGAAGGCGGCGGGCGAGGGCAGCCTCCCACTCAACGGCAACTGATGGCCTCAAGCCCAAGCAGAGGGGTGGTTGTTGCGCAGCGGCGATGGCCGTACAAAATTGCATCAGCATAAAAGCGTTTTGCTCTTTTACTTAGCCAGCCAGTATTAGGAGGATTGGTCATCGATATCAGAACAGTATATAGCGAGTCAAGGAGGGTTGGTCCGGGCCTCAACCGTAACCGCTGGTTTGTACCAAACTGGAGGCGGGATGATGGGCGCCCACAGGACGAGAAACGCGCTGAGAGGGAGAGAACGAGTAATTACTGGCGACGGGCCCGGTGTTTGTGGAGTTACACTCTGTACTTAAGGTATCTACTGTGTATCATGTGCTACTTGTATTCTGTACCAAATATATTTCCAGGTTGACTTCCATGACAAGCTTTGCCCTCTGCTGCATTGTCTCGGGGGTCGGGTGTGAGAAAGGGTCTCTCGGTGGGTTTCTCAGCGGAATGGATGCAGGACAGTGGGTCTCGCAGTGCCCTGTAATTTACGGACAAGCACCGACTCCAGCACCTCCAACCCGGAACCAAACGTCAGCTGCACCCCGAATTCAGGGACCCCTCCATTCGGAAACATCCCTCGGGCAGACAAACATGCAATATAATGGCATGCCTCATCTCGGCCGTGTAACCGGCACAGTTCTTTGTTATTTGTCGTGCTTTCTGAGAACTGGAGTGAGAGCATCACCTCGGCCGTGTGCGCCCACCTGCTGCTCGATGATCTGAAGTGTTCAAGGTTGGCCTCTCCTCCAGGGCTCGTGCAGCTGAGGCCGCAAGCAGCAAGCCGCTGCAACGTCACGAAAAGGCCGCTGACACGCCGCAACAGCCGCTCATTTGCCAGGCTGACTCTGCAGGGGTTGGGTTGCCTCGACGCCTCGCGAAAAGCACCGACAGCCACCCAAAACTACAGACCCAAACCAGACAAGGCAGCGAGGGCGTGCGTGCCTAACGTTCGTCAATAACCACAGGGGAGGGGGGGCTTTGATCATCAATCCCGTTGAGCCCCGCCTCTTGCAACCTTGCCCGCCCGCACTCGACTCCCACTCGACTCGCGCTCGGCTCCCACTCGCCTTGCGCTCTCCGTTACCCCTCCTCTCCTGGGGATCGCCACGACAGCCCGGAGCACAATGAAGTTCTTCAGGAGGAAGGACAAGAAGAAGGATGACGGCAACGGCAACAGCGGCCACGGCCGGATGCCGGGCTTCGGCAGCCTCAGCAGCAGTACCAACGGCAAGCAGTCGGCCTCGGCGCACAGCGGATACGGGTACGGCCAGTCCGGCGCTCGGCCCGACCGCAATCGGCCCTTCGGCTCTCCTCCACTCGGCTCCTACGACGACCCAAGAAACTACTCGCAGTCCGCCCGCTTCCAACCCAGGCCAACCCGCGTCTCGGCCACCCTCCTCGCCCGCCTCCCGGAAGCCGCCTTCAAAAACATCTTCGCCTTTATCTGCCCTCACAGCGTGGACGAGAGCTACGCCACGTGCGAGCAGAGCTCCGTCGAAGATGGCTGTATGCTGTGCGACCTGCGCGACCTGGCGCGTTGCGTCGCCGTCTGCAGGAGGTGGAGGACCGAGGCTGTCAAGCTGCTGTATGTCCGAATCGTCCACCCATGCCCTTCGTGCTGTCGTGACAGCCCGCTAACCAAACACCCTCCCCGCTGGCAGATACCGCAGCATCCGTATAGACAGCGTCCACTACTGCGAGCTCGAGGCCATCCTCGCCGAGCGGCGGAAACGCCGGACCTTCTTCGACCGCAACGGCGAGCCCGAGGACCCGGCACAGGCCCGCCTCAAGCTGCTCTGCCGTACCCTCCGCGAAGACCCCGTGCGCCGCGGCCGCCTCGTCCAGTTCCTCAAGATGCCATACATGCTTCGCGAGTCTTGCCAAGCCGACCTGGCCCGGACCATAGCCGTGACACCCAACCTGCACTACGTCGATCTGCCCGAGGGCCTCTTCACCGACGAACCGGCATTCATGACCCTCCGTCTGGAGGTGCAGGCGCGCTGCCTCGAGCTGCGCAAGATGACGTACATGGGAGGTTCGGAGAACAGCCTCCCGGCTCTTGCGACGGGGAGGGTGTGGACTAAACTCGAGGTGCTGGAACTGATCCGGATCGACATGGAGCCCGGCATGCTGCGTCACGCGCTAGGCTATCTGGGCAACCTGCGGGCGCTCAAGATCAGCCAGTCGGCATCTTTCACCGACGAGACGCTCGCGTGGAACGAGATGCTGCCGCCGTTCCCGCCGGTGGAGGAGTTCATCCTTACGGATACCCCCAACGTCACCTCTGAGGGTCTCAAGGCGTGGCTGGTCGTGCCCGAGGCCCAGCAGGCGTTGAGGGTGCTTACCCTAAACGGGACCGGCGTACGGGCATGGGTTCTGCAGGACCTCATGGCCTACGCCCCCTCGCTCAAGCACCTGTCCCTCATCGACAGCGTGGCCGCCACCATGCCGGCCGCCGCCGGGTCGCACAACATCCCGCCGCTCGGCTCCACCAGTCTCAAGTCGCTGCATTTCGAAATCACCGCAGCCCCGTCCACCCCAAAATACGCGGGCGTCACCGCAAGCTACTACAACTACCTCGCCGGCTCCCTCCTCTCGGGCTGCTTGCCCAACCTCCACGCCCTCTACGTCCGCGACCCCAACTTCCCGGACCTCCTCCTGGGCCTACCCCCGCCGGCGCCATCATACGCCGACGGCCGCCGCCCCGCCAGCAGCGGTGCCTCCTCGCCCTTCTCCTCCCCAAACAAAACAGGGACCAGCGGCGGGGGCTTCCCACAGTTCCTCCCACCGGCGGCCCCATTCGCCGGCGGAGGAGGCGGCCACCGCCCGCAAAATTCCCTCTCCTCCCTCAACGGCGCCTTCACCCCCTCCTCCGGCCTTGGCATCACTACTAACAACAACAGCAACAACTACAACAACCCCCGCTTCAGCAGCAACAACCCCTTCGCCTCCCTGACCAATCCCCCGGCCCCGATGACGGGCTTCATGAACCTCCCCGCCAAGCTGGAAGTCTTCACCAAAGGCGACGACGACCAGACCGGCTGGGCGTTCGTACAAGTGGGCGGCGGCGGCGGGCGGGGTGGTGGATCGTCCTCGGAGCGCCCGCTGAGCAGCTATGGGCTTGGGGCGGACGTCTTGGGCGGGAGCGCCGCGGGTTGGAGCAGCGGGGCGGGAGCGAGGCGGAGTGTCTTGGTTAGTGGGGTGGGGGGCGCGGGCGGCGGGTTTTTGGCTGTGCCGGGTGCNGGNNGCGGGAATGGGAAGGGAGATAGGGATAGGG
>FJWA01003569.1_pt1 | contig 11011 bp, 7 predicted proteins | sample 1011891 | NCBI WGS metagenome assembly FJWA01 (sample SAMEA3912450, study PRJEB9761) | metagenome | biome: forest; material: soil | place: USA | collected 2011-06-22 | depth 0.1 m
GCCGCCGTCGCCGTCGTCTGGTTCAAGCTGGCCCGCCGCTCCCATGTTGCCATTGACAGCACCGCCTATGCCTGTCTGTTTGCCGTCACGGCCGGCATCATGGTCAGTGTGGCCCTGCAGCTGTTTGTCGAGAGCCTGAGCTTGAATCATAACAGGAACCTGAGCATCTTCTTTGCGTTTTTGGGCATGACCCTGTTGGGCGTGAGCAATGTCCTTGTTACCGAGTGACGTTGAGGGGGTTAGTTTGCGGGATGCATTGCTTTGGCGTTTGGGTACACGACTACGGGGTGGCATGGGTAAAACGATGGCTGGGTGAACGGCGTTTGGTTAACGTTATAGGCCTGGATGAGTGATATGAAATGGGACGGACGGTGCATGTACAAAACAGAACCTAAATTACTCGCATGTTAGATATACAAGATTACCAGCGGTTGGCTTGCGGCACCTTTCTTGACATCTTGAAGCATGCTGTCACCTCGAACCAACTGTGAGTGAAATCGACGTCGTCCCTCTTTACCACCACCTCCACTGCTCAACACAGCCAGCCCGGCACAGACGAGATCATGCCCATCCATCAAACTTTCTCACCACAACCCACCCATCCAACTCGATCCCCTACCCCAGTCTCTCAGCAACCTCCCAAAAAGTAACCGCCTCCCAGTAGCAGCCGGCAGCAAAAGTTTATCTGCCTAATACAGGAATCGAACCTGTGATCTTTGCATGTCGTCGCGGGCCCCTTTTGGGGAGAGGGGCTTGGATACAAGTGCAACGCATTAGCCACTATGCTAATCAGGCGTGCTTATTGGCTGTCACGGGTGGATACGGGGGGTTTGTGAAGAGGGTTTTTGGTGGTGAGAGGCCCGGGGTGGTGGACTGACTGAGTCGAGACGCTCAAGGCCGCAGGCCACACTCTCTCTCCTTTCTCCATATGTATCCCTCGACGGCCTGCGGCAGAAAAAAAAGCAGTCTCCATTTCTACCTATGTAGCATCTCGAAGCAACAGCCACAGCAGAAAGAAGAAGAAAAGGAATGCGAACCCAACGCTGCTCAACTCACCGACCCCCTCAGACCCCAAGCCAGAAAGAAACCACACTCACCCCCCCTCCCACCATGATGTCTAAGTTGGCAGGTGCTGTACTCAAAGTAATCATACCGCTACCACGCTCAGTATAAGTTTAGGTAGTAAAAAAAAGCGACCAGCCCACGACGACGACCACCACCAGTAGGTATGTACATACATAATACTCAAACATGTCCGCATCAAAAACCCATCCCTCATCTGCTTGTCTGTCTCTGCCCCCCACCGACATCCACAAACTTTCTTTCTTTCCTTCCTAATCTTTCCCTTATTCCCGCCACCCCAACCCAACCCAGCTAGCATCCTGAAGTAACCTCGATTAAAAATCAGAAAAGCAGAAGCATCAAGAACGCAAACGCCATGCCGTCTCCCCTCTTCCACCCAGTATCACACACACACACCGAGAAAAAAACCGAACAGGTTGAGCGATCAAGCTCATGCCAGGTGCCACCACCCGCCTTCAGGCTCAGGCAGCTCCAAATCCCCACCATCCCAATCCTCAGGTGGCTCCCACTTCTCATCATCCTCAGGAGGTGGAGGTGGCTCCTAATCCCCATCATCATCATGCGCATGCGCAAACAGCGGTCCCTAATCCTCATCGCTCCCCACAGCGCTGCTACCGCCATTGACCGCGCTCCCGGCCCCGTTCGACGCCGCGGCGCTCGACGAGGCCGCGTTCGAGACGAGCTTGATCCGCGTCGGGGGGCCGCTGGGCGTGGGCTGGGGCGTGCCGTCCGTCGCGGCCGTCGAGGGCGCGGCCGAGCCGTCCTGGGCCGGATCCTCGAGCGCGCGGAGGTCGGCGTTGTTGGAGAGTTCCTTTTCGAACTGCGAGCGATAGAAGGCCTGTATTTTTTCGAAGGTCAGTGTGCTGGACAGTCAAAGGACAGGGAAAAGGTGACGTACCTCGAGCAGATTCACGTCCTGGCAAATGCCGCTGCTCTCCTCGTTGAAGGTCCTGCAGTTCTTGACCATGAGGTCCAGATCCCTGCGCAAGTCGGCGAGGCTCCGGTACTCGTCCTTCTTCAGCTTCTTTGAAATGTCGTTCATGCAGATCGGGTTGGCGATGATGAGGTAGTAGTCCTGCCAGTCGCGCTTGGGCGGAAGCTTGACGAAAGGCCCGATGATGAGGCGCTTTGGCGGTCCGTCCTCGTCGTCTTTTTCGCCGTCGGGTTTTTCCTCCGGCTCGTCGTCGTCCACCTCAAAATTCATCAGGCCGTCAAAGATGCGCTTCAGGCTCTTCTGCAGCCTGTCACGGCCGTCGGCTCCGTTGGTAGCGACCGCCTTGGGACGTCCCTGCGGCCCGCGGCGCTTCTTGGCGGGGGGCTCGTCGTCACCCTCCTCCGCCTTGCGCTTCTCCTGGTTCTTGCTGCCTGGCTTGCGCCCGCGCTTCTTGACGGGCGTCTCGACCTCCTCGGTGCTAGCGCGGCTGGCAGACGGCGAGTTACCCATGGATGCGTTCAGGTGCGGACCCTTTCTCATCTTGTTCGCTTCGCGCCTCTCCTTACGGGCATTTTTCCGCGCTGCGGCCGCCTCGGGCGAGTCGTCATCGTCGTCCACAGCCATGAGCCATTGCTCCTCCGTGAGCCCATCATCATACTTAACCTTGGTGCGCTCACGGGCACCACGGCCAAGAATTGTCTCCACCTCCTCCTCCACCGGGTTGCCCTCGTCCAGATAGATGTCGGGCAGCTCGGCTTCGACCATGAGACGCGGGACGGCCTTGCAACCAGGAAGGGTGCCGTACGTGGGGTCGCGTATCCTCTCGTCGTCCAGCTTCTGGAAGACGACAAGTTCGTCATCACTTCGGGCAAGAATCATGTTGAGCTCTTCATCGTCCATCTCCTCCTGCTCGCCAGCCTCGGCCATGTCGGCAGTCTCCAACAGAGTCCGGAGCATGGCATCACGATCTGTCTCGGACGACTTGTTGTCGAAACGACCGGCCTGAATGACCTTGCCATCCATGTCAAGCTTGTACCTGGCGCGCTCGAGAATCTTCTCTTCGACGGACGCCGAGCTGATGAGCCTCAGAATCCGCACTTCGTTCTTCTGGCCAATACGATGGGCACGATCCTGCGCCTGCAGATCCTGATGAGGGTTCCAATCCGAGTCGTAGATGATGACCGTGTCGGCCGTCTGCAGATTCAGACCCAAGCCACCGGCACGGGTGGAGAGGAGGAACATGAAGTATGGCGAGTCCGGCCGATTGAAATCCCTCAGCAGGTCGGACCGGTCTTCCGACTTTGTGGTACCGTCGAGCCGGAGATACGAGATGCCGCGGTACCGGAGGAAGTCTTCCATGATGTCCATGATAGCGGTCATCTGGAAGAACATCAACACACGATGGCCCGTCGCCTTGTACTTGGGCAGAATCCTGTCCAGCAGCTCAAACTTGCCAGCCGTCCTCCAGAGGAGATCGTTGCTGGTGTTCATCGGGTTCATCTGGTTCTCGACCTCGTCAAACACGAACGGGTGGTTGCAGAGCTTGCGGAGCTGCATGATCATGTTGCTCAAGCCGCGAGCGCCCGCCTTGCCGCCCTTTCCGTCGCTGACGGCGATCTTTTGGTGCGTGACCATCTGCTTGTAGAGGCGGGCCTGCAGGGCCGAGAACTTGCACTTGATGACCTTTTCTGTCTTGTCGGGGAGATCTTTCTCGACATCCTTCTTGAGACGGCGCAGCAAGAAGGGCCGCAGCACCTTATGCAAGCGGCGAATGACGAGAATCTGCTCTTCTTCCGTGAGTTCCATCTTGTCTTGGCCGCCGGTGTTTGCGAACGGAGTGTTGAACCACTCGTCGAACGTCCCGGCCGACTTGAAGATGTTCGGGAGGACGAAGTTGAGCATGGCCCACAGCTCGGCGAGGTTGTTTTGCAGAGGGGTACCCGTGAGGATGAGGCGGTAGCGGGTGCTGTAGTATTGTTGAATCGTGGCGCTCAGCTTGGAGTTGGCGTTCTTCATGCGGTGACCCTCGTCGATGATCATGTGGAACCACTTGATCTTGCTCAGTAGAGGCCGATCTTTTATGATGTACTCGTACGTGGTCAGCAAGACCTGGAATCTCCCTTGGCGGATCTTCTCCTGCTGCAGCTTTCTGGCGTTCGGAGGGCCCTTGTACACCACCTTGGCGACCGAAGGCGCCCACTTGTCGAACTCCAGGTTCCAGTTGGTCAAGGTACTGAGCGGAACAATGACCAAGTACGGGCCGTTCTGATGCTTCTTCTCAATCAGGTACGTGATCAGACTGATGGTCTGGATCGTCTTTCCGAGACCCATTTCGTCGGCCAGGATACCGTTGAGGCTGTTGTTGTAGAGCGAAATCATCCATTGCAGGCCCTTGATCTGGTACTCCTTCAGGCTACCGCCAACCAGCATGTTGGCCTGGGCCGTGACTTCTTCCTTGACGCGGTGGGCCACGGCGTAGTAATCGATCTTGCGGCTGCTCTCCCCGTCCTCTTCCTCGGCCTCGCTCTCCTCGGGAAGCTCGGCATCGTCGCCATAACGTTCGGCGGCCTGGCGTTGCTGAGCACGCACGGAGGAAGCAAGCTGGTGCAAAAAGCCATCGGTCTGGCGGAGCAAGTGGGTGATACGGGTATCCTTGGCCTGGTCGAGCAGTTTGAGGTAGGCCTCTTCGTCGTTGGCCTTGAGGGCCTGCAGACGCTGTTTGGCTGTCCTCTCGATCCTCTTCTGCTCTTCCTTCTCGATGTTGAAGTGATGAGCATACATAAGGCGACTGAGCTTCTGGGTCTTGCCGCGCTGGGCCTGGCCCGAGTTGAGGACCTCGTTGCGATGGTTGAACATGGCTTGCAGGAAATCGCCGTGCTTCTTGCGCTCCCGGTTCTCGCGCGCGTCGCGCTGCTGCTTCTCGAGCTTCTCGGTGATGCGGGCTTCCCGGACATTCTGCTTCTTCATGCGGCGGTACATGGAGCGGTTTGTTGTCATGGCAAGGTTGTCGTAGTGCATCATCTGCTTTCCGACCCTGTCCCGGAGAGCGCGCTGCTTGGAATACAGAGCCAGCTTCTTCATCTCGATGATGGCTTTCCTCTTCGCCGTGTCGTCGGCCACAAGCTCATCTTGGGACGCATCCCAGTGTGCCAGATTGCCGGGCAGCGCCTTCAGCTCCGAGTATCTCGCGCTCATGCGATTGAAGACAATCTTCTCGCGGTCGGCTCTCAGCTGCTCAAAGTCGATGCCCGCCGGGAAGATGCCCGGGATGATGAGACGATGCTGTCGGCGCCCATGTTCCATGTATGAGATGGTTTTCCGCACCAACCCGCCGTCGTATGGGGATTTGAACGTCTTGAACGACTTGGGTTCCGGAAAGGTTGCGGCTTCGCCCTGGGCATCGGCGCCGTTGGGGCCAGACTTTGCACCATCCTGGCCCCCTGCGTCTGCGCCAGCAGCGTGTGTGGCGGGCGACTGCGTGTCTTGTCTTGTCAGAGATGCGCGGCGGCGTGCCCTGTGCTCGAAAATGGCCTTCTGCATCTGGATGGGGACGCCCGCATTCTTGCCGAGCATCCGGAAAGCCTTGATTTGTGTCCAGAGCAGGTTAAGCTGCGCTTGCGAGAATTGGCTGGACTGGTTTTGCGATGGCGCGGCGTTAGCTGCGCTTGCAGGTGCATTCGCAGCCGCCGGCAGAGCAGACGCCCCGAGCGAGGTTGTGGGAGGGATCGTTGTCGTCTGTGCAGCAGCCGGCTGTGAGGGGCGGGCAGGCGCGCCTCCGTTGACCAAGCCGTTGGCGCCATTCTGCATGGCCTGGGCCTGTTGTTGTTGTTGTAGCTGATGTTGCTGTTGCATCTGCAGCTGCTTCCGCAGTTCGTTCTGGCGCTGGAGGGCAGCAAGGATGGACTGGGTCTTGATGAACTCGGGGTCGGTCGTGGGAACACCCTGTTTCTTCATTTGCTGGAATCTCTACAGAGGGTGTTAGAAAACACGGGGACCAGGGAACGTGGATGCAACAGGCTCATAGAGATGGACGTCAGGGGAAAGGGTGGGACGGACCATGAAGACTTCCTGCGCCTGCTGCTGGGTCATGCCCGCAGGGATGGCGGAGCCTGGGTGCTGCACCGCAGGCGGCACCTGGACGCTGGCCATGGTGGCGGTAGCGATATTGATTTAGTATTGAGGATGCCAATCCAGTCGGATCTCAATTGCTTGTTGCTATGTCAGTGCCCGCGCATGTCTGGGAGTCGGCGGTCGCAGTCGAGGGGTTGTGGAACCCGGTAGGGATGTTCGACGCGGGCGCAGTGGCAAACGCAGGGCCGAGCGACAGAGTCGGTCGCGTCCGAAACGTGATGTTTGGCAATTAAGCGACGGCAGGGGATGGCAGCGACGCAGAGAGAAGGGCTGGGGCCGACGTGGGGATGGACGGCGGCCTGGGGTGGATGCAAGATGGGGCTGTCGCGTCGCGGGGACAGGTGCAAAGGGTGCGATGGGAGTTCGGAGAGGTGTCCAGCCGCGCCCGGGATGGCGACGTGCTGTGGGGAGGCAGAAAGGAAAATAGAAGAGGGCGGATAGGCGTGGTGAAAAAAGGGAAAGACAGGCGAAGGCAACCGGGGAAAGTGGTTGGCCGGAGGGATGCGCGGGGATTAGCGCGTTCGGTGGTCGGCGATTTCGAGATGGCCTCGATGCGTCGCGGGCAGATTGGTGATTTTTTTGATGCGCGCGGTCGCCCTGTGATGGATGGAGAGTTTGAGGCAGACAGCGAGCCGACCAAGATTGAATGGCGCGGCGATGCTGGTCCGGGCTGTGTGCTGCAGGCTGCGCGCGCAGATTACAGCACGGCCGTTCCAGGTTGTGGGCTGCGTGCGGCAAAACCACGGGAAGCCAGCCGTGCGGCGTACTCCAGCCAATGAGATGCGACTCGCCTCAGCCCGGCTTCGCGCAGCGCGACTCTAGTCAGTTGCAAAGAGCAGACCAAAATTTACATGGAAGTTCTTGAACAGCATCCAACGTTAAAAATGTTATTTGTGTTTCTGGTCCATCCTTTGGCTTCTCCTCAACATCTGTTTCTTTGGAAAAACACGGTGCGCGTCCAAGTGCATAATTTATCTTGTATTTTCTGTCTTCTGTTCGCCCTGCTGTGCTTCCTGACGCACATCACCGAAGCCACTGGTATCATTTTTGAACCAAACATAAATACAGAATACAGCCCAGGTCTACAACTGTAATGCCTTCCCCAACGCCTTTCCACGGTAAAATCCAAACCAAGCACTGATCCTCCTTTTTTCATCACCTTTTCACCTTCTTCTTCTCCGGCTCCCCCTCCTCGTCACTTAGCTCTGCATACTGCGTAACTGGCTGCGTGTCCTTCCACGCGCCCGTAAACAGGGGGTCCTTCTTGGCCACCTCGGCGTACTTGAGCAACGCTTCGCGCGGGTCCTCGTGCAGCATGCGGCTGAGCGGGATGTTCTCCGAGATGTGCTTCTCGTCGGGCTGGCTGCGCATAAACGGCGTGATCTGCTGCACCTGCGGGCGGTACGGGTCGCGCGACTTGCCCGACGCCGACATTCCGCCGCGTTTCTGGCCCGAGAGCGCCCCCGGTGTGATGATTGCGTCGCCCGATAAGCCCAGGTTGCTCTGGTCCATCGTGAAGGAAGGGTCGTCGTCGACGTGCCGCTTCTTCGGCGCGCGGGACATGACCTCGAGGGCGCCACGGGTGGAGAGTGTGGGGCTGTAGAGGACGTGGGTCTCAGCGTTGGCCGAGCCGGTGAGGATTTGGTTGAGCTTGGGGTGCCAGTCGACGGCGATAAGCGGGATCCCCGGGGTGATCGGGGTGACGTGTTCTGGGCGGAGGTTGGCTGGGTTGAGGATGTGGAGGTGGCCTGATGCGGACCCGGTGATGATGAAACGGGAGTCGGGCGAGTATTTGATGTTGGTCACCGGGTAGCGGTCCGAGGTCGAGGGGTGCTCGATCTTGACGAGGGGTTGCTTGAATTTTCGCGTGTCCCAGAGCTTGATCAGGCCGTCGCCGCCCCGCGTCACAACCATCCGGCCGTCGGCGCTGATGTCGATACCCCCAGTCCACGTGTCGGCTCGGTGCGCATCCTTGATTTCCGCCGCCGGTCTTGTGAACGGGCCGTTGCCGCCGTACATGACCAGCGACCCATCCAGGGCAGCAGCCACCAGGGTCGGGCTGTTTCCCTGTGACGAAGCTCCCCAGGCAACGGCCGTCATCCTTGTGCGCCCTGCCGAACCCGGGGCCTTCGACTTGAACGCAATAACATCCTTCTGGCTTCTCTTGTTGTTGATGTCCCATATCCTCAGCGTGCTGTCCGACCCAGCCGTCACGCAGAGGTTCTGGTCCGCCGGGTGCCATGTCCCTGTGGTGATTTCCCCAACATGCCCCTTGGTGTTGTTCATGTCCCGCAGGTACATGTCACCCTTGACAAACTCGGTCACCATGGCCCCATCCCTCGACATGATCTTCGCCTGGGGGTGCGCAGTGATGCAGAGGAAGACGCTGCCCGAGTGCCGGCTGAATTCGATATGCTGAATCGGGTGCGAGTCAGACGCTGACGACTTCTTGGCCCCCCAAGGATCGACGCTCTTGAAGGCCCTTAGAGTTGTAGGCGTCATGGACGCAAAGTCGTGGAAGTTGACGTTGCCGTCGAGAGAGCCCGAAAGCATGCGCGACCCGGCCGGGTCCAATGCGATGCTTGTGACTGCGCGCTCGTGTGTCTTGAGGACCATCTCATGGGTCACCGGGAACCGCTCCGCATCGTCCTCATCATCGGATTCCGAGCCGTCGGAGTCGCTGTCGTCGCTGTCAGAAGTCGGCTTTTTTTGTTGCGGGGGCGCCGGCTTCTCGACCTGTCGCCTGCTCTGGTCGATCTGCGCGGCGATGTTGGCCTCCTTCGACGTCTTGCCGAACGAGGCGGGTATGAAGGCTCGCATGGGGTCATCGTCGGCGAGGACGGGTTCCTCAACCCGGTAGTCGTCGCTGTCACTGTCGTCGCTCATTTTGATGCTGGATGACTGGGTTAGAGATGCGAGGAGGCGGTGGAGAACGAAGCCGAAGAAGCAAGCTTGCAGGGTTGAATCGCAAAAGCTGGTCTTGGCACCACTTGATCCCCCCCTGCACGGTCTACATAAGGTACCTTAGTAAAAAACCTTAAGTTCTCCTTCTGCAACCCCTCCACCGCCTCTCCTGCAGCTCTCCGCCATCCTTCAGGTCAGAACAACTTCNTTTCTTTCAAACCCGTGGGGCTTGACTCGCTTTCTCCACTCCGGAGTGTTCAGTCGAGGCTCGAAAGTGAAGTTACTGTGCACACCCGATTTGTAGTAGGGGGATGTCCTCTGGTGGCGCGGCTCAGCTTTTGCTAGCTCGAGTTCGCTGATGCCAGCTCCGCGTAATTACGACGACCATCTCTTGCCCTAGAACCACTCTCGAATCTTCATTGAGCCTCGGATGGGCTGCCCATTCTTCACGACGGCCGAAGACTATTTTTCTGTGAAAAACACCTTTCTGGCTTTCAAGAGAGGAAATATCGCATTCGAGAAGGAGGACATAACCAACGCCAAGGACATCATGATCCTCGCCATGAGGAGGATGGTTGCAACCTTTATTAAATTAGGCCTGACCTCCTCATGCCAGGGTAAGATCATGCCGAGTCTATCAGAGCCGGAAGAGAAGAGGAGGCCATGCCGAAACAGGAATCGAAAACAAATCAACCTCTCCTTTCAGGAGTACTCACATCCGTGAGCCCATTCCCAGCCCCCCACGCCCTGTCTCTTCCTCTCGTAGCACCCCCCTAGATCATTATTTTCCCGAGTTCTCGACCGACTTCTCACTCATTGTATTAACTACAGGCTACTATCCAACACCTGACAATCTAGCACAGTCACCTATCTACCGCCAAACCCACGTTCGACGTGAATTAAGCAGCAGCAGCAACTACGGCTGGCTGCTCTCCGTTCTTCTCTTTCAACTCCTCCAACCTCTTGAGCTCGGCGAGCCTCATCTCCTCCTGTATCCTCACCCGCGCTGGAACCACTCTCTCCCTCGGCCCGGCAATCTTCCAGCCATCCAGCCTCTCCTTTCCCAGCGAGCGCATCGTGACCTGCTCGACGAGGCTGTAATCCCCATCCTCCCGATCAAAACAGTGCGGCTGCGTCAACGACACGGGCGGGTTCGTGATGATGCGCACCCTCCTCAGCGCGTTGCTCGACGGCGAGTGCAGCATGAGCGGGTGCATCAGGTACACGTCGCCGACGGCCCCCGTGGCCTCGACGAAGTTGTCGCAGCTCTTGGCCAGGTTGCAGAACCACTTGAGGTTCTTCTCCGCCTTGAAATCGGGGTCCCCGCGCGGCGTCATGCGTGGCGACACGCCCTCCGGGTGCTCGTACAGGTGCTGCGCGACCTTGGGGATGGCCTCGGGGCAGATGAAGGTGGCGCCGCCGTTGGAGACGATGTCGGTGAAGAGCGGCGTGACCAGCAGCCCTTGTTCCTGGCTGTCGAGGTAGTGCACGAAGAAGTCGCCGTCGACGTGCCACTCGGGCAGGTCCTGCGGCGGCACCGGCGCCCCTTCATGCTCGGCCGAGCCCAGGTTGACGATCAGCGAGTCGCGCCAGACCTTGGAGTCCGGGTCTACGCGGTCCTCGCCGCCGCAGAGCTCGCAGATGGCCGCCCAGGCCCGTGGAGCGAAGGTGGATGCGTCCCAGGTGCTGTGGCAGGGCATGTTGGTGCGGTGGCGCGTCCAGGTGCTGCGGTCGTTGGGGTCCATGTCCAGGCGGGTCCAGACGTTGGCGGTGATGGCGTCGGCTTGAGCTTGGGTGAAGGCGTTGGAGATCCTGAGGGGGTGCCGTTAGAGTGAATTCGGTGTCGAGTTCGATATGCTTACTTGATCCACCCATGGGTCAGGAAGTGCTCCTTCTCCTCGGGCGTGAGAACTGATGTGGACGACATGATGATAATAATGATGTGGGCTTCGTCACACG
>FJWA01003409.1_pt1 | contig 10996 bp, 12 predicted proteins | sample 1011891 | NCBI WGS metagenome assembly FJWA01 (sample SAMEA3912450, study PRJEB9761) | metagenome | biome: forest; material: soil | place: USA | collected 2011-06-22 | depth 0.1 m
AGCGGGAACGCGGGTGGTGGCAAGGGGAAGAAGCAGAAGCAGCAGCAGCAGCAACAACAACAACAACAACAACAACAACAACAACAACAACAACAACAAGGGCAGAAGAGGAAGAATGCAGAAGGCGGTGGCGGCAAGGCTGGCGGCCAGCAGGGCGGGGAGGTCAGCAAGCGACAGGCAAAGAAGATCAAGAAGGACGCGCCCCAGGCAAAGGGGTGATGGTTCTTTCTGCTGTACTACATGTACAAAGAATACCGTCTGGCTGACTGTAAATACAATAGATACCCCTGTTAGACCATATCCACGTCCCCTTGGTCGTCCAGTTCCCGTCCAAGAAGGTAGATGCAAAGTAGGGCGTGGGTATGATGTCTGTCTTGTTGCTGGATGGGTAAGTCGGGTTGGCTTCTCGCATGGCGATAGCGCCGACAGTGGCTTCGAGGTAGGCTATTGCGANTGCGAGGGATAAAACAGTCAGGGAGGGCAGATGCATGCTGCCCTGGCGGCGGGGGAGCTTAACCGGGGCTGATGTTTGGGCCCGACGAGCATCGCCTTTGGGGTGCCACCTGGCAGTTGGAGGCTGAAGACAAGGGAAATAATTAATCAAGATGACAAGCCAGCTCAGCGGCCCATCAAACCAGGGGTGAGATCCTGCCCAAGTAGGTCAAAATGTAAACGCACTTTTTCACAGTTATATAGGGGTCTGAAGGGGATGGGCGAAAAGTACAGGTACAGCTCATAGTATTGCAAGTTACCTTTCGGGGCCGAAGGGTAAAGTAGAAATGCTTTGTGTGTTAGATTACTCCATTTGATCCGAATATCACAGCAATCTTGTGTTGGAGTGTCAGGAGCAGAGTGCAGTGCCAAGCCAGGGGACGAAGAGGTTTGACTCTCTCTATCCTGCAAGAGACTTGCTCTCTATTGTTTGTTGCACAGGGTTTCTTTTCTGTATATAAAACATGCCGGTTCCACCTGGGTAGGGCGGCGAATACAACGCTATATACAGAATACATTAAGCAACAAACAACTGGCCGTCTTTGCCAAAACGACCCACGCACAACGAGTGCAAAATGGCACTATCACCACAAACAACAACCAAGATGGTGTCTAACCATGAGAACAGAAAAGGGTATAGTATCTACATGCCGTCTTTTTTTTTATTTTCCAGCTTCCCCAGCGCTTTGCTGCCGGGCGTCTAAGCAGTCGCGGTGGCCGTCTGCTGCGCCAGCTTCCCGAGATTGAGCTGACTCGATAGCGTCAGACCGGAAACATTGATCGTGGGTCCGGCCCCGGCACCATTGGCAACCGCCGGCGTTGTCACAGACGCATCGGCGGCGGCGGCGGCCGATGGAATTGGGATCACGCCTGCATTGCCGCCAAAGGCGCCCGCAGGAGCCGCGACAGGGGTCACAGCTGCAGCGTTGCCGGTAGGGACGCTCAAGGTGTCGCTGAGCGAGCTGGCCAGGCCGGGGAGAGGAGCAAGCGAGGAAGCCGAGACGGGAGCGCCGACGATGGGTGCAGCGGCGCCGGCNGTGGTTGACGAAGGGAGGGGCTCGAGCGATGTGGCAGACGACTCGGTCGCTCCTCCCTGGCTAGGAAGCGGTGCGAGCGATGAAGCGGCTGGCAGATTTCCTCCCGGCGTTGGGAGCGCCGCGAGCGATGAAGCGGCTGGCTGGTTGGTTGGGAGCGCCGCGAGCGACGAAGTGGACGGCGGGGAGACGACTGGCGGCGCAACGACCGGCGGCGAGACAGCTGGTGCGTTTCCAACCACGCTGGTCTTCCGAGCGTCTGCCGGGACCGCAACTACCGTGACACCCACNCCTCCGCTGGCGACAACGACCGGCAAAGTGTTGATAACGGCCGCGACTCCGCCAGGCGTGGTTGAGGCGGCATCACCACTTTGAGCGCCCCCCACAGCTCCCGGGGCTTGGCCCGGGCAGAATGTGACTGTTGATGCCGCAGCAGTGACGGTCACAGTTACCGCACCCGTGGCATTCGTACCGGCGCCCGCGGCTCCGCCTCCGACTGTGATGGTCTGTCGTACTGTCTCGGTGACGGTCTGGGCGCCGCCGAGGCGGTTGAACATGCTCATGAAGCCATCGGCGATGTTCACGGTCGTGCTGCTTGCTGCCTCTTGGCGTCGGTTGTGCGCCGCGGCCTGAATGGTGTAAGCTATTGTCTCTCGATGTCTCGTNAGGGNTTTCGTACCTGGCTAAGGGACACAGAGCCCAGGATGAGTGCGAGAGATGGCGCATGAGGTCTCATGATGACTTTCGCACCGCGACTATAAGTCTTCTCTGTCGGTTGATGGTCGGAAACGACTGAAGGTAACAGGCCAGCCGTCAACGGAAGTCGTGGGCTCAAATAAGTNGCCGTCTTCGAATCGTTCTCGCTCAAACGGCGTTCGCGGGTGGGAAGAGCACCGGACGGATGCTCGAGGCCGAGTTGAGAGAATGGCGAAGCGTCTCTCGAATCGAGGCCGGCGTTCGGTGGCGAAGTGAAGATAGAAGGGAAAAGCAGCACTGCTGTAGATACAAAGAAAGAAAACTTGGGGTATCGTTGCGTCGATAACCGCCAAGGAGAGAAGGGAAAGGCACACCTGGGAAAGGAATGTGGTTGAAGATTAGAAACGAACAGGAATGGACGGGATCACGGCATTTTGGGAGGACACGGATGGAGAGAAGGGGGAAGAAGGGGGCAACGTTCACTAGAAACAGCTGCGTGGAGAGCTTGGCAAGAGTGTTTCGAATCGTCCGCGTTGACGTCGCCTCGGACAGGGAGCCGCACTGAGTCCCAAGCTGGAAGCTCTGCTGTGTGCGAGTGACATGGACGCCCATGGACGCCCGCATTGGGCGACTGGGTCCGCCGGCGACCCTGTCTGGGGGCCCAGGCGGTCTCATGCGGGTCTCGACAAGCGGGTTCTGGGCTGATGAGGCTCAATGCCCCGCGGCAAGATCCCCGTCTNCGACTTGGGACGGTGAACTTGGCGTGTGGTTGCGGCGCCCGTGGTGGGGCTGTCCCTGCGCCGCGAGGGGGCGTGAGACGGACCCCAGACGGCTTGTGTCAGAGGTCGGTCCAAGCGAAACAGGCCTCTGTGTGAGCGGCGCAGGGGGGCCCGGCTTGCAACAAAACCCACCACGGCCCCGCGACCAGTGGCAATTGAAGACGGGCTGATGAAGGACGACAATGGAAATCGCAGCCCTGTCGAGATCATGCTGCGAGACATGCTGGACATGGTACACGTGTAGACATGGCTACTGGTGCCGGCTGCGACCTTGCACGGTCGCAACAGGAGTTGTGCTCATCATCGAAGCCCTGTTCGGCGTGCTAATAAAAGACGCGCGGCTACGGAGGAGGGGGGGGGAATCCAGAGAAGGCAGGGATTGAGTCAAACAACATCTGTGATTAAAAGTGGTGATGGCTCAGTTCTGGTGGTCTGGAATTCTGAAGCGAGCATGGTCCCGGGAAGTGGCTTGCGGGCGCCTCGAAAGACCGTGACGCTCAGGCCCAGGCCATCGCAGGGGAGGGCCACATTTGGCCTAGCCCAGGCCCATCCCTTCCCAGCCTTAGGTAAGCAGACTGGGACCTGAAATTCAAGATGGCCAAGCCGGCAATCTGGGATGAATCATCTCTCTCTTTGCTTTTGACATTTCCAGCTCGCACTTTCACTCAAAATTGAAAGTGGCCGGCGGCAACCTTGGATACAACGCGTTCGGAATTGAAAAGATCATATAACGCTACTCCCCTTTTATCTCTTACTTCCAAAATGCCGGGTTCCAAACCACACCCGACTTTTGCTGCTTTGCACCGCTCCTGGATCAATAGTACTCACGACGACGCCTTACACCTTTTTTGAGAAGCCCCTTGGCTCAGTCAGCATGATAACTTCCGGTCGACCATCACATCCACATGTTCGGACCCACGGCCGTCAGGTTCCAAGTCAGGCAGGATGTTGCCCGTCCTTCACTCATCATGGCTGGTCCAGCACTTCCTGACACTCGCTGTATGCGGTGTGTCCAGACTCCTCCGAGTACGTCTCTGACCCTTCAGGGATCGGGACCATGGCCGACTTCGTCCTTCACCGATAGTCAGTNAGTTATCATCTCTCCTGGGCAAACGGCAGCGGACAGACATGGACATACCAAAGATGGATCGCCGTCTGCCAGTCCAGGCCCTCGATACACCCGCCCTTGACCGAGACAACAGTTCGNTTCTGGAGGTANCGAGTCCCGAGTGTCAGCGGGGTCTGAGAGTGAGATGTGCGGGTGCCTTGCACTTACAGGAGTCGTGTGGATCAGCCGGGTCCCGCATTGCTTGCAAAAGTAACTGTTGGGCAGGTTGAGTCAGAGCTGAAGCCCCCCAAGTTATTTCTTGTTGCCTCTTAGCACTGACCAGTACAGCGTGTGTCCCGAGGAGGTCGGTCTCCTACCACCATGATGCCGTTAGACTCCCTGCTCAACAGCCACTGCCGCTGCATGGACAAGAATGGATGGAGAGGAGGTTGGCACTCACTTGTAGCAACTCAGAAGCTCATCATCCGGCAACTGAAACCTGGGGAAGATGGCCGAGGCGCCAAATGCTGAGCTCGTCTGCCGCTGGCAGGAGTGGCAGTGGCAAATATACAGCGCCAAGGGCTTCGGAGTTGGCGTCTTGAACCTCACGGCCCCGCATTGGCAGCTAGCGTCCATCTTGGTGGTCTATCAAGATAAATGCTTGAGAGCGAAACCAAAGACGGTATTCCGTATTGGGGATGCCAATTGGGTCGATTGGGCCCAACTGGGAAGGAATTGAGAGTAACGTCACAGCGGGAGGCGATAAATGCCCGCCAATGACTTGGAATACGAGAGAGCACAGGTTTCTGCGAAAAGAAAGAAGCGAGTCCTCAGGCCAACAGTTTCCAAGCGAGCAGCAGCCTTCAAGATATACCACTTCCCGCTTTGTGACTGTCCGTCTTGGAGTGACGTGACTCACAGAAAGCCTGACTGCCAGGGCTGTCGTTCACTGGAAACGCGTGGTCACATGACTACCCGTCCCTCAGGTCAATCAACGCTAAATACGTGGCGGACGAATCATCCAGCCGAGCACCTCTCGCTGACGGCATCCGCGTTCGGACCGCCAGGTCTCGATCCTTCAGGTTTCCGGCACCGCAGGTAGGCAGTGCTGGTGCTTGTGCCTACTACATCCACCACTCCCACGGGTCCGCCCACTTACATGACGTTGACAGAATAGATTCACCAAGTTGTCCCTGTCTTCTTGCCTTCCCGACGCCGAGCTCCGCGACGGAGGCCGGGCGGGGTCCGATCCGATGTTGCACCGATACCCCGCTTATCGCCGGGACCGGCGCTCCAAGAGTATCACCGACGGATGCGATGCCGGACCGAGTCGGCAGATCCCAAAGATAGGTACCGTAGTACGTCACATACTGTAGGTGCCCTGGCAGGGTGATGCGATTGACGGATCTCGAAAGGACAGACACCCTCTTCTCCCATCCTCAAGACGACAAAAACGCATCCTCCGTCAACAGCCCAGTCTTCTCAGACTTCGCGCTGGATCCCTCCTTTCCCTTTTTGCTTTGAAGTCCCCTGCATCGTCGAAACCGCACCGGCCAACGGCATCGCCGGCTCGGAGGAGGATGGCCCTGACAAGATGTCAAGATGACCTGCCTCTATCTAGCACTCCGGCTAGCACTCCGGCGTGTTTTTGTCGGTCTCTTCCTCATCTGAGTGTGCGCAAGACTTCCCGTCTGACAATGGCATGCCATGGGCTCCAACGGTCTGGTCCTCGGCCGCAGTGTGTGGAGCAAGCCGTTCCTCGCATTGGCCAAGGGCCAGCACTGCCGCGACGGCCCGACTACATCTCTCCCCGGATTCACCCAGCGGTGTGATGGTTGCTGTTGTTCCTGCGCGGAGCCAGAGTGAAGACGTCCAGGTGTGGCCGTCAGGGGTCAAAGTCTTCTCGTGTCCGTCTACCGAGAAGGTGAGGGTCGTCTTGGGCGCGATCCAGACCGGGTACACAAAAGTGTCCACGGGGAAGAAATGCGAAGTATCGTCGTCTTCGTCCTCGGAGGCCCCGAGAACCATGACGGTGGTGCTGGGTGGCTGGAACTCGCCAATCTCCTCTTCCGTCTCGTCCTTCAGGGAGTGGTACACGTCCCAGAAGATGTGGTCGTACACGCCATACACCTGCTGCCGGAAGGGGGTAAAGAGCGGACCTCCGCCGTCCTCACTGTCGGCAATTTCGGCCTGTGAGCCTTCTGGGGGGTCGAGAAGAGGGAAATCCGTCCGCAACTTCCACACATCGTCCTCCCAACACTCGTTCGGCGGTGTCTGGGCGATCCAATCGCCAAGTTGGCGGATGACATCGGGGAAGACATGTTCCAGGGCTCGAGATTCCGATCCGTCTTCGGGGTTGCTGGCCACTAAGCCATCTGGATCAATGAGCCATAGACGTCGGAGAGCCGTCGAGACTTGCATCACGGCCGGCTTGTGAGCAAAGTCGATGGCGCGCAGTGATGGCCCATCTTGGGCTGATGAGGTGTTTGCAGCCATGGTGAGATTAGGCAAGTTGTGTCGTCTGGTAACGTTACTTGGATACGTTTCAGTTGTTCATGGGAGAAAATATGCGAACGTGGAGAAATAATCCGTGAAAAAGAGGTTGACGAGGGAAGAATTGCAGCTGATGAGTGGAATGGTGATGCCAAGATATTTATTGATTATTCCGTATTTTTTGCTGTGGGTCGGGTCTTCCATGTCACAAACATCCAACGTTCGATGACACAAAGCAACCCGAGTTTCTCCAAAAAGCCCAACACGCATCTCCAAGTCATGCCGCTGTCGAGTACCCCTGACTCCTGGGACTCGGCTCGGCGTCATCCAAACACACTGTTTCCAACTTCCGAGCCAGAGCAACAACCTGATTGTCGACCGCCCGCCAAAAGAGGTCCGCTGCCCAGACGACAATCGGCCCCAGGAGCCAGAGCCCGAAGAACCAGCCCAGGGCGATTTGCGGTTTCGTCTCGATCCCGATCCATCCCTTGACCCCCGTCGCCGGCAATGCTGGCTTGTAATCCTTCGCTCCAACTTCGCCCTCGGCCGGAATCTCACCATGTCCGATCATCCAGTCCCGGAATAGCTCCTCCACCGGGCCGTGGCAAATGTACACGGCATAGCTGATGCGCCCGCAGTACTGAGCGAACGAGCTCTCGAAGAAATGCCGCAGGAACTCCAGATCTCCCACCGCCCAGACCGTGGCCACGGCGGACAAGGCGAACCAGAACTTCTGTGGTGCCAGAGCGTCCATCTCAGCGAACGGCAGCGGCGTCTGTGTCAAAAAGTACCGGATCCCGGGGGTGTCTTCGGCGCCCTGGTTTGGCCAACCCCCGATGAACAGGCCGAGGAGGATGAGGCCAAACTGAAACGCCTTCAACACCCACCCCCACATGGAAACCCGCGGCTCCTGGCGCGTCTCCGAGTCCTCCCACTCCTTCGCCCGCGCCGTCCGCAGCACATAAACCTCGGCCAAAAACAAGCCCGCCAGGAACTCAAACCCGGCCCACTTTCCACACGCCAGGCAGTACATCATCAGCCCAAAGACGACCGCCATGCGTATCGCCACCCGCACCCGCGACAGCGCCAACAGCACCATGAACAACAACATCGAGTGCGCAAACTCGATGGGTATCGTCCACAGATGCACGTCATACGCGGGCCTCAGATCCCGATCCCACTCCCACGGCCAGGTGATCTGGTGAAAAACCGCGCCCTTCCACTTCCAGACCTCCCCCGCCAGCGTCTCCTCCGCCCCGCCCAGATACCCCATCTGCGTCAGACACAGCACCAGAAACGTCGACACCACGCACGGCCCAAACAGCCGCAGGCCGCGGCGGAACGTCGAGCTCGCCAGCGCCGTGTAGCACTTCTCCCTCTCCCCCGCGTGCAGCGCCCGCACGGGCTTGTACGACAGCACGAACCCCGAGATGACGAAAAAGATGTGCACCATCGGCCGGCCCGAGAAGACGGCCCGCAAAAGCGGCAGCTGGATCCACGAGGAGGCCTCGGGCTCGGCCTCAGCCTCGGGGCCGAGGCCGTACGACGGCGTCAGCGCGCTGAAGTTGTTCTCGGTGTAGTGGCAGACGCAGACGACGGCGGCGGCCAGGCCGCGCAGGCCGTCGAGGTACGACGTCGCGTGCAGGCGCCACGGCGGCGCGCGCGGCTCGGGGAGGACGGCGTCGGCGACGAAGCTCGGGAGCAGCGGGCGGAGGAGGCGGAGGAAGCCGTGCCGGGGGACCAGGAGCGTGGAGAGGGAGCCGTGGCTCGGCGTTGAGCGCCGGTGGCCGGGGGTGAGCATCTTGTTTCTTGCCCTTCCCTGTTTCTCTCTCGCTTCGTGTGTGTGTGTGTCTGTGTGTGTGTGGGTATGTGTGGTTTGTCGTATTTGCGGCTCGGCTCTGGAAGCAAGCGCGAGCCCTTGTGGAGGTGTAAGACTGGGCTTAGGACATCCGGGGGGATTCTCTGCAGTTGAAGGTTAGAACTGAGCTTCAGGCAAGCCGGAGGACGTGCGAGAACGNCCNATGGGCCCCTTGAGTCAGAGACACCCAAGTTTGAGGACTGCAGACCTCCCGTCGGGCATCACCGCGTCCTGCGCCTCGGGATGCAGCAGACCCTCAGGCTCAGACCGACGTTNTTTGACGGGGTGCTTGATAATCACTACGTACNTGTGGAGGTAAGGCTTGCACGANAGCTGAAATGCCGNATCCAATTAGGAAAGAAAATGAGGAAAAGAAAGACTGTAAGTGCGAGAGAATGAGCGAATCCGCAACCAAGACTGAAGTGACTGAGACGATGGAAAGGAGCAGAACCTGGCAGCCCAAGCCAAACAAAAGGAAACAGGAACAGAACGACGGACAACTTCGCTTGCCCGAGCAGCAGGCAACGTAACGAGAGTTTGCAAGGACGACCGAGAAACGAAGGAGCGCCAGCGCTCGTGACTGAGGAGGGAGGGACGGGGGGGGTGGTTTTTCAGCTCGCAGCTTGGACAATAGCCGCTGGTCTATCGAAGCACCATCGAAGAATTGGCGAGTGGTGGAGGGGGCTGTCCTAAGGGTATAACCGAATTAGGGACGACCTCTTTCCCAGGGCCAGATGAGCCCGCCTCCACATCAGGGGCTGAGAGTGGAGAGGGCGTCGTCACGGATATTATGTACATGATTCGGGGTCATTTTGGGTTTCTAGATTATGGAGTAGTAGATGGTAGTTGTCTTGCCAAACACGCCTCCTTCCGGGGTGGTAGCCCTGTCGCCAACTGAGATGTGTGTACATCCCTGGAAGGTAAGTTACCTAGTTCGCGGCGAAGTCCAGCTCATGTGCTGGAAGTTTGGTGGTTCTCGGCATCGCCACATCGCGTGCCTAACCGCATTGGGTTCCGCGGCCTTGACGAGCGTTGTCGTCTTGTCGACTTGCCGTTTTTACTTTCTTGACCTCGGTATTTCCCATTGGGAAGCTGGCATTATTAATTGAGTCTTGCATCCTGATTCAAAAGAAAGCGACGAGGCAAGGGACGCTGCCGTGTGGATTCGCAGGCCTTCCATTGGCTTGTCCACTGCCGAGCCATGTTTCACTGCCTCGGCTTGGCTCACGTCATCTTTGTTCCGCTTCAGCCCTTTCAGGAACGACACGCGAAAAGGTTGAAGTCGTGTACAGTGAGTGCCAGATGTATTAAGTTCGACCTCACCCTATGGATTATGGAGAGGAGACGCAAATAGAGCTTCAGTCATCCCACGGTCGTGGGAACTGCGGCACTCCCTTAACCGCNACCACCGCGGTCCTGTCACACTCATCTCTCCCTTGGTTCAACCTCTCGCTCACTTTCTCGCACCACGTCAACTTTCCCTCCTTCGGCACCTTCTGCCGCGGCCTCCCGACCCATTCCACCTCGAGCGTCTTCAACCGCCTCAACCGCCGCAGCCCACGATCAACCCACCTCCACTCGGCCAGGTCTCCAAGAATCCAAGGTTCTCGCCACACCGACGCCCGGGGCAGCAGTTCTATTACGGACCGGGACATATCACTCACGTGACTCACGTGTATCCGCAGCCCCCGCAGGCCGGCCCCCCAAAACCCGCACAGTTCCTCCCACTGATCGAGCCGCTCGGGGTCGGTGAAGTCGCCCCACCCCACGTCGATGCGCGCCCACCTCATCGCATCCCGCTGCCAGGGCACCAGGGTCCGGGTGAACAAGCTGGCGGCGACGAGGCCAGTATCCTCAATCTCTCTGGAGCAAAAGGCCCAGTCGTTCATGTTGAACGGCAAGGCGCGGATTTCTGCGTAGATCTGGCGGCAGACCCCGAGAATTCCAACGGGGAAGTAACCTTGGGGTCGGCGCGGGCTGAACATGTGGGACTCGGTTGGCGGGCCATCCCGCTGGATGATTTTCATGGGATCGCAGTCAAGGCGTGTCTCCGTCCCAATGCGAGGCCTGTCCCGGATCAAGGTGGAGGAGCAGATGGTTTGCACTTGATAGCTCTTAACCTTGGGCTTAACTTTGGGAAGGCGGTTTTGTGAGATCAAGAGGGGCTGGAGTTCGAGAACATGTTTGTAAATCATGAGGCGAACCTCGGGGGGGAGGTCAAGGAGACCGAGGCCGCGGCCGCTTGGTGGGTGACGCTGCGCCTGGAGCGGCCGGTGTACATCCACCGCTCGAGAGGTTGCATTTTCGATCTTTGGGAAGTCATCAGGAGGGCATCTCGGCATATCCATCCTCGGAACCTTTTTGGGGCGGCGCGTTGAGCCAGGATCGCTTGGTTGCTCATCCGCCCCCTGAAGCGACTGGTGCGCAGCCGCGGCTTCAGGGGTTGTATTTTCGATCTTTGGCAACTCGCCATCGGTATGGTATGTCGGGGGACCCATCCTCGCAAGCGTTGAGCCACGGAGGGTGATAAAGTGCCTAGAGACGGAATTGGAGTGTTTGGCGTGCTTAATGGATGATCAACAGCCCAGAGCAGGTT
>FJWA01003755.1_pt1 | contig 10969 bp, 19 predicted proteins | sample 1011891 | NCBI WGS metagenome assembly FJWA01 (sample SAMEA3912450, study PRJEB9761) | metagenome | biome: forest; material: soil | place: USA | collected 2011-06-22 | depth 0.1 m
GGCCTAACTCCCACCACCAACTCCACCACCACCACCCACTCACCTCACCCACCTCACCTCCATCCCGCCCTCCATCTGCTCTGGCCAGTGGTGTGTGGCCTGTGCCCCCCTCCCCTGGCCAAGCTCCCACCGATGCCCAGCCAGGACCCCGGAACCCCTGCCGGGAGATGCAGAGCGTGCAGACTCAGGCTGCATCAGCGGGCCTCTTCCCTGGCATACATATGCCGCTTGGGGGCCCTCATCCACCGACAAATGCCTGCTGCTGCCCTGTTGCACCTGCTGCCCTGCTGCCCTCCTGCAGGTCGTCCGACTTGTCTCGTCCCAAGTGCCAGAGCAGCAGAGCCACCAACCCAACGTCGCCTACCTAGGTCGGACTGCATCTGCGGCGCCCGCCTCTGCAGCCGTCTGCCGTCCTGCCACTGGTAGATTGCTGTCTTGTTTGCTCTCGACTGCAGCATCGTGGCCTTCGCCCAGTACCGATCCAGTGTTCGGCCGACTACACCGAGTAGAGTTGGTCGTTTTTGTCGCCTCGCATCGGGTACCCTTGACCGAGGACGACGGAACACTCCCCACTGGACCAAGACGTCGGCAGGCCCATTTGTTGCCAGCCTTGCCGTTGTTGCCGACTCGACGAAGGGCGCACTGGCTGCTTGACCGGCAGTCAGTTTAAGTTCGGCGGAGAGTACCCAACCAAGCACACCACAGTCAGTCCCAGGCACGCTGGTCCCACGACATCGGTTCTCGAGCTCTGGACTCTCTCAAGTCTTTGCAACGACGACAAGACTCGACTACGACGAACAGGAACGGGCGAGACCTGCTTGAACGGTCACCTCCCCNCCTCTCCCCCCACCAACGCCTCTGCAGCCGCTACCTGCCTGAGAGACTGCACTACTCCGCACCCGGCCGGGACCCCCCCCGACTTGTAACCTCGTCGACGGCTAGACCGCTGCATGTCCGATCCGAGGAACCAATTGGTGTTCGACACCCCCCCTATCATGCATGCGGCCTCCTGAGTCTGTCTTTGTCCACCCCTTCCGGACGCGCTAATCCCCACAACTGCGCGAGTCTATGTGGCCCCTCACATCGGGTGGCTCTTGACGGCGCCGATCCCACTCCCAGCGCACGGCGCTCAGCTCTTACCCATTTGCTCGCGCCGCCGCCCGGTTTCGTCTGAGCCAGACGAAGCCCCAGTCCCGTCACCATGCACAACCAGATCACGGCCTCGACGGGCATGGACCAGGAGAGCCACCTCTCACCCGACAACTCGTACGGTAACGGGAACTGGGTCGACATGAATTCCTTTCAACACCAGACTACCATGGCCGACTATGGGGGCAGCTTCGGCTTCATGCCCCCGATACTACACGGGCTGCCCTCCGAGTCTCTCGGTAGGATGCAGCCGCCGCCGCCTCCGCAGCCGATTCACCAGTCCCCGGCGACTCACACACAACTCCCGGTGCTCATGATGCCTCATCATGCGACGTGGCCGAGTCAGTTGACGAACCCAAACAGCTATGGCTCGCCGCACTCGGCTCCGCCCGTTGCCATTCCCACCATCACAGCGCCACTCAAGACGTCCAAGCTGCCCGCCCTCCAGACCACTTCACAACCAAGGAAGACCCTGACGGACGATGTTCGCCGCCAAATGTGTGTGTACGCCGAGGAACATCCCACTGCCAAGCAGACCGATATTGGTGCCCGATTTGGCGTCGAGAGGAGGTAGGTTTCGGACAAAGGCGACTCTCCCCCTGCTGGTAGACCCCCCGCGCTAACACATGGCCACTAGCACCGTGTCCAAGGTCTTGCGGAATAAGGACAAGTACCTGAACTCGGAGGAGCGGAGCAGCTCCCCGGTCAAGCGCAACGGCAAGGGAAAGGCCGTCAGCATCGAAAAGGCACTGATCAACTACGTTCGCGGATCCCAGAAAAACGGCATCGCCGTGACGAGCGACGCCCTCAGGGAAACGGCGCGCAAGTTCATGTCCATGTCTACCGGCGAGCCGATTCTGGAGCCCACGAGCTCGGCCTGGCTCGACAAGTTCATGTTGAAACATGGCATCGGTCCCGGCAGGTTGAGCCGTCGCGCGTCCGAGACCAACATCCGGGACAGGACGGTTGGTTCCCCGGCGTTGGCCTCTTCGCAACCGCAAAGCGCCATTTCTCCCGCGTCTCCGTCGGGCCATCTCTCGCCGTCTCCCTTGTCGGCGAACAAGAGCGACGAGGAGAAGGAGGGCCTGAACGGCTTCCTGGATTTCGAGGCAGATGGCGCGTACAAGCACTCGAACTCCCAGAGCACGACCTCTCTATCCAGCGCCTTTACCGACACACCGACGTCCTTCTCCGGCAGCACAATAAGCCCCACGGCCTCTTTCAACTTCTCTCCCGACCCAAACGTGGGTGCGTTTCTCGCCGGAGACCGGAGCGGACAAATGCCGCCACACGGCGCCGGGTTCCAGCGGCCGCGGAGCCAAACCTTCCCAACCCTGGACCTCGAGTACATGAACCAGCCCCAGTCAGCAGAACCGGCGACTCCAAAGTACCACGTCTCGTCGACCGCACCATCATCAGCCCTCGACTCGGCGAGCAGCGAACTGGCCGGGTCGCATTTCAGCTTCGAACATGCCGTCTCCCCGCCTCCTCGACTCCGTCGCAGCAGCAGCAACGGCAGCATTGCCGGCCGGACGACTCCCATCTCGTCCAGCGCGGTCGGGTCGTCACCAGGCTCCCCAACGCAGGAGGACGCGCGAAGGGCCGCCGACACTCTGCTGTCGTTTATCACCAACGCCGGCGGATTCGTCGACCAGCACGAGTACCTGGCCGTTGTGCGGCTGACGGAGAAGCTGCGCATCCACCAGAGCCAGCTTGCCAAGGCGGCCGCGTCCCATGGGATGGGGGGGCTGTCGCGGATCCCCGAAGGCGACAGCGAGATGCCGAATGCGCCGCCCGCCATGGTCAAGTTGGAGCCCAGCATGACATGAGAAACGCCGGCCGCCATCCAATACATAACCTCACACAGGACCCACGATCTATCGATTCACGCGGTCCCATCTTCCATATACCCCGTTTTTGGTCTTTTCAACCGTATAACGATACCAACACCAGAAGACTTTACGCTCACGCGAACCCCTTCTTGGACATCATCTCCCGTCTTTTTATTTTATTTTTTCTGGCATTTCTTCCACTTCGTTTCCAGGTTTCATCCTGAAGTTGATTCCCGCCGTGTTTGGTCTTGGATCTCCCCCGTTTTTTTCTTCAGCATCTTGGTGTGGTGTCCGCGCTTTTGCCCTTCCGGCAGTGTGCGTGTCGAAGTCTGTTCTGCATTTCTGACACATTTCTCCTTTTTTTNCTTCCCTCTGTATACTATACTGTCTATTTTTCCATCTGTCTCTCGCCATGTTCTCCGCCATGCACGCCGTGTCCNCCATCGATCGATCAGCCTGACCGACCAACCAACCGGCGTCCCCCTCTCTCCGGGCAGACAGCGAGCGACCGCAGCGGGATGGATTGTGGGAATACATGGGCGCTTGGGGCGCGAGGAAAGAGCAGGAACAAGGCCCGCGAGGGTTCGAGGGACGACGGGCCCGTTGGGGGTACCGTCGTTGGGTCGAGTTCATGTTTGTTCGGTGGTGTTTCGCGCTGGCTGGTTGGTTGTTTGGTTGGCTGGCTTGGACCCGTGGGTTGGGCGGATGGGATGGGAATCAAGGGAGGTGTGCAACGCAGGGTTTTGGGAAGGACAGGGTTGGCTGGATGGACGGACGGATCGGAGGCTTGGATGGGTGGAAAGGCAAGACCAACATTCTGTTGGTCTATCTCGTTTGGCATTGGAGTTTCAACCGGGAACTGCTGGTTCTCTTTCTCTCTCTCGTCCTGTCATTCACTTGCCGAGAGCATTTACCCCGTGGAGACGAGTCACTTCCTTCGTTTTTCCCTGGGAAGGGGTGAAACTTTTGTGGTGCCGAGACTGCAACTGTGTGGCCTCCTCCACGTTCAACCGGCTACTTTAGTGGTAGACTCTCGGCGGTGCTCTGGCAAATCACAAGTCTGGGAGGCCCCTCTGCATTTGAGACATCAAGTTCCCCCCCTCCAATCTGACATACATGCAATGCAGGATGAATTTGTGAACTCGGACACATTTCCACGTGAAATCAAGGCATAAACTACCTGTGCGCTACAAGACAATGTTCCCACCGTCACTACTACCATCACCTCCACCAACCGGAATCCTCTCCCCCCAGAGCTCCAAAACCCCTTTCTCCGCCAGCTCTGGCAGCAGGCGGACGAGCACAAGTTCCAGGATGCCATAGACGAGGTGCTTGTTGCAGTAGGCGTCGCCAAACACGTCCAGGATGCCTCGCTCAATCTCGTCGAGAATCTCCCCATCACGGTCATCAACAGTATCCTGGTCATCAGCATCGTGATTATCTCGATCACCTCCCTTTTCATCGCCACGCGACGGCGACGACGCCATCACGTTAACCGCCGCGCCGCCACTGGCACTAAGCTCAACGTTCGCAGCAGCGGTCGATGCGCTAGCGTGAACGTTTGGAGGAGCACCACCCCCCTGCCCTTGACCGCCGGTCTTCGGCCTCGGAGCGGGAGCGGACCGGCGGGACCGGGATGCTGCTCCTCCTGTGACTGTTGCTGCTGATCTTGAAGCTTCCTGTCCTCGTGCTTGTGCTCGGGTGGCAGGAGTTCGGTCAGTGTTAGTGGCCGTTTCGTCGACGCCGCGCGTTGCTTTTCCTGCCTCCCCCCTTGCAGCTGTCGTTGTTGGTGTTGTTGATAATGATGATGGCCAACGACCCCGGCCCCTGTCACCGTCATTCTTGCCCTTGTCGATGGTGCTTGCTGCCGTCTTCAGCTCTGCAGATCCTTCCGTCTTGTCCTGGCGCGCCCTCCTCNAAACGGGACTAGCTCGGAGCAGGCCGCCGCCAAAATACAGCCGTCCCACCCCCTTCGGAACAAGCGCCCAAAGCGCGCTAGCGCACCTGCGTCTGAGGGCGCGGAGCTCGGCGTCGGAAGACGGGGCGACCAGAGTCGATTTGCCGGCGGGCATGTTGCCAGGGAAGAGGGCCCCACGCACGGTGCGGAGGAGTGGGGGCAGCTTGGCCGCGTCCAAGACATGGCGATGGATGCCGTAAGATAGGAGTCTATAATCAACCCTCCCCCGGAGGCGGGGAAATATGTAAGCACCACTGAAAACAGAAAAACGGTGTGGTTTGGCTGGCTCGGAAAGTAGGGGCAGTTGGGGGGCTCGTTTGAGATCGTTCATGCGTGGGGGAACAACGGGAAGAGGTTGTGTGTCTTGTGTCTGGTTTTGTGCAAGCCCACGAGGGGAATGGTCAGGGGGCCAAACGGCCAGGGACAGGGCTTGGGCAGCACGCACGTTGGATGGCAAACCGCCCAAAACGGAGAAGATCGAGACGAGAAGGATGACTATTGTGGTGGAAGGCGCGGCACTGGCCGCACTGAAGAGGCGTTCCAGGCAGGGGGGTTTGCCTGAGTCTCGGAGGCCAGAGCTTCATGCTCGGAATGCGGGGGACCAGGGCACCATGAAAGGGAGCATGGGCCACCCAGACCTCTCACGTCATGTCGAGNTGACATTCGTCGACACCAACAGCCATCGAGCGGCCTTGTGGTCATGCACGAGCGTCACGATGGGCGCTCAGCTATGCTGGAATGGGAGAGATTGCCAGCGGCGGCCATGCTGAGGGTCGACAATCAGGGGAGCGGGCACTTGCATGGCTCTGACCTGTCATTCTTCCGACAATCCTCGACGACCTCGACCCCCTTCCCGAGACAGCGCCAACCGAGAACGGAAAAGCCTTCATCAAGGCAATCCGTCTGATTTGAAGAAACGTGAAGATGGCGGACCGTGAGGAGCAGGCCAGCGGTCGTGATCAAGGACGAAGCTTGATGCGTGAGAGCGCGGTCAAGACAGTCCAGGGGCCAAAGCCCTGAACCCTGCACGCATCTCCATCTCGGCGCGTAAATAAGGGTCGTCGATGGATCGTCTGGCGACGCCCCACGAAGCTCTCGTGCAATCAGGCCTGCCNAAGGTGGTAAGGGCTCGCGATTGGCCCGGTCTCGATATGCAGGTTATCAATGACGAGAAGCGGAAAGAGGCGTCGCCTGCGGGTCGCCGATTTGGCCGCATGACATGTGGGAGGTGTGTTGCACTGCATCCAACCCTTTACCCCGGGGCCTTGCCCNGGTTGGGCCATTGGTGGACGCACTGCATCCAGTGACCCCTCGCGACCGGTGACGGCGGAAGGCTTCCAGGTCTTGGATGGACCACATCGGCCAGGTCGTGGGCTTCGCGAAACTGCCGTGTTGCAACTTGCAACTTTCGGAGCTGCGGAGCAGACGCTGATTCGTGCCGGACGGCTCCGTCGTCAGGTCCAGTGACTGANGGCTCATGCAGTGCGACAGAGGCAGCTTGTGAAAANGGGGGGGGGTTCAGCAAAGCAGAAGTAAACATGGAGCCCCCTACCTGTCAAGTTTGCTGTCCACGCCAGCGATTCGTCGTCCCGGCCCCATGACGGCGATCCACTGCAGCATCGATAATGCGCCGCCGAGCCAGGGCATCCGCATGTTCATCTCGGCAAGATTCGACACGGCTGACCAAGCTCGAAAGGCCAACACGGGAGTCGGGGACGGGTTTGGATCCGCATTGGAGGATCGAGTGAGCGGAATGGGTGGCCGGCCGGTCTCGTGTCGAGTTGCACCCTTGTGAAAGCCCGCACGCTGAGAGGAGCGCGGTGGCAGGGAGCGGGAAGCCAGGAGGATCGCGAAGGCGGTTCTGATGAATGATGTCGCGAGAAAGCACCACTGCAGGATGGTCCAGAACAGGGCTTGGAGCGAAAAGCCTTTGCGGGCATCCCGGGACCCATCGCTCGGTTTCCCCAAACGGCCCCCATCCTCAGCTGTTTTCTGCCGCTGGACAGTCCTGGACGCAATGATGAGCAGCTCCCATATGAGCCACGGCTCCGATAGTCTGTTGGCCACTGCGTTCCCGAGAATTAGCTCGGAGAAGATCTGGCCAACCAGAGCGGTCAGGCAGCCATTCTCGAGATCTTCGGTGGGGAGAAGGATGGCCAAGAAGGCGTAGACCAGCAATTGGCGATAGGCTGCTTCGTTCTCAGCCTGCGCGGCGACGCTTTCGGGATCCTCGGGCCTGGGGACTGGGGTGAGCGCGGGCAGCGGGCACAACGAGTGATAGATCTCGCGCGGGTTGGCGCTGACTGGTGGTTGTGTGATAGGATCGTGAGCCGCTCGGTAGGCTGAAGGCTCGGGGGTGTCAGCGCATCACGGACGAGGGGTGGGTGAGCCCGCAGGCTAGGAACGAGGCGGGGGGGNGTTCGGACGGACCGGTGACGTGCCTGTCNAGCAGCTCGGGAAGCTCGTCGAATAACAAGCTCTCCAAGTCGACCTTCCTCAGCCGCTGCTCGAGAGCGCGGGTGATATGGGCAATAATCTGGACGATCTCGGCGACAAAGGCCTCGTCGGGGGTGATTTTGGCGTACCAGTTCTGGACGAACTCCCTCAGGATGATGGCAATGAGGGCGTAGAGCTGAAGGTCCACATCGTTGCGGCTGGTCAGGGGTGGCAGCAGATGCTCGATGGGCGCTGGCGAGGCCCTGCCCTTGTCGGCCTGCTGGGGACAGAGGATGCGGCGGACGAGGAAGGCCGTCGCCTTGTCCGAGAGAGGGGAGGCGGCAGATGCCGTGCGGACACCACCACGGCCGGGCAGCTGCAGCTGCGACGGCTGGCTATTGGATGTTGCGGCGGACTCGGCCTGGAGACTCGAGGTGCGCGACGGCTTCGATGGCCGCGGAGGAGTCGAGGCACGCGCGGGAGGAGGCGGGACAGTTGCAGCCGCACCGGCGGTCGTCATGGCGGCGGCGGCGGCGGTCAGAGCTGGCAACGATGCCGGGTCGTCGTCATGATGGATTGCCGGCCTCTGCACTCATTTCGGCCCCAAATACTGTCAGGCCCGGAGCAGTTGTTGTTTTGGCTTCTTTTTCCTTTCGTTGGTTTTGACCTGGACCAGCAGCGAGGTGCGACCGTGCGACGTGTTACACGAAGGCAGCGACGCGATCGCTTATCGGCGCTGCATGGGTCCCTGTCAGAAACGGCAGGCGGTGAGCATCCGAAGCGGGCTGAGAGGGGTCCCACTCGGCTCAGCCTTGTTGACAGCCTTGTGGGCATTGTTGTCTAGAAGCCAAGTACGTCGGCAGCCTTGTTGATTCGGGTCCCTTGAATGCACAACGAGTCAAGGACACAAGATCACAGAGCCTTCCGCCATCCCAGTCACGATTCAGTCATTCTTACCTTCGAACTCGAAATAGTTGTACTGCGTGGGCGAATATCGACTGTAGCTCATCATCACCCTTGTCTGCCAACCTGCCGCCCTCGTCGACCACGACATCGACTTCAACATCGACATTGCACAGGGCAAACATGACGATACCTACCTGCTCTGGGCATGTGTACATTTTATGAGTACAGCGGCCAAGACGGAGCGGCCATCTATCATACAGGAGGGTGACCCAAGATGCCTCGCAGCATTCCCGCTCGCTCATTGTTCCCCAGTCGACTTGTGGGTTGTCTCGTATCTGTCCAAGGGAAGGGCATGGTCAGCATTCAACGCCTCACACATNGCACCTCACATGGCGGCGACAGCCATGATGCCAGTGCAGAACTCACCTCTTGCCCCTGAAAGCCCACACGCCCCAGTTGCCAGCGCTGATATCCTGCGGGTCCATGTCATTGAGGTCCCACCGGAGGCTGCGGAACTTGTTCTCGCCGGGCTCCATCAGAACGTCAAATTCGCCGGCTGCCGTCTTGTTGACCCAGTCGATGTCGCGTTGCATGTCGGCTTGCGTGTAGCCCGTCACGATGATGGGCGCCTTAGTCTCCAGGAGCATGGGGAGCGTCTCCTCCCACTCGTGCGAGCTCGCCGGGTGGCCCAGCCCCGGGTGAAACATGACGAAGCAGTCAAAGTAGGGGTCGTAGGGGTAGAAGTAGCCGGCTTTGTGGAGGGTGTGGTAGTAGTCGACAATCGTGCTGATCTTCATGGTCGGCCACACCCTGTCCTCGACGATGGCCCCAAAGGGATTTGTGGGTGTCCGCGGAGGGAGGGGGAACTCGTCGTCCCGGTTGAGCATGCTCTCCGGGCCGATGAAGATGAGATGAATCCTCGACCGAGGGAACAGATGGGCCAGCTGNACCCACGCATCCCGAGGGAGCGAAGANTCGGCCCGNGCCCCGAGGATGAAGAGCCGCACGGCCGGGGCCTCCACCCGGAGGCCCTTCACATCCATACCGCCNCCCATCTTTTGTGGATGCAGAGTGTACCGGAGAGCTTTTGTTTCGACCGTCAGTCTGTGGAACAAGGGGCGCAGCTCGAAGGGGACATACCGCTGAAGCTCTTGATGCCCTCGGGTGTCAGCTTCCCGCCAGACTGGATGCCGTAAGGGCTGAGCTCGTGGACGATGCTCCCAATGGTGAGGGGGTAGGTCAGAAGCCTTGTTGCTTGCCGCATGCTCCGATCGTCGTTGATGGCATTGAAGTTGCGCGTGTACAAGAAGGTATCCCAGTTGGTCATGTTGACCAACGCCTCCTCCATCTGCGACCCCGCATACTGGAACTCGGGGAAGAAGCGGCCGGACCGAAGGTCGTGGTCGTCCTCGTTGATCTGGCGCAGCGTGTCGCATACCTCCAGGTGCGCCTCGTAATCGTCTGCCCAATGCTGCTCGCTACAGTACAACGGGATACCACAGTCGGGGCACTCGAACTTGGCATGCGCCGGGGCCACGGCGCCGCCTGGTTGGTGGTCATGGTGTGGGCAGCCCGCATGCTGTTTTATAAAGGCCGCGCGCTGCCGGATCTCGGGAACGGGCGAGTTTGTGTAAGAGTGGAAGAGGTCGTCGGACGCCAGGACTCGGTTTGGCTTGGAACCGGACGCGGGGCTGGCCGAGCTGAAGGCGGTTTGCGCAAAGCCGGAGGACAAGCGCTTCGAGACGGAAGCCTGGCCCACACGGGCGGCGGCCGAGGCAGGAAGAGCATCAATCTGTCTTGTCCGGGGGCTGTTGCCAGAAAGCGAGCGCCGTTGGTGTTGAGCAGCAGCAGCCTGCAAAGAGCCATTGGGTCTGCGGCCCTGTCGGCCGAGGGACACGGAGCACCGGGTGCAAACCCTCGAAAGCGCCGAGCGCGCTGCGAGCTCTGCCGGGAGAGCCATCGCGGTTCGGTTTTGGTTGTCTGGCGTCTTGCGATGCGACTTTTTGAAGCTTCTGGGGGTGGGATGACATGGGATGGATGCCGAGCTGCTGCTTCTCGGCCCATGCTCGATTCTTGTCCAATCACCGCACTCAGCAGCTCTCGCTGTGGCCCCACCCTCGCCGCCCGCCAGCTCCAGATTGGATCAAGTTTTTTGCAACGCCAAAGCTCCATCCATCCATCCACAGCCCAAGCCCGTGAACAAAACACCAGTTCATCAAGTCGCAAGGCTGCACCGTCCACTCACCACGGAAAAAGCCGCGCCGGCCTTCTGCGCTCCCCGGGAATCATGGCGACCACGTCCAACATGTTCATGTACTCGCTGACGATCCAGCCGCCAACCACCGTCTCGCAGGCGCTGCTGGGTCAGTTCTCGGGGACCAAGGAGCAGCAGATCATCACCGCCTCAGGCTCCCGCCTGACGCTCCTCCAGCCGGATCCCAGGCAGGGCAAGGTCAATACCCTGTTGTCGCATGACATCTTCGGCATCATCCGGTCCATTGCCTCGTTCCGCCTCGCCGGCAGCCACAAAGGTGAGTTCCCATCGCCAACCCCCCCAACCCGCACCCACCGCTTTTTCTCGGACAATTAGTGATTCTCGATCCGCTCCGCAGCTTTGGCGGGATGATTCTCCGCATGGAATCGCGTCGCGGTCTGCGGATCGCCTACGAGATCTTGCTCCGCATAGGAC
>FJWA01006978.1_pt1 | contig 10945 bp, 6 predicted proteins | sample 1011891 | NCBI WGS metagenome assembly FJWA01 (sample SAMEA3912450, study PRJEB9761) | metagenome | biome: forest; material: soil | place: USA | collected 2011-06-22 | depth 0.1 m
TCGCGCACAGCCAGTTTCCATTCCCACAACCGGCAGGGCACCTTGGGTTTGCGTGTTGCCCGGAGCAAAAGCTGGATCGCCGGAGAAATTTTGGCGGTCTTTCGTGGCAGAATGCCGCAACCCACTTTCCTGCCAAACGCAGCACCAAATTCTCTGGGCTTGAGAGTGGGGCCCTGCAGATTTGCAGGCGTGCACAGACCACAGCCCTCTCTCTATATAACGAGCGCTCTCCTCCCGCCATTTCGATTTCCTTTTTTCTTTTTTTCTTCATGTCGACAATACTTCAGAGAATCATTTCTATAGTATTCGTCCTCTTTTGTGTTCCCTAAAGGAGCCACAGATCCCACCCGGGTTGATGAACGATATCCTCGGCGCCCTACAGTGAGGTCCCTTTTTACTCTCGTCCTGCCTGCAAAGGTGGCGGTCGCTGGCCTCGTGCCTCGGCTGTATAGAGAGTGGCGATGATCTGTACCCCGGCTTCCTGAGGTCTTGCCTTTGGGCGCTCAGGCGGGGTGGGTGTCGATGGAAGTCTGACCGGCCATCTTTTTTCCTTTTTTTCGTTGCGATCCTGGGGCCAGTTCTCGGGACGTGAGGAAGAAAACCCCACTTCGTATGTTCACTGATTCGCCTCGGTACACGCCGCGACCCGTCCGTCGGCCGGTTGAGCTCTTGATTGCTACAATGTCGGAAACGTTGTGATATCGAGGCGCGGTTCAAAAACTGTGCCAGCAACAACTCAGCCCTGCGTTTCTTGTATTTGCGTTTTGCGTCGATTTCCCCCCCTGCCTGGTGTCACAGCCGATGTCGGTTTGCGACCTTCACGCTGCAGATTTCGACATGCCTCTCGGTCCCCAGCTTTGCAATACGCGTGGCCCGTGATAGGATGTTTGATTTTCCGGACCAGGATCCAGATCCGTCCCGTCGCACAAGGCGTCGGTTCCTCATCCCAACCGTGCCGGGGCCGGCAGGTCCAGGACAAGGTCGCTCACTGAGCCATGGCCATCCCGGTCACCGACAAAAACGGTCCGAATTGCAACGCGCATAATCATGTCGGAGATTCGGCGTTGAAGTGAAAACAGTAGCCACCTTCGGCAACGCCGCTCGTGTTGCAAGTCGTTGGGCATGGACTTCTTCGGCATGACACACGCGAGTGGTGCCGATGAGTGGCACACCAAACACGCAGGGCGGCGGGCATCAAGACTCGCACGCGGACATGGTGGAAGTGAGTTGCGACAGACACAGGAAAGAAACCGAAGGAATGGGCTTCAAAATGGGCTTGATTTGGCGAACTGGCACGGCCGATTACACAAACATTACACCCAACTCCATTGCCAACCCATTTGCCCAAGATAGCAGGAACCCAGAGAACGCCATACTCCATCGTGACCCCGTTCGTGACCTCAGCATCGCATCTGCTGGAGATCCCCTCTTACTGCTTCTGCGAGATCATCATCTCCTCGTTGTCGGCAATGGGCGCCGGCCTGTTGGAGCTCCTGTTCAGCTGGTTCTCGCCGACAACGTTCCGAGTGCCTTCCATCTCCAGGTGGTAGTCCGTGTCGTTGGGGTTCTGGCTCAGGACATACTCCTCCTTGTCGATGTGGCGGAACATGAAGTAGAATATGACGGTCAAGACACCGCCGACGATGGCGGGGCCGCCAAAGTCCCACGTCAGATACGGGTCCGTGACGACCGATGAGCAGGCCAGGCCAATGGCATAGGCGACGGCCGTGTTGAACAGGTTGAGGGCCGACACGAGACCACGCATGTTGACAGGGGCGCGCGAGTATGCGAGGCCGTACGCCGGAACGTTGACAAAGAGTTCCGAAATACCACCGATGGCGAAGGGGAGGGCCATCCACCAGATGCTGATGGGGGCAACGCCGGTGCCAATTGCGCAGTCACTGGAGCCGTACTCGCCGCACGGCGACAGCTTGTAGGCGTAGTAGTTCAGCAGAGTGTAGCCCACGCCTCCGAGAGTCGACATGGCCAGGCCGGTGGTGATGCGCGCGATGGGGCCGTAGTGGAAGTTGAACTTCCGAAGGAACGGGTACAGGCCATAGTTCAGGACGGGCGCGAAGGCGATGATGCTAAGAGAATTGAAGTTGGAGATGACGTCGTTGGGCACGCCGTTGGTCTCGAGCATTGTGGATAGAAAGCTGGCCGCGGCACCGAGACCGTTGTCGTTGAGGTACTGGATCGGGAAGAAGCAGAAGATGCCCGTGGCCTGGAAGGTCCTGCGGACGTCCTCGACAAACTGGTCGTTCCACTGCGTCTTGTACGTGTTGTCGAGGCCCGCAGCGGCAATGTTGGAGGGCTTGGCAAGGTCCCAGAACCCGTGACGGCCAATCTTCTTCATGCCTCCACGGCGGAAGCAGATGCCGAGGATGCGGAAGACGTTGGGGAGATCGCTACCACCGGCAGGGTGCAGGACGAGACGCTTGTGGAGGAACCAGAGCAGCAGGGGCAGCGGCAGGTAGAGGACGAGGGGAATGAGGAAGGCGAGCCACCACTACATGCCATTAGTCGCCGCGCCGAGGATGAGACTTGCTTGCTGGGGGTCTGGGAGCACTTACGCCGATGTATTTCTCCGAGTAGGCGGTGGCAACGCCCATGAAGCCGCCAATGTTGATCATGAGATAGAACCAGAGCATCACGCGCTCAGTCGTGGCCTCGGGATCCTGGATAACCCTCTCGCCGGTCTTGAGGGTAATCACCTTGGGCACGGTGGTCGTGACCTGGTCGAGCAGGAGAGGCGACACGTTCGGCTTGAACATGGCTGGAAATCGTTAGTCAACCAGCAAAACCATGGATCGATGGCGCGGGAAACTCACCAGCGCCGATGGACAGGATGTAGACCGAGATGAAGTAAGGAACCTTGGCGTTCCCGTTCTCCAGAAGGTCCTTGGAGCCGGCGCCGACCATGAGGACGTGGGCAATACCGAAGACACCAACACCCCAGCAGATCAGCTTGAAACGGCCCGTCTTTGCATCGGCGAGCCAGCCAAACAGAAGAGGCAGCGCGTAGGCAAGCATGCTGAAGGACTGGGTCACGGCGTTGGCGACGACAGTGCCCATGCCCAGGGCGCCGGCGGTCTGCTGGTCTCCAGCAGGGGGCGCGCCCCAGCCGTTTCCGCCACGGGGAAGAGACCGGTTGACGAAGTTGCTGATCAAGGGCTGCACGCCGTAGTATGAAGCACGTTCGCAGAACTCGACGATGCAGATGAGGTATGCGATGGTGGGAATGGTGCCGGGCACGCGGCGCAGGACAGCCAGCTCCTCCTCGGTCGGCTTGCCCTCGTAGTCGCCGCCCATGACGGCCGGGTCGAGATACGGCGCATGGTGGTCAACAGAAGCGCGGTACGGCTGCTTCTCCACGTCGCCGGACAGACGACGGACCGAGTCGTGGCCAGACGAGGGCGGTTTCTCCGCTGCCACGGCAAAAATATCGACAACGGTCAGCCACATGCCAATGCATCAGAATTGCGGGTTTCGAGGGACACTCACCCATGTTGTGCGGCAGTCAGGTCGATTCACTGGGTCGACGGTGATTGCAGAGGAGCAGGCGGGGTGGCCGAGAAACACTTGATGTTTCTTTGCAAGAAAGAACCAGTCGACCTGTCGGGAACGGATGGAAGAGAAGAGACCGAGCGGGTGCAGCAGCAGCAGAACCAAGTTTCCGGGCTGGTGGTTATATGCATGCGGGTGGGCAGAGCAAGCTGTGGTGCAAGCCGCGGGTCGACAAAAGGGGGGGACGTTGCAATGCCGAGGGTCCAACTCCAGACTCGCCCCAAGTGCGCGATTGGGTCGCCGAACCCCCTTCATCAGGCCGTTTTCCTTGCTGAAATGGAGATGGCATTTTGTTGGTGGTCCACCTTCCTGGAATGCAACTCATGCTGGCCGCCCCACAGTGCTGCCCCGGCGCCCTGGCCTGCCCTGGCTTGCCTCCCAGCGCACCTTACTTTCTGGTCCTAGTGGCTGCCGAGACTCCAATCCGACAGCGATGTTCCTTCCCTCCTCGGCACCCTTCCCACACCTTTTCCAACCCCACCCGCTCACCACGCAAGCGTTGCAGCGCCCCGCCCCCGCTGGTGCGCGCGAGCACTACAGTAAGTGGTTGGGATTTTGTCAGCCTGATTTGGAAGCAGTGGGGCCAGATGAAGGTGGCGTTCCCCCCGCCTTCCCCATCTGCCTAGCCATGTTTTTCTCACGGCATTGCGCTGAGTGGTGCCGACTCTCCCGCTGGGTCGATTCGCCGGCGTCGATTGGATCGATTAGTCGCGTCTGTGTCTGGGCCCGGCGCGCGCCGATATGCCCCTGCAGTGTCCGAACTCGAGCAGGCATTTTGCCTGCTCGAGCGCGACCCAGGTGCACGCACAACGCCGCGAAGCCCCTGGAGGAGAACTCGTGGACTCGCTCGAGACTCGTTCGACGCAGGGACCGACAAGGGATGAACTCCTGAGTTCTCGGCGGGCCGGAAATTGATCGAGTCCGCTGGGCTCCGCAGTGGCACAATGCTGATGGTGTTTTGCAACTTTTTTTTGTGTTGCTTCGCATGCCCCCCTCCCCACCAAGGAGTCCAGGACCACAACGCCTCTGCTATCTTGACAGATCACACACACACATTAATCCCTATCTGGCCATGTGCGTTGCAGTTGCAGCGGCCCACCTCTCTCGGCTGGTCTCGCTCTCGATTCGCCGCCGGAGAGGCCCAGGCTGTCCTGGCCCGTGGCAATCCCGGGTCCGGGATGTGGATGACGGACTCGAGCCCAAGTAGGCAGGTGGCAGATACGACTCTGGGGCTCGCGGTGCGGAGATCGGCGCGTGCCCGCAAGACTACTCAGTGATGCGGCTTTCTGGTGTCTGGCGAGTCTGGCTCCTGGGTTCTCGTCCCGAGGCATTTGCGCGTTCGTCCGATCAGTCTTGGATTATTGGCCGTTTGGAGGCGTGGCAGCCTTGCCCAGGAGAAGTTCGAAAAAGCTTCGAAGGCAGCCAAGTGGCGGGAGCGGGAAGGGCCCCTTTCCCATGTCTTGGCGCACGCCATCGCCTTATCTTGGCGCCTTCCCCATTCGGCACTTACAGAGCACCTCGGCCGTTGACAAGACGCCGCTTGTCCGCTTCTGGCCAAGCGTCGGTCTCCAACTCGGGAACGCATGCGACTTCCTTCTGAAACGAACCGCGCCGTTTGCCACGCTTCCCCGCTGCACGACCTTCGGGTTCCTTCAATGGAGAAGACCCATCTCGTCTTCGAGGATGGGCTAGCGATTGCTAGCGATTGCGCGTTCGCGCGCATTGTTCGGAGCGAGTCTGGTTGCGGGTGGCTCCACAGGCCTGGCCGATTTTCATTTCCGGGGTTCCTGCTCCCTTTTTTGCCCCTTTCCGCTTTTCCTCTCCTCCCTCCTCCCTCCGTGCTATCATCTGTTCTCCATTCCCCTCCCTGGCGTTCCCCGGCTGCCTTCTCTCCAGTCGGTCAACAGCAAGACAGTTTCCCCCCTGTTTTTCTCGCGGCTGCAAGTCGTCTGGTTTAACTTTGACACGCGAGGCGCCGATGTCACCTTCAGAACCCGCTAAGCAGGGGTGCTGTCAGCAGCTAGCCTCAACTCGCACAAATACCAAGGATGCATTGACGTCGAGGCATTACTATGTACTCACGATCTGAGGGTAAACAACGTGGAGGCGGCTGGCCAGCATTATCTGTCTCTCCGCCACGCAACCGATCCGCCCCAAAGATAAAGCATCACCGTCCTTCACTCACACCGGTCGCGGGGTCATCCCGAGCCGTGAACGCCGCGCCCACGATCCTGCCGCCCCCCGTCTGATGCCATCGCACTCTTCACTCACTTGGACAACGGCTTGTTAGCCCAGCCGATACTCGGCGGGTTCCCTCCGTTGAACACCACAAACGCCACCTTGAAGGCTACGTCCCCCCAGATGTTCATGCCGACCCCGCTGCTGCTCTGCAGCCCGCCGAAGCAGGTCGAGGACCCTGGAGTCACGGCCGCATAGTTCATGTGGGCTGCGGGGATGGTGAACCTGGCTTCGCCCACGCCAAAGGTGAAGGTGGGCAGCTTCGAGCTGCAGGGGTACACGTAGCCGCCGTAGTTGCGGCTGTTGGTGGCGCCCTGGACTTGGCGGTAGTATGCCGTGACGATGGCCGTCGGCAGGTAGATGAGCGAGGTGCCCGTGTCGGCAATGCCCTCGATGGGGCTGCTGCTGAAGTTGCCCGACCCGACCGCGTAGCCCGACGACGCGAAGGTCCAGTAGCCCGGGTCGCTGTTGATGGGCACGTAGGTGATGTTGCCCGTGTACTTGGCCTTGTCGATGTAGCCAAAGTCGTAAGTGCCGGCTGCGCAAGAGAAACACACACCACGTCAGCATCTGATAAGAGCACAGAAAAAGACACATCCGGCGACGGTCGACCCGGCATCAGACCAAAACGGGCTCCAAACATACCTTCCCTGTACTTCAGATCCGCCGTGAATACCGGCGTCTCCAGCGTCGACTTGGCATTGTCGAAGAAGGTCAGCTGGCTCTTGGGGCTGACGGTGTTCATGGTGCTGAACCCAAGACCGACGAGCCCGTCGACGTGGCCCTCGCTGGTGAAGCTTGACGACACCTGCTGCGCGCACTCGATCGCCTGGCTCGGCACCGTGAGGCCGCCCACCGTGACGTTGTCGGTGTAGACGTTGCCCCTGGATCCGGACCCGTCCCCGTACATGATGCTCCACGAGTGTCCGTCGAGGACCTTGGCTGTGCTGGACTTGGTTGGCGTGTAGATGCTCTGGCCGCGCACCTGCGACGTCGGCAAGTGGCTCGAAAAGACCCATAAATCTGACGAGCCGCTATCGAAGTCGAGCTGGAGGGTCTGTGGCGGGGTGCCTAGCGTGACCGGAGTGATGTAGGCGATGTCAAACTCGGTGTTGATGGGCACGGCTGCAGCGCTGCCCGAGGCACGCTTCTTCACCTCGGCATTGTACAGCGCGTCCGTGTGGGCCACGGCCTTGACGATGTCGTCGGGCACCGGGACACCATACTTCAGATACGTCTTGTAGACCGCCCGGGCGCCGTTGAAGCGGTAGGGCGAGCCGCGGACCTGTTTGAAGGAGGCCCTGCCGCTGCCGAGACCCGCGTCGTTTCCGTTACCGATCCTTGTTGTGCCGATTCTCGGCGGGAGGGCCGAGGCAAGACCCAATGCCGCGAGCGTGCTTGTTAGCACGAGACTGGTCCCGGTCACCATGGTGGCCGTGTTGGGGATGGGATGGCGTGAGAGGGTGTGTGTGTTTCAGGCGGGGGGACCTGACCCGGGATCCAAGCCGGCTGGGTGCTTCGTAGGTTTTCTCGTCGAGACAAGAGGCAAGCCGGAGAACCCAGGAGCAAACGCCTCGAGTGTCTCTTCTCTCATGGCGAGCTGTTGCCGGGTCAGGACGACCTTATCTACCCTCTTGCCGTCTGCTCTACCGGGGCACTATCGACCGAGATGGCGATACTCGTCCCCGGAAGCACGAACATCTGATCCATCTCTATGCTCTCGTCCCTGAGGAGCCGACCCGAGGGCGGGTCTGTGATGCCAAGCCCCCATCAAGACGACCAAGACGGCCGGCAGTCCATCAGCTCTCGTCGAATGGTCCGTGGAGGAGCGGCGAGGAGACTAAGAGACGGCTATGCGAGACGGACGGCAGTCGTCTCCGCTCCGGTAGAAGTTGCAACGCCCAGTGCGAGTCCCAACCAGCTGCCCCTTTGGGTAACGGCCTCGTCGATGTCTGGGTCTGGTATTTCGTCGCCCGACGTGAGAAGCCCGATCGACATATCGCGATGACAGCGTCCACGTAGAAATGAGGTGCTCTGTGTGATAGCCTCGCGGGCGAATTGAACGCCACTAAAGCTTATTGCTCGTCCCGCAGCATGGCTTCGGCAGTTTAGCCAGATTCCCGCCATCGGACCGGCAGCAGCCTATCAGGCCTGGCCAGGAGGACCCCAGGTCGCCGTATGGAGGTGCCGTGAAGGCAATACCACCCCCAATCTGTGCAACTCCCGGCTCCCAGCGGCAGTGCTCAACCACCCACTCGTCTGGCGGCTGGTGGCTGACCCTGCAATGCATTAAGAGCCAAGAAGCGCTTTGCGGCATTTGCAACCCCTGCCTAACACCGAAACCTCGATACTGGCATTTGCGGTAGGTGGGATTGTGTCCGTCCGTGTCATTTGGTGGGCTTGAGGAGACTCAGCACCTACAGAACACGAGCGAAACGAGGGGCCGGGTTCTGGGCCCCCTCCCTCCGTTTCGCCTTGATGATGCTGAGGGGTATGGCGAGTCGGACACTGTAATCATCTGGGTCTCCTGATCTCCAGAACATGCCGTGCAGGACCTTGTCTAGCGTTATCACTCAACTTCCATCCGGCACGCCGCTGATCGCTCGACCGAATGGTTACCGAGCCGCCGATAGGCGCTCCAGGGACACAACACATCGGGATGCCATGCCCGGAGCAAGGCCGGACGCAAACAGCAGAAACCGACGTCCTTATTGACATATAAACTAACCGCGAATTAGTATGTGCTCCTCCGCAGTGAAAATCCCAACCCAAAACCTACACCAGACATAACCCAGCACGGCCAGCTTCTAGGTTTATACACGAATGCTCCGCCAATCGTACATTCCGTTACATCGACGCCCTGTCAATCGTTCATTAAGCGGGCCCTGCTGGACTTCTCGCCGGCCGCATTCCCTGGGAGCCGCAACGCGGGGCATGAGGGGAACACGCGTTCCCTCGCGAGCCCCCGCTGACCATCCCAAGTCCCCTGTCCGCAGCCGCGTTGCCGACCAGCCCTCTTTTTGTGTGCAAACCCAAAAAACACTGGTATCATCCTTCGAGCCCCTTCATCCTTCTTGTCCAGCGGGTGCGCGGCAAGGCCGCATCGAAGTCCAGTTCCCGTATGCGTATCTCCCGGGCGCGCGGCATGCGTGGCAGCAGGATAGCAGTTTGCTGTTCCTCGTCGTGGGATGATTGCGGACCCTAGCGCGCAAACACCTTGACCACTCCGTCACCGCCGCCGCTGACAACCCACCGGCCGTCTTGACTCCAGACAACCGTGCAGACGCCTTCGCCGCGCATGACACGGTGGCTAGTGATCTCTTGAGTGCAAGACCGCTTCTCGAGCGACCAGAAGCGCAAGGAGGCATCGTGCCCCGCGCTGACCAGCTCCCTCCCATCGGGGCTGAGCGACAGGCTGGAGATGGAGGCCGGGTGGGCGACCATGTTGTACGTGCACTGGCCTACCCAAGAGGTTAGTTTCATCGTATCGGGGAGAGTGGCGCTCCATCAACATACCGCTGTTGGCATCAAAGAACCTCACGTAGCAATCTTCGTGGCCAGAGATGATGACGCCCTCGACCCCAGATCCAGCCATGGCTCGGCCGCCCCCTGTTGGCCCGCCGCCGGCGGTGTCCTCCTCACTCAGGCCCTGGTGAGGCTGCTGATCCAACCCGACAGTGGTAGCCACGACTGCGTTGACACTCGTCGACACGGTGCCGTCGTATGTCTCTAAGCTGGCCATGTTGCCAATTTCCTCACCGGAGCGTGTGTCGTACACGATGATGGCGGCATCCGAATAGCTAACGATAAAGGTTTCGCCGTTCGGGCTCAGAGGGGTGATGCAGGTCGGGCTGGCCTTTGAGTTCGCACGCGAGATACTGTGGATTAGCGTGTGGTGGAATGGCGAATTGGAGGCTGTTGAGGGCTGCGGAGAATTGGGGAACGCCGAGCCAGAGCTCATCGAGTTGCCCCTGACACGACCGCCCTGCGCGCGACGCCCTCCGGCAGGTTGGGGAGACGTAAGCTGCGGGGGCGAGCTGACCGCCCACACCTTCACGGTGCCATCCGCCGCCCCGGACACAAGAAGGATTCGGTCGGGGGTTCCATGCGCGTTGGACTGGCCGAAGATGGTACCCAGGTTGGCCGGGAGAACGCAGAGCGCCCAGACCGCGTCCGTGTGACCATCCAGGGTCGATTTGGGATCCGCCCTTCCTCGCTCCCAGACCCGAATGGTGGCGTCTTGTCCTCCAGAGAAAATCCAGCCGTCGCCCTGGGCGCGCCCACCCGTCGAGAAATTCGGCGACGGCGACCAAGACGTCAGCGAGAGGACCGCTCCAATGTGGCCACGGTGAGTGAAGTCAGCAATGACGTCAAGATCAGTGCTCGCGCCCATGTGCCCGGGCTGCCGATCTGGGATGTGGAACCGTTTGATCGTCCCGTCATCCCCGGCGGTGCAGATCTCGGGCTCCCCAGGGCTGCCACCCCCAGAGAAGATCACGGTCCGAACGGTGTCCAGATGACCCCGCAGGCCGAACTTGAGCTTGAAGTTGACATTCTCAGGCTTCGGGCCCAGCCCATAGAGCGAGAGCTCATGCTCGGCGCTCCTCCGACGGGCCATTGAGCTTGAGCTCTTTCTCCGGTGTGCGAGTGGCCCCCGGTTTGGCGACCTCGGGATGTTGTCAGCGGTAGGGAACACGTCGGTATCCGGACGGGTGGATGAGGCCTGCTGTGGCTGATTAGGCGCCGTGGCATCCGGAAAGCTGGCGTCGTTGAAATCCCAGCTGTCTTGCTCGGCCACGCCGCGTTTCTCGGCGCCATCTCCCTTTTGTTCACCTTTACCGGCAATCTTTTGTTGATTAACCAGCTCAAGTCCCTGTTCTGCCGCTGACTTCCCAGGCGCAGGCCCATGAGCCGACCACTCCGTAGCGTTGCCGTATCCCGCAGGCGGATGCTCTGTGTTTGAGGTACGGACCATCGGTGCAGACTGGGTATCGGCTGGCTTGGAGGCAAAGTTTCCCGCCACTGGTGGTGCTGGAGCCTGACTGTTCGGAGCCGGGGCTGGTCGAGATTGCGAGGCGAGGAGCTCGCGGGCATAGTTTTGCTGGTTTTGCTGGTTTTGCTGGTGCTGTTGCTGCTGGTG
>FJWA01007328.1_pt1 | contig 10932 bp, 21 predicted proteins | sample 1011891 | NCBI WGS metagenome assembly FJWA01 (sample SAMEA3912450, study PRJEB9761) | metagenome | biome: forest; material: soil | place: USA | collected 2011-06-22 | depth 0.1 m
AGATGGGCGAGGTGACTGGAGCACAGCATAAGCTTGGCTCCGACTGATTCGCAGAGACCCCGGAGCCTGTCGGCGGGATGAGAAGGGTCCATAGGCACGAAAGCCCCGCCAGCCCTCAGCACGGCGAGCATTGCTATCGGTGTCCATTTCTGTAGATTGAACGGGTCAACAATGAACCGGAGCAGAGCCAGTGGAAAATGGAGGGCGAGAACCACGAACCGATTTCTCAAAGCAAAGCGGGACTAAAATCTCGGGCCCAACCCCGACCTGCACAAGTCTCCTGGCCAGACGCTGAGACACCATATCTAGCTCGTGATACGTGAGCGTGCCGTCCCAGGCACAGACAGCCTCAGCGTCGGGGTGCGCGAGAAATTGGTCGGCGATCACGTCATGGACGCAGCGGTCCACGGCTTGGATCGAGTAGTTGGTGTTCCACTCGCAGATCCGGTCCACGTTTTCCGGGCTCACATAGTCTAGCGACCTCAAAGGTGCGTCAGGCTGGCTCGTGAGGAGACCGGACAGGATTGTGTCCAACGTGCTGGCCACCAGAGCGCCTTGTGTTGCCGACATGCCGAGTAAGACACTGCTCCATTCTAAGAACAGGCTCAGGCTGGCCTCGCCACGCTTGACTAGAAGGCGGAGTTTATGCTGTTCCTATCGCTGCGTTAACTCAATCAATCTCTCGACCTAATTATCGAGTATCGACTTATCGACTTTTTGCACCAAAGAGGGGTTAGGGTTGGGTCAGGGGTAAACTACCCCGTCCTACAGTTGCCTTCGGGTAAAGAGGGGGTGGGGGAGAGGACGGAAACGGGTTACGAACTGGTGCGAGGACGTGACACGGCGCGGAATTCTTCGCAAAGTTCCACAGGACAACCGCCGTATCAAAAAGGGGGTGACCCGAGTCTCCGGGACTGATCAGCCGGGTGGGGACCGGAGGCAGATCATCGGGAAGGACCGTCTTGGCGCGCTCCACGGTCCCGACGACGGAGGCCGAGTCGTCCAGGAGAAACCGGGCAACGACGTCGCCATTGCGGTGCTGGAAGCTGAAGCTTACGTCGTCTTGACCAGTGTAGCGTTGAAGCAACAACGCCCATGCGGTCAGCAGGACGGCGGTGAGCGTGTCAGTGTCCGTCGTCGACAGCAACAGCAGCTTATCTGCTTCCTTGAGTCCCACTCGGGCCGGTGAGGTTTGTCGGAGACCGGCTGTGGAGCCCTTGACGGGGCTACCCAGGCGTGGAAACTGGCAAGGCTTCGAGCCCTTGAGGTACGTCTCCCAGCCAGGGAAAGACATGGGGGAACTCATGATTAGCAATATCGAAGATTGATCTGTGAAAGGACCGGGTGGCACAGTCTGACCAAAGAAAAATGTAGGATGAGAAGGCCAGCAGGTAAGACAGAAAATGAAGAAGATGGCTCCCGGTTGGCGGTGTCGAATCCCAGTGGGCAAGGCAAGCGACCTTGGACAACGCAGCACACATGGACCAGTGAAGAAAGTTGAGTTTGTGCCCACGGGGGGAAAAGTGAAACTGGAGCTACACGAAGGCTAGAACAACTCGGAGTGTTGATCGCTCAAGCTTCAAGTCATCCTTTGCACTCAAGGGCTGTCCGGGCACAGGAAAACACTCAAGGCACGCCCGTCCTCAGTTTATACGCTGCCCCGGGCCTCTACATTTCAGCTCCTCTCATTTTCTTTTCTCTTTTTCCCGGTTCTTTGCGCTTCCCGTCCAAAAGGGAAGGGCGGCGAGAGATTTGCGTGAAACAAACCAGCATCCGCGTCCGTGGTAGCACTGGCTCGCATGTGAGGGTGACATCTGGCAAAACTTGACAGCCTGGTTATTTTTGGTATTAGTGTCAAAGATCCTGTTCTAGTCATCCTAGGAGTTCCTACCAACTGGATAAATTCTTGGTCTGATCACTCGATGGTAGAGAAGAGATCGACACCAAGCCTACGGGATTTGGCAGGTTGATCAACACGTGTATTGCATTCCGGCTCCGGATGCACGACACATCAAATCTTGCATGCAGGGGACAAGTTTGCTGTGCAGGGGCGCTCAGCTAGCTGCAGCGGCTGTCTAAACGGAGCCCCATGACGGGTAACGGCGCCGCCGATCAGTTGGGGCGGACCAAGGGGCGGTAAATGAGAGGGCCAATAAGCAGCGACGAACCGGATGGGGGCGGCGAATCCGGCCGGACACGACCTTGGATATAGCCAGCCGCATCGCAGGCGGACCGGCAGCTTCAGGCGCTGAAACGGTACCACACCGGCGCGACCCAGAGGCGGCTGAGGTTGCAGTTCCGCGCCGGAGCAAGCTCTGGCCCGCAGATACGCCACTGACCGCATACCTGTACCGTGTAGCTAATTACATGCCTACTACATAGTATGTATGCGACGCTGAGCAAGAAAGCTGCCTGTTTGCGCAATAATAGGGGCGCGATCGCCCTGCCAAGGTCCGCCACGACCCAGGTCCGCCACGGCCTAGGTTGCCGATTGCCGTCAAGGAGTTACAACGACCGAAAAAATGCAGCGGTGAAAACAAGATTTCAAAGCCGTATTCCGAATGTCGGTCTGGGGATAGGCACGGCCGCCAACACCCGGTGTCGTATCGGTTCAGTTGCGGACGCTTGGGGCGACGCAAGTGGCTGTCAGCTTCATCCAGGTCCATGGAAACCCTCGAGCACACACATGGCCAGCACGGGTATATGCGTTGCCATATTGGTCGTCCAGGGAGTTGGGAAAGATCGTCAAGCTGACGCGAATCGACTCCCTTGCCTTGGTCCCCCGGATCGTCGGGCCCAGGCCCGGGAAGAAAAGGCAGGGTTGAGAAGTTCTCGGGACGAAAATCAATATGGAGCCCTAGAGCTTGGTTTTCTGCCTCTTTGTTGAGGCATTGCCGTCGATCAAAAATCCCGTCCCCTTGGCTTCTTCCTTCTTCTTTTGTGCCCGACAATTTGTCGTCTGGCGTCTTTCATGCCCGACTTTGGCAGCCATGGCACAATCGTCCCTTTCTTGGTGTTCTCGCATCGATGATTCGTTCGGCCCTCACGCCGGCGAGTGCCGGGGCGGATTCGACTTTACGCTGCTCTTCGAGGAAACAATTTTGAATTTGCTGCCTGCGAGCCTTCTCCTGGTTGCGCTCACTCCGCGTGTCCTCTACCTCTTGAGCCGCGCGAAGAAAGTGGCCTCTGGAAACCGTTCGGCTGTTTGTAGCAACGCCAAAATAGTGAGAACACATCCTCATCTGCTAGTGCTTCCTCTACCTAATCTCTGCGGCCAGAGGTAAAATGTTGCTGACAACGGCGTCTTGGGTCTAGTTTGCTTGGGCGGTTCTTGCTGCGCTTCGCCTGTGTGAACTCATCATCTGGGCGACCTCCTCGGCAACACGGACCCGAACAACCTTGGCCGCATCTGCCCTCACCTTCGTCACTATTCTTGGTCTCTGCCTGCTGTCATACGTTGAACACTCCCGCACGGTTCGGCCCTCTTCTATCATCAACACATACTCTCTCGCCACACTTTTGTTTGATATTGTCCACACAAGGACGCTATGGCTCCGTGCCACAGACCATTCGAATCACTCCATTGCCTACATCTCCACCTCCGCTGTTGTGGTCAAGGCTCTCGCTCTCGTGCTCGAAGCCCAGGACAAACGCCGGTTCCTGCGTCCCGAATTCGGGAGTTACCCACCAGAGGCAACGAGCGGCGTCTACAACCGGTCCTTCTTCTGGTGGCTCAATCCCCTTTTCCGCCAAGGCTTTAGCCGCGAGCTCGACGTCGACGACTTGTTTGTACTGGACAAGCATCTTCAGGCATCCTACTCACACAAGCGGTTTCAAGCAGCTTGGGGTTCTTGTAAGCAGTATTCTCCCCTCTGTTGCTTGTTCCTCGCTCTTCCCCACTCAGCATCAATCACCCCATCTCACTCATTCTGGCCGTCTCCTACTTGCTTGGCCTGTCTGACCAATGTTTCCCTTCTGCTGTCTCATTAAACCTGACAATGTCCTCGTATGCTCACCCGCAACAGTAGTCCAGAAATCACCCTATTCCCTGATGTGGACCTCTTTTGGCGTACTGAGCCCGACGGTGTTGCAAACGATTCCGCCACGTGCTTGCCTCACTGCGCTCTCCTTTTGCCAACCTTTTCTCATCAACCACGCCATTACACTGTCCCAGGAACAAATCTCCAATGAAACGACACAGAGAGGTTACGGCCTCATTGGTGCGTATTTCTTGGTCTATGTCGGCATCGCGGTAGGTTCAAGTTCGGTTTTATCACTCCTATATCGCGTCTGTCCGCTCCTTTTCCCTCACAAGAACCACCTCTCACCAATGCCAAACCTTGACTCGTATTAGATATGCATGGGCATATACCAACACCGGACCTACCGCACCATTGCCATGGTCCGTGCCGGCCTCGTGTCCATGATTTACCGCAAGACGGGCGCCCTGAATCTCAAGGACGTCGATCCCGCCACATCCATGACGCTCATGAGCGCCGATATGGAGCGTATCGTTCAGGGCTGGCAGACGATGCACGAAGTTTGGGGGAATGCTATCGAGGTCGGCATTGCCATTTATCTCCTTGAGAAACAGCTGGGCGTTGCCTGCGCAGTACCCGTTGCCGTGTCGATTCGTAAGCCTGACTCCCGAGCCCTCTCATTTCCTCAATATCACAATGTTTTATTAACGCAAGGCAGTATCTTTACTGGGATCCATTTTTGCCATGAACTTCATTATGTCCCGCCAGGCCATGTGGCTTGAAGCCATCGAGAAACGCATCTCGGCCACTTCAGCCATGTTGGCATCCATGAAAGGCGTCAAGATGTGCGGTTTAAAGGACACGATACTTGTGTCTCTGCAGAAGCTGCGAGTAGATGAACTGCGTATCTCAAAGAAGTTTCGGAAATTAATCATTTGGAATATGGTTTTCGGTAAGTCGAGATGGTCTTCGTCCCTCCATCCAATCCTCAACAGAGACGTACGGTAATAGCTGACCAATAAAACCAGCCTACGTAACGCAAGTGTTCGCGCCGGTCTTGACCTTCACAGTCTTCTCAGTCCGTGCCCGCGATGGCGGCGGCTCGACCTTGGATACGGCGCGCGTCTTCACCGCGCTATCCCTCTTCGCACTACTCTCGGAGCCGCTGGCATCCCTGGTCATGGCCCTGGCGGCGTTTTTGGGTGCTGCTGGGAGCTTCGTCCGAATCCAGCAATTTTTGGAATCGGAGGAGCGAGCCAGCATCAAGGGTCAGGACCAGGTGACCGAGAAGCCCCAGTTTGGCGGTCCATCCCGCGACGCCATCACGATCCAAGGGGGCGAGTTTGGCTGGAGTTCTGACGAGGAGCCGCTCCTAACGGATATCACGCTGTCGGTTCCTCGGCACAAGCTCACCATGATTGTTGGGCCAGTAGGCTGCGGCAAATCGACATTGCTGCAGGCCATCCTCGGCGAAGTCCCCACGCTAGCACGTTCGGTATGCCTTGGGTCAACAAGCATCGCCTACTGCGCCCAAGACCCCTGGCACATGAACGGCACTGTTCGACAAGCAATTGTGGGCTGCGAGGAGTACGATGAAATGTGGTACGCCCGTGTTGTCCGCGCCTGCTCGCTGCGTCGAGATTTTCGAGAGCTGCCGCGCAGTGATTCTTCACGAATCGGGAGCGGCGGAATTGCACTCAGCGGTGGGCAGAGTCAACGTATTGTAAGAGTACTGGCCTCCCTTCCCCGGTCCCGATACTCATCACACATCTCAGGCACTGGCTCGCGCAATCTATGCTCGACGAGAAATCATCATCCTGGACGACACGCTCAGCGGCTTGGACAACTCAACTGAGAACCACATATTCCACAGCCTTTTTGGCGAGCAGGGAATTCTCCGCGAGTTTCATTCGACTGTGTTGATGGTCTCATCATCAGGTATGTTGGAATCCAACCCCACCTCCGAGCTTGTTACGCATCAGGTGCTTATTGTCTCAACAGCCAAGCGCCTTCCATACTCAGATCACATAGTGTGCCTTGGCTCCTCTGGGGTGATCGACGAACAAGGCAGCTTTTCCAACCTCAATCAAGCTGGGGGCTACGTCTCCTCCTTTTCTCTGCCGCGGGCTGACTGGGCTTATGCCCCTGAAAACGACGACCAAATACTTGAGATTTCTCTCGACAAGGAGCAAGAGACAATTGCCATTACTGAACCCAAAGAAGCCGACTCTGGTGCTTCATTGACCTCAAGCAAAACTGCATGTCCGGGCGAAGGAGAGGATGGCACCAGCCGGCGGACTGGCGACGTCCAGATCTACTTCTACTACATCAAGTCGGTTGGGTGGCGGGCAATCCTAATCTTTGTATTTGCCATTGTCGGCTTTGTTCTCTGCATCTCATTCCCAAGTAAGTGGGTTTCTTTCACTGACTCAAGCGGTGTTGCTGACCATGCTGCAATAGCCATCTGGGTGCAGTGGTGGGCTTCCTACAACGAGTCTGATCCCAACGGCAAGCTGGGATATTGGCTCGGAGTATACGCTATGCTTGGAGGCATCGGCATTGTGTGCTTATTCGTAAGCTGCTGGTAAGTTGCACCCTCCGGCAACAGGCGTCCAAGAGCGAAGCAGGTTGACGGGATATTCATTCTAGGCAAATGATCATCACAATGGTGCCCCTGTCTGGGGAGAAGTTCCACTTTGCCCTGCTCAAAACGGTGCTCAGCGCTCCCATGTCATTCTTTGTCAACACCGATTCTGGTGAAACACTCAATCGCTTCAGCCAAGACTTGCAGTTGATTGACATGGAGCTGCCCAGTGCAGCACTCAACACATTTGCCAGTACGGCCACCTACCTTTACCTCAACAATGCTGGGATGCTGACATATTTTCACTAGCCTTCGTCCTGTGCCTCGCGCAGATGGCCCTCATCGGCTATGGGTCTGTTTACGCGGCCATCTCCTTCCCTGTTGTGCTACTCTCTTTGTATCTCATCCAAATGGTGTATCTGCGCACCTCCAGGCAGCTACGTCTCATGGACCTCGAGACTAAAGCNCCCCTATACTCTTTGTTTGAGGAGTCACTCAGCGGCCTCGCCACCATCCGCGCCTTTATGTGGCAAGATGCGCTGAACGGTAGGAACCACAAACTCCTGGACCGCTCGCAGCGACCATTCTACCTCTTGTTCGCCGTTCAGCGCTGGCTGACGCTGGTTCTGGACCTGGTTGTTGCTGCTGTCGCCGTGCTGCTGATGGTTTTGGTGGTTCAACTCCGCGGAACCATGGCCGCCGGTGGCGTCGGGCTCGCACTGCTTAACGTGATCCAGTTCAGTCAGAATATCAAGCTCCTCGTCACCTTCTGGACGACTCTGGAGACCCACATTGGCTCGGTCTCACGCATAAGAAGCTTCACCGAGACGGCGGTGCCCGAGGACCAACCTGAAGAGAAAGTCATCCCTCCGGCGGGCTGGCCGGCGACAGGTGAAATGGAGTTTGATAATTTGTCCGCCGCATACACGTAAGCCGATACTAGGAAGAATGCAGGGTTGACCTTTTGCTAACCGAGGCGACGACTTTCTGCTGTAGCCGAGATGATTTGGTTTTGAAGGACGTCTCCATCTCGATCAAGGCCGGCGAGAAGATTGGGATCTGTGGGAGGACCGGCAGTGGCAAGACGTCCCTCATCATGAGCCTTTTCCGCCTCGTGGATCTGCAAAGCGGGTCCATCCGTGTCGACGGTGTGGATATTTCGACTCTCCCGCGACAAGAGGTTCGCAGTCGGATTGTGGCCGTGCCGCAGCACCCTTTCCTCCTCAAGGGCTCCGTTCGTCTCAATGCAAACCCGCTGGGGGGCGCCTCGGACGAGGACATTGCAGCTGCTCTGCAGTGTGTGCAGGTGATGGACGCTGTCAAAAAGAATGGCGGCTTGGACGCGGACATCGATTCCCTGAACCTGTCCGCGGGCCAAAAGCAACTGTTCTGTCTCGCTCGCGCAATGCTGCGGCCCAGCACTATTCTCATTCTGGACGAAGCCACCAGCAGGTAAATTTCGTACCCTTTGCCTTTGCCTTTTGATCATTCTTACTCACGAAGGATGTCCTTTGACGCAGTATCGACGCCAAGACGGAAGAGACGATGCAGCGCTTGATCCGCAAAAAGTTCGCTAACCACACCATCATCGCGGTAGCACACAGGATTGAGACCATCATGGACTTTGATAAAGTGGCAGTGTTGGATGCTGGGAGGCTCATCGAGTTTGATAACCCGTACACCCTCCTCGAAGTGCCGGGGTCTGCTTTTGGAAAGTTGTATAAAGCGACGGTGGCGGAAGAAGAGGCCGGCCTNGACGACCCNGTCTCGAATGTGCCGTAGATACTAGGCTTGTCGGCACTGTTGCTTTGCAAATATACCTAATCAGTCTGGACTTGGTATCCAACCTTAATTAAAAAGCTTACCGCTCTGGCCGACAGGTGATAGAGAGCTCTCTGGCAATTAAGAGCAACCCGCTTGTCATGTACTCCCCCGAGTTCCGTCTTGGCATGCACCTCGACGTGATATGAAGTCCCTTCAGACGATGTTACGGCATTCGACAGGGGAATGGATGAATAAAGAACAAAAGAAAAGAACAGGGAGAGAAAAGACAGAGAGAGAAAAAGACAGGACGAGAGAAAAGAGAGAGAGAGAAATGACATAGAGAGAGAAAAGACAGAGGGGGGAAAAGGAGAGAGGAAAGACGATATAGAGAAAAAATGAATGACAAAAGCGAACGAAAGGAGAAAAGGATGTTGCGCTTCCTCTTGAAGCCCTGAGGATGCTCTTGTCAAAACCAAAATACGATTATCGCCGCAAAAAGGGCCCGGCTGGCCACTCTCAGTCTAGAGTGGCTTGTGCCCGAGTTCAGGACAACTCAGGATTGAAGCCTCGGAATCGAACGCCCATCAGTCCCCCTTCAGCCCAGATTGAGGTCAGACTGTCGACGAACCCAGGCCATACAATGTTGTCAACCGCGCTCTTAGTGCGGGCAGAGGAAGGGACAGAGTACAAAAAAAGACTCGGTCCGGGGTGGGGGGTGGGGCGGGCGGTTCAGCTGTTGCTATTTCAGGTGTCGGGCGTGGGGTCACATCCCACAGCCACTGAGCCTCAAACCGCTGACCTCTTGGCACGGGCCAACGTTTGCCCAACCTGAACCAGGTGCTTGCCGGAAAGGGGACGTGGGCCAGCGATCCGCTTGCATCATTGGCTCAGGCCGGCAGACCAAGGGCGGGAGTTATTTCTGGCCTTTGGGGACCTTGTTCACCTCTCCTGTGCAGGTGAGATGGAGTTAGACTTTACTCTCGGGGTCCCATCCAGGCCGATGGCCGTTTAAGCTTTCGACAGCAAGGGTGCTGGCTTCAGCATAAACCAGATGGGCTTGGCCGCAAGATGATTTGTAGAGGACATTCTTCCCTCGCTGCCCCTTGTCTGCACCGCCAAGGAACGACGCTGGACTTTCACCGAAGGTCGATTTTGTTCGAGGCATCCGGGTCATCATGTCTCGACGAACATGCCAAGTGTTCTAATTTTGCAACTCCTCAAATTATCCCACGAGAGGACCTGGACGCAAGACGCTTCTGCACGAGGTCGGAGGTCAGAGGTCAGACAAGGGCGTCATCGGAATGATTCATGGACGTCGGGACCAAAATCATAAGGGTGTCTGTCTTCTTAATGCTGTCAGAGGTGTATAAAGTCCAACACGTCCACCTACCCTCCTACTTCTGCATCATCACTCTCATTATCAACACCATCTCACCACCGAGTTTGCTCCTGACATTCAACTTTTCATCTCAGCCCTAAGCTTTCTCAACTCTGGCACGCTTCCTCAAGACTTCGAGTTAAAACTCACCCAACCACCGCACCGTCAGCAACCTCGGTAGCACCCTTACCCGACCCGTAAAACCTTCAAAATGAAGTTCCATCTGGTCACCGTTGCGGCAGCCCTCTTTGCGGCTTCTGTCATCGCCCTTCCCGCCCCCCAAGTCAACAACCACGGTCTCATTCCCGACTCGGATGACTTTGTGGATGGCGGTAGCATCGAAGTTGTTGAGGCCCGCGCCGCCGTGAACGACAACTCAGAACTGGTCGATGATGACAACATCGAGGTCGTCGAGGCCATCGAGGTCATCCAGGCCCGCACCGTCACCGACACCAACGACTTTGCCGACGACGACACCATTGAAGCGGTTGAGACCCGTGACATTGATGACACCATCGAGGTCGTCGAGGCCATCGAGGTCATTCAGGCCCGCACCGTCACCGACACCAACGACTTCGCCAACGACGACACCATTGAAGCGGTTGAGACCCGTGACGTTGATGACTCGGCGGTCGATGACACGGTCGAGGTCGTCGAGGCTCGCGCTGTCACAGCCAACGACGCTACCGCCAACTTCAACTTCACGAGCGACTTTGACTTTGCCCTCGACCGACTCCTGGCGGAGATTGACGAGATCCCCGACGATGTCCTCGAGAAAGGCGACGAGGCGTTGCACCAGTGGCTNGTCGAGCATGGAAACCGTGCTGGCAACGAGAAGTTGAAGCGGGACGACAACTCCGAGGCCGAGAACCTCAGTCTTCTCGAGCGTGGCGAGCTCGCTGCCCGGGCTTCGCTCTGGAAGATTGCCAAGTGTGTCGCGGCTATCGTCCAGTTGCTTGGCACCACCGCGATCCCTGCAGCCAAACTACTCCGGATCAAGAAATACATTAAGGCGCTGGGCGGCACCAAGAAGGCCGTTGAGCTCCTGCTCAAGGCGACCACTCGCGCCGAGAAGCTCAAAGTTGGCGGCCAGGCCCTAGTTGCCCTGGCTGCCGAGCTGCTCGGCATCAGCACCGTGAAGAACAACTGCTTTTAANGCAGCCAACAAGGGTGCAAAGCTACAGAAAAGGGTGTCGTGGCGGATAGTGGGGCTGGGAGGATTAGGT
>FJWA01000069.1_pt1 | contig 10917 bp, 18 predicted proteins | sample 1011891 | NCBI WGS metagenome assembly FJWA01 (sample SAMEA3912450, study PRJEB9761) | metagenome | biome: forest; material: soil | place: USA | collected 2011-06-22 | depth 0.1 m
CGCCGCGCCCAGCTCGGGACCCAGGGGTGTGTACTCCAACTCCACGTCCTTTCCGTGTGCTGTGGACTGGAGCGAAACAAAGGCCACAAGCGTGGGTTGCCCTTGAGACGACCCTCCCGGGACAATCACTTCGGCGATGACGTTGGTGTCCGAGGGCAGTCTCGCCATCAGTTGGCTCTCAATCTCACCAAGCTCGACGCGCTGGCCACGGAGCTTGACTTGAGTGTCCTTCCGGCCAACAAAGACGATTTCGCCAGAACCATCCGGGTCGTATCTTCCTAGATCTCCCGTCTTGTAGAGACGCCCATTCCGGCCGGCGTAAGACCCGTGGCCCTCCACTAGCCACCTCGGATTCTCGATGAAGGCAGCTGCTGTCTTGTCAGGGTCATTCAAGTAGCCCTGTCCCACGATCGGACCATCAACGAGCAGCTCTCCCACCGCGCCGAGTGGCATGAGAACTTCGTGATCATTCGGATCTACGACCCAGATTGCAGCTCCGTTGCCCGGGCCGATGGAAATGTAATCTCTGCCCTTGGCGGCGCTGCTGTTGACCGTGCAGCCAATGGTGCATTCACAAGGTCCGTAGCCGATGATGATCCTGGTGTGCTGACCCCAAAGATTGACGTCTCTCGCTAGGCACGCCTCGCCTCCTAGTCCGAGACCGCTGAGTGAGGCAATGACTTTCAAGTCGAGGATGCGAGCCATGGAGGGAGTAATACCGGCGTAGTTGACCTTCATGTCCCGCATTACTGAGTTGATGTCGTTGAGTCGATCCTCGTCCGAAGGGATGCAGAGACACCCGCCGTTGGCCAGCGTCAGCAGCATGCTGTCAATGCTGACGTCAAAGGCGTAGGACGCAAAGTCGAGGACCCTTGATTCCTCGGTGTAGCCTACCGCCTGTGCTCGTGGAAAGGCGCTGCTCGTGTATGTCTGGTGGGAAATCTTCACTCCTTTCGGGGTGCCCGTGCTGCCTGAAGTGAAGATGATGTACATCAGGGCTGACGCAGGCACCTTGGGAAGCCGAGAGGTGAGCGGCGATTCGGGTCCCGAGAGAGATGTGAATGTATCTGGGTCGACGGTGATAAACTTGCCGGTCGTCAAGATGGACCTGGACAAGCCGTCTTGCTTGCTAGACGACACCATGACTTTCGCACCCACTTGCTCTGCCATGTTCTGAAGACGAGCAAGCGGGAGTGTAGGGTCCATCAGTACCATCGTTGCCCCCGATTTCATCACGGCGAGGACGGCGACGATGGTCCATCTTGACTTTTCAAAACACACAGGCACAAAGTCGTGTAACTGGACATCCAGCTCCGTCTTGAGCAACCCTGCGAGGAAGGTCGAGTACCGGTCGACTTGGCCGTAAGTCAGACTACCGTCGAACGACGAGATGGCCTTTTTATCCGGGTGCTGCTTTGCTCGGGCAGAAATGATGTCGTGCATGCAGCTGTCGTAGGTCGGAGGCAGAAGGTGGTTCCAGCCCCATATTTGGTTCAAGTCATGTGTGGTGGGCCCAAGCAGGCTCTTGATTGTTGCCCCGGGGTTCGCAATGCACAGCTTGACAGTGTCCGCCAGTGTTTCGACGTGGCGCGTCACGGTGAACGGGAGCATGTTCTCGCTGTGCCAGACTGGGTGAATCTCGAGGGGGTCACCAAGGCGTGCTTCAAGATGAATCGAAGGCTTCGGGCTATGTCAGCGATGCTGACNGGTAGAAGATGGACTCGGGACTCGGGACATGCACTCACTTCACCCTTACTCGTATCCTCGGCNTCCNGGGAGAGAGACCCCGCGCTCAAAAGGAGCGATATGTGTCCAGCCAGATCTGGGCTCAGCGTTGGCGACGCCGTTGCGATGTGGCGAGAGATGGCAGCAGCGACCTGCTCGACGACGCTGTCGAGACCCGACATCACGTCTTTTGTTGACAGGCGCATGACGGCCTCTGGCTTGCGGGCACCCCCATCCTCCCGAGTGCTGTATGCCCACTCATAGCTGACTTCACCGTCCTCCCGGGTTCGCAGAAGTGTAATCAGCCATGACGCAAGCAGGATCTCTTCGCTCACAGCGATCGGTGCCGGGCTGCAGACGGGATTTGAGCTAGAAGAGCCATTGCAGTCCGTTTGGGTCGTCGACGGCGCCGAGATGACCTTCACAAGTCTCTGCGCATAACCGGGTTCTTGGGTTGGGCCCTTCCCGGTCAGTTTCCTGACCCTGCGGTGCGTCCGGACACGGGAGAGGAGCTTGCGGAGGGTCTTCATTGAATTCTGGACGGACTGGCGTTGCATAAATCAAAGACAGGACTTACATCAAACGCACGTGGGAATTTTTCGTGGTATGTGTATGCAGGTCCTGCGGTGTCCTCCCGTGCGGGTTTCTCCTGAATGCCACTCAACTCCAGCCGCCCAGCAGGGAGCACCTCTTGCACGCACCCAGCAACGGAACCCACCCAGCCGCCAAGGACTCCCTGAAACAGCACCAGAGGAAGCCCAACGGAACCGAGATCGGCCATGACGAGGCATTCAGCGCGTCGAGTTGCGAGTGGGCGGATGGGCGGAGCGTTTCCAAGAGGGTACCTCTGTCCGTGGAGCAGGGTATGTCCATGGAACACGGAGCAGGGGCGTCGTCGGATCNGATAAAATCACAACCCANGGTTTGACCAGCAGCCAAGTACACAGTAATCCGTTCACGGTGCATCGGCTGTGGGGCGGATCTCTGTCTCTACACCGACAGGAACCCTCCTTCCCTGGTCCGCCGTTGGGCTCACCCCCCAATCGCATGCGGATACCACAGTCCCTCGTTACCCTACTGCGTCAAACCGTCAAGGTGCACCGGCTCTGAGACCGGGTACCCGGGATGTGGCAAATGGATGCATCACGCACCTCGTGCTTCTGCTGCTTCTCCGCCTCGGCAAGAGACGGGACATGGATTCAAAGGGAGCAAGGCGTTGCCGAGGCAGCCCTTGGTGGGTGCTTCAGATTTTTCACCCCCCTTGTCCGGCATTTAGGGCCGCGCCATCTTATCAATCAGATAACTNAATCAGCTCACTGCGGGGGTTCAAGGGCTCCCCAGTCGGCCAGGGGTCTGGTGGTGTCATCAGACTTGTTCAAGTTCTCATCCTGTTGCCGACACAAGACCGGAAACGGGTGCGAGACCGATGTCGGGCCGGTGCGCGAATTAAGAGGCGAGGTGGCTGTTACTGAGCAAGCAACCAGTCCTCGTTTGTGAACGACGCCATGATTCCTGACCCAAACTCTGTCACCTGCAGTGGCTGTCCCTCCCCCCTGCCACGGGCAGAATTCGACCAGCCATCCGCCCCAGACATACCCGCCACCTCGAACCTATCAATCACACTCACTTTTTCCGACGCCGCCAACATGGGTTCCAAATTCTGGCCAAAGCGGGGTTCACCGGGCATCCTGCATCACTTTGTATGTCCATGGACTCCTCGGTGCAGAATGTTATGCAGTAACTCGTTGCTTGCTTGACGCGGTGAGTGTGCATCCAACGACTAACAACATGTACTTAGACCGAGACTTTGGTTGCCTTTGAGTTCGGCTCCGGAACCGTTTCTAAGCCACACAGCATCCTCTTCCTCGGCGGTCTCGGGGATGGCCTCGCCACAACGTCATACGTGGCTGATGTCGTGGAGGGGCTGCGGCCCACAGAATGGTCACTGTTCTCGGTGAATCTCACATCCGCCTATCAATCATGGGGTTTCGGCCATCTCGATAGGGACACGGATGAGATTGCCCAGTGTATCGATCACATCACCGAGTACAAAAAATCCTTGTTCGGCGCCCCCGGCAAGCTCGTCCTTATGGGCCATTCCACCGGGAGTCAGTGCGTCCTGCATTACCTATCCCGGCCGAACCCACACACCAGCACGCCGGCGTTTGATGGAGGCCTCGAGCACCGCAAACGCCCGGCCCTAGATGGCGGCATCATGCAGGCGCCCGTGTCAGACCGGGAGGCCATCAACTGGATCATGAAGGAAGGATTCCTCGGAAGAACGCCGAACGAGCTTCGCGAGACGTACGACCAGCTCGTGGCACTGGCCAAGAAGGCGTCAGACGGGCCGTACGATATCATGCTACCCATATCCTTGACAAGACAATTCGGGTATCCATCCAACACTCCCGTTAGCGGCCGGCGGTTTTTGAGTCTCGTCAGCCCAGACAGTCCGCAGTCGCCCGCCGAGGATGACATGTTCAGTTCCGATCTTGGCGATGAGCAGCTGGCTAAGACTTTTGGCATGATTCGCCGCCAGGGGCTTCTCAGGAACAAGCTGATGGTGTTGATGTCAGGCGCGGATCAGTCGGTCCCGGACTGGGTGAACAAGGAAGAGGTGCTGTCAAAGTGGAGGGGAGTTGCAGACCATAACGGGGCAGCAAGCATATGGGACGATCGCAGTGGGTTGATACCAGGGGCGTCTCATGCGTTGAGCAACGATGACCAGGCTGAGCCACGGGCGTTTCTCGTCAGCAAGATTTTGTCATATCTGGCGGATGTCAAGAAGAGCGATTAATCCCTTAAGTTAATTGAAGTTGCTTGCTACCTAGCTACCTACCGAGATGACCAAGTGCCTTACTTAAACAACAACCATGACGGACACTACGAGACCCTGCCCAAATACTCGGGATACCGTGGTCGGCTCTGGTATCTAGTCGGCACGAGCTTATGATCGCTGGATTTTGGGCTTCCGGCCTCAAGGACCATTGGGGTGCATTGGGCTGCATGCATAAGTAAAACAATGTCATTCCTTCAGTCTCTAAGTGTGAATCGTAATATTCAATAGCAAAACAACGCTCCTGCTCGTGGGGAAGGGCTGCCTATGACGGATCTGAACGGTCGGGATGTTGAAGCGAGCTCAGCTTAGAACCGGTATCGATCTCGTCCGCTCTCAAGCCATCTCCATCCCTACCCCTGGAATCTTATCCAACCCTGCAATAATTTGTCAGTACGGCTCCCGCATTCTGCTTCGAGATACACGGCTGGACTTACATCCGTCAACGTTCTCGGCGACATTCTGAGGCAAAGTGCACCTCATTGCCTCCTCTGAGGTCTGAGTCCGGAGCTCCTTGCAGACGGCATTGCCACATCGGGCATTGAGGGCGCGCTGGAGAGAATCGCCCTTCCAGCCAAACACGTAGTCTCCGTGCTGGGAGTATCCAACGCTGCGATACTGCTGTCAGCCAACACGTACTCCTGCAGGAGAATCTCGCCTTCGGGGGGCGTACGAGTCGCCCGTGCTCCAGACGAACGGCTGCGAGCCATCTTCAGGCCACAGGTCCTTCTTGTTAAACTCTCTAGTCTATACATTATTTGATTAGCAAACTTCGAACTAGTTGGGGAAGGGGTCGGGATTTTCACATACATCCCACATCACCTCATACATCAGCTGGGGCAGCCGAACAGGGTGAGTCGAAGGGCAGGTGCCAACGGACTCGAACGTCCCAGTTTGAGGGTAGGCGACGTGGCTCTTATGGTCGGGACTGTCTGTGTTCTTCCCGTCCCAGCAAGTGGGGAAGGTGACGGTTGTCCGGATGCCGCCATCGCAAAACCCTGTAGGGAATGTCTGAGAATCCGTCCCCGTGCAGGGCGCTCCACCACGGTCGTAGCCGGCTCCGAGGCAACGATGGCAAAGCTGCTTTTGCATTCCCTTCTGCTCGCGTAGGCCAGCGTCTCCGACAAGCATCCGGAAGCCTGGCTTAAACGCGGTGACTGTTGTCTGTCCGTCGTATGGGGGGATGTAGTATACCGTCACTCCTCCGCTTTGGTTCAAAGTCATCAGCCAAACTCCTCCCAATTTGCGTCGTATGCGGGGCTTGCTGTGTGGGAAGCATGCTTGTTTTTGAGAGGACAATACAGCCACAGCAATACACCGCTCAGATTTGACTTACTCCGCACGGAGGCCGACGTTGGGAAACTGGCGCACCCGCTTGTACGTTCCGTTTCGAGCCCGGAAGTACAGAACGGCTGTCCAGTAGTTGGAAAAGTCTTCAGAAAAGGTGCAGCTAGTACAGGCCGAGTCCTTGACAAGATCGTGCGCGGCCGGGTCCATGCTGATGTTGAACGAGTTGCCTCCCACAACCTGATGGACGTGTGGGGACAACGCCGCCCCCGGGTTGACCAAGGGGTCCATCCGTCCAACAACGAGCTGTGAGCAGCTAAACCGGATCATCTGCTGTGCAGAAACACCCTGCGCAAGAAGCGCTAGCAGCGTCTTGCACTTCATCGTGATCCTTTAGTATGTACAGCAGGAGGGGGCGTCAAGAGCCGAAGGTATTGTGGCGTCTCAGTTTTGGCCTCAGATGCGGAATCCGGAACCGGGAATCGAGTTCACCCCCTGAAACAAGAGATCGGCTCTTTCAAATCATAAATACACGAGTGTTGCATCCCAGTCTGGGTCAAGAAAACCGATGCCGTCCACATCATATCTATGGTTCAATACTCCGCACGTGAACGGGAGATTAGCTTCTCTTGGTGTCGGCAGTTGTTCTCTTTCCAGGATCGAGAGCGGGCACAGCCGCTCAGTAGGAGCGTTAATATCCGGTCAATAAAGCCCCCCTCCTCGCCACATAACCCACGGGATCGGCTGCGCAGGCAATCTGGGAGAATAGGGCTAAACAATACAGGAGAAGTAACCATTCCCCTCCTGACTTCATCCTTGTTCCAGCTGTCTCAGGGTTAGATTTAACTGATGTGCTAGGTACCAACCTGAGGCGGACTCCTCTGGCGCGTCCTGACTCAATCAACCTCTCTTCACAATGCGTGACGGCTTGGTGTCTTCTGTTTTAGCTACTGCAGCTACGGTTTTGTTGCCGGCTGTTGCGCATGCTGCTCGATCCTGCGACAGTTCGACAGCAGGGAGCTTCCAGTACCGTTTGGGCGATGTAAGATACGACAGCCCGGGTTCCAACGTGGACAACGGTCTCTCCACCATCGCAGCAAGCCTGCAGAGCAGCAGCCAGACTCCACTGTATGAGTGTGTCGGGCAATGGCCAGAGGAATGGGCCGGCCGGTACGAGGGTGGGAGCAGCTTGATTTGGGGTGACTGCATTTGGACCGGTGCTGGATCAGGCCAAGACGACACGGTATCCTTTGCGGTTGACTGGACGAGCAAGACGATGTACTTAGCTCACACGTTTGCTTGTTCAAACAAACAGGGGTATCTGATCTCCCATTTTTTCGAATTCCCTTGCCGTTCTCCACCGCACCTAGCTGACCGATGCCGAATAGATCCCAGGGACTCGCTACCGGCTCCATCAACTTGGACTTCAACTGCACCACGGCAGATGACAACTCCTACTGTGTCCCAAAGAGTACAGCAGCTGGGGCTCGTCCGACGCTCAATATCAACACTAAGCTGGTGTCAGCTGCCATAAACGCCACGACGACATGCTTGGATAGCTCTAAGCAATACCAATCGTGGAAGGTTGAACAGTGGCTCCGCCGAATCGAAATGGAACCTGGATCCTCACCGAGTGACCCGAAACTGGCCTCCGACACAGGCCCGTCCTTTACGCTAAGAAGCGTGGCCAGCGGCAGCTTGTTCAGCTGCACAAATTCCGGGAAGCAAAATGGCACCTTCGATGGCGCTTGCCAGTCGAGTGCGACGGCTCCTGCGACAAAGTTCAGCTTCGACCCCAAGCTCAATATCCTCAAGATCTCCGAGCACTGGCAGTGCAGTGACTCGTAAGTGCTGCTGGTCGTGGGGTCTCAGTTTCATCGTTGGTTTTCTGACGGATTCATCCTTGACCTAGGTCATCGTTCGACGCGGTGGGCGTGAGTTACATGCAAGCAGCCTGCGAGCGAGTATTCAACAGCAACCAGTTTACCTGCACGTCGGATCCCGTTTGGGTTGGTACCGGCGCGGTGTAAGTACATGATAGTTTTGCTGTAGATGGGGGAACAATGATCAGGTACGGTGATTGATGCCGTGCGGCCCGACAACAGCGCTCAGGGATTCCCTGAGGGGGAGCTTGACAGGGAAGTACTGGGACTGTATAATTCAAGCCGCTAGAAGTGCTTTTCAATAGTAGTTGTTCCTACACCCTTGGTGTCGTATCCGCCGCAACCAAAGCCGCAGCACCACCCTTGCCCACGTCTCCAATAGGAGTACTGACCCCTGACCCCTTTCCGCCAGTTTCCTCAGTACTAGCCGCCGTCAAATCCTTCTCCAGCACCTCGAAACGTAGATCATCCGTCAGCGCCACGCTATTGAGCTTTGCGAGTTCCTCGAACGGAAACGGCCGCGTCTCGCCCGTGACTTCATATCCCCGACGCCGATACCACCCAATCAACTCCTGCCGCGACGAAATCACAGTCATCTCCAACTTCTCGGTCCCCCACGTCTGCCGGCAGTAGTCCTCTGCAGAAGCAAGCACCTGCCGTCCAATCCCGCCACCCTGGCGACGAGGCGACACAGCAAACATGCCAAAATAGGCGACCTGTGCCGTACGACGGACGACTTCGCAGCAGGCTATCAATGGCCGCTCTATTTCGGGGATATTTGGAGACGTGCTGTCATCGGGGCAAGTGGCGATAAGGACCGCGCCATCGGGGCCAGTGACCTTGGCGAGCAAGCCAGCCATGTCGATTCGGACTCCTGAAATAAGATGTGCTTCGGTGGTCCAGCCGAGTTTGCTTTCCTCGCCGCGGTATGCGGACTCAACGAGGGGATGGATGAGGGCGATGTCGGCGGCTGTGGCGACGCGGAAGTGGAGTGTGGCCATGGCGCAGGGGATCTTAAAGGCCAAATGACCCGAATCAGAGAGGGCAAGGTGATAGTTGTGCAGCAAATGAAGCTGGGGCGTTCTTCTGCCGCCAATTCAAAAGGGTTGGTAGATGCTTCTCATCCGTGCCTGAACTCGTGGGGGAAAATAAAAAGAGGGACCCTGACTCATGTCAGGGGAAGGGCGCCGCATCAGGGGTAGGGGTTCGGGCTTCGGAATGGCCTCGGCAAGACTCGTGACTATGGAGCCTAATCCTTTCAAGTCATTGGCCACGGCGGATACGATAATACGATCAATCGTTTGAACTCTCAAGGACCGAAGAAGGCAACTAGCTGACCAGACAACGAGGTCGACTCCAAATTTTGACCAAGCGCGCGGACTTGGTACCTATAATGCGTCTACACCTCAACATAAACCAGGAGCAAAAGGGCGGTCACTGCCTTCGCTGCCGACTCGTGGGCCGTGTCAACACCAAGAAAACCATCGTACAGGGGTATGTCATGCTTCATACAAGCAAGTCAAAGACTGTACATGGTCCTCGTGCAGTTTTATACCTCGTAATCCGCAAACTCCGAATTCATATTCCCATCCCCGAACTCACCACTCAATACAGACCCCCAACACAATGCCCTTGCAAACCCGCACTTGCTTCACCAAAACTGGCGACAGCCCGTCCTTCAACCCAAACGAACAAAAGCCACTCGCGGAGCACAGCCCGCTCATATTTTCCCCCACGGCAAACTTCCCCGTCCCCACAAACTCGGTTCCGGCCTTCTTCAATGCAAACCGCAGCTTAAAGTCGGTCGTCGGCGAGGCGCTNTCTGNNTTATCCGACTTGAGCGTGGCAAACGTCCATCGCCCGCCCGGTACGTCCGAACAGTTGTTGACGATGCCGTAAGGGGATTCGTCGAAGGTCCATTTTCCAACGCATATTGCTGGCAAGACAGCGGGGTCGTTCGGATCGGAAATGGTAATGTTTATGACGCTCCAGGGAGAACCCCCGGGGCGGCCGGAGGGGGAGAAAGTGTTGAGACTGGTAATTTCCCAGGGCTTGAGGGCGGGCGTTGCTGCGACGAGCGGGGTGAGGCAAAGGAGAGAGGGGATAAGCGTGCTGGGATACATTTCGGGCGACGGATGAGTGATTGATGACGGGGTCGAGATGGTTCGAGTTCTAAACAGCGCTGCGTGTTGGCGTTGATATCTCTTTATAGATAACTGCGACGTGGCCTGTCTCAGGGGAACGTTGCGGTGAGACGATGACCCGGTACGAATTGCGACCTAAGTCTCGTTCTGGGGTATTGGACCTGCCTCCAAGAATAGACGGTAATTACTACACAGAGTGGGATGGACGCTGCCAGTCGACGAGACGCCCTCACGGCTAAAACGCAGTGCAACACAACGGACGCGTGGACCCATCCAAGTCCGTCGTGTTAATGAGGTACTGACCCAGGCAGTTTTCTCACCATTGAGTGCATCTAAACTTACATCGAGGTGCCAAGAACACATAACGATATCATGCCGCCCTAATCACGACATTCGGAGCATTGAGTCTCAAGGAGCATGGCATACGACAATGGTAGGCCGTACCGAACGGAGCGGTGCTGGCAAGTGAATCTTCCGCCAGAGACCGGAGGCATATTGTGCCAACTCTCAAACTGCGGAAAGTCGGCTGGATGCACCCATTTGTTGGCTACCCAAGTTACACTGCCAGCAACGTTACTCTTCTCTGCGGCGGACTAAACCCTCCGATATTAGCTGGACAGAACGTACAGATTGGTGAAATGCAATCCTAACAATTTCCGGGGCGGAACTAGCCAGAGAAATGAGGTTGCGTGCTCTTGCTAGGAAGAGTCTGTGTTGTCGAGTTCGGTCGGGGGGTCAAAACAGGGATGTTCAAATATGACACAGCAATGTTGTGCGAGCAAAAGCCTGGACTCGGCTTGGGGACTATTCCTGATGTTTCCAGCCGCACCATGTGGCTGTCTTGACATTGAACTTGGCAACTGACAAAACAAAGCTCTGGACAACGAGAACATGATCCTCGCGACGGACTGGCAGGGAAAAACACCCCTCCTGCCAAGGCACGGAACTCCTCGCAGCTGTGGCTTGGCAGGAAAAGCGGCTGGCTGAGCTCCCTGACAGCGTTCGGGATACGATCTACACTACAGGACCCGGCTGGGCCCGG
>FJWA01003794.1_pt1 | contig 10916 bp, 11 predicted proteins | sample 1011891 | NCBI WGS metagenome assembly FJWA01 (sample SAMEA3912450, study PRJEB9761) | metagenome | biome: forest; material: soil | place: USA | collected 2011-06-22 | depth 0.1 m
CGTGGTGGTGGGCGAGCGCGGCGGTTAATGCTTCGGGGTCGTCGTCGGCAAAGACGTAGTGTACTATTGGGTATTGTATCGTCTGCCGGTTTGATGGGTGTGAGGTCGAGGTGAGCAGGGTGAAGAGCGGCGAGAAGGGCGGCTGTGTATTGCGGGGTGTGCGGACGGGAATATGGCACCGAAGCTGGTCGGGGGTGGCCTGGAGGTTCCTGGCGCTCTTGGTCTCGCCGCAGGCTTGACCGGCTGGCCCGGCTAGCCACGGAGGGACGTGGGCTAGGAGGGGCGGGTGAGGCGTAGTAACCCCGAGAGCCGGGGCGGTCGTTGTCGGGGTCGGTCATGGCTCGTTCATCCGGGGGTGTTTTGGTAGGCGGGCTTGATGAACACGTCGGGGTTGTTGGCTTTGGGTGGCAGGGCGATGTCGGGACGGAAATTCAAGAACGGAGCGAGCGTCGAGCGTCGAGCGTAAGCTGTTGGTGGCGGGTAGGCTGGCTGCAGGCAGGAAACAAAGTGACGCTGCAGCGGCGCGCGGCATGATGCGTTCTTTAATGCGGCCTGGAGTCGGTGGATGGCTAGTGGGCGTGGGATACTTGGGGGCTGGGGCTCTCGGAGGGCAGCCACCCGGAACCACCTCGGCCTTGAGCAGGAATGACGAAGGGAGTGATGCAGGAGGAAGGTTGATCGCAAGGCTGCCAGCGGATGTCGACTTCATTTGCGGGCTGCATCGGCTGTGCATGGATGGCTGCGCTGCTGGGGGACTCGTTATCTTATCGCTAACACTCCCGCTCCCCTCTGTCAAAGGCGTTGTCTCAGACATGAATGATCACAAGCACTCTTCAATTAAATGCTAAGGTACAGCAGTCTCATTGGGGAATGATAATCAACCTCTTTCTCCTGTCAAGCCCCAAAGACGGTCGTAGTTCACGGTACGTACCAAGCCCCCTGAAGCAAAAGACATCTCACCCCCTGCAGACCTTGGTGTGCTTGGTGTTTTTGCCATGCGCCTCCCGTTGTTTGCTGGACACCAAGTCGGATATCTCTTCCGCTTGTTATTTGGGTGCAACTGGTAGCTTACTTTCACGAGATACTGGTGTTTCTTGATGGCGGGTTCCTGGCTCCCTAGCTCTCATCAAAGCTCTTTCCCCCAACCTGGCAGGGGTGACAAGCGCCGAGCGCCTGTTCAGACTTCGGGGAGACGTTCGGAAGCATTCATCATGGTGGACTCATTCGACTGCTCGGTCCATTCGAATTCTAAGCCATCACAAGGTCAGAGAGGGATTCGGAGCATGGGAATGGGCGGGACTTGCTCTGCCGGCACATGGGACATTGGCCCTTGGCCGAGTCTTGTTTTATCCACTCGAGGATGCAGTGCTGGAGAGTCCATCAGCCGACGAGTGAGCAAGCGTGGAGCGCGATTCCAGCATCACAAACCATGTGGAAATTGTGCCCGCACTTGCCAGATACTGCAACTTCTTGTCAGCAAGGTGCTCCTCCAACATGCCATGGTGTGTCTGCGTGCACTTACACAAGGGACAATCGTCGCCTGGATATTTGCATGTCGGACATGTGCCATCAAAATGGACCTGGCAGATGCCGCAGACGTCGTCTTCGGGAATGTCCCACCGCCAGGTCGCGACGGCGTTCCACTTTTTGATCTTGACCTTCATTTGGGGGGTCGGAACGGATAGCTTGTACTGGATCTTGAATGTGTACACGTACACCAAGAATTTGGAGGATTCGATTCCTTGTTCGGCGGCCCGGGGCAACTGATAGGTTTCTTGAGGGTCAGAAATGAATGGTGCAGCTTGCGCTCAGTCCCTGTCCTGTGCACTTGCCCTTTGGCCAAGCAGTGCGCGCAGTCTTCTCAGCTGCTGTGGAAAGCGTCTCGTGCCCCCCCACCCGAAGAATAATTTCTCGCCCACTGCGGGCAGGTCCCCCTCACCACCACACCACCAGCGACCCGGTCTCGGCGGCTCCAGCAAATGGACAAAGGAAATCGACCATAACCCAACCCCTGCGTCGAGTCGAGGCTGCTACGGACATTCCGAGATCTGTGTCGCCTCGGTCCACACCTCACGCATCAATTGGACTGTGACCCGCGTTGATCGTCGAACACTGGGGGCTGTTGGTTCCTGGGAGCAGAGCAGCAAGCAGACAGACAAGTCTTCGAGTTCAATCTCCACCATGACCTCCATTGCGGCCTTCCGCTCTCTGCGCCTATCGCTACCACAGCGCGCCTCCCACCAGCTATGCCGTGGCGCCGCCCGTGCCCTCCCGGCCGGCTTCGCAACCGCCAACTTCGGAGCTCGCCGCTCTTTCTCCAACTACCTCGTCACCCCTCAAGAGCTCGCAGATGCACTCAAGAAGAGCCCACCCTCACCCATATCATCCGAGCCGCGCGTGATCCCGCTCTGCGCCTCATGGTTTCTCCCGAATGACTCCGAAGGCCGCACCGGTCTTCAGGTGTTTCGTGACAGACGCATCCCCAAGGCGCGCTTCTTCGATCTCGACAAGGTCATCGACAAGCGCAGCCCATATCCCCACATGCTGCCGAGCCCGAAACACTTTGCCGAGGCCATGAGCGAGCTGGGTATCCGCCACGACGACACGGTGGTGGTCTACGACAGCCAGGAGCTGGGCATCTTCAGCGCGCCCCGTGTCGGGTGGACCATGAAGGTCTTTGGCCACCCGAAGGTGCACATCCTCAACAACTTCAGGTTATGGGTCGACCAGGGCTTCCCAACCGAGTCGGGCAATGTGTGGACGGTGGAGTGCGGGACGTATCCGATTCCCGAGATGGACGAGGCCAAGGTTGCCCACTTTGAAGAGGTGCGGGAAGTCGCCGAAGATTACAACAAGGAGGGTGCCGAGGGCATACAAGTCTTGGATGCCAGGTCGCATGGGCGCTGGTCGGGGAAGGACCCGGAGCCAAGGCCGGGCCTGTCGTCCGGGCATCTTCCCGGCTCCATCAACATTCCCTTTGATGCGGTCCTCGACCCCGAGACCAAGGCATTCCTGCCAGCGGAGAAGTTGAAGGAGGTGTTCGGGACGAAGGGCGTTAACCCCGACAAGCCCATCATCTCCAGCTGTGGGACTGGTGTGACGGCCTGCATCCTTGAGACGGCACTGAGTGAGGCCGGATATGGGTCGCCAGAGACGAGAAAGGTTTACGACGGGAGCTGGACGTGAGTGGAAGCCGGAAATCTCGAATCACCGATGAAGCTGGTGGACATTGCTAACGGTACTGCAGAGAATGGGCACAACGTGTTAAGCCATCGGATTCTCTCATCCAGACTGAGGAATAATGCTCTGGAAATTGTCACCTTAGGAGCAACCAAACGAAAGGCCAGCAACGTGCGCCACCCTCATACCACTCTACTTTTTTTCTGTACGATTACCGACAGCGCACTGCCGCGCTGCCGGAGGTTTTGTTGCCTTTCTGCCTCGGAATGAGAACGGTCGACAGCCCATCAGGCCCCCCTCCGGCCACTGTTCGACGGGGTGGTTGGGAGAGACGATTCGCTGGGTTGCATGGTGTTTGGGGCGTTTGGATCGAGGAGCATGGAGATTGTGCACGTCAAGCAAGCACTAGCTGAATATGTTGAGTGAATGCCGATTTTGCGAAGACTCTATCTCTCCACCGTTCCGCAGGTTTGATACAAATTCTCAAGCACATTTGACTTTTTTCGCTTTAAGCTCATTACCATCATCAGCAGACATGCTAGTTTTCTTCCTTCCTCCGTGCCTTCAAATCCATCTCCTTGCCCTCTCCCTGTTGTCAAACTCCTTCCCGTCCACCCCTATATTCCAGCGGCCCAAAATACCATCGCCTCCCTCAGACCTCAAACACCGCGTGTTTGTCAAAGAACTCGAACATCCACTCAGCCATCTGCTGCTCGTTGGCCTCGAGCGCGAAGTGGCCCGCATCCAACCACCGCGTCTCAAGCTTCTTCACATCCTTATTGAACGCCTCCGCACCCGACGCCACAAAGATCTCGTCCTTCCTCCCCCACGCGGCCAGCACCGGGACCTTCGACGACCGCAGGTATTCCTGGAACTGCGGATACAGCGTGACATTGGAGCCATAGTCGCGGAACAGATCCAGCTGGATCTCCTTGTTCCCCGGCCGGTCCATGAGCGCCTGGTCGAGGTAGAACGCCTCGGGCGCTACCGTCTCGGGCCGGGCGTGTCCGTTGTGGTACTGCCACTGCGTCGCCCCCATTTCGAGCAGCGGGCGGAGCGCGTCGCGGTCCGCCTGCGCGCCGCTCGCCCAGAGCTTCTCGATCGGCGACCAGAAGGGGTGGCCCAGCCCTTCGACGTACGCGTTGCCGCTCTGCGAGACGATGGCGGCGACGGCCGAGGGCCGGCCCAGCGCGAAGCGGAGGCCCGTTGGCGCGCCGTAGTCGAAGATGTACAGCGCGAAGCGGGTGAGGGAGAGGGCGTCCACGAAGGCGGTGAAGGTCTGCGCGAGGCTGGCGAAGGTGTACTTGTAGTTGCGCTCGGCGGGGACGACGGTGAAGCCGAAGCCGGGGAGGTCGGGAGCTACGACGCGGTACCGGGCCGCGAGGAGCGGGATCAGGTTGCGGAACATGTGGGATGAGGAGGGGAAGCCGTGCAGGAGGACGATCGTGGGTGCGTCGGCTGGCCCTGCGGTCCGGTAGAAGACCTCAATGCCGTCTGCCTTGACGGTGGCCACGCTGGTGATGGGCGCCATTGTATTGGGTTTCTTTGTTGTGTCTATGCTGGTGGAAAAGAGTTGGGTTTCCTTGGGGTGTTGGTGTTGCTTTTGTGAGGTTCCTCGTGTTCAGTCTCGAGATGCCGGTTGTTGCTGTTGCTCGTGATATTGGAACGGGAGCTGTCTACGGGGTTCTTATACGCTTTCGCTGGCCTGACAAACACTCTCGCTTGCGTTTTGGCAACCGCTTACCCATGACGAGCTCGACAACACCTCTCGCCTCATTGGTAACACAGAGGGTGCTCGAGCTCGCGCCCTGCATTTGACTTGTAGGTTGATTCCAAATACCTCCAGGGGTCAAGGGACAAAATGCTCTGCTTGGGGTTGACAATCCGGCGGTTTTTACTACTCCTATAGCACAATGTGACTGCCTGTCGACCAATCTGCCACTTGGTTGGGGTGACAAATGAGGTTGTGGTTGCTTAGTGAGACACTCGCGCCCTTCACATCACTCCGCATGTCACCAATGGTGCTGGACTAACACGAGTGAATTTGATGAATTCCATACTTCGTCACCGCACAGCCCATGCAATCCTGTGTAAACGAGGATGCTCTTGCTTATAAATTGAGGCTGTTGGGAGAATCCGATGCCATTATGATCCGTCCTTCTCAACTGTTGGGGCGAGGATCTTATGCCAATATGAATTGCCATACCCCCCACCTCTCAATGACTGTATCGTTTTTGATCACAGGCACCGTCGACGTCGGGATCAACTGCTGGGCAAGGGAGAGACGAGACTAAGGCTGTTGTCTTGTGTACACCGTCTTCAAACATGACAATGAGTTGGTCTTTAAATATGATAATGAGTTAGTCTTCAAACATGATAATGAGTTAGTCTTCAAATATGATAATGAGTTAGTCTTCAAACATTACAAATGAGTTTGTCTAAACCCCCCCAGGGTTCTCTCTCACCACGATCTCCACCCTCTAGCCTCGATACTTCGAACAGGAGCTCAGCAAGCACCAGCCAGGCAGTACTCCTTCTTGATGAGATCGGCGAGCTATAGACAAGAATTCCATTAGCACGCGAGCAAGGATTTAGCTACCCGAGAATGGGAAACCCACCCTCTCGGCAGAGGCATAAACGGTCGCCATCGGTGCACCAGACAGCTGGAACGGCCACGCGCTGATATCGGCCACGCGCAGGCCCCGGACATTGTACACCTTCTGCTCGTTCGAGATGACACCACCCAGCTCCAGGGGCATCATGGCGGCCGTGCAGCACTGGTGGGCGTTGGAGGGGTTGATCTGGTCGCGCATGACGGCGGCGATCTGCTCGTCGGTGGTCAAGCCGGCGCCGAAGGGGCCCGCCTCAGTTGGGCCGAGGGCTTGCATCGAGGGCGCGGCAAACAGCTGGCGGTTCTTGCGGAACAGAGCCGTGTAGACGGCGACGTCGGTCGGGTCGGTGCCCGTGCGGAAGTCGATCAGGGGGTTCTCCAGGGGGTTGGTCGAGTTGATGGTGACGCTGCCGCGGCTGAGGGGCTTGAGATGGTAGACCAAGGCCGAATCGGAAGTGCCCCAGTGCACGGTGCCGACTCCGACGTTGTCGTTAGCGAGCTGCTTTAGGAGAGCGCTGCGCTGGGCCTTGTAGCCCGCAAGGACTGTCTCGTCGACGTCCGCAGGGAGCGAGTCGGCGGGATTGCGGGCCTTGGCAGCTGCGATAATCTGCTGGTAGGAGGACGTAGCCTTCTTCAACGAGAGGACGCCGATGTTGCTGCTAAGACTGCTGACGAGGGTGTAGGCGCTCGGCTGGGACGAGTCGTAAAGGGCGCGCTGCTCGGCGTTGTAGGTGGCGTTGGTGAGGAGGGAGCCGTAGTTGGGAACAGCGTTCTTGGTGACTTGATGTGAATCGGATCGTTAGGTCCGTGGAGGGGGGGAGATCTCACAGAACACGGACGGGGTACGTTGACTTACAAGTGTATGGCACCGATAAAGTGGGCTGGTCCTGCAGGTTTTGCCCGACACCAGGGAGGTCTGTGATGAGAGAGATCCCAAACTTATTGAGCAACTTCTTGCGACCAATGCCCGACAACTGGAGGATCTTGGGAGTGCCGAAGCCTCCGGCAGCCAAGATGACCTCCTTGGTCGCATACACGTTTGAGGCACAGGTTGTGGTAGTGGAGGTTGTCGGCAGATAGCAAACCCCAGTAGCCGTCTTGCCACTGAACAAGACTTTACCGACCACGTTAGAGGTAAGGAGGTGGTAGTTCGGCCTTGAGTCCTTGACTCTGTCGTAGTGGTTACGCCTCGCATGGTTCCGGGTCATGGTCCGGGCGTCCAGGGCTGAAGGGATCCAGAAGACGCCTGTCGAATGTCAACATGGTCAGCACCTCTGTTCGAAGTCACACATTGGCACTCGCAACTTACCCTGCTTGCTTCCACCGAGAGGGTCGTTGACCGGAGGGAGCCCAACCTCATTGGCAGCATTCCACCAGTTGGCTGGGAGGCAATCAGCATCCTGACATCTCTCTCGGGCTCGGGTTTACTCACCGCTTCCCGGCCAGAAGTAGTTGGGATACGAATACTGCACCGGGCCAGAGTGACCACGGATCGAGTTATCCCACGAAATGTTGCCAGCTGCGGCCAAGGCAGCAGTTGGCGCAGTGAAGTTTTCGGCCTATTGTTGGAGCCCGAGGTTAGCTCTCAGTCGCGGTCGGCTTTCACTTGAGCTCTTAGAAATTCACGGCACCTTCTTGAAGTAGGGCAGGATATTTTGCCAGCTCCAGCCCGAGTTCCCGAGCGCACCCCAGGCATCGTAGTCATCCACATCACCCCTACATGCCAGGCCGAGTTAACACGATAAGTCACTAGGCAGGTGGTCTTGGTTCATCCGTCCAACGCACCTCAAGTACACCATGGCGTTGATAGTGCTGCCGCCACCCACAACCTGGGCTGTAATCGCCGCGATGGTCCGGTTGTTGAGTCCTGCTTGGGGGACGGACGTAAGACCGGGCCAGAAGTAGTACCACGGCGCATAGGCGCCGGGTACGAGGATCCCATCCTGGCCAGCGTCAAGCGGGCCGGCCTCAATGACCAGCACAGTCACTGTGTAAGGAAACGGTGCGTTAGCAGCCCACACACGATTGGAGGTATGCTGCTTGGCACGGATCAGACCTACCGCTGGGATCCTCCGTTAGTCGGTCTGCGAGTGTAAGCCCTGCGATGCCGCCGCCGGCGATGATGAAGGTGTAGTTGGAAAGAAGGGAGGACTGGCGATCAACAATAGTCGCATGCCGGGGAACCTTGACAGGCTCGGCCGGAGCTGCCACTGTGAGGGCCGCAAAGGGGAGCAGAGCTCCAAGAAGAGAGTACCGCATCTTGGACCGGTTTCTCAGAGATATCGTGGGTTATCCCTGGGGTTCCTCAAGCAGGGCACCCAAGGGCCGCAGCGGGCCGCCTTTAGTAGTCAACAAATCAACGGCTTCACCCCTGGCCACTCAACCCGGGTTATTCAACCCGGACCATTCTACCCGGGACCATCCAACCTCGTCCTGCAAGCATGAGAGTGAGGTGGGGATATCCCCATCGGGCAACAACGCGGGCAGTGTTATTGCAGCGTTGCATTGGCTCGGATCTCCCCTCCCTCCCGATCCATGTCTACCGGAGCAGTCGGCATCACACACCACGACCACACCCTCCTGCGCCTGGTCTCCCCACTGTGAGCCTTGTTTCGTCGGGTATGGACACCTGAATTGGGTTGAGAAATGGTGCTGGCCCTGGCAGCCAAGCAGCCAAGCCTCATGGCAGCCCTGGATGGCGGGGTCGCTGATGATGCTGGCAGGCATCCCCTGAAAGGAGAGGGAAACAAGCCGACTGGCCAATTCTCTCGGATCCTTCGCGAGAATGCCTACCGAGCCCTTGTCGAGGGACGCAACGACGGCTTTGAAGGGGGCATCGCGCCATTGTCGGCTTGTGAAAGCAACGCAGCTCGCCGACCTTCTCTTCCAAAGGCGGGAGAGATTGCGTGGATCACAGCTCACCTGGCGTGGTAACCCCCTGCGAGTGGTCTCTGTTTCGACCACACGGATTCTTGGAACGCTGCTGATATTTGCCGGCATGCATACTTCGGCCGCACCAACGCTGTCTGTCCATCCGGATACCAAGGACGGCCCGTCTGAAGGATGATACTATCGATTGGGTACCGGGGATATCCATCCCCTGAGCGGCCGTTCCTGTGTGCATAGCGCCGAGGTCAGCAATTCTCGCAAGCATGGCATGGGGGCGCTAACTGGGGTTGATATGAGGGCCGGTAAGCGCGAAGGAGGGTTTGTGCCAATTGCAACGCACGCGAAGGATGGGGTGTTTTGCTTTCTCCGGCCCTATGAGTGGAAGCAGTCCCACGAACCGGGGCGAGGCAAAAGCAATGGAACATAAGCCAAATGAAGCTGCACACAGCCAACTTCGAGACAAGATTCGCGTGCCAGAAACAAACAAGCGTGAAGTAAACCTGTGGGGACTGCCTGACCTCACTTTCTCAAGGGATAAGCGATGGCCTTCCTTGGAGACGGTAGGTGGCCTCACAGCTCATCTTTGCTCTTCGCGTGCTCATCCAGACCCTCCGTGAGGGCGGCAAAGTGCTTAAACAAGGGGGCGTCTTCACCTAGACCCCAGGCAAACACGCCACCCAAGCGTCTCTTGCTCAAAATCAAGGGGAACTTGCGCTTGATGGCGTCAGGCGTATCAAACGTCCACCAAAGGCTCTCGATGAGGTCCCAGTAGTAATACCCGCCCTGCCGGTCGTCATACGTCCCCTGGTCGAGCGCCCTCGCAAAGGACTCGACCACGTCTTCAGGCACCGAGTCGTGCCACGAGAACCCACCGCCGCGGCCCAAATCCGCTCCTGTTTCGGGGTCCTCAAGTAACAATGTCGGACAGCCGACTGGCGAGGAGAGTGCGCAGGCCTCGCGTTCCGTCTTGAAGTACTTGGTGTAAAAGGCAAAACCGAGGTTGAGGCTGTGCGGTGCGGCGCCGGCCGAAACGTAGGCGTCGATGGCCTCGAGGCTCAGTTCGACCCCCGTGTGGTGCTTGGTCACGGTGTCGCGGCGGTTCATCAGGTCGTACGTCATGACATTCAGAAAGTCGAGGTGACGCATGATACGCGGGACCGTCTCGGGCGTGAAGGCGAGCATGTCCCGCTTCAGACCCGGCACGGCGGCAGATATGATACTGTCCGGCCCGAGAGCGTCGCGCAGCTCTGCAAGCAAGAGCGGATAGGCGTCAATTTCCCAGGCCTTTGACGAGTTGGGCACCTGCTTGTAATCTTCGCCGTTGCCCCTGCACTCAGGATTAGCCCTGGATGGTGCGGGTTGTGCGGCTCTGATTTGGCTTACCCCGGGTACTCCCAGTCAACGTCCACTCCATCCGCACCCGTCGCGGCGACCATGCTGGCGACGTTCTTGGCAAACGTCTGGCGAGTCTCGTCATTCAGGGCCGCGGCAGAGAAACCGACCGTGTCTCCCCAACCACCAATGGCGACAAGAACCTTGGTCTCTTTGGAGAACTTGGCCCGGACCTCGTCGACGGTGGTGAACAAGGGCCAGTCTGTCCTCCCGGGCTCGTTGAAGAGACCCGAGCGCATGAAAGCCACAGCGACGTGGGTTACATGCTGCAGCTGACTAATTGGAGGTGCAACTGGGTGCTGGCTGTGTTGAAATCAAAGGGTCAGTCCATGCATGAGACGGGTTCGTGGTGGACGTCGAGAGGTGAAGGGCTGCCGGGTTGCCGGGGGGGCTCTGTACCCAGTAAAGTACATGATGCAGCGCATATCCCGCCTCGCCGTCAGGTTAACGGCCATGGCGAGAGAGAAGAGACAGAGGAGAAGCGGCCAGAGAAAGCGCATTGATAGCATGCTCGCAGCTGGCCTCTTTGGGACTTCTTTCAAAGGTTAATAATTGATGTCGAGGTCGATGTTTTGGTCAAGGGCAGGCTGCATCAAAACAAACCGGGTCGAAATTGCAATTGAAATGGGAACCAATCAAAACAACGGCGTTGGGCTTGTGAGCTACATCTGAGCACCCAGCCTCTACCACTTTTCCATGTTTTGAGCACCTCAAATACGCGGTGAAGGTCTCGAGTTGCAACGAAGACAATCGCCGAGGACGGTGACAGGGGACAGAGGCAGCCAGCCCAAAGAGCGACTGTTGACCCAAAAATGGGCCAAGGTTTACCGCTAGACCTATTTAG
>FJWA01000447.1_pt1 | contig 10899 bp, 6 predicted proteins | sample 1011891 | NCBI WGS metagenome assembly FJWA01 (sample SAMEA3912450, study PRJEB9761) | metagenome | biome: forest; material: soil | place: USA | collected 2011-06-22 | depth 0.1 m
CGCACCCGCACCTGCAGCACGCCTCTTCCCAGAAGAGGCCGCACCCCCTNNGCCTCGACCTCTGGCAGCAGAGGATTTGCCTGCGCGGGAGTCCGAGCTCGCTCTCGCTGGCATGATTTGGGTNGTTTGCGGATTTGGTGATGGATGATGAGATCGGCGGTGACGGACAGATATGATGTTTTCTTGTTGTTTGGGAGTGTAGTATTCTCAGCGACATAGATTGGTTCGAGAGAATGGCAAACAGTGGTTTTCTGCGCAGAGGTCGGGGTGATGATGGATGAGAAAGGCTCGCCGAGGTTCTGTCAGGTGTTGGCAGATGTTGAGAGACGCGACGCGACTTTACTACTGTAGTAAGGTATGTACCAATTACGTAAGTGGATCCGGCAGCACACTCAACTTTCGTCTGATCAACGCAGCACACAAAAGACATGGGATGTTGGAAATCACCGTCGGATTGGCAAGAACTAATGGGATCTATGAGTCGCATGCAACAAAAGGAAACACCCACGCGCAACGGCGACCCCCACACACAAGATGGTAGCAAGGAATACACCGGGAATGGCTCAAGAGTATAAATTACAGCGGGTGACCGGCCCATCCGCGTCCCAGTAACGCCAGATATGCCCAGTTTTTTGTGCCCCGCGATACCCAACGTCCAGAAGCGTCTGCTGCTGTCACGAAGGATCCCCCGTCTCCCAACTCAACGCCCCGACCCCTCGTCTCCTCGGCCCGGCACCCCGCCGCGACCGTTGGTCAGCCCCCAACTGCTTCCATCACCGAGGATGTTGTACAGTGGTTGAGGCAATTTAGCCGGAGCCGCCCTTGAAGGCCTTGCCGAACATCAGGACCTGGAGCTGGTCGTAGATGGAGAGCACACCAGCACCGGCAACACCACGGAGGATGTTGGCACCGGCACCCTTGAAGAGAGACTTGACACCCTCCTTGGCGACGATCTGCTGGAAGGCGTCGAACGAGCTCTTGTACTTGACGGCCTCGCCAGAGGTCATCATCATGCGGCGACGGACGGTATCAAGAGGGTACGAGGCGATACCGGCACCAGTGGTGACGATCCAGCCGAGAGCGAAAGAGGCGAGGAAGTTGTTGGCGAGGTCACCGACGAGGACGACAGGCTTGATCGAGTCGTACATGCCGAAGTACAGACCACGGTAGACGACGATACCGGCGACGGAGGGACCGAAGCCACGGTACAGACCGGCGATACCGTCGGTGGCCATGGTCTTGCGGTAGACGTCCACGAGGCCGTTGAACTGGCGGTCACCGCCACCCTTGGCCGACTTGGCGTCGTTGGCAAGACGGGTACGGGCGTAGTCGAGCGAGTAGACGAAGAGGAGCGAAGTGGCACCAGCGGCACCACCGGAGGCCAGGTTACCAGCCATCCACTTGGCGTAGCCATCGCGGTCCTTCTTGTAGCCGAACATGGCCTTGAACTTGTCGCGGAAAGCGAAGTTCAGCGCCTGCGTCGGGAAGTAACGGATGACGTTGGCGGTGTTGCCACGCCACAGAGCCATGAGACCCTCATCGGCGGTGGTGCGACGGAAGCAGTCGGCGATGCCAGCGTAGCGGCGATCGAGGCGGCCAGCCTTGATCATCTCATCCTGCGTGGCCGTCAGCAACAAGGTCACTCAACAGGCGCAAACGACAACTCGATTGGCACGTGACAGAGGTCGCTGGGTTCAGTGCGTTGATCGCAGACGCGGCCACAGCTATCCGAAATCCCAGGCCCAGCACGGCATCCCGAGCCAGGGCAATGGCACATACCTGGTTCTGGACGAGGAGCTTGATACGCTCAATGGGGGCAGCGGCGGTCTTCGAGACGGCGGCGGAGACGCCACCCACTGTTGTAACAGGTCAGCAATTTGTTTTGTGTTGGGACCAACTGCGGCGCAGAGCCCTCGGCGGTGTCGACCATCCGTGCCTGGCAAGGCGACACCATTGAGGGGATGCGCGCGAGATTCACGTACTCAGGAAGTCGACCACGAAGGACTGCAGAAACATGTGTTAGCAGAATATTCCTCCTGTTGCATGTCCATCGGGGAATGGCCGCTCCCAGGCGGTGTGAGGGCCGGCCCAGCGCGTCTCCCGTTTGCCAGCCGGTCGCAGAAACCGTCGACTCCGGCATCGAGGTCAATTGGGTCTGCAACCGAGATGGCGAGGCGGGCGCGCTGAAGGCATGACCTGACGGTCCGCGATGGGAGCGAGCGATTTTCCGGTGGGATCGCAACAACGTACCGGCATGCCCAGGATTTTGATATCCTCCTTGCGAGTCGCCATCTTGACGGTTTGTTCAAGAAGAACTCTAAAGACGAAAAAAGGGAGTGGAGAGGGGAGTGTCCAGGCTCTGCTGTGAGAGTCGAGGAGATGGAGAGGGCAGGAAGTCGCGAAGAAAATAAATTCTGCGAGCCTGGGGGGTTTGGGTGGGAAGAGGGAAAAAAATTCGCAGCGGCCCGGAAGAGACCAGCTTTTGAGGTGCGAGTCTTTCCGGCCCCTGGCCGCGCTAAGGGCACGGGCCAGAAACCCCCGGCAACACACAGCCACGGATGCCGCACAGCAACCCGCCCGCGCAGCGTTGTCCCTATCGCAGCCTTGCCGGTGGCGCTAGGATTCGCAATGCCGGCAAAGCCCGAGGCCCCAATCTTTTTGTTGCAATGGCCAAGTTGGCGGCCGAATGGGAGTGGTTTTTTCGCGGCCCAGACGGGTCTGGAATGCAGCAAGCGTTTCCAATTTTCCCTCACAACCGCGGTGATAATTTCAGTCTTTCAGGTCCTCAAAGGCTCAATCCTTGTGTTTACCCGTATCACGGGTTGCGAGGTTGCGCCGGCCTCAGAGCTCAACCTCACATGGCACTCGCAAGTCCTTGACGTTATCGCAAAGCCCTGAATTCGCGCTCGAGTCCGCTCGGCTGAACGGTTCCACGAGGCTAATAAAAGCTCCGAGGGGCTTTCGCAGCCAATGGGATGGCCTCAATTGGACCCAGCCCAAAAACTTTTTGGTGTCTCCAGAACCGCTCCAACGAGACCCACCGCCTTCGAGATTGGAGAGGGAGTGATGTCGCGGATTCTGCGGAGTAGGCGAAGTCTTGTGCGTCTTCTCCATCTGTGGCAAGTGGCAACCATGCGGTCGTCCCCTTTCTGGGCAGAGTTAGCCGTCCGCCCGCGAGCGTGGAGTCAATGACACGGATCTGGATCTGGAGGCAAGTCTGTGACTAAAAGTAGCGTTTGCATGGAGCAAACACACACAGTGCCGACTACAACTTAGATGGCCAGGTTTCTGGCGGCATCTGCGAGAGAGGGATGAAGTCTGGGATACTGTACATGTACTGTACATGTTGCTCCTTTTAGACATATGCGGCCGATGAATGCGTCGCACCGACCGACCAAATCGGGATGAGACCGAGATCGGGAGTATTTATGCCCAGCATATTGGTGATGCTGTTCTGGAGAGATACCAAAAGCACACACAGCAATCACCACTGGAACGGCCAAGTGTTTGACGGGTATCAATTCGTGACGCTGACACGCCCGCCTTGCCCTTCTTCAAGGACACCAGTCAGCCAGCATCCAATGGCTGTCACGACATCAGATCGGGCGTGGCCGACTGCTTGATCAATCCCCAGCCCTGGCAGGGGGAAGCCGCGGTGTTGTTCATGACTTGATGCAATTCCAGTCTAAGGATCTGGAGCACTTCCAATCCCTTGCTACACCGACCGAGCTGCAAAAAGAACCCCAATCCCAGAGACGCAGCCATGTCCGAATAACCATAACCCCAAGCGAACCACCGTTAACAAAGTCGCATTCCCGCCTGCCAGGTCCGTCGTNATGATTTTGTGGGGGATGTTTACTCGGCAGCGGCAACGGCGCGAGCTGTGGTCCCGTCGTCAGCATCTGGTTCCGCGTCTCCCCTCGATTCACGCCGCACGGCGGTCGCAACGTACTGTAGATCTTCATCTTGCTGTGGCTCACAACCTGCTTGATCTGTCCCTTCTCCTCCAAGTCCTTCAGGCACCTCCGGGCGAGGGAGCCGTTGATCTTGAGCCTGTCGACGAGGACGGCGACCGTCACGAGGCGGTAGGACTGGACATCCTTGTAGAGCTTGTCGGAAGTGGTCTTGTCAAGGAGGATGGCGTGCTGGGCCTTGTCCTTGACTGTTTCGCGAGACGCAAGAGTTAGCGGTTGCTGCGGGATCCAACAGGTCGAAATTGCGCCGGCGCTGGCACGGGACAGCGCTTACCCTTTCCCTTGGACCACTTCTTCTTCTGCTTCTTGCCACCAGTCGCTGCGGGTGCCATTTTGGATGTCTGTTATGGCGGTTTGATGGAAGGTTGGAGGTCGTGATCGAGCTGGGAAAGGCGGGGAGAGTTTTCAGAGGGCGCGTGCCGCCAGAGCTTAGGTTAACTGAGCCCTAATAAAATGGGGCGCTCTGAGTGGCTGACTCGCCGCCCAGACCAACCCGGGCGGGGCCACCAAAAAATTCACGACCACTCGCTCAAGCGTTCCGTGTCGTCGTCCTCCACGCCAAACTTCAAACCATCACCCACCTTCAGCTTTTCGCAGTCCGCCGGCAACCGCAAACATGTCTGAAGGCGAAGTCGAAGTGGCCTCTTCCAGCTACGAGGTCCTCCCCAAGGAGGTCCTCGCCGAGGTTGGCAGCGTCAAGCTCTTCAGTACGTCGAACCTGCGCACAACCCGACCCTGCGTTTTCGCCCCGTAAATCGATGTAAATCGGTGCATCGGCCGACGACAGTGATTTCCCGGATCCCACGCTGACCTGGTGTCAATTGCAGACCGCTGGAGCTACGAGGATGTCGAGATCCGCGATATCTCGTTGACGTAAGACAGCCGCCCCCCAACTCCGCGACGACACCGGGAGAGAGCGATTGCGAATCGGAGCCGATCGCCGGACGGGCTGCTGTGCTGGGACCGGAGGGCTAACGGGCTTCTTCTCGTGTGTAGCGACTACATCCAGATCCGGTCTCCCGTCTACCTCCCCCACTCGGCTGGTCGCTATGCCGCCAAGCGGTTCCGCAAGGCCAACTGCCCCATCATCGAGCGCCTCACCAACTCGCTGATGATGCACGGCCGCAACAACGGCAAGAAGCTGATGGCCGTCCGCATCGTCGCGCACGCCTTTGAGATTGTGAGACTCGGACACTCTTGGGCGCNGTGGGCNGAGTTGGATGCTAACCGCGCGNCTGCAGGTCCACCTCATGACCGACCAGAACCCCATCCAGATTGCCGTTGACGCCATTGTCAACTGCGGCCCCCGCGAAGACAGCACCCGNATCGGCTCTGCCGGCACCGTCCGGAGACAGGCCGTCGATGTCTCTCCCCTGCGCCGCGTCAACCAGGCCATCGCCCTCCTCACAACCGGTGCCCGCGAGGCGTCGTTCCGCAACGTCAAGTCGATTGCCGAGTGCCTTGCCGAGGAGCTGATCAACGCTGCCAAGGGCAGCAGCAACTCGTACGCCATCAAGAAGAAGGACGAGNTGGAGCGTGTGGCCAAGAGCAACCGGTAAAGGGTTTGCTTGGAGGGAGGCATATTGGACCGGGACGGGACGGATTTTACGGCTTGTTTTGCAGGGCTGCTTTTGCGCGTTACGGTCTGGTGGATGCATGGCATTCTTGTCAAACAGGCACAAATAGGGCTCTCGCAAAAAAGGGAGTAAATGGTGACTTTGTGACAAGGAACGGCGTCTTTGCGAGAATGTGCTTTGCTCGTGTAACGTGGAGTTTTTGGTTTCTTCTCTGCTCTATCCGCTGCTGTTCAGACAAAGTGACAAATCGCATCACGCCATCCAGCTCATGTCTGCTGCACCGCAGGCTCAACCTCCACCCGCAGAAACATGCCCCGATGCGGAATCCCCTCCTCCATCCACGTGCCCATCTCCTCGTCCACGCGGAACCCGCACTTCTCCCACACCCTGACCGCGTCCTCCTGCGCGTGGCAGCAGATCAGCCCGTTCCACCGCGGCACCGTCCCGCCCNGCTCCATGCCCAGCTGCTCGAACCCGCGCTCCGCGGGGCTCGGGTCGAAGTACCGCGGGTGCTTGCGGATCCAGTCCACCGCCGTGTGCACCAGCTGCGGGGCCAGGCCGCGGCCGCGGAACTCGCGGGCCACGGCGAGCCGGCCGAGTTTGACGTAGGGTTCGTGGCCGTCGTGGTAGGTTGTTGGGCGGTCCGGGGTGAATGCCGGCGTGGTGGTGGTTGTTGTTGTTGTCGTNGTGGTGGTTGACGGGGACTGTGTAGTGATGAGTTCGCCGTCGACGTAGACGGCCCCCTTGCTGGGGTGTGGCGGGTGCGGGAAGGGGACCAGGCGGACGGTGCCGATGGGCACGGACTGGGTCTCGCTCTGGCGTGGGCGGAGGATCTCGCCCGTGGAGGGGTCGGTGACGGCCGGGGCGACGGTCTGGTTTACCGACGCGTAGATGACCCAGTGGGCGCAGCGCGAGTCGTCCGAGTCGAACTCGTTGGACTGCGGGATGTTTTGCTCCTGAACAAAGACCTGCGAGCGCACCGTCATGGCGTCGAGAAAGGTCCGGGGGATGGAGGAGGGGTTCGGTTGCGAGGCTGGCGGGAGATCGCGCTCCCAGGTGAGGGGCGTCGGCTCGAGGAGGGCGATGAAGGGGGTGCCCATCTTGCCGTTGGTCGTGTTTTGCGTGCCTGTCTCGCTTTCCTTGTCGTCTTGAGACTCTGAGATGAAGCGCAGCTTGAGGGTGGTGTTTAAAGGTGATTAGACTGGGCAACTGTTTCAGGCGTGGAAAATTGTAGACTGAGGGCGATGCTGGTGAGAATTGAGATTTATAAACGTCCCAAATTGACAGTGTGGTTGGCCATTCTCACAGTGTTTCAACTTTTTCTCATCCAATCCACTTTTTCCCTGGGACTCCTCTGAGNCGGCCCGCAAACAACGTGGCGGTCAATTTATCTCATGACTCCCTCCCTATGTAAAGAAAAAGAAAGAAAGAAAAGGTCGTCAGTCCCAGTGGCGGCGGCTCAAACAGACGAAGAGATGAGAATGGCCCAAAGTTGTCCCTCACTTCAGCTTCAATGCAACCCGCACCACACTAGACCACCGGCCGGGCCCACAACCTCCCATCCTTATGACAAAGTCGACAACTGGGACTGAGTTCTCTATTCGGCAAATCCACCAATCTCTTGCCAACCTCCATCGAGACCAAGCGGCCTTCGTCCGGGACCGGCAGACCCTCTGTCAAACAGCACAGTATCACGGTATCACCTCGGCCGAAACGGCAATGATTCGCGATGTTGAAAACTGTGGGGTCTCTTCTGATGTCGGCGGGGCCAGGCACCCGCTGCACGACCATCCCATTGGCCTCTTCACAGTACGCCCCAAACACATGACGCCATCCCCGATTCCTCGGTTGCTTCTCTGTTACTGAAGTCTGAGATCGGACGATATCACACCTCACGATGCCGGTCGTTGACAATGCCCTCGAAGGGAAACTTGCCCTCATAACAGGAGCGTCAGGCGGGTAAATACATCACCCAGCACCCGCCCATACGAACCGAACCAAGAGAAGAAAGAACAGGGCCTTGGCTGATCCCTCCTTGCTAACCTCGTACAGCATCGGCGCCGCTTGTGCGCGAGCCCTCTACCTACAAAATGTCAACCTTGCTTTGACGTACACGAGCAGCAAGGACAAGATCCTCGCGCTGGAAGAAGAGCTCTGGGAGTTGCGCAACAACCACGCCCCGGACGCCCGCAACCCGGTCGTGTCAACCCACAAGGTCGACGTCGGGTCCGCCGACGACCTCGGGCGCCTCTTCGAGAGCATCAAGCAGCTCCACGGCCAGGACGGCCCAGACATCCTGGTGTCCAACGCCGGGCATGGCAAGCGCATCCCGGACATCGCCGACATCTCCGTCGACGAGTTCGACTACACTTTGAGTGTCAACCTGCGCGCCGCCTTCATCTTGTCCAAGCTGAGCATCCCGCACATGGCGGCTCAGGGGTGGGGGCGCATCGTCTTCGTGTCGTCGCTGGCGGCGCACGGCGGGGGCATCAACGGGTGCCACTACGCCGCGAGCAAGGCCGGGCTGCACGGCCTGATGAAGAACCTCGCGACGAAGCACGCCAAGGACGGGATCACGGTGAACGATGTCGCGCCCGCCATGATTGGGGAGACGGGCATGATCCCGGACGAGAGGTTTGTCGAGGGCACGCCGGGGGATGTGAGGAACATTCCGGTCGGGCGGCTGGGCACGCCGAGGGAGGTGGCCAATGTCGTGCTGATGTTTTGCGAGACGGGGTATCTGACCGGCCAGAGTGTGTTGTTGAGCGGCGGGCTCAAGTGAGTCTATGGGGTGTGTCTTAGACACCTACCGAGATAGATCCATACGCCACTCAGTGCGCGGCCCCGGTGGGGGTGCCTGCCGGTTTGGCTTGCGGGCTGTGCAATTAACCAATGTGATCATGATCTGCTTTGGGTTGCACTTCACTTCATCTTCACACGTTCGTCAGCAACAATCTTTTCCTTGTTCCACTGTCAGTGTTGGAGAGCCACGGGCAGCAAGTGCTTCGACGGCAATCTCAGAGGCTGTCCGTGGGCCTGTTTCAGACATCTCAAGCCTCGGACGGGTCTGATTCTCGTGGTCATGTCCGGGCACTCGCGCATCAGTGGAGAATCTGCCATCGTACCTATCGGCTTATCGGGAACGAGTCTTTGGATTGAGAGACACGGACGCGACTCGGCGTTGTTATGGCGCTATCTTGGAACAAGAGTGGGATATATGTTTTTGACCGGGCTACCCTCGGACCAACACAGGGCTAGATCACGACGAAATTCTCGTGAGAGACTGCTGGTACTAGGTCTGGCGAGGAGGGGGGAAGCTAGACAAGCAGACGTGGTGCATAGCAAGAGGAATGGCGGGGACACCCAAGCGGGGACACCCAAGCGGGGAAGACATTAGGTGAGAAGATAGGGGAGAGGTGGACGCGTCGGAGTGGTTGAGGAGGGATGGGAGCTCGTACTTTTCTGCCCATGCCTCCTGAGTTTCGATGCAGTTCATGAACTTCTCGATGAGTCGATCCACTCGGGCCATGTAAGTACGGGCGCCCCATGCACCTGGACTTTATTGCCACGGACTAGCCCGGACGACATCGATATTACAACGGCGACGACAACACCGACGACAATGTCAGTGACAACATCAACATCATCAACTCTATCGCTGTTGAAATGACAGCGATAACAATAGGCAACATAGACAACAACGCCGTGATCATTTTCAACGCAACGACGTCCTGGCAAAGAGATCGAGTCCCGCCCACTCCTACCGTTTCTCTGAAAAGCACTTCTTCTACTACCCCTAAGATATAAGAGCATTTCTGGCTTGGCCCTCATCTGCAGGATGCTGTATCTTTGGCGGACGAAAGTCACTCGCCTGACAGCGGCTCGCGCACCCCTGATATTCATCCCAAGCTGCATCAACTGCACAGAGTCTCTCGACTGTTTTNTTTCNTACAGTATTACGGCGACAAAACCATAATCATCCTGAACACAGAAGACCCTTCCCGTTTCCTCATCTTCCCTTGGAACATGCCTGTTTCAGTCGACAACCCTCTAGTACCGAGTTGCCCATAGCCTATTCTAGCTCGGCCTCCTACAGCTGACGGGGTTCGGTTCACCTAAAGTCACGATTACCTAGTCGAACAGATATGAAGTGAGTTGATCATGAAGGGCACGATGCCGGGATCAATGCCGTAGTGGAAGACTTTTGGAACCGGGAGCCGGAGAGACCTGCGCTGGCTGATGTACATAGCTGTCGCAGCCTCCGCAAGCGTCTTCTCTTCGAGAAACACCGTCCGGCCGAGGGACGGCAAGCGAACGAGGAGATTCGTTTTGGTAGAATGCCTGAGCTCTCGGTGCGAACTTGAACCGGATAGAGCATGTTGAAGGCGCCCATCACCAACGGGGTGACGTAGGTTGCAGGTCTTGCCAACACCTTCGCCGCGAAGGCTTCGACTTTGCGGCGGACTGAGGACAGTCGAGCTTGCTTGAAGCCCTCGTTCCAGAGGTCATCGCTCCGGTTTCATGCAAGAGCGTCAGCTTCCTGTCGAGCTGACATCCTGGATAGACNAAGCGTGCTGAGGCTGCCCAGGAAAAATATGAACTTGAAGAAGCGATTGCAAGGAGGGAGGGAAACAAGCGACGAGACAAACCCAGAGGAACCCGGATTCAATATTTCAACGGCTTCCCAATGTTCCGATGTTGCCAGTACTCGCTTCTCACTGCTCTTCATCACCTTGGCTGCTCAGTAATTACCATCTCTCCAACCGGTATTCCGGGCGCACCTGTATGGCTGGACTACGCTTCGACTACCATATATACGACGACGGCCATGCAGGGCTGCCCTTGTTGTATAGATTCTAGAGAGGGTGCTTTCCACGCTGGATGTCATGCTTCACACCCCAACACCTCCAACCGAACAACCGAGCACCGCACAACCCTGGTTCACCCAGGCGCCAGACAACCCCTGAGAAGCCAACCCACAGTCAACGCCCATCAAGACTCACTTTGCTAGCCATCAAAATACTCGCTCCCCGACTTCGATGTTGACTGCTGTGGACCAGCCTACAAGGGCTTCAACGGAACCAGAACTGGTGGCGGGGGGCGTTCTCAGGTCGGTGACGGCGGGAGGCGGGGCCTGCTTGTCGGGCTTCGGCGTCACGGCTCGGGGATGGTAGGTGGGCGGAGGAGCTGCTGAACTGAGTGGTAGATGGGGGGCTTCGGATTGGTGGCTTGGGCGGCGGCGCGGCGGTAGGGGGTTGCTGAGAGGGTCAGTGGGCTCGCCCAGGACAGTGAGATGGCGAGATGGTGTGGGCGCCTCACATTGCTTGAATCTGGGCACCTTTGAGCAG
>FJWA01003715.1_pt1 | contig 10893 bp, 17 predicted proteins | sample 1011891 | NCBI WGS metagenome assembly FJWA01 (sample SAMEA3912450, study PRJEB9761) | metagenome | biome: forest; material: soil | place: USA | collected 2011-06-22 | depth 0.1 m
TTTGGCGCCCGTCCACCTGAAACGGCCGCATCATGAAACCGAGCTCCAGTCGCCCGGAGAACTTCCTGGCGCGTAACAAGCCGGGTTACTAGCCGGCTGAAAGCATCGAATCTTCAGGAAACTCGGCCGCTGATGGCGGACCGGCTCAAGACGAGGGCACGCCAAAGTAGATGCTGGGTTCACGGCACACGGATTAATCACGAGCCGGCTCGCCAAGCACGGCTTCGCCGTCGACATATTGCACAACAACCCTCTCGTGTCTGGCCAGCGGGACTCCGACCGGAAGCTAGTCTATCCCAGAGGGTAGTTGCAGAGACGTGGTTTCGACGTTTTCTAGCGTGCTGGTTTTTGCGATGCTCGTCGATCGATCCAAGCAGAGCCGGAAGACACGAGGTCGCGACAAGCAGCCGAGAGATGCACGCATTGTCGTGGTGATCCCCCATCCCAACATGCGCTGTAACCAAGCTCGCCAAGGCTCCGTCGCCCAGCGGAGAGCTCTCCGTGTGCCGTTGGCACCAGCCGAGCCGGCGACCGACCTACCTACATACTTGTAGCTCCTAGCCTCCACAACATCTGCCCGTGTTTCTCGGTTCGCAGCCTGAGATGCTTCGGTTCAAGGTTGCCTGGGATGAGATGCTCCAGGAGGTTGCTTTGTGTACACAGCACGGTCTCACCATCGCCCCCCACAAAAAAAGGGCTGTCTCGAAAGCACCTACTGTACACGTGTAGTCGCCTGGAGACAAAGCAAAGCCAAACGATCGCCAGCGATTTCGCTTGTGGTCTGACGGAGCCGATTACCCCGGAATGCGCTAGCCGAGTGCCCCCTGCCCCTTGCGGGTGAAGCTCGTCTCCGTTTTCGCACGGTCCGCCGTCTGGACTCAACGGCGCATCATGTCAGGCACGCCAATCAAGGGCCGCAGGGCAAATTGCCCAAATCTCGCAAATCGCCGCCGTCCCATGCCAGTCTCCGAGTCCGTCGCGCCGGACGACGACGTGGGCCGGGGGCGGCGCTGTCTCCATTCAAGACGCCAGGAACACCACTCTGAGTAAGATGCCTTTTTCTGTGGCTGGTGGCTGTGTTGTGTCTGTCAGCCTGCGAAAAGAGGCACGGCAGGCCAAGCTAGCAGGGCAAGGCAGTTTCGAGTTTTTCGGTTTCGACGGCGCCGGCGCAGGACGCGGCCCAGCCCGGCCCCCCGGGCGAGCACAGCATACAGAATACTTTATTTGGCAAAGTGCCGTGGCACGAGGTCACATTCAGAGAACCGCGCGTGCTGGACGCTGGCGCCTGTAATTTCCCGTCGAAACCGCTGGCACCCAAACCGTTTTGTGCGGTTTCTGGTTGCCGTCAGGGCGACAGTCCAATCAAGCGCGGCCGTTTGCCGGTTTCGTTTTTTTGGGCCGCGTGTTCACGGCCCAAGGAGCGAGGACTTGGCCATCTTTTGGTGGTGGCCCTCGCGCGTTTTTGGCGCCTGCCCGGCGATTGGAGGGGAGTGGGGTATGTAACGGACAACGACATCAGGCACCCCCTGTCGACCGATGCAGGTACCAGTGCAACACAACACCCTCCGCCCTCGTGGCGCCAATCCCTTGTGGGCCAGTGCGAGAGGGACGTTCTCTATTCGCAGGCGAGCAAGGCGTCTTTTTCTGCTGTTGCCGGCCATTTGGCTGCTTGGCATCCAAGTCGCAATTTGCGCTCCAGGTCAGGAAACCCCGGACGCCCACCGGGGCACACTCATCGTGGGCTTCTCATCCCAATCCTTCCCCCATCCCTCTTGAGGCCCGCGCCGCCCCTTCCCTCGCTCCAACACAGGCTTCGTTGGCAAAGTCTTCTCCCCCCTTGGAGCACCACTGCAACAATAACAACATCCGACCTTGGAATACTCGACGTATCCAGTCTGTCATTCATTCTTCGTCTGCTCTGCCAGCGAAACCCACGACCAACTCTGTCTCGCGCATTACTTTACTTGACCACCGGCACAAGTGCTGTTTCAGACCCCTCTCAGCGCGATTTCTCCCTCGACCTTGGACTTGGACTCAATTCCGGGCCGGCTCTGACTTGCCGACTTACATCCTCGCTACTTTACGCCTCGATACGCAAACCATTGGGATCCGTACCGACAAAAACCGCCTCTGAGGCAAGATGCATCTCCCGACCATTCTCGCCGCTCTCCTCCTGCCGCTAGCGGCCGTCGCCGAGGAGTTGTCGACGTCTACTTCAACAAGCACCGTGACCCTCACCAAGACGCTCACCCTGCAACGTGCCGCCGTGACCCAGGCCTCCAACAGCACTGTCATTCTCACGACCCCTACTCCGACGACTTCCAAGTCGCTAAGCAGCAGCACTGCTTCCTCCGCCGCCGCCGCCAGCACGTCGGCCGACAAGAACGCCGGGTCAGCCCTCATCGCCGCCCACGCCGCCGCCGTCGCGATAGCCGGTGTGGTCGCCGCCGCCCTGCTCTAATGTCTGCCTCGCGTGAGGCTATAATAGAGTTCTGGGCAAGGATGGTGCCCCTCAGACCAACCGGGATGGGGATGCTGTGGAGCGACAGCTCGGCTCACTGCTAGCCAAATTCTTCGATGCGAGCATCAAACCTGTTCTTTTTCCTTTGTCAGAGCGAGACACTCCTCGCTCCTTCGACAGACTTACACACAAGACCGGGAGCGCCCTGGGGACGACCGCTGGGACAACCCTCTCAGTCCCACCACGCTTCCGTTCTCGAATCTTGCCTTCTTGCCCTTTTCACCCTTCGGTTCTCTCGAGATTAGGCAGGCCGGGGCGCGATCAACGACCTCGGGGATCCCTCGCAAAACTTGGCTGAAATCCTCTGCCCTCGACTTTCTTGGCTCTTCTTCGTTCTTCCGGCAACTCATCGACACGCCCAATTCTCTCACTCGAGACCTCTACCCCATTTTTTTGCCGCTTGCGGCTCACAGTCAACCTTGATACCCTTTTTCTGGACTTCTCTTCCGCCCGACTCTTTTCAACTCGCTAGGGCTCGTTCATCTACTACATTCAGGGGGGGGATATCGAGGAGACACACACACGATGATTTACCGGCTGGACTTCACTTTATTTTCGGGACTGATCTGAGACGGATCTTGACTTTGCATTTGAGGGAGGATAGGGGACGGCAGGTCGGGGTCTGGGTTCATTTCACGGAAAAGGGTTTTTTTTATGAGAGGATGAGACGGATGCGGCGCATAGGGGTCGGGGAGGGCTGCATTGACTTTTTCTTCACCATCTCTCTTCACCATTCCCCTTCTCTTCACCTTTAGCCTTCTATACATTCTAGCTTGGTCGATACCCCTTTTTTTTCCACTTCTTGCTGTCAGCCTCGGTTGGTCGGCTCACTTTGTGCTGTATCTGGGTTCTTAGACTTGCTTCACTCAACGGCCTTCCCACTCACTGCTCCTGATCCGTTGCCTGACCTGCCATCCCGCAAACACATCTCGAATTGCGCCACACAGCAAACAATCCACTAAGCTCCACCAACGCACTTACACAGGCAGTCCTGTGTGGGCAAACAGCCAATCCAGTTTCCGTGCCAACAAACATCACGCCATCCCAGCATTCCCTGCAATCCTCCCTCCCCAACCCAACTCTCCCGTCCTAAGACCTCGCCTCCCTCCCAAAACTGTCTCATTACCACCACGCAGCCCCCCTTCCCTGAACTGGAAGAAGAAGAAAGCAGTGGTCCAAGCGCCCACCAATTGTGGGGGAGGAGACTTTCGGGACCGGCTAACGTCGACCCCTCCCTGGGCCCAGTAAGCCAGCCCCAATGAGGAACCCTCATTTCCCCTGGCACAACCCCAGTCCGTCATCGATCGCCCATCTTTCGGATCGGACCGATCGATTGCACAAGGCCCTTGCTGACGCTCCAAATTGCGATGCTCACACAGTGCTTCTGCCACCTGCTGACTGGACCAGCCTGCTGATCATCAAGTCATGGAGCCGATGTCAATATTGATCTCCATGGTGTTTGCCGCATCAAAACGTCAGGGAGGCTGCAAAAAGATGGCAACAGCACTGTCACCTCCAGAAGGAACGGATTGCACCGTGCTCGGCTGTCCTAACCGAAATGATCACCATTGTCTGCCTTTTAACGCTATCGGCTCTGCTGTATCCCCCAGAAAACACTCAAGAGAGGTGGGTTCAAACCGGATCAATGCTTCCTGACAGTCGTCACAAGCCCCTGCGTACATCAAGAGAATGTGATCTCGTTTCGGTAACTCCTAGGATCCGGCCGGCCTCGGCTCAGCATACCTAACCAGTGTGTGACCTCAGCAGATCACGGCATCAAAACCCAAACACCTCAACGCCGCCGTGATACATCCCGGGATATGCGCCACTCGCTTGCCATCGCAGTCAGATAACCACCTTCCCATCACCCTGGCTCAAGAAGACTGCTAATGTGCTTGCAAAAGTCGCACGGTTCTGGTCCCATGTCGCCATGTCAGATCCCCCCCGTGTGATCATGCTCACACTGCCGATGGTGTTGAGGTTATACATCTCAACCGTCATTCCCTCTCCATCCTCATCGTCCTGCCCGACCCAAAAGATTCGCGCCTGGCAGTTCTCCCCTGCCTTGGCGGTGCTGCAACTCGTGTTGTAGTTGTTGAAGAAGCTGTACAAGCCCGCGCCAAACACCACCACGTTCTCCGAGTCGAGGATGCGCAAGCCCCATGCCATTGCGCACGGCGCTTTCCCCCGTAAACCCAGCGAGTTGCGGATCCCGTCAGCCTGGCAGTCGACGGTGAAATCGGGGTCCCGGATGGTTGTGTTGGGCTGGGTGAATGGGTATGGCGCCGCCGGGCTGGGCTGGTAGTAGGGAGTCTCGGTCTGGATCTGGCCCATCCAGACGTCCGAGGCATTGAGCAACTGGTATTGGTACAGAGTGTGATGCTCGACAGAGCTTCCGACCAACCAAATGCGGTTTCCTTGGACCAGCAACCCCCGCGCCACGTACACGCTGATCTGGGTCGAGTTCCGGTCGTCCATGTCGTGGTCCGCCACCCAGATCCAGTTATTCTCCATATACAGGTTCCTGGCGCTTGGAGTGATGTGCATGCCCATGTACCCAGCAATGCATGCCGGGTTGACGTAATTGGGCTTGTCTGGTGTGGTGGGACACTCAGCCACCTGAAGCTGGGACCCGGTAAACCCCCCAACTCGAACATGGACATCCCAGAGACCGGATGGCGGGCTTCCCGGGCTGCACATGTTCTCTGCTGCCGGCGTGTTGAGGTTGTACTCGATCATGATGGCCCCTGCGGTTGGGCCCTGAGTTGACACGATGATGTCGCTCATCTCGACGAACCCAACGTCTCCCGGGTTTCCAATCTGCACCACAGGCCGCGGGTTGCTCGGGTCCGAGAACTTCTTGCCAACACCCATGATGACCGAGGCAAGACCTTCACCGACAACACGAGTATTGGGCGGAATGAAAATGGTGTCGGTGACTTTGTAGTATCCGGCGTCCAAGAAAGCAATGTATGACGAGTTTGCTGCCGCCCGAATGACCGTGTTGAGAGTATACGTGTCATCAGCGTTCCCGTCACCCATGGCATCATGGTCACGAGCTGAGATGAAGTCGGAGTAGGAGTAGCCTTCGTACTGCGGCTTCGACCTCTCAAAGTACCGGTCTCCGAGCTTCAAGGTAGGTGGTTGGGAGAAGGTAAAGTCGCGTCCTTCGAGCAAGGAAGGCCCGCTTGGTGAATAGGTATTGCCCTAGCGGCAAAGTCAGCAAAACCACTCAATGGCATGGAGCTTGACGATAGCTTACTCTCGCATAACCACCGTCGTAGACGGTCCCATTCGAGTCTCCCATCAGAAGAGGCTCTCCGCCAGCTCCTTCGAGAACGGTCGGCACATTCTTGTACTCGACGTTTTGGATCACCAAAGAGCCGAGACCAGTGGTGTTTCCCGGAGTTCGGCCAGTTATCAGCGCCGTGGTGACGTTGATAAACGAGCTGTCGAGCAAGGTGACCGAGCCGACGTCAGTGGAAGACATGTTGATGCCGACCCGAGAGCCCACGATCTTGAGCGACTTGTACGTCCAACCCCAATTCCATATCTGCTCGATGGCGGTATCCGAGCCGTAGAAGGTGAGGTTCCGCATCGTGTACTGTTGGTTTCCAAACCGGGCGCCGTATTTGCCGCCGTAGAAGACCAGGTCGGCCATCATGCCTCCACTTCCCTCTTCCATGAAGATGCCGGTGTGGATGTCCCCTGGCTGCGATGACAGCCTGAACACACAGTTCTGGACCAAGGTCGCCTGAGAGGATGGCCAGTGGATTCCAGTGGCCGCCCCACGAACGGCCCTGGTGTCAAAGACCAGGTTGCGAAGCTGACGGAAGAACACGTTTGTGGCTTGGAAGTTGAGTTCTGTTCCCGGCTTCATTAGCGAAATCTCAATGCCACAACCATGGATTACATACTGCCAGTATTCATGTAGGGGTCGGCATCCAGAAGGGCAATTGCCTCTGTGGGAAAGTCTGGCGAGGCCATGATGACGGGCATGGCGGTGGGATCTCCGATGATCTGGGTGTAGTAGAAGCTGACAATCGGGGCGGTGATGAGGTAAGTGCCCGGAGGGAAGTAAACAATGGCCGGTGTCGTGGTCGATCCGGCGCAACCAGGACCACCGCAGCGACTGCCATCGCTGATGGCGGCATTGATGGCGGCCGTGTCGTCGGCAACTGGACTGCAGAGTCAGCCAACAAGATTTTCTCCTCGGGGGTCGGCATCCTTGCCTCCATCTCCAATAGCTCCCCACATCTTCACGTTTCTGAAGACTTCGTAGCTTCTCACCGGGTGGAAGGGCGCGACGCCCTGGCGGTGAAGATCTTCCATCCAGTAGGCCGCCCAGGTGACGGAGGCCAAGGCCAGCCAAAGGACGAACAGGGACTTCATCGTTGTTGACGGAGGTGCGGAATGTGCGATTCGGGCTTCTGGTAGGTAGAGACCAAGAGTAACGAATGACCAAAGACAGTTGGTTGCAGTAGACGAAGAAAGAGGTGGGAAAGAAGGTCGAGAGAAGACGAAGATTGATGTGTTGTGTCGTTCCGTTGTCCAAACTGGCTATTCAACGAAAGTGATGATGGGATCCTCTGCCCACGACGCAATTTCCGCCTTGTAAATTGTCAACTGATGCAGAAATTTGAAGTCGGCGGTGGAGGGAGAGGTAAACAAAACAGGTCGACGGGGGAAGGAGGCGGCCGGGGACGACGAACTGTTGACAGGAAGGAGCTGGTTTCCTCGTTCCTCCAGTTCAGATTGCGCGACAAGTAAAAATTCCCAAACTTCCAGTGTTTTTCCATCCCAAGAAGCAGCCCAAATCATCACTGGCACTAATCCCAAGCTCGAGAGTTACCTTTAGGTAGGTCTTCCAACCCCGAAACCAGCGGTTCCCCAAAGGCTGCCCATGCCAGCGATGCCACGCCAACCCATGATGGCGCGACCAAACGGGCGGCAACCGGCACGCCAGCTTGTCCTTCTCAAAAATGGAATTATTTGGTACTCATGGCTAAGCGCAAGGCGCAGTCTGAAAGCCAAAACAGCACGCTCGTTTCGTCAAATCGTCGGGAAGAGTCGAGATGGGAAAGGCATGTCCGCTTACATGCATATTTCGGCATGCAGCATGGTTTCTGCTAGCGTTAATTAACAGCTTTGGCAGATAGAGACAGTAAACTCTGCTAGCACTCATCCCAACACGTTCAGGCGTCGACATGGAGGACTGAAGCGTCTCTAAACAATCCTCATGGCCATGGCGAGCGGGCCTCTCGACTTCGATCGGCAAGCGTCGGGCCCCCCTCGGCCTCTCACAGTAACCAAGTGATCCGTGCAGCCATCTTCTTTGTCGCCCTGCAGGTCTCGCGTGACCCCCCCTCCTGGAGCAGTCTCGTGGCTTCGGCCCGCAGAACAAAGAAGCAATGCCCGTACAAAACCCTGTTCCCGTCGCCGTTGGTTGTGCGGCCTGTGCCATCCCATTGTCTCCCGAGCAAGTTGCAACGGCTGGAAACTAGTCTTCGCCATGTCTAGTACCGTGACGGCCGAGCCGACAGAGAAAGGCAGCAGTGTTGCTACGCCGTTCATTCCAACTCAGGGGCTCTCGGCCTCTTTTTTGACGGAACCCCTTGAGAGCGCGGGAAGCGCTGGTTATGCTGCGGCATCGCACCATGTCAAAGTTGCCTCTCCAAAACCCTCTTTTCTCCGGCGTTTGGTATCTCCGCCCAAGGACGGCGAGGACAACGAAGATCACTTGGCCGATGGATGCATTGTCATGTGATGGCTGCGAAGGACCAAAGTCGCCGGGGGGGCAGGTCGCAAGCCGGCGCCATTGTCAAAAACCAAAAACACAGCATTATCCGATCATATGGCGACCTGGCCCAGGCCGCACACCCTGTTGGCGGTCAGTACCTATGGCCCTCTCCCTGAACTGCGCGGTATAAAGCCACCAACTGCCCCCTGCCAACCAAGTTCCCACGACATCCGTGGATAAACCCTCCTCGAATAGCGGGCAGGCTGCAGTTTGTCTTGATATCGCCAAACCCATCTCCAAAGAGCAGCTGGGCACCACTTGCTCCTCTGGACAGCAGCATAGCGACTATTCTAGCACATGGTCAACAACACCACTACCGCACTCCAAGATGGTTTGTCTTTCCCATGCCGTCTCGACCCTCCTGGGAGCCGCCGTGGTGACCGCAACCAGCGTCGACGTCAACAACTATGCCGGGTTTCCGAGCAACCCCCCACCCTCTCCAACCCACAACGCGGGCAAGACCCAGTCGCCTCCCGACATCACGTCGTCCACCGCAAACCCGCTCAGGACAGACCACGTGCTGCTGCTTGCCGCGACCCCCCGAACTGATACTCAAGACCCTGCCACAGCAACAAATGCGCCCGGAGATGTGGATCACACTGGATGGCGAGTGTGTATGAAGGGGGGGTTGCCGTGTTTCACGGGCGGCGGCAAACACAGTGGGGTAACGAATGGGTCTGCTTTGCAGGTCTGGGGAACCGTTGGGATTGCTGTGGTTGTGGTGGCTGGGACGATGGTGGCTTTTTCTTGAGAGGATGGGTGGACTGACTTTGGGGCAAAGAAGAAAAGACTCGATAAAGAGCTAGTGGCAGCATCTCATTTCATTGCTATAAAACCTAAAATCTAGCTCATGCTCATTCAGCCCCTGCCGACGATTGAATCATCAACCCCAAGTTGGCCTCTATCCCGTGCCACTCTGTCGTCAGTCAAAACCACGCCTTGGGGGAAGTGTTAAACCTTGTGTCTCACTGTCAGCCTCCGCATGTGAACGGCGCCGCTGCTACTAGAGGTTCTCGGGTCTCAGGGAGGTGGGTTGGAGAGAGTTGTTGGGATGCTGGTGTTGGGGTTTGTGTTCTTGGGGTTGCGAAGACCAGGTCTCTGGAGGGGGAGGAGGAGATGGAGGGATCGGGTTACTCCATGGCACTTGGAACATTAACGATCTNGGCCGTCTGGACAAGATGAGAGATAATTCAACCGTTGGTATATTGTGATCATACATTGTTGATACAGTACTAAAAAAGAAACAGGTTGTCGGGTACGCGTTACGCTAAGATATCTTCCACCCGTGTATTCGTCCANGTCGTGTTCGCAGGAGAGTTNGAAATTGTTGTTGGCTTAGCTCAGTAGTCGTGTCCTGCCACCGCGTTAGTAACTGAGGAAGGAGGCCGCGACATCTAGACCACTTACGCCCAAGCTGCTTGCCCCTCTTGGAGACCTCCTTCGCACTGTCCAACAATGTCAGCCAATAATTTCCTGTTTGGGGAGTGACGGGAGTAGTTCGGGAGCAAAGTTGCTCCAGAGCGCTCCCGAGACAGCTGAAAGGGGGGATAAAGAGCTCGGATTTTAATTTACTGTTTTGCTTTGATGGCAGCCCGCCGGGAATCAGCCGCAGCTTCTTCTTCGAGCACCTTAACCTGCGCGAGAGCTAAGCGGGTGGACTCCCGGGCAGCCATCAGGGCGCGATCAGCCTCTCGTTCGGCGTTCTCGGCGCCCAGGACGCGCTCCCGGGCTTGGAGAATGCTGGGGTCCATGTCTTCGTTGTTGCCGTTGCCAAAACTCCGGTGGAGCAAGCCGCCGCGCTGACCGCTGGCACGGTCGGGAGATGTCGTGCTGACACTGCTCCGCGTGCTGCGGGTGGCGGTTGAGGTTGCCCGGTTTGGGGAGTGGTGACGGCTCCCAAAGAGACCGTGTTTCCTGGACGGCTCGTCATAAACGGGCTGCTGCTGAGGGACCGGCTCGGCGCGGCGAGAGAAGAGTCCCTGTTTCGCGGGGGGTTCCTCGTATGCCGGTTGGTGCTGAGGCACCGGTTCGGCGCGGCGAGAGAAGAGTCCCTGTTTGGCAGGTGGATCCTCATACACCGGTTGGTGTTGAGGTGCTGGTTCGGCGTGACGGGAGAAGAGACCCATGTTGTGTTGTGTAACTTGTGTTGTCTTGGATTTTGTTGTATGTGCCGAGGCACTTGGGGAAAGTTCAGGTCTGGTGGAGAATGTGAGTGATGGCCATTTATTTCCAGAGAGAAGACGGGCCCCTATTTGAGTACCATTCCATGCCGCCATCCATCATCACCGGTGTGGCTCGTGAAACCTGCTTTTCGTCTGTCGTGCATGTTGGTGGTGATCAACGGCATGACGTCAAAGCAACGCGCATCCAGGGTCGAATCACAGAGCATCAGGACGAAATACACGTGTAGAGAAATAACGGCGGCAGCAGGTAGAGATGAGAGAATTACGAAGTCAAATCCTGTATGGAGTATTCCGTACAGATTCGATCTCCCACCTCCCGTCAACAAAAATGAGTGCTGTGCTTAACTCAACCTTGAGTTTTGATGTTCTGAGGAGTCAACTTGGGTGCG
>FJWA01004559.1_pt1 | contig 10890 bp, 12 predicted proteins | sample 1011891 | NCBI WGS metagenome assembly FJWA01 (sample SAMEA3912450, study PRJEB9761) | metagenome | biome: forest; material: soil | place: USA | collected 2011-06-22 | depth 0.1 m
ACTCCCCTCCCTCGACGGCCGGCCCGCCCTGCGCGCTCGGGGTCGACGAGGCCGGCCGTGGCCCCGTCCTCGGCCCCATGGTCTACGGCGTCTTCTACCTCCCGCTCCCGCTCTCGACCCCCTTGCTCCGCGACACCCACCACTTCGACGACAGCAAGGTCCTCACCGCCTCGGTCCGCGCCTCCCTGATGCAGACCCTCTGCACNCCCGCCAGCGACCTCCACGACGCCTGCGGCTGGGCCGTCGCGGCGCTCTCGGCGCGCGACATCGGCTCCGGGATGCTCCGCCCGGGCCTCTCGGCGTACAACCTCAACGCGCAGGCCATGGACGCGACGGTGGACCTGATCCGCGGCGTGTACGCGCGCGGCGTCAACGTGCGCGAGATCTACGTCGACACCGTCGGCCCGCCCGCCACCTACCAGGCCCGCCTGGAGCGCGTGTTCCCCACCGCCAAGATCACCGTCGCCAAGAAGGCCGACAGCCTGTACCCCTGCGTCAGCGCGGCCAGTGTCTGCGCAAAGGTCACGCGCGATGTCGCGTTGGAGACGCTGTGGAAGGGTAGGGCGAGGGGGTGTGTTGATGCTGAACAGGCGGAGGAGGAGGAGGAGGAGGAGGNGGCNGCGGNGGCGGCAGCAGCAGCCNCAGCGGTGGAGGAGGACCAAGAGAACATGGCGTGGGGCTCGGGGTATCCGTCGGACGCGAGATGCGTCTCTTGGTTGAGGGGGAACATGCACCCCGTCTTCGGCTGGGGCCCCGAGTGCAGGTTTAGCTGGGGAACCGCGAAAGATATGCTGGACANGAGAGGGGGCGTCAAAGTAGAGTGGCCCGTGGATGAGGACACCGACACCCACCGGATGACCGACTTTTTCGTCGCAAAGGACCAAGACAAGGATGCGGACGAGCTAGGGACCTGGTTCGGCACACCGGCCGGCTTGGAAGCGTTTTGACGCTCGCGGGAAGCCATCTATGTCTCAGCAGTGCAGAAGTACTGGTAATTATTGCTTCGGATTGGTATTATTGGCGTTGGAGGAATTGGGCGTAATGATAAAGATATCCAGTTGCCGCAGTCGCCGACTGCCCCGTCTCTTATACAAACAACAGAAACAGCTATCTAAAAACACCGGCGTCGACCGATACAACCCCATGCCCCCCTCAATCATACGTCTAGATGTCATCATCATCGTCTTCGGCCACCGTTGCCTTCTTGCCCCGGCTATCCAACCGATCCATGCCGATGGAGGCGCTGCCCTGCTGTCTGCTGGGCATGGCGATGGCTTGCCTGACCGTCTCGTTGCTCTCCACGAAGTTGCGCAGCTTCTCCTTGCCGATCTCGACGGCTTGGTTGGACGCCGCGTTCGCCATCTGCATCATCGGGCCAAGGAGGTTGAGCGTGTAGGCGACATAAGTGCCGCCGCCCATGATGATGATGAGCATGAAGAGGATGGGATTGCGCAGAACTAGTCACCCTGTCAGCAAACCCCGTCCTCGATTCGGGGAGGGAAAAGGAAGAAGATGGGGGGGGGACGTACTCATGACAATCTCGTTCCATCCGAGGACGAGGAGAATAGCATAAAAGTACAGCGGCACCTGAGTGATGCCGCCAATGGCGCTCCGCTTGGCTTCCACATAGACACCGTCGGCCATCTTCTTGAACCTGACCACGAGGTCCTGGCGCTTGCTTTCGCCGAGAACCGTCATCTCCTCCTCGAGGCTCTTGCCCTCCTCCTCATCCACGCCGCCAATGGGCGCGAGGTCCTCCTCGTCCTCGGCCTCGGCACCGGCGGGCTGTGGACCGATGAAACTTGGCAGGTCCGGAGGCGCGTACGTCTCGGCCAGCCTGAACCTCGACAGGAGAGGGATCAAGCCCATGGTGGATTCGCGGGCCCGCGTGTAGATGCCCTCGATGTCGTCNGACGGGCGCCAGATCCGGGGGACGCCCTCGTCGTCGTAACGGAACTTATCCTCGAAATTCTCGCGGAGCTTCATGAGGATGTTGCTCTCCATCATCTCCTCCTCNATCCGCTCCCTGAGCGCCACCCAGCTCTTGCGACGCAGCCGCCAAAGGCCAACCTCGACCTCCTCGGGGCTCGCCTCGAAGCTCTTGGCCCTGTCGGCGAAGCGCGTCTCGGCCTCCCTGACGATGCCGCCAAANGCNTTCCANACACGGTCCCAGAGGTCCTTCTCCGTCGCGGGCTTCTCGCCCGTCTCGGGGGCGCCCGACCCGCTTCNGCCGGATCCAAGCTTGTTGAATTCGAGACCGATGGCGTCGCCGAGGCGGGACTTGACCCACCTCTCCACGCGGATGGCCAGGCGGCGCATCTCCTCCTTGCGCAGGCGGGCGCTGACCTCGTCGAGCTCCTTCTCGAAAAGGCGATACTGCGGCTTGAAGTTGGTCCACGCGACGCCGTGGATCAGCAGGCTCTGCGCCTCCTTCTTGAACGTCTCGAGCGCCGTCTTCTTCTGCCTGTCGACAATCTCGGCAAATTCGTAGGCGCCGCCGGCCTTTTGGCCCGTCTTGACCGCGCTGGCCACCGACTCACTAAAGGCGGCCACGCCGGCCTTGTGTGCCGCGGCGAGCTGGGTCTGGTACAGCGTCTTGAGGCGCGCGTCAATCTTGCTCTCGAGGTCGCCGCGCTTTGTTGTGTACACGCCCTTGTGGTACCGGCTAGCCTGCGTCTCGAACGCCTTGACGCACTTTTCGCGGGCGGCCGCGCCGGTGGCGCCGAGGTCGGGCAGGACGGTGGGCAGGCCGAGGCGGGTCGCGTCACCCTGCTGCTCCTCGAGTGGGACGATGACGGCGTCGAAGCCGACGAGGACATCGCGCGAGATCTCGTCGCAGCGGAACTGCGCGAGGAGCTCTTGCTGGGTCGGCAGGTCGAGGTCCTTGTTGTGAACGATCTGGTCCCACACGCCTTCGGCGTAGATGGAGAGGCCGTCGGCGGGTATCCTCCTGTGGTACTCGGGCAGGAAGACGCCTCCCGTAAACTCCTGGTCCTTGGTGGACCGGTGGCCCGCGGTGAAGCGCGTGCTGAGCTTGTCAACCTCTTCCAGGAACTTGTCGGGTTGCAGAATCTTGTGCGGTAGTGCGGCGAAGCCAAAGTCGAAGTAGTCGTCGATCTTGGAGTTTTCGAGCCCCGGGGGCTTCGAGATGGTGGACCAGATCCGAGTAAGGTCCTGGATCAGGGTGTCGCGGAGGTTGGCCAGGGGCGTGTTTCCGATGTGGTCGCGGATGACGAAGAAGAGGAGGGATCTTGTCTGTGACCTGCGGGTTCGCGTCAGTGACACCCCCCTTGCCGCAGAAGGGAAACGAGGCAAGCAAGACAGGAAAGGCTTACTGCTTGTCCTTCAGGAACAGCTGCAGGTTGACCTCGAACACGGTCTTGAGCAGGCCCATGTTGGCGCCCTGGTACAGGCCGACCTGGTGCTCCCAGATGTTGACGAGCAGGACCTCGCTGGTGGCGAGGGCAAAGAGGGCGCTCTTGCGCTCAAAGTCTTGGTCCTCGCCGCGCTCGCGACCGTCGGTGCCCTCGACGTCCATGACCAGGATGTTATCGGCCATGGCGGCAGCGTCCCCGGCGCCGACAGGCCTCTTGTTCTTGGACATCCATATTCCCTTGGTGGTTTGGCGGCGCTGCGTCTCGGACATGACGCTGAACTCGGTCTTGAAGAGGTGGTTGAGCAGGGTCGACTTGCCGGTCGACTGCGACCCGAAGACGGAGATGAGGTGGTAGTTGAAGCCGGCCTCGGCGACGCGGGTCTCAGAGAGGTAGTCATTGAGGTTCGTGCTGCGGAAAGGGGCCTTTGTCAGCTTGTGGCCAGTCTGCCGATGCGTTTTGTGCTCTGTATGTGCACGCACTTGAATGCTTTCTCGTCGTCGATCACCTGGATGCCGTGCTCGTACTGCTGAGCAGCCGGCCCGTCATCGCCGACTGCCGCAAAGTGGCCGTTCATGGCGCCGTCGTGCCGTCGTGCCGTCGTGCCGTCGTTGCGTCGTTTGTTCTCCAGGAGTCCTTCGGTGGGCGGGCGCGAGAGCAAGAGAAAGAGATATCCGCGCGCGTGTGTCCTCGTCGTCCTAAGGGTAATTAACCAACTCTAAGCCTGGCGCGGCAAACATGCCATGATGCAGCCAGATAATCCCCTAGAGCCGCTAAAATGCAGGGGTCGTATTCTGCTGTGTAATCTCGGCCAGCAACGAGCTTGTGACATGCCCTGCAGGCTGCAGTCGTGTCCCGCGAGTGGGCTGGCCCGCGGCAGCCCGCAGTGTGGGGCGCCGGCATCTGCTAACCCCAATGAAGCTACCGGATTCTGCTGGGGGGACGGGTCGAGACCGACAATTGGCTGCCGCAGTGTTCAGCAGCCCGAGTCGGATGACGTCTTCCACAGACTCGGACGTCACTTTCTCTCGTTTCTTTTCACATTGCTTTCCTCGCCCCCAGGGCTGAGCCAGGCAACTGCTTGAGAGATATGAGCACGTGGAGAGTTTTATCACTTCTCCAGTTTCTGACTACCGTACCTGTAACTGGATGTTAGGCACATACCTAGGTAGTATGCAGTTTAGCAAGCTGTTCGAGCCTGATATCCTTGATTTATTTCCCGTCCGTTGCTGTACATTGGCTGGCTGAATGTGTGACAACGTCCAGAATATGCTCATAAGCACTGCTCCCACCTCAGATACCCGAACTTGTATTTTGTACATCCAAGATGCACATCAATTGTTCCTTTGTTGTGCATAGGTACGTACCTCACCTCGCTTCATCACTACCACAAAACACCAGGCACCGAGGCCATCAGATATGCCATCTTTGTTGCTCGTCCCATGTTTGACTCTGTTGTAAGTGAACGCCTGTGAGGCTGCGAATATCCTGCGTGCCCAGGCCGGAGTGCAACTCGACAGCAATCCGATCGCCTGGCATCACGAGCTCCGGCAACCGCTCAACCTCACAACAATGCTCCCCAACGTCGACCCGGCCATTCTCGAGGCTTTGAGCCTGGAGGCCACCAGCTCCAAGCTGGTCTCCCATGGCGGCTCAGGTTTCTCTTCCACCTACAAGCTGATCGCCACCAGAGACGGCGAGGAGCTCACCTTTTTCGTCAAGATTGGCACCGGCCCCGACGCCGAGATCATGTTCCGAGGTGCGACACTCTTCCCTTCCTGTCTCTCCGGCCTAACATCTCTCTCCTTGGACCCCTTCTCATAGGCGAGCACGCCTCTCTCAACGCCCTCCACGCCTCCACCCCCAACCTGCACTTCGTCCCGCGTTCGCATGCCCACGGGCCCCTCCGCGCCTCCCCTTCCAAGTTCTTCCTCGCGACCGACTTCCTCGACCTTCGCTCGACCGCCTCACCGGGAACAGGCCTCTCCCTCGCCGCCAAGCTCGCCGCCTTGCACACCACCCCGGCCCCGACCCCCAAGGGCTTCGCCAAGCCCGTGTTCGGCTTCCCCGTCCCGACCTGCTGCGGCGCCACCCGCCAGGACAACACCCTGACCGAGTCGTGGTGCGACTTCTTCGCCGAGCGCCGCCTCCGCGCCGTCCTGCGGGAGGGCGCGCGGCGGAACGGCCACGACGCGGAGCTGGCCGAGACGGGGGAGCGCGTGGCCGCCGTGGTGGTGCCGCGGCTGCTCGGGGAGGCGCACTTGCAGGGCGTGGTGCCCGTCGTGGTGCACGGGGATCTGTGGAGCGGCAATCACGGCCGGGCGAGGATTGCCGGGAAGGGCGGCGTCGAGGAGGTCGTGTTCGATCCGGCCTGTGTGTATGCGCACTCCGAGTATGAGCTGGGCATCATGCGCATGTTTGGGGGGTTTGGGCCGCGGTTTTGGAACGAGTATGACGAGTTGGTGCCGAGGACGGAGCCGGTGGGGGAGTGGGAGGATCGCGTGAGCTTGTATGAGCTGTGGGTCTGCCTGATAGTGTGTGGGTGAGTGCGGCCAACGGAGGAGATTGCTGACAGGAGTACAGGTATCATCACCTCAACCATTACGCGCTGTTTGGCGGGGGGTATCGGAGTGGTGCCATGGGCCTCATGCGGAAACTAATCTCCAAATACGGGAGTGTCTCCGACTGCGAGTAGCACTGCATAGGTGAACGCAGATGTAAGCCAAGTGTTGGAATGATTCANGCCCCCATCCATTCGGCTACGGACTGTGGTTACTAGAACTATAATTACTGTCTCGGGTTCGCGATAACCAGTATTTAACCACCGTGACGGGTAATCAGTCAGATCAAGACCATGTGAACAGCAAGGGTTGTGCACGTGAACCCAACTGCTGTGTCCCTATGTACTAATCAATAGTAGTTCGCCCAAGATGCTGTCCATGCTCAATGAAGTTCGTATGCGGCTCCTGCGGAAGCTCTTCATGCTTCCGAGCACTTATCCCCCCAGGAAATCTGCAGGGCCATCGGCTGCGCTATTCGCAAANGATGACCNGCCTGACAAGGCAGGCTTAGTTCGGGTCGAGATATCTTTCACNTGTCAANCAGCCGTGTTCTTGGACGGTCGGGGCGGGACCCCCTTGGGCCCCCTTTGACACGACGACTCCATATTGGACTGTAGCGTGGTAGGCTTTATGGGCCACGGAGATGAGCTGAGGCCGCAACAGCCACACAGCTCTCACCTGCTAATATGGCTTGCAGGAGGCGACGGAGTTTGCGTCGCGGTAGTTGTGATGCTCCCCGGCGAGCCCGGAACNGCCATGGGTCTCAAAGAGAATCCCGGCGCCCCCGGCGCCCATGCCAGCAACGGATCGACACTCATCATCATGCCGTCCTTGCGGATCAGCATGGATGGGAAGCGTATGTTGACCTAGGAGAAGAAGCCATTGTCAGCACTGATAGGCTCCACAGAACAGAACTTATCATCTGTGAGCAGAAGCATATAATACAACCAAAAAAACTCACCTGGCTGACAATGTTGGCATATTTCAATCCGACCTCATCCGCGATGAATTTGAGCCGGCCCATTGCCCAAGCTCGCTGTTCTTCAGTGCAAATGTCGTGGTTCTTAACACAGGTCAGTGACCACATCAAGAACATGGCCGGGAGGGCTTTGCGGGTTCCCTCCTCGCCACACGCAAAGCCCGATCGCGCCGACTTTNCGAGTGCGATCCTATCCCTCCGCCACCCAAGGTGGTACGGCACGGAGGCGATGATCTCGGAGATGATAGCCTCGCAAGCACCGCTCGAGGTCTCGTACTCGGGAGTGGTGCGGTAGTCGTCGGGCGAGCACAGCCACGCCGTAAGCCGGATGCCAATCGAAGCAAGAATCAAACGCGAGACTCGTCCGACGTTCCAGGCCATGGCGGTGACGAAATCCGGGTACTTGTCGACGCGTCCGGGAAACGCCTCGACCTCACCGTAGCTATCAACCCCAATGCCATATCCCGAAACCCAGCACACGAGCGTGGGTCGCAACTCTCCCGGGATCGAGTCGAGCCAGGTAACGATCTCATGATCTAGATTTTGCACTCGCTTTGCCAACTGACGGATCTGCGCAAAGGACTCGGGGGACCGTGAGGCGCTGTTGGCCAGAAGGCGGTTTGCTTCGGCTCGGAGTTCGCTGTAGCCCAGGGCGAAGCGTTGAGAGTCTGCGAACAGGGACTCGGTATCGCCACCCGCCATCCACCAGTCGATGCCAAAGGGCAGCGGTTGGCCGGAAGAGAGTACGCGAGACACCTGCGNGGAGTTAGGCTGCCATGTACAGTGGGTNAGTCATTACACAACGACGACGTACGAGATTATGTCGCACAGCATTGAACAGAAGCGACCCCATCCGGGTGCGGCACATGGCTTCGCGGCCCCGGGTCTTGACAATGTTGACGGCACCGTCGATGTGCGAACGCCACGCCAGCATCCTGCTATCTTTGATAGCTGTTATGGTCTTGGAGGGCCAGAGAGGATCAGCACACGCACGCCAGATTCGAGGGCAGCCGAGCCGCGCCGGAACCATCAAAAAGAGACGCACCTCGTACAGGCACAACAACAGAACCGCAGCCAAGGTAGAATCAGTACTGGCGACGGCGGGATCGCCAAGCGCCTTGTGGGTCTGGGCCAGCGCCAGGGTGTGCTCTTTCAACGACAGCTGGGCGAGATCCACGCCGTCGGCCCGGGCGCGGTTGCCCAGCAGAGCAAAGGCGCAGGCGTTGAAGGCATAGAAAAGTGCGCTGTGGGGAGGCTCTGCCTGCATGAGCGGGACAAGATACTCCATGAAGCCGTGCGGCGGGGAGCCCAAGGGCAGCAGGATGAAGTTGGAAGCGAAGTAGCAGGAGCCCCGGTGGGCAAGGGGGACGTTCAGCGCCGCCTCGGGGGTCGGGCTCAGGCTTGAGTGTCGTCGCTGCTGCCATGGCTCTGGCTCTTCCTGGACGAAAACGAAGCCTGCGGCGGAGGAGGTCGCAGATCGCCCGTGTTCTTGGCCGGGGGTTTTGCGCAGCCGGCGCAGTGTCGAGCCGGTCTGGTCACGGTGGACAATCTCGAACTCGGGCCGGTACCCGCCGCACTCTCGCTTGGACTTTTCGCAACGCTTGCACGTCGGCCTGCCCTCGTCGCACTGGTGGCGGTTCGCAGTGAAGGTTAGAATAAACTCTCGAACCCGGCGATATCCACATCCCACAGCGTATCTCCAGGGTATGCCCAGGTTACACACTCAAGTATCCGCCGTGCGGAGCGAAGAGGAGGGGCCCACCTTGATCCGGCGCGCACGGCACGTCCGACAACCCCGGGAGGGCTTCCCTCCGTAGACCATGTCGAATCGGCATGCAGATGGCAACGACTCCACGTTCCGGCTCTTCGGGTTTGCTCGCCAACAATGAACGGCTTACGCTGCGCAGCCGTGATCCTCCAGCTTGTGGTCGGTGAGGTTGTTGTCGAGACTTGAAATTGTTGAACCTACTTGTGTGAATCGGTCACACATGGCGTCGTCTTGGAAGTCTAGACTGCCCCACTCCCGCCCAGTTGAGGGGGTCCATGCGGGAACTCGCTTGCAGCACGGCACTGCACGGAAAATCCTACCACCACTCGCATGCCTGCCAAGCAGGGCGGGCTGCTGACAAGTCTCAAAACCGTCCCTGCAGACCGAGTTCAGGGGTATTCCTGCGCAAAGGACCGAGCGAGGAGCCGAGGACAGCCGTGGTCCCTGCAAGACGACTCGGAAGACTTGACTGGCATGTTTCAAGGTTGTTTGATATCAACACCAACGAGGAGCGGTTTGACTTGACAGAACCCTTTGTTCGAAACGCAGGCCAGGTCAAGGGACCCTTGAAAGTCAAATCTGACTTCACTGCATGTATTATACCATGCTGATACTAGCCCCCAGGTGTTTGCCGTCCGATCTGCGCTGCGCCGACTGCGGTGCAGTGTTTGCAGTTTTCCTTTTCTTTTTCAAGAAACCAGCTCATTGCAGGGACGCCCATAGAGCCAAGGAAGGGAACTAGAATCTGCCAGGTGATCTTTGAGCGTGTCCCTTGGGATAAGGGAGATTATGGGCAACTGGTTGTATTGCACACACTCAGACCAACCCAGCAATGTTGCCCGAACCTCCACGTTCTTCCTCGTCATCCGTCTTCATTCAACGCCCCCGGTGTACCTACCCCTCGAAGTCATCTTCTTTGAAATTCAGGCGGTCTTTTAGAGGTCGATTGGTGATCTGGGCCCCGTCCCCGGTCGCCGTGGTCATATTGCTGATCAATATTCGGAATCTTTCGTGGTGTCCTCTGCTAGGCCGACTCTTTGTCCAAGGCCGGGTCATCCTGCTTGCTGGGCATCTTGCCGATCGAGGTTGTAAAGCATCGAGCACCTCGGCTGGATCCCGGGAGCCCTGCAGACTGAGGCTCCCGAGATGTTCAACCATCCAAGCGGTTTCTTGGCATCGTTGGCATCGTTGGCGTGGTCTTGTAGCATTCCCCAGCCGCTCGGCCACCGAAACCAAACTTGTTGTCGTTGGGTTCACCTCACCAGACGCCTACGCCGCTCTAGGGACCTGGATCCGAGTATCGTGGCAACGGCGGTCAAAGATCTTGAAGTCAAAGACGCCCTTGAATGTCTCCCGAACTTGAACCAGGCGCGTGAGACCCTGCTTCATGCGTTCGGGCATGGTATCGGATGGGGCAGAATCCACCACGGCGCGAACATGGAGGATCCAGAGCGGGCTGACGGGTTTGAGTGATGACGGGTTCGGAATCTGCGGTGGCGCCGCAGAGTCTAGGTTCGGTGCCAAGGTGAAGCTGCGAAGCAGCTCATACTCGATGCCATTGAACCACCACTGGTACGATTCCTCGATCAAGTGCGACCTCGTCCTAAACATACAGTGTCAATCAGAGACAGCACAATGATTGAGGAAATGGGAAAGGTTGCGTGTGGAACACGAACCTGAACTTGTTCTCGGTGAGGATCGTTTCGGCCTTGGGATCGGCAACGTCGACAACTCTGCGTTGGGTGGCGAAGGGGAACCGCGCATTCTCGGGGTCGGGCAGATCNGTCCACCTAACAACAGAGAGCTTGCCGGCCGGGACATGGACAGTAGCGGAATTCTGGGTTTGGGCATTCCGAGTCTCTTCGGTGATGTCGGTGCGCAGGTGAAAAAAGGACGGCTGCTTGACCAGGATCTGGTGCAGCTCCTGCCATGGAGGAGCTCCAGTGGCCGACGCCCGGTCCTTCTGCAGCTGCTTGATGGTGGAAAATCCCCTGACACTCGGGTCCTGGGGCTCGTAATGCTGGATGCGGGTGAACTGGTGCCGCTCGCGCCTCTCTGTGACGCCGCTAATGATGGTGCGGGCCTTTTGCACGTCGGCGTCCTGAATGCAGGCAGTGAGGAAAATATCGTACGTCATGGCGAATGGAGGGGGGAAAATGGGAGTGTTTCAAGAGAGTGGAATTAACGCCGATGCCGTAACGAACGCGC
>FJWA01003864.1_pt1 | contig 10881 bp, 15 predicted proteins | sample 1011891 | NCBI WGS metagenome assembly FJWA01 (sample SAMEA3912450, study PRJEB9761) | metagenome | biome: forest; material: soil | place: USA | collected 2011-06-22 | depth 0.1 m
CCCTACCTAAGATTGCTGTGCCGCATGCTGCAGTTGGAACCTGCTAAGATTGCAGAATGGTTTTCACCAAGAAGATTTGGAATTTCGTACCATGTAAATATCATCTCATACTCCGTACTGGCGGTTGTCTCGAGCACAACGGCGGCGTGCCCTGCATGGGATGGGTTCGTTGCGAAGCTTAACTTGTGGGCACCTGTCGAACCTGTCGAACCTGGCTGCACCACACCATGTGGGAGCGAACACGCGGGAAGGGGAAAACCCAGGAGGAACTGGTGGAGCCACACCCACCCGATGCAATGCGATGGATGTGCTCTGCATAACGCCAACCTCGATGGAGCAATCCTCCCAGGATAACACGTCAAGGTTTGTCGAACGCATGGAAAGGCGGGTGAAGGTTCCGATGCTTCGCTTTAGGCTGCTCCGGTTCGGCCATCTCGTCAGCCGTCCGCCGCACGCATCACGCATGTGCTGCAAGCTTGGCCTTTGGCAATTACTGTACTATGTAATTTCGTTGGGAGGCGGGCACCGCGCGACGGGTGACGGACGCGAGGTCGGTATCCCGACGCTGTGCAGACGAGGCCCGTTGGCCTGGTTGAGACTCTGGTTGCGCGGCTTGTGGCTTGAGTAACGGCATCGTCCGTCCCTGGCTTTTTTGGCCAGCCCTTGTTGGGGTTCCATTTCAGACTTGTTAGAGACAGCCCAGGATTGGCCGCCCGGCCCCAAGCGAGCGAGCATGCGTTCGAAGCCAAGGGCTGCAGCCAATCCCAGTCCCCAATCCAGATTCCCCACACACCACCGCCCTGGACTGCTGGGGGCTGTGTGGACGCCCCCCTAACGTTACCTGCCGTTTCCCACTGCGCTGCACCTCGATTCGCCTGCGCTCGTCCTCGTCGGTCACCTCACCAGTGCGTCGCATCGTATGTGTGCAGAGAGAGCAGAGCGTCACTCTCTCCGCTGCCATTCATTTTCCGAGGGGGGAACCGCCGACAAGACAATGGACTAAACGTCAACGCCAACACCCGACGACGACGACACCGTCTCTTCTCCGGCCGCCGACCCGTCGAACCGCTTTGAACATCGCTCGCTTCAATCGCGACACGTCGACTCGAGGGCCGAACACAGCTTGCTTGGACGCAGCCAACACAGCCCACGCTCGCTCGGTTTATTCGTCTTCCCCATGTCCCTCACGCGCAGGACTCGCCATTCGCCAATCCTCCGTCCCATTCGCATGCTGCAACACCTCTAGTCGAACGACGTCAGCACCGTCTTCTCACCACCCGAGCCCATCGGGCGCTTCTTCTTCACCACTGGCCGCGTCTCGAGGACGCTGGCCCTGTCTCGACAACCCACAACACCCACCCCGGCTTCGCGGCTCTGCTGCGTGATCTCGGATCGCCATGTTGCGCCCCGCGACGCCGCTGTCGGTGCTCCTCCTGGCCGCATTCGCCCTGCTCCTCCTCTCGGTCCTGTCGACTCCCATCATCAAGGGTGTTCCCCTGGGTAGCTGGCAAGGAACCGACTTTGGCGTCTTTGGGTACTGCAACGGGAAGGGCTGCACCCCCATCGAGATCGGCTACGATGTCCGTGAGTAGTTCCCCGCCCCCCCGATGTTCTGGCTCCGAGAAACTCATCAGCCGACTGGCCAGGCCCTCTTTCTCCCAACGACTTCAACCTCCCCTCTTCCACCCGCTCCACTCTTTCGTCGCTCCTCATCGTGCACCCGGTCGCCGCCCTCCTGACTCTCATCATGTTTGTTCTGGCCGTCATCGCTCATTTCCACAGCCCGTCCCATTCGGCCAGGTACCTGCTGGTGCTCTTCATCGTCGGCATCCTCAACTTCCTCGTCTGCCTCCTGAGCTTCCTCATCGATGTCCTGCTCTTTGTGCCCCACATGGCCTGGGGTTCGTATGTCGTCCTTGCCGCGACCATCCTGGTTGCCCTCAGCGGCTTGGTCGCCTGCGCCATGCGGAGGACCGTCGTCGGCAGGAAGGCGAGGAAGAAGCGCATCGCTGAGAACGCCGAGATGAGCGGCGAGAACTACTACAACCGCCAAGCTCAGCAGCCCGTTGCTCCCGTAGACACTTCTGCCACCCTCAGCCCTACCGTTCCCGTGGTGAGCGGCGCAAACGGCGGTGCCGACACGCTGCCGGAATTCGCTTCTTTTGAGAAGAGGGACGACCGGAGCAGCGACGAGAGGATTCCCCTCACTGCCAGAAGCCCGTCGAGCCGATCACCTGGCACCTTTGACCCAACAACTGGCTTCGCAAACGACGCGGGCAGTCCGACCGACAACGTGCCGTTGCGTTCCATGTCGGCCTCGCCTGTTGCCCGAGATCAGTACGGAAACCCCCTGCCGCCCCAAGACGGATACCCCGTGAGGATGCCTTCTGTCGAGCGCATGGACTCGCCAGGTAGAGGGGGTTACCGAGGACGCGGGGGATATCCCGCGCCCGGCAGAGGCGGCTACAATGGCTACGGTCCCCCGCCTGGAGCCCGAGGCGGTTATGGCCCGCCAGGCCGTGGTGGTTACGGCCCCCCTCCCGGAGGCCGAGGAGGTTACGGACCCCCTCCCCGTGGTGGTTACGGAGGAGGCGCCATGCGTGGCGGACGGACACCGCCTCCCCCGAGCTACCAAGGATCTCAAAGCTCGTATGATAGGAGGCCTTCGCCCGCTGGACCGTACGGTCAAGGCCCTTACGGCGCCAACCGAGCACCGCCTGGTCCCCCCTCCGCCCCCAGCTACACGAACCAATCCATGTCCAACGTCTCATCCAACTCTTACAACACCTACAGCGACGACCTTCCGCGGGCGGAGTCCCCTCCGCCCCTGCCAGGCATGGATGACGGCCCACGAGCGGGACAAGCGGTGGAAATGGACGCCACGACGAACAGTCCAGGTCATGCGCCACGTGGGTTTGGGCAATACAATCTCCGCGACAGCGACTCAGATGTCGCTGGAATGTTGGCTCTGCAACAAGCGAGGACCTCGGATCGGCACATGAGCGATACCAGCAGGTATAGCGAAGAGGAGTCAGTGTTTCTCTACTCGCCCCTGCCGCGTATCCCGTGCGATACAAGATGCTGACTTGAATTCCATAGGGGTGCCTATGTGCCGCCAAGACAGGCATGGAACCAAGGCGGCAGGACCTCTCCTTCAGTGCCCTCGCCGCTGAACACTACCCGCCGTCCCGCCGAATATGCAGCCCAAGGAAGCCCTCCTCCTCCTCAGCCTTCGGTAGCACCCGCCGGTGAGTACTACGAAGACGTGGATCCCCGCTTTGCGGAACCCGCTCCGGTCCAAAAACCAACACCAGCTCCTATCCATGCGACTAACTCCTACGAGGATACTCCCCCAGGCTCCAGCAGCCCGGTCGCATCTGAGCATTCCACTTTCACCTCCATCTCCCAACGCGGCGTCAACCCTCGCTGGATCCCGCCCGTGCCACCTCCCCCACCGCCAGGAAGCTACGGAGGCAACCCGACACCGAGGCGCCCGGCCGATCGCTCCGAGGTGATTCTCGCCTCCAACCCGGATTTTCAACTTCCCGGCCGCGGCGGCCAATACAGACCTTGAGGGGGCGATGATACCCGACCGCGCGTCTCCCCAACGAGGGCATCCCGGGAGGCTGAACGGCCTCCATGCCGCCCCCCTTTTCCTTCCCTTCACGGCATGGCAATGGTCCCTGTTCAGCCATAATTTACTCGAGGCGAAGACTCTTCATACTTTTTCTTTTTTTCCATCTTCGCCGCTGATATAGATCCCACTTCTCGAGATACACTACATTTTCTGTTTCAATCTACTACTACTCCTTTTGTAATCCATGTCTCGGAGTTCCATGGGCGGTATTACAATCGGACAATCAAGCATTTTCTCCTTAGTTAGGAACTGCTCTCCCAACACGGTGATTGATGTTGTGTGCTGTGTGTCCAGACTACACTCCGCAACTGTCTTGTCCAGAGTGCTACTTGTATAAAATACCACACTCTGCCTCCAGCATCATCGGCCCTCGATCCGTGGCTCATCAATAGGGACAGAACAAACAGACATACTACAGACACATGAAGAAGATGCGTTCCAAGGCTGGCAATGCAACATGGGCAGTTAAGCTGGGATTACTCTACAAATTCTGCGAGGGATGCAATCGATGCTGCGAAGTTCAACCAAAACTGGTCCAAGCAGTGGCGGTGCCTCTCCAAAGCAAGTGTCCTGCTCGCCATTATTATCAGTCCAAAGCACCCTTCTTTGCCCGTGACGTTCCCCCCATTTTTTTTCTGCTGTCCCGTTGGAAGAGATCAAGGGAGACTCCCATACTTCATCACGAATAGCCGTGTCCGACTCTATGCTAAAACCATCGGCTTAGTCGCTGTGATGTCGAGATGAAGAGTGTGAGCGAGAACCAGACGTGTCACTTCTCATCATTCCCGTCTTGGCTTCTTAACCGCCCTCCTTCCCGTCGACTGGTCGTCCTGGGGCTTGCCGAAAAAGCTCATGTTGCCCTCATCCGAGGTGTCGACCCAAGCATCATCGGCCTCGATAAAGCCACTGAGCCATGCATTTTGGCCCGAGGCTCGCGACTCGCTCTCCTCCTTGTAGCTTAACAACGTGGCAAAGGCCATGTTGACGAGCGGCTTTGCGATGTCGGCTTCATCCATCATGTCGGCCTCCTCAACACTCAAGAGCGGCGGCTGGACTTTTCCATCAGCGCCCAGTCTCTCAATGTGGCTTCCACGGAGCCGCTCCCGCTCCTCGCCAATGACCCCGACCTTGTTCTCCAAGCAACGGTAGTTATGGTCGCGGACGATTTGTTCCATGTTCCTGACCAACCCTTCCGTACCGGCGTAGAAGGTCCGGTTGATTTTGGTGAGGCGCTCCGAGAAGCTTTCTTGCATGAATTTGTCCTCAGGGGTCGGATACCTGGTATGCCAATCGTCCCCCACGAGCTTGTGTCGTCCATCGTAGTTTGGAGGGAACCCATGAGGGAAATAGTGTTTGACTCTCTCGGGAGGGAGTGTGTCGTGGACCTTCCGTCCGGTGCCCTCCAGTGCCTCGGCGACTGTGTCAAGGGGGCCCGGTGTTGAGAAACGCCCGAAACCTGCAAGGTCATTGGGGTTACGCGACACAGGGCCATGGTGTCTCTCGTCTAGAGGCAATTGGACTGGCCGGCCCGGGACTGTGAATCCGTCATCATCATCCAGCATAGCCCGGATATTGGTGTCGAGGTTGGAGGGAAACCCGATCGTCGACCGACACTGGTAGAAACCCGAGGTGGGCGGCACTGGGTCTTCGCAACGAACGGCCCGAGACACGGCTTCCAACGTGGTCGGCTTGAAGGGTCGCTGACCTGGCGGGCCTGCCTTTAGGGGCTGAGGAGGTCCCGGAAATGCTGATGCGGTGCGGTACGGGTTAAAGGGACGATCCTCGGACAAATCCGGAGTCGTCGACGGAATGGATGAAGGCGTTCCAGGGCGGCTGAGACTGAGATTGGCAGTCCGGGCTCTGGCCAAGGTGTTCTGGGCGGCCTTTTGCATGGGATTGGGGTATGAAGCCAGGCTGGTCAGCCCCTTGACTGTGATGCGTGAGGTCAAAGTGTCCTCGGATGCAACACTCTCAGTGCCCCCAAAGCCCGTTGGGGATGGCAGGTTCCCCGAGCGAATGTTGGGCATAGCCATCCCGTACTCGGTGAATTCTGTGTCCTCTGGTTCTTCGATTGGACCGGCCGCTCGGTCGTAGTTCTGCTGCAGTGGAGAGTACTGGCGCAATATGGATGCCGTGGTCGGAGGCGAAGGAGGAGGCTGGTCCTTCAAGGGCAGTGCCGACAACAAGGTCTCGGGGAAGGGCAAGAATGTACCACCAGAGGAAGATCGAATGGGCTGTGGATATCTGCGTACCCTAGGGCGGCGAGTCGGAGGTTGAAGCGGCGTCGCTGCTTTTGGGTTGTAGATCGAGCCGACGGTCGTATAAGTGGGCTGGGTGCCAGCTCCTGTGCCAGTATGCGAGGCTATTGGCAAGTCAGACAAAGGAGTACAAAGTCCATTCGAAAAGGAGCTCGTGGGGTCAGTGTCCTTGAAGAGACTGGGTTGGGGAAGGAGATGAAGGCGACGAGTGCAACTGTCAGGGTAGACCAGGCAGGACGGGAAGGCCCGGATTCAGTAGGTCAGGTAGGGAGTGTAATGTGGTCCAGCACTGCCTTTCCGAAGTGTGATTGAGGACTCGGCGCCGTCCTCCACATGGAATTTTGTGGTTGGTGACGGGGAAGGGCACGGTGTGCCAGCAAGTGTAGAGTCGAGTGTTGAGGAAGGGCTATGACGGAAGGCAGAGAAGTTAGGGAAGAAGAATGCATACCACTGTGCAGGGAACTGCTGCTACTGCAGCCAAACGGCTGAAACGGCTGCAGCGCACGACTGGTCGGTGGATTGTCGCGAAACATGGTCCAAGTCGGAGGGACTGATGGTGGATGACCAAGCTGCTCTTGCCAGCGACTCGGTCGGTCTTCAGGAGCCAGGAGATGCAGAAGGCGCAAATCCAGACGCGACGAGACACTGCGGAACCGGATTTGAGCCAGGAATCCCCAAGCCAGCAAGATGGGAAAAGTGAATCCCGTCGTTTTCGGCCCTGAGAGATCCCTCAGAATGAATGGTGGCGGGGGAAGCCGCTGGTGGTTGTTGAGAAAATGGACCACTCGCGTGAATGGAGGCGGCGCGCGCTCTTTCACTCCGCCTGTGGTCCTCGTGGTTCTTTCCTGACACGAACTTCGGATCGAAATCGGTTCCCTCCGCAAACCGGTGACCACAAAGAACGGCAACGCACCTTCCAATTGCCCCGATGCAGGAGAAGAAGGAAAGGGGTCACAGGCTGCCTGTCCTCGGGCTTGCTTCGGGCAAGGCCGGGTGTTTATGATGGCCCATACTCGTTGAATCGAAGAGAAATGGAGGACGGCGGACTCGGGGTTCTGAACGACAACAGATATCACATCTCGACACGTCAGGAAAAGTTGCAGCAAGGCACTGCCTTTCCTTATGCCACGACCCTATCTTGCCTTATGCCACGAGACACTCTCACTTGCCCAGCCATCTCATCTCCTACGACGATGAGACGCTTCAGGTCGCATTTGACCTGGAAAATTACCCTCTGAGGTGCGTAGGTATGTGGCCGTAGCTCCAATGAAGGTAATGATGCTTGATCTGGGTTGTTGGTATGGTCTCCGCTCGGAACTTGGAGACCAGTCGTGATCTAGACCGTCTCCCGGCCAGAAGAACCGACAAACAAGATCCAGACAACTTCTCTGATGTAGTATATGTACGCCGCAATGCCAGTCAAATCATCCAAGGCACTGAAAAGGGACGACTCTCCCCCGAAAGACAAACACATGCTGGCAAGAGTATGATGTTCTCACGACTTGCTCATGGATACCACGAGTTGCCTCTTACATGGCCACAGGTCACACCTCGGCTACACGGAGGCGTGAACCTGCCTGTTCATAACAGTCCCTTGATATCAATTAGGTGGTGGGATAAGCGCCCTTTCTTCGCAACTCCCCTCTGGCATCCGTGTGTTGTTGGCTATGTCCGGACGACCGCGCGAGTGACATCTTGAGCTTGGTATCCTGGACACGAAAGTTATTGCCCAAGACCCCGCCGTTTCGAGATCCTGTCAGCATGTCTGTTGACAACCACGGAATGAGTATTGGTTATTTCGGGTTTCCAGATGAGGGTTCTCGTCGCCTCTCAAGTCCTGGACAAGCGAAGACAGCGAGCCTGCCAAGTCCATTACTGACTGCCACCCACAGAGAGCGACGTAGGACGAGGCTGACGGCGAGGGTTTCTAAACCTAATATAAATCCATCTACGTGTTTCTTCTGGATTCAATCTAGAATATTGCTGTACTGTATCCAGAATGCCTTCCACGGCACAGAGAGCTGCGAGTTGCGCCATCCGAGCTGCGCGCCGCACAACTCACGGGGGACGTCCCGATTCGCCCACGGGCTCTCGCCAGGGACGCTCCACTGTCCATGCAGACCAGCGGCACGGGCGACCACAGGAGAGAGGGAAATTCCTCACCGGCCGTCTTCCCGGCACACCAATTCTGGCTCTGCGGGAGAAGGCTGAGTGAGGCAGCTGAAGGAAGGTACAGTATTTGGCATCCACGGCCGCCCCAAGGCAAACCGGTGGCGGGAGTATCGCTTGGAACACTCAGCGCAGGCCGCAGGATGCTTGACGTTAATTTTACGTTGGCACGCACCCAGAGATGAGGTCGTCTCCGGCAGCATTGACCACCGCAGGTGATCGCTCGCTTGCTCCGGCTGACTGCACCCTTGAAAGTACCTTATGTATCCGTGCCTCAGATGCAGCAGGTCGGAGCGTCCGCAGGGTTGATTTTAGGAGCGCAACGGTGCGGGCGCCTGCAGTGGCTTCGGCCCTCGCTGGCTCAATGCCACGCGGGAGCCACAGTCAAACAACCCATGCTTGCGTTGCGTTCCGTTCCATCACAAGACCCGCTTCGCCCAGTGGCCGCCTTCGTCTCGCCTCAGCACAATAACGTTGGCATTTGAGGTTATATAGTGCACAGCACGGGAGGAATGCTAACGTTACACCTCAACCCGTCGTTTTTTATTCCAGAGCCCGAGGATCTGGACTTCCCCAGTTAAGACCCTTGGAGGGACTTACATAGTAGTAGGCAGCGGACCCTTCCAGGCCTGAAGGCTCGCTCGCAGCGGCACGCCCCGGACCCCACACCTCCGGGCGCCTGGATTCCATGCTTGGCTCCAGCGGTTGCTCCACGCTGCCCGGTTTTGGCACGAGGCGGTTTCGTTGCTGAAAGTGCTGCCCGTGTGCTGGGATGTTCCCCGCCCCAAACCCTCCACCTGGACCAAAGCTTCACGGCCCCCCGTCCCCTGTTGTAGTGGCTGCTACATGGGCTCGTTGCTCCAGAACAGACCGCTGCTCGTTCCACCGTCCCGAGTCCCGCTGCCAGCATCTTGTCGTTCTCCAACTTTCTTCCCCCCATCAAACAGATCAAACAGGAGGCAGCGAGCAAAAAGAATCCCCCCAGGCATCCACAACATGGACTACACACACTCGTCAAGCTTCTTTCCCGGCGCTCCGCCGTACCAGTTTATGGGAGCACAGGTGGCTCCGCTGACACCCTCGCACTCCAACTCGGTTGCTTCGGAAGACTTCAACACCACCTCCCCTCCGGTAGGTTGCGTCTCAAGCCTCCCCGAGCCGAGACACACGGAGAAGTGAGAGACGCGGGAGTCCGGCCTCCCCGACGGCCCTTTTAAACATTATTTATTCTCGATCGGCAGTCACACATCGGGCCATTTCTCGTGCCCTGCTTGGCTGCCGCCGGTGGCCGGCGGAGACTCCGCATTTTGCTTGCCGTGACTGGCAGTAGCGCGCATCTGGGCTGCGGGACAATGGGCTTACACAATCATTACTCAGGAAATCTTCGAACAGTATCCCCACGGGCTCCCTTCGGACCCGTTCCCGGCCTTCGATAACTACGTCCAGTTCAATGCTGGCCACCAGGCCAGCTTTCCGGGCCCGCCCACGCCGCCGGGGCAGCTCCCCGCCCGTGCCCCGGCGGGCCAGACTGCCCACCAACCCGGCTCCACCCCCGACCTCCTCGCCATCACCAAGGCCGAGGCCGACGACCAGAGCCGCAGGCAGGGGTCGAATTCCGATGAGGATGATATGACCCCGGCACAGTCGAGGCGCAAAGCCCAGAACCGCGCAGCGTATGTGGCTGCCCAGCTCCCATTCCCCTGCACTGCCGTGCCTGCGGCTGGCTGCATTTCTTGGCCCACCTACCTAGCCAGACCAACCGCGTGTTTACTAACTCTCGTCTCGCGTGTGTATGTATAGTCAGAGGGCATTCCGGGAGCGCAAGGAACGCCATGTCAAGGACCTCGAGAGCCGCCTGCACCAGCTCGAGGAATCACAGCAGAACACGGCCACCGAGAATGAGCGGCTGAAGCGGGACCTCCAGAAGATGGAGACGGAGAACGAGATTCTCCGGGCGACGTCGATGGCGACTGCCAACTCGGCGCCCCCGGCGGTCACCGCGCCGACGACGACGGGGCCCTTGTCCTACAACCCGACAAACTTTTACACCAACGTTCTCCAGGGCCACGCCAACAAGTCGCCAAGCCACCGCATCGTCACGAGCGAGGAGGGGGAGCGTCTCCTCGCGGCAGGCGCGGCGTGGGAACTCATTGTCCACCACGAGCTGTTCCAGCGGGGGCGCGTCAACATCGCCGAGGTCAGCCGGATCCTGCAGCCGCAGGCCAAGTGTGACGGCCAGGGCCCCGTGTTTGAAGAGGGCGCCATCCTCGACGCCATCCGGCGGAGCGTCGCCGAGAACAGTGACGAGCTGATATAGGTTGCGTTGGACCCATGCCAGCTATACGGATGCGCCGCGTCTACCGTTATGACACGACCAACACACCCGTGACGAAAGAGGAAACATTTCCTTCCTTCCCCAGTGTCTTCCATTTCCACCGTTCATGGCGTTACCGGGGCAGCTTTTTGCGTTTTGGAGGTATCGTTGCGGCTTGTGCCTGCGGTGTGGTACCAGGGCGTTTTGGGATAGGCGGTTGATTTGGATGTATGATGTCCTGGGTTGTTTCCCGGAGAGCGTTGGGGATTTCGGGATACATGATTCTCACCCTTTGATGACCGAATTTGGCTCTCTCTGCTATTACGGGTTATATATACAGTCTTGTTGCGAGCAACCGTTTCGCGTTCGGGATAAAGAATGAAGTACCCACTCAACCCATCAACAACCATGAACACCAACCATGACCAAAGAAACTTGCCCATCTCATTATCACATGTCATACCCTACCCGTATGAACAAGCTATCGCGGAAGTATTTGACAG
>FJWA01003779.1_pt1 | contig 10851 bp, 7 predicted proteins | sample 1011891 | NCBI WGS metagenome assembly FJWA01 (sample SAMEA3912450, study PRJEB9761) | metagenome | biome: forest; material: soil | place: USA | collected 2011-06-22 | depth 0.1 m
TTATTCCTCATCCCTGACCTCAAGCGGCGGGACCGAATTCCCAGCGGCTCCAAGGGGCCCTGAACCAGCCGGCGACTTACACGCTAGTCCCAAGCAGTCCAATCCCCGAAGACTTGCATGCTCGCGCCTGATCTGCCCACCTTTGTTTGAGCCCCAAACCGAGGTCTCCCTTATAAGTCAGCCCTACGGCCGCCATCCAATGCAGGTGTCGTCTGGGGGGAGAACAAGTCGAGGTCGTCGTCGTCCCCAAGAGAGCCATGTCCGAACCAATGCAGGCCCCCGTGCCACGACCACCACGTGCCGAGAGGACGACAACATCGTGCGGGGAGTGCAGACGGAGGAAGCAAAAGGTAAAGTGGCATTTCCTCGTCATCTGTCTCAACAAAGTCTCCAAACGAAAATTATGCCCGAAAGCGGGTTCGCGAACAACAAGCCCCCCCCCCTTTTTTGGGTTGAGACATCGGAACGGCTGCTGTGTGTACCAACCCCCGTCGTGCCAGAGAAGAGAGAGAGAGAGAGAGAGCATCATGTTGATATCCGCTGCGTGTCCCGCGTAGTGCAACCAGGGACAGCCATGCGGCAATTGTGCGAGGCGGTTTCCACAACCGCTCTGCGAGTACAAGTACAAGCCCGACGGCAGGTGTGTCAGATCCCACTTATTACACCTATCACGCCAGGAAGCCCCCAAGGCGGTAGCGAACATCTTGCTCACATGGGAGCAGAGACAGGCGTCCAAGCGCCGTAGTGGTACAGCAACGTCCGGCCTTTGCCGTCTCCCTGTCCCCGCCAACCCTTCAGAGCGGTGGAGGTTTTGACGAAGCTCTCCGACGGTCTTCAGTACCCCAACCCTCGCCACATCTGTCCCCCTGGGGCCATCAAGGCAACAGTGAGGATGTGGGCGATATGCTGTCAAACTGGGCCGGGTGCGACTTTCTAGGGCGGTCCTTGACGCCGACCTCCGCCGGGCAGTACACCTGGAGCACCGACCAGCAGAGCAACTTCGTCTCCATCATGGGCTGCGTGGAAGGCTGCACCGCACATTCGGACGAGGTCCACGATGCCATCAGGACCCTTCACGCATACCGGACGGGTCAGAACCAGTGGGCCGGCTCCGGCTGGGCCCCGTACAGCGCCTGGACCTTGGTGCCGACCATGCCTCCGGACCCCAGCGGTTTCCCCTGGCCCCTTGTGAATCCAGGACAAGAAATCCTCCAGGTACCGGTAGCGCAAGCGATGCAAAACTCGGAGCTTCTGTCAATCTGTGAGTCCAGCCAGTTGCGCCCGCTCAGCCCGCCTGCTTCCGAGTCTTGACATCCGAGGGTCGACGTGCTGACTCGGGCTCCCCCTGCGGCAGATGTCAAGTTCCTCTCCCAGTTCACCGCCTCGCTGGACGGCAACCCGGAAGCCTCGAATCCATACATCAAGTACTACGTCCCGTTCTGTGTCAACTCGCAGTTGCTGGTGCACGTGGCCATCTATTCAGCCGCCTGCTTCCTGACCGACACGGGCCACGTCGAGAGGACGGTCGCCATGTCCCACAAGGGGCATGTGATCAAGCTCTTGAACGAGCACATCCGGTCTCAGCCCTCCGCGAGCGACGAGGTCATAGTGGGGGTGGGACAGGTTATTGTGGATGAGTGGTACGTAATTCGCGGTTCTGATCACCCCGGATGAGAGCAGTTTACCCCTTATTTGCCCTGCAAAGGGGGGGGAAGGAGAAAGCGGGACACTGACTGTCACATAGGCTCTGGGGAAACGCCACCGACTTGCACGCTCACTTGCGCGGCCTTCGAGAGATGATCAGATACCGAGGAGGGTTTCGTACGCTTGGTCTGCACGGGCTGATCAGCAAGCTCGCAATATCGTGGGTTGCCTTTCCACTACGCCAGACCGTCACTGGGTGACAGACACTGACGCAAGGGCCGAGTAGATGCGATGTCGCCATTGCNCTGTCCACCGAAGTCCCGCCGTTCCTGCGAGGGGGGCCCGAATTCGAGTTCCGAGATAACGCGCCAATACCCCTTCGCCTCGCTCTCAACACCCCCTTAGTCTCCACCCTCGTTCAATTCTCCTCCTGCGACACTGCTCTCCACATCCACCCCGCCGTCGCATCCATTCTCGACGACATGCGCTTTCTTCTTGCCGCGGTCCTCGCGCTCCCCGAGAATCCATCGGCAAAGGAGCTCCAAAAGGTCCACACCACATCGGCCTGGATCCATGAGCGCATCTTGGGTCTCCCCGAGGAATCGCCCGCCGCGCGACGACCATCGGCAGCAAGCCCTTCCATGAGCGTCAGCCGGGGCTCCTCGGCGATGCCAGAGCCGCGCGACGACCAGCAACAACAGCCGACACCGGGCCTTGTACCCCCCCGTCCTCAGCACCCACAGCAGCACCCCAGCCCGCGCCGGGCATCGACGCACACCCCGATCCCGCAAGCCCACGAGCGACCCCAACCACCACCTCACTCGCCCTCCCCGGCTCCCACCACCGCCACCGGCCAACCCGGCCCTTCGGAGCCCGACCGCGTCTACCAAGCGGTCCGCCAGGCGGCTCTCCTCTACAGCCGGGCGATCATGCTCCGGCGGCCCTTCAGCCAGGTGGTCACGGCGGACGAGTTCCTGTCGCTGTGGACGACAGCGTGGCGGGTGCCGCTGTCGACGTGGCGGTCGCTTCTCGGGGTGCTCAACTGGATCCTGCTGCCGATCGTGCCGAGCGGCAAGGCGGCGCAGCCGCACGACCGGTTCGTAAAGGGCATGCTGCACATCAGCCTGTTCCAGATGGGCATGGACAACTGGGAGATCGCGAGCGCCGTCATGGAGGCCGCGCTGAGCTTGCAGCGGTGGCTGGCCGGGGATGCGAGGGAGTCGGCCAGCCCCCCGGGGGGAGTTGGCGGTGAGGGGGCNGCTGGGAGGAGCACGGCGTGGCGGGAGGGCAGCGGGAGTTCTGGGGAGGGTAGTGGTGGGGAGGGGATTCACGGCAGCAGGCCGAGCAGGGGGTTTGGAGACGAGCAGAGGAGAGCCAAGGGGAAAGGGAAGGGACTCTACGGGCAAGGGAACTTGGAGTGATGTGGTGCGATGCTCGTGCTGCTCGCGGCTGGAAAGTTGAGCTGTCGAACCGAGGATTTTAGAACGCCGTTGGAGAATTTTGATACCCATTCAACCCGTTTCGACTCAACTGAAGAGANCAAGTGACACGCAACCGACATGATCTGACAGGTGGTTGTTGTTGTAAACAAAGGCGGCCACGCAAAAAAAGGGGGGCGATGCTCAATCCAGGGGCTTGGCGGACGGACAAGCCACACTCTCCGGCCAATCCTCGTTTGATCCAAGACACACAAGCGATTGATTNTGAGCTCTGCTTGTCTATTTGAGTGACCGTGTTGGTGACCGGGGCTTGCACGGAAGAGCTGCCTGAGGAAGGGGCTTCGGTCTCAACCCTCAAACAGGCACTACATAGTACGCTTTCCCATGCGCTCTTGTCGGATCAACTGCGCAGGTAATTCGCTCATTGTGCAGGGTGGCACACNATTTTGGCCAGCTGAGAGGGGTCACTCAGCCGCGTACGTTTTAAAATGTACAACCGGCGGTGGAACATGCGTCCGGAAGTACAAACTTTGGAGTAGGACCTAGATTGGGAAGTTGGTCCAGCAACTCGCCTGTCCCCGCCAACCTCCTGGCCCAGGGACATCCAAGACGCTCCTCTTTCCCCGGGCGTGTGCAAGAAAGCATGCCGGCAATATGGACGACGGAGCTCGCGGACCTTGGGAACCACGGCTNNCGGATTTGGGCAAAAGAGGGGGATAGATCCAGCACGCAGCACGGCTTCGGCTGAGCTAACGTGCCCAGCTAATTGGCGCGCTGGAGGCAGTCTTGACCTAAAGGCTGAGGGAGCTCTCCGGTCGGGCGCCTGCGGCGGCCGGCTTCGGCCTCGGGTGAGACACTGGGAGATCGGGCTGCTGCCATGCCCATGACTTCCAGCACCGAGAACTGACTGCCCTGGCCCACGAGAGCTAACGAGTGCCAACGAGGGAAAAGACGGCGCGAGGGTGCCGGGTTGTGAGAATCGACAGGTGGCAGCGAGGGCGGTCGGTCCAGTGGTGGCGGTCAAGAAGCTCCTGTTTCTTTGAGTCGCCTGAGTGGAGCGCCTCTCGATAAACTGATGAACTGGCAGCGCTGTACCAATGGTAGNTGCAGGCAGAAGGCTGGCGGTCTCCAATGAGACGACGCGGCCGCTGCAGCTCTGGCAGACTCGGGCCTCGCCATGCATGGCCCCGTCGCTGGCCTGATTCGTCTTTTTCATCAACCACCCGAACGAGTTGAGGCCCGAGACAGAACAGAGACATGGATGGGTCGAGACGAGGGGAATAAGGTTGGGCAGAGACGCATGCATGCAGCTTGGGGAGGAGCATCGGGCTGCCGTTCAAGGTGGATGGGGGTTGTCGTTGTCGTTGAGGTTGACGTTGTCTGGACAAGCTGCACCTAGCTCCGAGCTTCCTGCGTGGACGACGACCTTGGCCCCGATCTCATCTGCCTCCCGGCCGCATGCACCACCCTATGTACCCGCCATCGCAGCGAGCGAACACCCGCTCTGCCATGCAGATGCGGGCGGGGCAAACCCGCCACAGTCGGAGACGCAGCGACGAGAGGGGATAAAAGGAAAGGACAAAGGTGAGAAGCCGGCATGCGCAGACCTCCAACTCGGTGGAAGTACCAGCTTCCGCATTCCAAAGTGCAATGGGAATCTCTCGACTTTGATCGGTTTTTGACTTTGGGTTGGGTCCCGGGCTGCCGTTGGAGCTGGCTTCTTCTGGGCTTCTCCATGAGCAGACACGCGCCGGAAGTGGGAAGCGGGGCCAGGCCTCATCCTGGCCAGCCGAGCCAGTCAATCACACCTGGCCCGTGCGCCGTGGTCGGTTGGCAGCCTCTGAGTGGCTGCGGAGCAGAATGTCAGCCCCGCTCCCCCTCCTTGCCCCAAGGCCGGCTCTGCTCGCTCAATGGACCACAAGGCTAATTCAGAGCCGAGTGGTTCAACGAAGCTCTGCACAGCCTTACAAGTGTTGCCCACCATCCCGCCTCCCCCGTTCCCCCTGTGTGGCCGGACGCTCTCACCTCACTTTCCGCTGTTTCCCCTCAGTCCCTGCGGCCAATTCGACCCTGTTCTTTGGTGTGCTGCCATTTTCCCGCCATTTTCCCTGCGCGCTCGAGCGGAAACCAGCAGCATCTGTAGCCTGACGATCCCCCGCGGTCGGCTGCCTCGACCCTCACGCCAACATCTGGCCTGGTCCCATTCCCGCGTGCTCCGCCCATTCGCTCCGAAGCCGCCGTTTCCGGCTGCGGCTCCCGACCATGGAGCCCTCTTCGAAGCGGAGGAGGCTGGCCCCCAAGGTCCCCGAACCTCCGGCGTCTGCGCTCCCACCAACGACACAGACCCAGGCACAGCCGCCACCACACGGTTTCCCGCAGGATCAGGTGGGTAGATTTACCGTGACACACGCTGCTGCTGGTGTCGTTTTTGGCACGACTAACACACCCCTTAGATACCCGCACAACACCACCCGCANGCCGAAGCTGTTCCGCGACTCCCCGAGCGCGACGAGTTCGAGGCCTTCGCCCGACACCTCCAGGATGCCGCCTTGTATATACAGCAACAGACCTTGAGACCCAAACACACCAGCGTGTCGGTATTGATGCTGCGATGGGAGGAGGACACGTCGGTAGAGAAGGACCTCCTGGCGCTGGAAAAGGTGTTTCGCGAGCGGTACCACTACCACACCGACAAGTGGACCATCCCTACCGTCCCAAACCCGAGCATCAAGCTTGGGGTGCAGATGGCATCCTTCCTAGACAACGCCCGGCCGGACCACCTGCTGATCATATACTACGCCGGCCACGGTTATGTTGGACCTGACAACCAGCTGTACTGGGCATGGTGGGTGCTGTGAACCGTGTAAACGCACCATGACTTGCCGTGCTAACCTCTTCCCTCCAGTAACTCTCGCGAAGATGCCGCAAAGTTGAAGTGGGACGGCGTCCGCTGCTTGTTTGAGGACGCCCAGTCCGAGATTCTGCTTCTGATTGACTCGTGTGCCATCCGCGATGCGCCTGTGGCTGGCAGCCACGGGGCCAAGCAAGCGATTGCGGCTTATACGCCTGACCAAGTCTCTCTAGACCCCGGACCACGCTCCTTCACGGCTACGTTGGCTGAGACGCTCCAGAAACTCAGCCTTTCGGGCCGACCCTTCAGTGTGCCGAAACTCGCCGAGGACCTGCGGCAGCAAAGGCCGCAGGAGAGCGCGCAGACGCCTGGCAAGTTAGCAAATGGGTCTGGAAAGGCGAATCCGGCAGCCGAAAGGTCGCCGGCCTTCTTCACCCTGACGCCCGGGAAAGGCCAGGGGATCATCTTGGTGCCCCTGGACCCGAAAACCGCCCAGCTTCAATCGCCTCCCCACTCCGCCGACGCTGATCCCCAGAATGCTTGGGGATCGAAGCCGAAGGATCGGCCCCTCATTCCAGAAGAAGTCCTGGACCTGACCCTGGACGAGCAGAGGGTGCTGGTGTGCACCACGTTTGTCGGCGACGCCAGTCCCGACATGGCCTTCTTCAACCAGTGGCTGCACAGCATGCCGCCCACCTCGTCCAAGATTACCGTGGAGGGGATGTTCCTGGGCCCTCCTACCATGCTGCTGATCTCGATGCCACACAGTGTTTGGAACATCGTTCAGCACGACAAGGTGTGCTGTTTCCTGGGATACATCAGCTCTCACAACATGATCCACCTCTACCAGCGTCTCGTCAACTCGAATCCCGGCGGCGTGCTGGGCATAAAAGACGCCGAGGATGGCCACTCGCTCAAACGTAGCGCATCCACCCATCGCACCGAGACCTCGGCTCAGTACTCTTCTGTTCAAAAGGGGACGCCACGGCGTCGTCTCAACAAGGCAGCAGCAGCCGCCACGCCTGCGACACCCTCTCAGGCCAGTCCCGGACAGACCCCGCCCGCTGGCCCCAAAGATGAGGTGGAAGAATCGGCAGAAATGCAAGAGGCGGCGGAGGGGCTGAAGGCATTGAGCCATGTCCGGCACATCGGTGATGATGCCCCGACAACGCTCGAACGGCAGACGACGCGGATAGGTGACAGCATTGCTGTCAGGCACGCCGGCGATCCAGGCTCCCCGCCCGAAGGCATNGAACCGGGCATGGACAGCACGCTGTACGACGCCGAATCCCATACGCCGTCTGCGAAACCAAAGGCAAGGAAGCCCTTGCAAAAGCAGACGCCGAAGCAGGAAGTCCGGTGTGACCATTGTAGTCACGCTCCTTTCAAGGATTCCTCGTCGCTCCGCAAGCACGTTGCGGCTGCTCATACGAGACCATTCCCCTGCGCATTTTCGTTTGGCGGCTGCACGAGCACCTTTGGGTCCAAAAACGAGTGGAAGCGGCACATCTCTTCGCAGCATTTGTGCTTGCAGTATTACCGGTGCTCGTCGTGTCCGCAGAGCAGCGCCGACGGCAAGGGCAACGAGTTCAACCGCAAGGACCTGTTCACCCAGCATCTTCGTCGCATGCACGCGCCATTCGCGATCAAGAAGTCGATCTCCAAGGGAGACGGCAAGCTGCAGGCGGAGTGGGATGCCCACGTCAAGGAGATGCAGGCGGCCTGCCTCGTCACTCGGAGACAGCCGCCCCAGCGGTCGGCCTGCCCAAAGCCGGACTGCCAGAGCGTCTTTGAGGGGCCCGGGTCGTGGGACGAGTGGACAGAGCATGTCGGGCGGCATATGGAAAAGGGTGAGGCCAACCGGATGGGTGTCGACCGGTTGCTAGCCAAGTGGGCGCTAGACGAGAACATCATCGAGAGCCTGGGTGATGGCGAGTACAGGCTCTGTGGCGGAAACGGGGCGGGTGGGAGCGAAAACCAATCGAACAACAACGGCAAGGCCGCTTCGGACAGCGGAAGAAAATCGGAGGAGGACGATGATCCCTCCATCACAGTGGCACTACCGATTCCGGTGGGTGACCAGATGGATGTCGACTGAAGAGAGAAATAGGAGAAGAAAAACTGACGGTGGAACGAGGCACCGTCGGCGGCCCGTTTCGGGTATGAATGTCACGACATGAGTTTACGATAGCATCGGAGAGGAACTGGGGCGCGGGCGGCGGGCCATATATATCTGACAGGAGCATGCAGACCGGGTCGGAGGTCTTGTTTTAAGGGAATTGTGCTGCTTGTTTGTTCCGCATGGATTGGCTCTGGCGGTTGACTGAGTTTCTGGTCGAAAATGCATCATGATTTCCAGCAATGGCAAACAGTGGGCTACGAGGTACTTCTCCCCAATATCGGGTTCCGGATCCTGTTTCGATTTTTTNCTCACTCGTCTCGTCGTCAACACTATCGTTGAGATGGACAGGGACTTCATCACTTCCTGGCTTCGCGGCCCTCGATATGGCTTCCGGCATGACACTGGCAGCATCTTCTGCAGGTGTGTCCGGTGTAACATACGCGGCCGGAGCCGTCCCCAAAATGGACAAAAATACATTGGATGGCATTCTGTCGTCGGGCCATGCATATGCGGGGACCAGAGATGCGACTTCAAAACAATGCTCGCACCGGGTCAGTAAAATCCCGGAGAATGGTCTTTGCTCTGCTGCCCACTTTCCACGAGGAGTCGAGGATGCGACACCGCCTGCCCCTCTCCGACTGATATCTCTTTGCCGGCGGTCCCGGCTCGGGCCTCGGCCCCACTGCCCGGAGCTATCGCTCCCCCACAGTCCGCCCGCCCCGCAACGCGCCCTCGTTCGGTGAGGGGATCTGCCTTTACTTCGCTGGCTCAGGTACAGAAAGAAGTGGTCTGTATTCTGTACCTGTTACTCACGTATGCGCCATGTATAGCGCTACATAGTAGGCAGTCTCTTCTCGCTTGACTGTTTACGAATCTTGCCCCCGAGCTTGACCGTGACATGCGCACAGAATCCACTCTCCAGACGAGTTGTTCCACCACCAAGACCCACCCGCTTCCTCACCAGGTCACCACATTCCCGGATTGCACTTACACGTAATTACCCGTAGCCTGCAGGTTGCCAAGTGCGTCTGACTCCCGACAACATTCTTGCAGAGCCCAACGGCTGGCTCGTCGCTGACGTTGGCAAGCTCAGCGCTGCTAGACAAGTGTTCCCAATCCCACCAGACATTCACCAAGATCAGACGGTCGATGCCTGCACAAATTTAGCTCGGACGAAAGAGTGAAATATAATCAGCTTTCCCCAAGGCCAGACCGAAATCTTGCTAGTCCCATCCCAGACAAATTGAATTTGCCCAGTGGATCCGGGCCAGATCAGGCCCTGGAAGCTGATGTTCTAGACGCATATTGGCACTTTCGAGGCTGGCGAATGGGGCCAGGTCACCCAATGGGCTGGATCGAATGGCTCGCTCCACCCGCTGCCCGGTTTGGAACCAGAAGCCAAGCACCTTCAGTCGCAATTCTCAGGTTTCCTGTTCCGACTCCGAACCCACCGATCTTCCCCTGCCAGGACCTTTTGGTTTTTGCCGATCACTTTGATCTCGCGACCTGCAGCTTGCGATTTTCGATTTGCGACTGCGACTGGCGACTTGCGACTTGGCAACTTGGCGTCGCTGCAGACAATTCACTCGTTGGACTCCTGTCTGCCGACTGCCCGGAACCGGGCGCCCTGCACCGCACCGTACGACCCCTGCGGCGACGGTGGCGGCGGCGTGTTTGCGAACTGGCTCGAGACCGCCGGACGAACGACACGCGGCGGACATCGGGCTGACCGTTGCTGGAGTGCTCTCACCCCCCTCTCTTTGGCCGAGACAAGCCTCAACCCAACTTTCGACGAGACGACCGGCGCCGACATCACCCCCAATTACACGCACGCTTCTCCGAATGCGCGCGCGTCAACCCGGCTCGAGGCTACGGCTGCAATAGACAGCAACAGCGTTTCCGCGCGACGAAAGAATATGCATCTCGCGCGGCCGCCCCGCCCAGACTCTGCCTTCTAGTCTGCCAATGAAGATGAGGGTTGCGATCCGAGAGCAGCTCGCAACGGTTGTGATACTCGCCGTTGGGGTTGCTCTCGCCATCGTCTCGATTCCAACATGGATCTTCGTCAACAACTTCGTCATCGGTGTCGAGTCTGACGGCCTTTCTTTGACTGCCTCTCTCAAAGCCGCCAGGGTCGCGTCCGAGATCAACCTGATCCAGACGGCGTGCCAGACCATCTCGACTCGCTTGTTGCTTCAGCAGGCCTTCAGCAACTTCTACAGCACCCAGGTCAACAATGTCTCCTATGACAACCCCTGGCGCGACGCTCAAACCGACCTGGCGAGCGCCCTCGGCCGCACTGGCTTTTCCAGTCTGCTGCAAGCTCGTCTGTACTCCCGCAACACGACTGGCGACCCCAAGGGCCTTTTCACCATCACCGGCAACGGCGCCACCGAATCCGGCGCCATCGAGCTTCCGTACAAGTCCCCCAACGGCTCCGCTGTCTTTCTCGGCGACGCTGACTATGGCTTCCCGCCGTCGCTCTATCCCAACATCACATACATCGACCTCGGCCGCCCCAATCCGGCCATGACAAACACAAATGCCTTTTCAGCCAACGTGTTCCCTGGGGTTTCCCTGGGGAACGGGAGTGACAAGACGGGGCTCCTGCTTGGACCCCTCGTGCTCAATTCGAGCTTTGCCCTGATTTCCCTCACAATTCCCGTCCGAGATAACTCGAACAACAATTACATCCTCGGCTACATGACGCTCGTCGCCAACACGCGGACGCTGGTTGATATCCAGACCTCCGACGAAGGATTAGGTCGTAGTAAGCCACTGCCTGTTCAGCTTTG
>FJWA01003631.1_pt1 | contig 10844 bp, 10 predicted proteins | sample 1011891 | NCBI WGS metagenome assembly FJWA01 (sample SAMEA3912450, study PRJEB9761) | metagenome | biome: forest; material: soil | place: USA | collected 2011-06-22 | depth 0.1 m
GCGAGCGGGAGAGCAGGAGGTGTGTGCAACGAGAAGGTTGAATGAAGAGACAAAAAAAGGAGGCAAGGGTGGTGGTTCCATCCCAAAGGCTGGGTTTTTTCTTCTTTTCTTCTTCTTCTGCTGGCTTCGCCCGCGCGTCTTCGGCCCAGGGGTCCAAGATGAATGATTGGCCAATGCTTCTCGCTGAGGAAGAAGAACGCGCACGGAAAACGAGGATCTAGGATCCAGGATCCAGTGGGGTTGGGCTGGCTTGGTGTGTTGCAAGGAGCAGGGGCAGCAGCAGCATGGAGGGTTGCGCCAGGAACAGGGAGACAAGAGGAGGCTCTGATCCACTTTTGGAAAACAGAACCGAATCGAAGAAGATGAAAGTGCCAGTGGCTTTCGGGGTCGTTGGGCTGTGTGGCCGGAGAGAGCTCGATGAGAGGCCAGACGCTCAACACCACGAAAGACGTTCTCAGGGGTTTTCCTTGTTTTGTTTGTCCCGTTTGTGTGGCCTCGGGGAACTCGTTTCCCGGCCGCGGGGCTCAACGCTACCGAGTCCCCGGGCCCGGTCCACCGCAGACTTCGGACTTTTTTCCCTGTCACTCCTTTCTCACATCATCACCAGTCCGTCACACCGCATCCCCGTATCCTCTGCTGCTCCTGCTTGGCTGTGGGCGCCCCGCTGAGGTGAGCGGCTTTCCCCTTCGTGCTGTGCCAGTCTGTACATGGTACATAGTACACGGGATGTGCGTGCCAGGGAGCGGCTTGCTGAGGCAATTCTGAGGGATCGATCTTGGGAGCTTTGCTCCGCTGGCCCTTATCCGGCTCCCCCACGAGCCTTCCCGACTTTCTGCGCCATCGCGGCAGAGTCGAGATACTCTCTCGTTCAGTTGCCGCTGAGGGAATTCCCAGTTACACCGCTCCACGTGTCAAACAAAAGCAAAGGACAAACCCGAACTCTCCTGGCGGAGGCTGAGCCTCTCCTCGGCATCAGCAGCCAAACCCGGTTCTGCTGCGATATGCATGCCTCTTGCAGCACGAAGATATGTCGGGTTCTGTCCGTGTGATGTGGTTGCAGCAGAGCTCCTCAGCTCCAACTCCAAGACACGGAATGTGGGGTTCTCATGTTCTCATCCTGACCCCCGGGCGCGCAAGCCCCTGGCAGGCAACCGGGGCAGAAGGAGTTGGCGGGGTTGACAGCAACCGGGGCTTGGGTCGGTGGTTACCGGGGCGGGTCCATGTCTCACTTGGCCTCCAAAGTCGGTATTGATCTGACTCTTGTTGTGACGAGTCCACCAGAGGATGGAAGCTGATCTGACAGGAAGAGGAGCTCAGACAAAACCGTTGGACCTTGCCTCCCTAGAGTGGATGTGCACAGGATTCGTGCATGCTGAGTAGGGCTAGGCTTGCGTCCTCTCTCCACCTGCCCGACGGCAATTGAGTGACAAGACGTTTACACATGGGTCGTGAACACGCTCTCACATGCTCATCTGTCACACTGGTGGAGGGTGACGAACTGCGTGTGTGCATGCAGAATCACTGCCGGCACGCACACAGTATCTTGCGGTCAACAAGAACAGAATACTCCGTACACTTGGGGAAACCAAAGGTTCGGTTCTCCAATGGCTTGCCTTGGCTTGCCTTGGCTTGCTTTGCCGGCCTGCGCTTGTTGCTTTTTCTCGCGGCAGAGGACAGCTTGCGAGCTTGCCTCGTGCTCCCACGTTGCCAATTGCCGTCGGGGAGTGGGGTTTCGGGGTCTCGATTGACGAATTGTGGAACAGAAGGAGAGCGCAGATCGCAGCCCTGCCCTTGTTTCGGGTTTCGAGTCGTTGGGGCCGGCTCCACTCGGCGGAGACCGCCGCGGTTGCCGGCCTTGTGGCTGAGTTCTGAACGGACGACGCAATATCCTTCTCGATTTGTGCGGTTTTGCTGTGCACAGCACCGTGGGGGTTTGTGAAGACTCGGAAGCTGGACTGTGTCTTCAGCCAAGGCGTTGGCAGCTGCATTGCCGGCTGCACAGTAACAATCAGGGCTTTCCCCTGGCTCCCCTCGAAAAAGCGCCACCTTGATGAACATTCGTCTATCATGCACTTGTATGGAGAACTGTTTGACTGTTCGCTCCAGAGCAACAACAGCCCGAAACACGCGCGGCCTTCCCCTCTTTTCGTATCCGGCCCCGAGTCAGCCGGCGGGTGTGAAGTTCGATGCCGAGCCGGTCCGTCAACGGCCAACAGCCAACGGGCGGAGCGGTCGATAGTGCCAAACATGGGATGCCCATGCGACCGGTCTGCCTGCCCCTGCTGCACCCTGTGTTCGGCATTGCAACTTGTCTTCATGCTGTGGTGGTATTCTTCATCAGAGGAGAATGAGCTGAGGCCCTGGCCTCGAGGTAACGTTGACGGTAGCATTGACTGCTGCCTGACACCACGCCGCAGCACGGTGCACCTGCACCAACGCGTCGGCGACGCGAGACGAACCGCCCCTCCCACGCGGACTCGCCGGCGAGCTGGCCCAACCAATGCTGGTACCGAAAACGAGAGCTTTCCATGCTCGACGAGGAGATGGTGGGTTAATATGTCAAACCGCTCGGGCTGGAACACACCCGCTCCCTTCCCTGTCTGGCGAGTCTTCGTGATGCAACTACTATAGTATAACGTGAAGCGAATTGCAAATCCATTACTGTGTGCAGAATGCTGCAGCCAGGGCTGCATGTCGGGTCTTGTCTTAAACAGCAAAGCGGGCGTTGCTCGAGGCTCGACACCGCTCCGGACTCGAACTTGGGCAGTTTGCCTGCTTGGAGGTGGAACGACAACCGGTCCGTCCTCGTTGACGGGCCCGACTTTTTCATGCCAATTTCTGCAGTGACCGTCAGTGCGGGTGCTGCAGCAGGGCTGCAAGGGCCATGCAGGAGAAAAGAGAGCAAGCATTCCCCGATGGGGAGCTAGCGTCCCGAGGAGGAAGCCAGTGTGGCAGGTTTTATACCTCTTTGGGCTTGCAGCTCACCTTGGATGCAGGGACCTCGGTTTGATAGGGTCAATCTTCCATCCAACCAGCGTTTGGGAAGGCTTGCGACCAGAAGCAGCGAGTTTGACTTTCATTAGACAACACGCACGCTCGCGAGAACTAGACACCGTCAACGTCATTCAAGGATGACAAGATGCGGAGCATGACGCGTTGCTCCCTCTCGCGAACCGCGGCCCGAATCCTTCTCACAGGATTCCTCGGATCGAGGCCGATGCCAGGCCCACGGCGCTCCTTGCTTGAATCCATTTTGGTAGGAGCTCCGGCGCGGGCGTTCGGTTCCACTGGTAACATTCACTTGGTCCTGTCCGAAATGCGACCAATTCGACTGCGTTGCGATGGCTGGGCCGAGGCTGTAGAACGACGAAGCGTTGTTTTCTTAACCACGCACGGGTTGTTGGTTCAGGGAGCGGCGGCTGAATAAACACGGTGCTACCATAGTAACCTTGATGCCAACACTGCGGGCCGACTCAGGTATTTGGAAACAACCGGCGTTGTTGGGACCTGCATGTTGCGCTGCGGCCCGAATTCAGTGCCTTTGCCAGCACCAACAACCGGGGAAATCATACACGCCAACTATTAACCGACGGCGTCTTTCCTGGAATTTTGCGGATGGACGACCATCACAAACGTTTCCCCTTGGGCAGCCTCGGCGAACAACAACTCACCAAGCCGCCCCGAGGACCGGACCATGTACAGAATATATTCTGTCTTCCTTTGCGCGTCTGGTGATGGAAAGGCGGGCTGATGACGCGAACTGTGACGGCCCACACCTGTATTTCCCAACGGCACTTCGGGGGAAAGCCAGAGCTGCCGTTTTGTAGCCCAGACTTGACGCATCAGGGTCAGGTCTTGGAGCTCAGAGGGAAGAAGTCCCCGGCCACCAATGGGGTGACGCAATCGGGCAAGGGCCGATTGACCAATCGTTGTTCTGTTGCGTGGAGAACTAACTGCACAGTAAAGTTCCAACGCCGCTAGCATGCTGCGCAGGGCGACGGCCTGGGAAGGAGGGCGAAAACCCGGCGAGTTGGCAGACGAGAATGAAACCTGTCGTTTGACGTTAACGATTCCTGGCGTGTGTGGGCCCGAAGGGGGTGACAGTGAGCGTGGAGATCGGCGTCATGCTCTGTTGTTGGACCCGACATCTCTCACATCTCGGGTTGAGTGCGTCCATCTATTCGTACGGGAGTCAACCGCCCGGACCCGACACAAGGCTGTCGTGAGCGCACAACGCAAGATAATGTTGGGCGCTGGCACCCGAAACTTCCGTCCGTACAAGTCGAGAATCGTTTTAGTCGCTCGGCAATCTTCAGCATCGGAGGACCCACGATTTTGTGTTAGCCTGCAAACTTTGGCCAGGGCCAACAGACCTCCGTGGTCATCGGCTTCAACGCCCGATCGGCAGGGGCACGAAGATGGACTGCCTGCACATGCAGCGACCGAGCCGACCTTGTCGAACCCCCCTCAGCCCGGCTCGACCCTCCCCTGTTTCCTCCTTCGGCGTCGGCGGGTTGGGCACGAAAACAGCCCCTGGCGAGAGCGTTTCTGCGGGTTTTTGGATGAGCTGATTCACAGGGTCCTCGATCCTCTGATGTGCTCGAGACCGATCCACGAGCCACACCGGTAGGACTAACGTTAACATTGATTAGGTAGTGAGCATTCCGCGCAGAATACAAGTACCATGTACTGCTGTCCAGAGTACCGTAGCAAGACGGGGTGGCGCCGAGAGCAAGGTTGACGTTGACAGATCCGGGGACCAGCGTGGCGCCAGGGTGGTCGACGTAACGGCGGCTTCGAGGGCCGGTCGGTGTCGGAACCAAGTTCCGCAGGCGATTGATTCCCTTCAGCCCACCTCCAGCCATTTAGCCGGAGCTCGTAGCGCCGCGTTGCAGAGATGCTGGAACTGGAAGCCCAGGTTCGCAGGTCAGGGCAGGACGAATACTACGATGTTTGTGCAGATATTCTGCAATTCCAAGTAGACCCAAGTGCAGCGGCCAGAATTGGCTCAATGAGAAGAGAAAAAGGCCGCGCATCTCAGGAGGGCACCCCATTGGAGAGGTTCGGAGTGGCGAAACAAGGCTACCAGTCCTGGAAACGTTGACGCACCCGCTGGTTTTGAATGAAGAGAGCCTTGAAATCAATTTGTCGGAGTTGTTCAAGGTTGGGGTTTGCGCTGTGTGCGTGCTGGGTCGGGGGCGGGGTTTCTGCCTGGAGCATGAGGGGAGCGGGGAGGTCCTCGGGGCTCCAAGGCCCGGACCGGCCAAAAATCAGAAGGCCGGGCAAAAGCGACCTGGAAAGCCAGAAGACGGGCGACCCAATCCCTCGTCCAATACTGCGCTTTCATCCAACTCACTCGACGCGTCTCGCGGCGCGACGACATCCAAATTTCAACGACTCCCACGATCCTTCCGACGCATGGTTCCTCGGCAGAGCGCCAATTGCTGCCCAAGAGTCAAGAGTGCCTGTGATGGTCTGGGGTTCCTCTGTGCTGGGGTTCCAGGGTCCTGGCCAGGGCCCTCGTCCCGCTTCCCCGGGGCTGCCCTTGAGCTCTTGAGGGTCCAGCAGCTCAATGCTACCGTCTCTTCCCATCACTCGAGGTGCGGGGGATGACGGGCCTTCCCCAGACCCAGCAACCCCAAGAAATCCACTCCTCAGGATCGAGCCACTCGGGCGATCGGGCGTCACGAGCCAAGCGTCGCGACGGAATCTGGGGGGAGGGAAATGCCACACGCCGGATCGCGGGCGGCCTCGGCCGGCCTTCCATCCACACCGGCCGTCATGTGAGTCTCCTTGCCGGACAGCTGCCGAGCAGCGCAGAATGCCTCTGGCCGGTGTCGCGACGGACGCCGCCGCCTGCAATGAACATGCGGCAGCCAGCGACTTGCCGGCATGCTGTGGCTGCACGTTGTCGACGACCACCAGCGAATCAAGCCAGAGAAGGCGAGGGCTAAATTTATCGCACAGGGCGACAGCTCGGGGCCGGTGTAGGACGGCAGCGTGCCTGTACAGTACGCACGAGACTGGCGAGGTTGTATCGACACAGGCGACCGGCACGCGACAGAACGTCTGGGACCGCTGGGACGTCTGGAAGCCGCATCGAATACCCAGCAGTGTGTCACGGCTCAAGAGGCAGATTGGCGGCTGGCGACATGCCCTCGGTGCTGCTTCCCGGTGCGACGCTGCGACGCTGCGACGGAGCGTCCGACTCAGTACAGTCTCCTCCGCTCGCCATGAGCAGGCAGTGTGCGGTATGGTTTGTAGACGGCAAAAGGTCTCGGTGGATATTGCTGGCCCCCAGTGTTGCTCGCTCGCCCACACTTTCTCTCTCCGTCCGTCGTCCATCCCAGTTGACCAAGCCTGGCTCATTTGAGCCGGACCCCGACGGCATTGCTGCACGATATTATATTGGCTTGCGGTGCAACCATCAGATATTTCCCGGTCCGTTCCTCCCCGGGATCAATCCTGCTCCCAACCGCGAAGCGGCCTCGAGCGCCCATCATTTGTCGCAAGTGGTGCTGTGAAGCGAGAGGCCGTTTCGCGGATCCCATGCCGTCCCGTGGCAGCTGGAAACGAAACTGACTCCAACGCGAGCTTCCCCGGCTGCCTGTCGCGGCGGCTCGCTCGAAGACCAAACCAAACAAAACGATTGCCATCTGGCTGCCTCCGATCGGCCCTGTGTACGGAGCAGGGAGTAGGGAGCAGGGAGCAGGGAGCACAGAATACTCTGACCACAGTGTCTCTGCGGAGCTGGCGGTGGTGGTCCCTATTCTCACGTTGCTTGTGCGGAGAGGCTGACGCCGTCTCGGCGGTTCAACGGCCACGCACCGTTTCTGGCCCTGCAGAACGGCCGCCCAGACCTCATCAGAGCGTTATGGCGCCAAGCCACCGGTCGCAGAGGCCGTCGGCGGGGTGCAGGTATCGGGGCCCCCTACCCCCTTGCAAGGAGAGCGACCACCCCACTTCTGGTTCCACAGACTTTTCTTCGATGACCCTGCCCCTGTCGCACAGGGGGGCCAGGAAGCCACGGTATCCTGGTGATGGGCATCCTTGGTCGTCTCTGTCGGCACCAAGCCGTTGGCCCTGGTCTGGCGGCGTGCGTGCGAGTGCCCTCGGGAGAGAGCGCATTGCAACAACCAGCCAGGATGCCAAATCGCTCTGGGGCAATATATGGGACCCCGGGCCCGTCCCTTTCCCCCACAACCAAGTTGCCCTCCAGGACTGCTGCTTCCTGGCTCTCGCTGCCGAAGAAACCCAAGAATCGTCTTGTTTCCGGAAACACACCGGCTCGCGGTCGCCACGCCCCTCGGTCCTGACATTGTTTCGCATTTCGAAGCGCCCCCATCCCGTCATCCCGTCACCCCACCATCGGCGTTGTCCGTCTATTCGGCATCACCCGTCACTCGTCACTCGCCGCCCCCGTGCTTGCTGCGGATGCCCTCGCCCACACCCCCGGGACGGCATATCCCCGGCAACCCGGCTGATAGGCCTCAAGCCGTTGCAGTTATCAGGATCAGCACGACAGACCCAGGCCGCCCACCATGAATTTCTACGCCTCCTCAAACATGCCCGTGTACCACGTGGAGCGGGAACCGTCTCGCCCCAAGAGCTCCAAACCCGTCAAGCAGGGCTCGAAGAAGTCGAGGTTCCTTGGTCTCCAGACCCCTCTGGCCCCGAGGGATTCCACGCCCGTCAGACCCGTCACGTCGTCCGACGGTATACCGCACGACGCCCACTCCATCGACAGACTCTTGGACCCGGCCGTCGAGGGCCCACCATCACCAGAGAGCCTCCGCGAGTTGAGCCAGCAGATGAAGCGTGCATCCGCCCTCGACAAGCACCACAGCCACCAGACCAGCTCATCAGGATCATCCTCGCTGCGGTCGCTGACCTCGGCTGACCGGCCCTCGTGGGAGAACCCGCACGACGGGAGGGAGCTCTCGAGGAAATCCTCCGGGCGGTCGGGGCGGTCGACAACCAGCAGCATGCCTTCCCGGGACCGGCCCGAGAGCGTACAAATCTTTGGTAAGACCATCTTCAGCCGGAGAGGGAAGGCGAAGCGCGAGAGCAGTGCCCAGAGCTCGTCAAGCTCCATGTACTCGACCGACGCCGTGGTCGACACATCACTGCTGCCGGCGCAAACCTCTGCTCCAAGCCGGGACTCGACGATTCCGGCCCTTTTTAACCTGCGCCGAAACACCAAACAGGATCTGGCCGCCGAGGCACATCCCAGAGTCAACATTTCCGGGCCATATAATTTTCAGCATGTGGCTCACCAGAAGGACCAGGGCGCCCAACGCGCCAACCGCGCAACCCTGGCCTCGGAATACGCCCAGCTTCGCGCCTCGCAGACCCCGGCGCATGTGGCCCTGAAGGGTGTCCGAGCTGATGACATGCACTTTTCCGACTTCTCATCTGACTCGCTCCCGTTGAACGAGGACGACGCCATGCTTGCGACTCTCGAGCTGCAGAAGACGCCCTCGCTCACCCGAACCCCGTCGGTGCTGAAGAAGAACACATCTTCCCGTCGAATTCTCAACCGCTCTCAGTCCCAGGAACAATTAAACATGGGCATCCCGCCCCCACGTCCTCCGCGGTCTCCCATTGACCAGTCCGCCCCTAGCGGTCCTATCCCGCCTCCGCGTGGCTCGAGCCAAGCGTCCAGCCGCCATGAGCGATTTGACTCGGTAGACAGGCCACGTACCGGCGCCAGCATGCGATCCCTCCAGATGTATGCCGACCCCGGCAGCCCGCCTGCGACATCGTATGGGTACACGCCTGCGTCGGACATGGGCGTTATCCCGGAGCACGCGTACGCTTATGCCGCGAGCCCCCAGGATGACTCCAACTGGCCACTCCCGTGCCCGAGCAGCACCGCTTCCGAATATACGCTGCCCAACGTGCCCGAGGAGGACGAAAGTGCCGTCGCGGTGAAGAAATCACGGGCGAGTGTTGCCAGCAACTCGTCCCTCCGCGGCAGCCAATCCGTGCCCATGTTGAGGGGATTTGCCTCGCAAAAGACCCGACCCCCCAGTGATGCTTCCGACACGCTCGGCCGGTTCGACCTGCTTTCTGCCCAGCGAGCCCTGAGGGCGGCCTTGAGCGATGGCGAAAGCGTGTTGCCCCGGGAGGGCTGGGAAGACGATATCGACTACTGTTACGACCACGAGGCCGAGGCCGATTGCGACTACGAGTGGGGTCGTCCGTCGCTCGAGACGAGCAGGGATGGTGACAGTGCGACACCCGTCGATGACCACAGACGGAGCGTCGGGTCATGTGAGGCGTCTCCTACAATGCTGACGCCAGGGCAGTTCGATGTCCCGGCTCTTAGCCCCGTCAGCCAGCTTTCATCGGCGACGGCGCAGGAAGCGATCACACCTGTCGTCGTCAACAACCCCAAGGCGTCGAACTTCTCGTTGCCGCGAGTCGATTCGAAGAGCCTGCTCCTCGTCCGGAAGCCGTCCAACGCGTCCAGCTTCAAGGAATCCCACGGCTTCAACCTGTCGCCTTCCCTCCTGATCCCCATGGACTTTCAGCAGCAGATGATGGCCTGCGAGGTGGAAAGGCAAGAGGCCTCTGACTTTGCTTTCCGTCCGCTCGACGAGCCCGCGCTGAACATGGACTCATCAGCGCACCTCGGTCGGTACCGCACCAGCGCTTCGACGACGGGTACCATCGAGAGCACCAGCTCCGCGTTCGATAAGCACGCCTCGACCGCCTCCACGTCAACCGACTATACCCGGCTGACTGCGAGCGTTTCGTCACTCGATCTGGAGCCGTGCCTCCCGGCGGGTGAACTGCAGCGGTTCCCGTCGTTCGAGTCGCAGGGGCGGGGCGAGAGCAAGAGCGCCATGCCCACTCTACCCGAGTCCGGGGAGGCCGTCTCGGCCACCCGTGGCCCTCTCTTCCAGAGCCGAGGCAGCGAGTCCAGCCTCGGCGGACTGGCTGCGGATGAGCCCTTGCCCGGCAAGGCCAAGGCATCGATCCAGGCCAGGCGTGGCCGCTCCAGGACAACGAGCCTGAGCACGCCGCCGCCGCCGAACCAGTATGCGCTGTTTCCCTCGGTGCAGCTGTCCGGGAACCGCATCTAAGCAAGCCGGGGCATCATCAACACTCGGCACAACACGATCAACACGCCATAACAGCACACCAAACACTCACCAGAGGAGAGCACCCATATCTCCCAGGCTTCCAGGAGCCCGGAGCCACTGGCTCCACACGAGGCTCTGTCCTCTCAAATGTTCCCTTTTTCTTCAAACATCCCCTCCTGTTGTCTCAATTAGCATCTGTTAAGCGGATGGGGAAATCAAACCATAGACCTGGGATTGGGTGGATGGGTGGTAGCCGGTTGTTATCACCCGGCTGGGGCGGCGCAAACAAAAAAAAAGCAAAATACTCCTCCAATCTTGTTTTTCTGTCTCTACCGAGGATAAGGAGCGACCATGGTGTTCGGAGCTCCAGTGTGTCACATTCACCACCATCAAAACCCCCTTATTTTTCTCGGACTTGTCCACAAACTGCCCCTCGCTTTGAACGAGAAGGGGCTTTGCTTGGGAAATGGATATTAACACTATATCACACTCGTGTTTTCGACTGAACTTGTTCTTTGACAACTGCTTGGTGAACGGGTTGGAAGACACAACCTACCTACCTGAGGTTTTTCTTTCCGTCTTGCTTCGGTCTGTCCCTTTTTTCGGACGACGTCAGTTACATACGTCCCTCGGGAGTGAGTAGAAGGATGCTTGGATTCAACGACGACAGTGTGTCGAGCGGCTTGGGGGGTGGCAGGTAGATGGATGGATGGAATCGGCAGCAGCGGCAAGCATGGCAGGGGGGGGGGGTTG
>FJWA01003438.1_pt1 | contig 10833 bp, 6 predicted proteins | sample 1011891 | NCBI WGS metagenome assembly FJWA01 (sample SAMEA3912450, study PRJEB9761) | metagenome | biome: forest; material: soil | place: USA | collected 2011-06-22 | depth 0.1 m
GGCATCCTGCACTCTTCTGGAAGGCGGTTTGGCACAGACGGGGAGGGGAGCATGGCGCAAAGCCGCAAGGGGGGATCGAACGGGTCTAACGGCCCCATGTCGATGGCTGCCGGATCGACGCGAGACGGAACGTCACTGCACCGCGCCTGTGCTGCGCCTGCGCCGCTCTCCCTCTTCCTCTCCATCGATGTGCTCGATGCCATGCGCGCTGCAGGCTGGGGTTGGGATGAGATCACTGCATGCAGGGCCACAGGGCCAGCGACAAACACTCCGGTCCGTTGCCTCCTCGATCTGTCCGTTCAGTCGAACAGAGACAGCACGTCGCAAGGCGCCGAGTCGGGGTCAGGCGTGCACAGGGCACAGAGCCCGCCGGCAAATGGATCCTCTCAAGAGGGAGTCGTGCCGTCCCGCGCATGAGCTCCTTTCGGGCTGCAAGCAGCAGTTGAGCCAGTGGATGCCGGGCTTGGCTCGGCGGCAGGCGCTCAGTGAGACTCGCGGGGTCAATGCGAGGCAATTCGCTGTCACAGAAGTCACGGAGCCCTTGCGAATCACAGGCTTGCGCTCTTCATGCATCAAGCGTTTCCAAGACGCCAGATCGGCCCCTGATTGGGCCAGGCCCCCGGCCCATCGAGCCCCTGCGTTGCAGGGCGCCTACGCCGTNTCTCAACTCCCACCGCCGCACCACTCAACCTCCATCGTCAACCGCAACGAAGCCGCCGTGTGCGACGCTCGAATCGTTCGAATGTGGCTGGGACGCCTAACGGTTGATTCTCAGGATCGCCTGTCGGTCTGCCCGTGCGGTCGCTGCTGGCGAGCAGCAGCAGCCTTGCTGGACGCTGAAGCCGCGCGTTCCTGGCGGGTAATTGTCGCCTTGCTTTGGCGCCGCGGCCACTGGTTTGACTGCAGATGCCCCGGATCGCCAACAGCATTCTTCCTCCCGAGACTGACTGGCACGACCTCCGTCCAGAGCATCGTCACGTTGACAAGTCGGCAATCAATGGCGCCGGCCAAGTGGACGGTATGGGTCTGTGATAGTGACCGCTGTTTGTCGCTTGCGTCTTGTCCCACACCGTCACAGGTCTATTTCCGGAAGTGAATGCTGAGCTTGATCTTGATGGGTTGACGGCTGTGATAGCAGAGGCTCGCAATGATACGGAACGAGCTCCGGCCCCGTCCCAAGGCCTTGGTGACCGTGCCATGTGGGATGGTGTTGCAGCTCGCCGCACTAGCGCGCGGGCGCTAACTGGAAGTGGGTAGCATCCCCCGCTGGGATCTCGACAAGCCGTCAACCGATAAAACCAACGTCGACACATGTNGGGACAAAGCCCAATGTGGGTCGTCCCAAACCGGGTCTTGGATCTGGGAAAGCTCGCTTCGCGGTCACATCCAGCCCTTTCCAACATTTCTCCGATATTGGATCTTCACCCCAGCTTTCAGCGCCCAGAAGAAGAGACCGACCTCGGAGTGCTGCGTCACCGGATGCCGCCCACTGACTGGCATGGCGGATCAGGTCATTGGAACAGTAAAGTCGGGTGTTTTGTGCGTCCTGAGTTCGAAGCACAGATCCGAGTCCAAGGCCGCCGCCAGAGGCTTCGGCCGTGAATGGTCCCAGTTTTTACTACCTATGTACACAGTACAGATTACTTCTGGAATCATTCCGAGAGCACAATGAGTGGAGCTGCCCAACCTCCTTTGTCCGTCTCATGTTGTGGTCCCTAGCTCTGGTCAACACACTGCCGCCGTGCTTCCGACAGTGCAGAGTGGGGGCGTTCCCACTCCCAGCTGTGTTTCTTCCCCTGCATGATCCGCGTCCAACAGGCTGGATACCATGCCCAGGCGTCATCCCAAAGGCCAAAAGCAAGGCTTGCCGAGTCCTACCTTGCAGACTCTTTGGGCATCGACGGACATACCGGCCGCTTCTCGGCTGCCAGCGTGGGCTCCGAAACAGGCAGCCTNGGGCTTTTCTCGTGCTCACCTCGGACGACAAGCCCAGGTCGGGAGCCCGTCCCGCANACCAAGCCTTCACGACTGCCGCGGTGCTACCTTGACGGCAATCTCAAACGGTATCGAGCCTCGGGGACGGGATCCGGGGGCGGGTTCACCCATTTTGTTGACTGGTTCGTTCGGCATAGCTAATCTGATGTCACCAAGGCACAGATCTCCTGGCCGACATGCCTGGCGTCCGAAACGGCTATTATAACATGCCCTTGGACACTTCGTCCTTCCTCTCCTGCCAGAGCGTCTTGCCCGTGCAGGAGCACACGGTCTTGTCGTTGTCCCACACCCCGGCGCTCCGGGCGATGACGCCAACAACCGTGTCTTCTTCGTTCCTCAGCGGCGCACCGTCGCTCTCGTCTTGCCGTGAGACGACCAGCGCATGGCCGATAACCTCCCATACCTGGAAAGGGCGGTTGATAAATGCATTCCCGTATCCATTTGGCCCAATCTCCACAGTCCCCAGGACGCCGCGGGGAGCACCGCCTTCTTCCTTGCTCTGGGCTGACCAAACGGGCCCTGCTGATGACGCGCCGTCCTGGAGGTTCCCGTAGTCGCGGATGGTAGCGCGATACGTCCCCGGAGGCACGCCGCGGACCGTCAAATCGACCAGGGTCTCGGTCGGGCTGACCTGCACCATCCGCACCANGCCCCTGACGAGCCTCTGGTTCACCCAACTCTCCCCCGGCGTGCCGGCCGGCGTCACTTCTGCGTCAGCCCTGTGGTAGTATGTCTCGAGGATACTGACTGCTGCGCCTAGGCGCGGGAGAAAGAAACAAAACGAATCAGCGTCGGTCGTGGAAAGATTTCAGGATCGGCGTTGGCGGTGCAGTTCAGGCGATGCAACGCCAAAAGCACGTCTATCGCAGCACTCACTGTTTGAGGTCCCGGACCCTCGTAAGATGGCGTCCCTCCCGGTGGCTTGGATGGCCTCGACGATGGCCGATGGTGCCACTGCCCCGTTTCCACGTCAGTCCAATACACATACGACGGACTGCAAATGTGGCAGCACCGGTCGGACGAACCTGTCCCCTCAATCGAGACCAACTGCTCCCGGACGTTCGCCTCGACTTTGATGATGCCTGGCAGCTTGTGCAGGGCGTCCGAGATGTCCTTGGCACAGCTGTCGCAGGTCATGGGCACTGCGAAGAGCGTCTGTTTCAGGTTTCATCAGCCCGAGTTTCCCAGTCTCTTGTTGGTCCATGCCAAGAAGTGCAAAACAAGCACAAAAGGGGTATGAAACAACAAAGGGGGTTCAATCAGGCAGGCAGAGGGTAGCAGGAGACCCAACCCGGATACTGATGAGCTCAACTCACTCACATGAAAGGGGGCTAGGACAGCCATCTTGCCAGGATTAGTATTCTTAGATGGTGGCTCGAAACGTTGTTGATGACTCCTTCGTCGTCGGTCCCAGGAGTATGCGCCAGCAGAGGCAATGAAAGCTAGGCCAGATATTATGGTGATGGATCTTAAGTTGATTCGGTGGCGATGCATCAAGGGTCCAACGAAGGTCCGGTCCCCGATCTTGGGATGAGAAAGATTGGGCCCGGTAAAGGCGCTCGCGGGAGCCGGATGTGGGGGCAAAAAGGGCGAAATTCGTTCGGCAGACTCTCAGGGGTTTCTTGGATTGATTCAGAATAGAAAGTAACAGGCTTTGTAGTTCAGATCCCATCGATTTAAGAAAGCCCGAAGCTCGGCTTGACTCTTGCTTTGAAATCCGAGCCGATGCTGGAACTGGAGCTCGCTCCGCGACTCGGCTCATGGCGGGGCAGCTGGCAGTTGATGCGGGGCGGATGGCAGATCGGAATGCCAAGCCCAGGGTCAGCGGGTCCATCTGCGATGCGGCGCGGGTCGCCGGGAGCCGGGAGCTGGGCAGGTGTGGCGCGTGGGATGAGGCGCTCAGCCAATTTTTCCAAACTCCGAGGCTTGGCCCTCTCGAAGCATCGCGACACCCGTCTTCAACTTCACGCCCGCCAATCCGCCAATCCGCCAATCCGCCGTGTCCGGTCCGACGCCCAGTTTCTCACGCCCAATCCGAGCCCTGGTGGATCTGGTGACACGCCAGACACGGGTACTTTCGACTGCACAAAGCCTGCTCCCTCGTCGATGAGGGACTAGTTCCCAGGGGCCTTGCTCTCACCTCACCCTTCCCGACACTTCCCCGTTCACACCGTCGCCGCCGACATGTCACAAACAATCGGAGCCGTAAGCCCTCTCCCTCCACCTCCACACCCTTACCCGGACCCGGACCCGGACCCTCGCCCAGACCCCAATCCATCCGCTAATCTCCTCCCCTCGCACCCACAGACAAAACTCGCCTACTCACGAGTATGGCACCACATCTCGGCCTCGGCCCCCCACGCCACCCTTAGCACGATCAAATCCCCCCCGGAGGCCGTCACGCCCCCGTCGCTGGGCCGGCTGGCCTCGCGGATCGCGACGGTCCTCATGGGCAAGCACAAGCCGATCTGGGACCCGTCGACCGACTGCGGCGACTACGTGGTGGTGACCAACTGCGCGGCGCTGCACACGACGGGGCAGAAGAAGTACCGCAAGACGTACTACCGGCACAACACGCGGCCCGGCTCGCTCCAGACCATCACCATGGACCGGCTGATGGAGAAGCTGGGCGGCGCCGAGGTGCTGCGCAAGGCCGTCAGCGGCATGCTGCCCAAGAACAGGCTGCGCGACAAGCGCCTGGCGAGGCTCAAGGCCTTTGAGGGCGACGCGCACCCGTACAAGCAGAATCTGGTGCGGTTCGGCGGCAAGGTCGTGGGGACGCCCGGATGGGAGGACGTGGTCAGGGCGGTGAGGGAGGCGGATACCCAGAGGATATAAAGTTGGGTGTGAGCTAGATGGAACGAGGAGGATGGTGGGTGTACGAGATTCCGGCTCCCGTAAATGGGTTCGCTGGTCGTGTATTATCAATACATTGTTGTATATCATCATCGGGGCTGTGTGTTTCCCACTCCGAGGACTGCTTTCAAGGGCACGTTTATGAAGTCNAGATCGGTTACATGTCTCGATTTCAGTTTACCAGGCCCCCCCCCCAGCCGGCCCAAATGTTGATGCTAACAACAAGAACCAAAAAAATAACAGGCACCGATGATGCCCTTGCCCATGACGCCAGAGTTACCCCTTCTTCCCTCTTCTTGGCCCAACAGCCCATCGAGCGACCTCTGCTCTCACCTCTGCGCCAAAGTCGTAACATCGCGAACAACCTCGCACTTGATGAGCCCGTTGGGCCCGGACTGGGGCGCATATACCTCGGCGTCCTTGCCGGTGTTCTTGAGGCCCTTGTGCCAGCCCAAATCTGCACCACCAGAAAATCAGCACTCGAAAACGGTCAGGGGACGAAAAAGAGGGAGAAAACAACTCACCAACTTCAAAGTAATGCTTATTCGGCAGCGAGAAGCCCGCCTTGTCGACCTCGGGCGCGGCCTCCAAGATCTGCTCGCACATCTTGTACATGGTGTTCTGCACCGACGCGCTCTCGTCCGTGGCAAACGTCTTCATGATGATGGCGCGCGCGGCGACCCACGCGGCGTCGAAGCGCTCCACGCCGGCCTGCACGGCGGCCACGGTCGCGAACGGCTTCCACGCCCACGAGCAGTCGACGTCGGTCGACAGGATGCGGTCCCACGTCTCGGGCAGCGTGGTGAACTCGTCGCGCACGAAGCCGTGGAAGGCCGAGCCCGTGCTCTTGAGCACCGAGAGCCCCGCGACGCTGCTGGTCAGGGCGATGCCCCCCGCGCGAGAGACGGTGGCCTCGACGTTGCGCGTCTCCTGGCCGTCGCGGAAGAAGCTGTGCGGGTGCGGCGCGCCGTCCACCGTCATGCGCGTCCACCGGTGCACGATGACCTTGATGTGCGCCGTGGTGATGTGCGGGTACCGGTCCAGGAAGTGCTGGCCCAGGTGGCTGACGTAGAGCTCTGGCGGGTTGACGGGGTGCTCCTTGGCCTTGATGTAGATGGTGTTCTTGATCGAGTCGGTGGCCACCACGACGCTGTTGTCCGCCTCGGTGTATCTGGGGGTGGGGGTGCGGCTTGTTAGTTTGTCGATGGACCCCTTGGTGCTCGGTCGGTCTCCCTGCTTACGATGTCTCAATCTCGCCCTCGAGCAGGCAGCACACGGTCATCTCGGTCACGGACTGAGTCCCGGTCTGCTCGTCCCTGTGGACCTTGTAGACGCGGACATTGTCCTTGCCGTAGCGGGCCGAAGCGAGAGAAGGCATGGAGGGCGGTGTCACGGAGTGTGGTGGTATGCTCTGGTGTTTGCTTTCTTGCTTGGTGGCTTGCTTGGTTTGCTGGATGGGGTCGATTCTGAGTAGGTACGATAAGGGGATGACGCAAGAAGAGCTCGATTGACAGCAAGCAGGGCTTATATACAGAATATATTCAAGGGGAAATGCAGCGGCAGCCAACGGGCCATTTATACGGCCCAACGTCTGAAGACGGCGTCCAATGAGGCTACATCCGGACGGCACCTGGCGGCGGTTCATGGGGCGCGGCGTCGCGCCGAGGGGCAGCAACCCGGCAGAGGGCAGGAGGTGGATCGCCGGAATCCGCCGACTGCCTTGTGCTGGCCCCTCCACCCACGCCATCCCGGGCCAACCCCTCGCTCGACCGGGTTCGAGTTGTGCCTTATCGGTCCCTCTCCCACGCAAATGGCAAGCCATAGCCAGAACCGGAAGACCCCTCCTTTCCAAATAAAATCGGGCCATCTTTACTTGATGCTCGAGACCATGAGTTGGGGTGTGTGATGACGTTGGTCGCGGCCCGGCAGGCAAGACAATTAATTCCATGCGTTGACTGACAGCCCCACCCTCAAGCAGAAAGGGACACTGCCGGGCGGGGCCGACTTGCGGGCGTGTTTTGAGTTGCACAGAGACAGGGAGGAGGGCAGCTGTTCACATCGTATGACAGAGATAAGGCCGGTCCTGAAGGTGCTCTACCTGGGATTGTTTGACGGGATATTCCGAGTAGGTGTTGCTGTGAGCATATCTCCTGAAGTGATTTCTTACAAAGCGTGTTGACACCACACAACAGTTTGTGGGATTGGCGTGATGCAGCGCTCAGTCTTGAGTCGAGGAAAATGCTTGGCCCGAGAACCCCGAGAATGCTGTCAAGGGCACTTGCTCAACAGCCAACTCGTACTGCTTCTTCAATCCACGCCGCGCACCGTTGCAGCGTCATGGCGGGTACCCAGAAATTGTATTCTGCACAGAATGTAAAACGCTGAATCGCTGCTCTCGTTTCCGCCGAAATTCTTTGCTGCGAGGTGTTGCATCTTCGTGGGGCTTGTTCGGCCAGTCAGTTGGATCTGAAGAGGCAAGTGGGGTAACACAGCGGGTTGTGTATTGAGGCGGTACCGTACAGTACAGTACAGAGCATGCGGCTGTTGACAGGCTGGCGCACAGGCCACCTCCTCCCTCGCCCCCCCAATTAGACCCTGGCACAAAGGAGACCCGCCTGTCACGATAGGTACAGCGCCGGGCCTGGGACGGACATGCATGGGCAACCTCCCCCGCCAAGCACAACGGCCCACGGCAGACGACAACTGTGTCCAGCGAGACATTGAACGCGCCCGCGATTCGACCGTGACCTCGCATTACGCCATGAAGACGACCGAACCTCGACATCTCTGAAGGACCCCCCACCCGGGGATTCACGTTAATGCGTCGAGCGGGGAGCCGCAGGGCAAATCGAATGCGAATACCGGCACGGCTACGCCTGCGAGCGTCGAGAGCGTCAAGCGTGGAGGGCAAATGGCCGGGCCATCCACCATGCTGAGCGCCTCGGCTACACCCACCCCGAGATCCTATGTCCCCGGGCAGCAGCTCCAGCAGCCGCCGCAGTCGGGTGGTGCTGCGAACCCGCGACCGAGCCTCGATGGCCTGCAGCCGCCTGCTGCCAATGGCGGCCGCAACCTCTCGGCGTCCGCCGTGAGCTTTGCCTCGCGCGGGCCCTCGCTCAACCCCTCGCCCATGCCCGGCAGCTTCAGCTCCGAGCTCCGCAGCCAGATGAACGTCTCCCGCGCCGGCTCCCGGCTCGACATGTTCCCTTCGCTCGAGAAGCTGGACGAGGACGATGGGCCGACCAACGAGAAGACCCTCGCACACCTGCGCGAGGCCCTCGGCCGCGAGATGAAGATCAAAGAGGGCAGCGAGAACATGTTGGAAGCGCTGAACTCTAAGAAGGCGAAGCAAACCAAGGAACAGCGGCAGCGAGTCGAGGCCGAGCTGCACTCGTCCAACCTGCGCATCAAGGACCTGCGCCAGAAGATCACCGACGCGCAGCGCGTGAGGGCCGTGCCAACCACGCCCACGAGGACAAGGACGGACGGCGGCCTGTTTCCGGGCCCCAATGGAATGCGCTCCCCTCCCAGCGCGTCCAGGAGCGGCGCCGGGTCCGACGCCGACGAGCCCACCGAGTCCCCAACCTTTGCCCTCACCGAGATCCTGCAGGCTCTGGAGATGACCGGCATGGCCCCAGACTACTACGTTTCGAGGGCAAACAGCCTGGTCGATCTCTTCAAGCGGCACCCCACCCTCAAGTACGACTTGGTCTGGTCCGTCTTTGGCCTCCGCATGCAAGCCATGCTCCTGAGTGAAAGCCGCGAGGTGGTTGCCGCCGGCTACCGGATGATACGATACGCCATTTCGGATATCAATTCGCTCAGAAAAATTCGTGCTCTCAATACCGATTATCTCGTCACATGGTAGGGCTTCCCCCCCCCCTTCCGAGTTAGAACTTGCAAATGCTTGTTGCAAGGCTAAAAAATGCGGGCTAGGTCTCTGATCAAGGATCGCAAATCCGACGTCGAACGCGAGCAGGCTCTCAAGTTTGCCCGTACCTTCCTTGACGTCAAGGACGGTGTCCGCGAGCTATCTAGAGCCGTCGTTAGGTCGATAGCCGCCGCAGCGGAGGAGCCCGAGGAACGCCTGCGGCCCATCTGCCTCGAGACGCTGGCCGAAATCCTGGTTCGTGACCCTCAGTTGCTAGTCGCTGCGGGGGGAATGGCCCCCCTGCACGAAGCGCTAGCAGATGGATCATACAAGGCATCCGAGAGCCTGACGGCAGCCTTCCTCTACCTCCTAGACGCGCCCCATCGGAGGAAATATCTGCGTCCGGGGAACGAGCTGGAGATTCTCTTTACGGCTTTCACCGACGAGCTGTCGTCCAACGAGCGATTTCTGAAGCAGAGCGTCAAGGCTGTGGCTTCCGCCCTGCGGACATGGTCCGGGCTTATGAGCCTGTCCATGTACAATTTCCGTGCCATCAAGTCCATGATTACCAGCATGGTCTTGCAGACCGGGCCTATTCGGGAGACCATCATGGATCTGATCTTCTCCCTGCTCCGCATCAAGTCCCCAGCCTGGGCAACGTCATTTCTCGCCGGCCGTCGGCTCACCACTTATGGTCGGGTCACGAACCTCAAGGCCGCGAACGGGAAGAGTCCGCAGCCCGACTTCGAGGAAGACGGGGGAGAGCAAAACTTCTTGGAGCACTACACGGCTCTCTTGCTGGCCGTCTTCATCAAATCCGGCGTGATCCCGGCCCTTCTCCAGCTCACTCAGGACAACGAGAGCGCAACCCTCAGACGGAAATCGACCCTGTTGATAGGAGAGGTTCTGAAATTATCGAGCCGCCTGCTCCCGCCGTCTTGGAGCGGGGAGCTTCAGTTGCTTCCCGAATTGTTCATCTCGGCGGCCCGGCTCAAGGAAAACAGCCACTTTGCTGCCACCGGAGTCATCTACCAGATAAGCAGCGTCAGCAAGACACTGTACAGGTCATCCCCTTCGGCGTACCTGCCCTCTGTGCACCACCACATGGACCTTGCCGCCCTCGACGAGCACCCCAAAAGCAACACGGCAACAAACTTTGACGACGGAACGTTCCGACAGCTTCTGCTCGAGTCGAACGTGCTCGGAAGCTCCAACTACACCAAGTGGAACTGGGACGTCATGCTGCGTCTCATCGAAGGGCCGCTGACGAGCGGCAAAAGACTCGAGGAGGCCATCAAGGCGTCCAAGTTCATCAAACGCATCATGAGCTTCTACCGGCCCTTCAAGTACAAATTCTCCGAGATCAAGAGCTCGAGAAACACTCAGAAATACGTCCGGGCCGGGTGTTCCCTGATGCATGCTCTGCTCCAGAGCCCCGAGGGCGTCAAGTACCTGTCCGACAACAAACTGCTGCGCCAGGTTGCCGAGTGCTTGGCCCAGTGTGATCCGACAAGCGGGTTGACGGCCCAGGACCCCATGTTCTCCAAGGACCGTCTTGCCGACACCCTCTGCGGCGGTTACTTCCCCATGCTCGGCACCTTGACCGGCGATGTCAAGGGCCTGCAGATGCTCGATAGGTGGCGCATCTTCAACATGATGTATCGCATACTCGACCTGAAGCAGCGTCCGGACCTCATCAAGCTCATGCTGGCCAACTTTGACTACTCTCTCCAAGGGCATCCGCGAGTGCTCTTGTCCAAGGCCTTGACAGCCGGCACCAAAGACATCAGGATCTACGCGACCAATGCACTGCGGAAGTATGCGGCACGCCCGCGTATGGGTTTCCAGGGCCAGGAGCCCGTCGATTCGAAGTGGGCCATCCAACTTCTAGTGACACAATTGTACGACCCGGAAGTGGAAGTCTGCGCGACTGCGGTCAAGATCCTCGAAAAGGCCTGCAACACAAGGAACTACCTCGAGTACATTGTCGAATGCCGGCCGGCGCTGGATCACCTGGGCGAGATAGGAGCTCCCCTTCTCCTGCGCTTCCTCTCGACGTCAATTGGTTACCACTACCTTGACGGCCTGGACTACATCAGCAACGAGATGGA
>FJWA01003708.1_pt1 | contig 10832 bp, 6 predicted proteins | sample 1011891 | NCBI WGS metagenome assembly FJWA01 (sample SAMEA3912450, study PRJEB9761) | metagenome | biome: forest; material: soil | place: USA | collected 2011-06-22 | depth 0.1 m
GTGCCAAGCTCGGCTACCTTATTGGCCGGCTTACGGGCGGTTAAAAAGGGCCGGAGTCTCATGACGCCGAGGGTCTGCGACACATTCTGCCCGACTTGGATCGTCCGTGCAGTCGCCCGCTGTCGCCCGCGGATTGTTGGCCGCATTCTTTTCGCGGTGGTGATCCGGGATGGGATCGCGCTGGCGGATGTGTCTCTGNGCGGAATAATGCAGATCTATCATTGTGCTCCTTTTTGTGTGAACCTCCATCGAACCCTGCGGATGGAGAGTCCGAGACCAGGGTGAAACCGGTGCCAGACCCAACAGCCAACAGACAGATGGATGGGTTCGGATTCCGACGGCGTGGCTGAGGGCTTGANACACCCATCGAGGTCGTTGCCTAGCCGGATCCAGCGAGTGTCACGGGATTTCGTGTGCTAGCGCGTTGGGCAAAGGCCGCAGGGGCCAAATTTGTTGGTTGCATTGTCGTCGCCACACCCGCCCGTCCCACACCCAGAGGCACAGGTCGGGCGGGCGCCGACATTGAGGGGGTTCCGGCCGTTCCCCTCCCGTCGCGTGCGTCTTAAACCAGCGCATTTCTGCCCAGCCNTCCCAAACCTGCCAGGGAGACACGTTCGCCGCACAAACTCTGCAGTTTGACCGAATTTTGATTTTATTTCCAGACCCGACGGCATCTTTGATTCCTGTCACAAAAACGTCATTTTCGTGAGCATTTGCTTTTTTGATAACAGTGACGCAATCTTTTTGCGATTTCCCGTGTTGCGGGGCCAAACCGCAATACAACAAGCACGCGGGCGCCAGCCGCAGAGAGTCCACAACACCACTCTNCCTCTCCAGCAAGGCGACCGACCAGCCCCCCTCCGCCTTCGATGCTCGCAATTGAGTAAGTCATCGCACCGCGCCTTTGCATTTCCCAACAAGGGAGAAAATCGAATCGATCGACGCGATTTCTCAATTCCGCTCTCCTCCCTGCAAGAAGCCGCTCCGCTAATGCGCGCCACACCTTAACGACAGATCCTTGTTCAGCAGCAACTTTCTCAGTCAGCTGCGCGCCATCGTCCACATGTCGACGTCAAACGACACGCCCGACAGGGCCGGCGCGCCGGAGCGTGGTTCACCTACGACCGTTACCAAGAGCGACAGCAAGGTCTCTCCCGCGCCGGCAAAAAGGAGACCGTGCAAGCGGCGCATCACCCAGCCCGAGCAGGGCTCCCTGTACGACATCCTGCACGACCATGCCGGCACCTCCCTCTACCTCGTCCCCATCTGCTGGACCGATCGGCACTCCCAGCTGCTCGGCGCGCGGTTCAGNAAGCGCGCCGCCGTCGTCAAGCCCATTCCAGACCTGGTTCCCGGCGTGTGGCTTGAGCCGTCCAAGATGGCTCAGACGTTGACGTCGGAGCTGCACACTCTCGTTCGGGAGGACGCGACGCCGGCGCGCGCCTTTTGCAAGAATCGCGCCATGAAACACATCCTGTCGACGCTCTTCCCGACGACGCTGGCCCGCCCCAAAACCGGCGCCGAGCTCAACCTCTACTTCGGGCACCGCGTTTTCAGGAAGGTGGTTCGCATCCCGTGTGTCTGGAAGAGCCCCAGCAGTGTCGACACATCCTTCGACTCCTGTCCTACGCTGCCATCNACATCGTTTGCCCAAATCGCCAAGAACGGTCGCGATTCGGGGATGCCCATGCTCGCATACATCAACAAGTCACAGCTCGCCGCCATCCGCAAGAATCTCTACGGCGTTTTCCGCGGTCCCGAGAACAACACGAACGCGCCGGTAGCGAACCTGCAGCGGTTGCGATCCAAGATGCTGGCNCCAGATGACGCCAACCATGACCCCTACATCGTCGCGATCATGCTGGCGATGGCTCAGGCCCACTTCTACCACGAGTCGTCATCGCGGTCCTCGTCGCAATCCGGCTCCCAGGGCGGCCGCAAGTCGGTTCGCATCGCGCCGCCTGCGTTCCGAGACGTCCAGATCCAAGTCATCACCCACGACGAAGGCAATGATAGCAATCCCAACTTCGTCGTCTACACCGCCGTCGTGACCGCCGCGTTCCTGGAGCGATTCATGTCCCCGCACTTGGCGCCAAAGTCCCCTGCCGGCGAGACCCTCACCGCCGGGATGGACATCTCCTACACGCCCGTCAGCTTCTGGCCCATCCTCGGTCTGAAGGAGCGGCTCTCGAGGGCGCTGGGGCGCGAGATTGCCGGCGACTCGATCTACGACAACCCGGACTTCATCGGCCTCTGGGACCCGCTGCTGGAGCCGCAGCCGCGGCCCGCCTACCACCCCGTGAGCCTCAAGCGGAGGCGCGCGGACAGGGAGCCGCTGTCGCAGGTTCTCAACAGCAGCTTCGACGAGGAGCCGCCGAGCAGTGCCGACGACCGGCCCGTGCTCAGTCCTGCGCCTAAGAGGCGGAGGACGGCGCGGCCGATTAGCACTTTGGAAGTGTGTTGACGCATGGTGGTGTGAGTTGGGCTGTGGAGTTTTGCTTTCTTCTGTTCTCCGCGTTGGCGCGGGGACGGTTTCATAAGTTTCGTCGGATTGCATGACGGGGCAGGTTATGGAAATGATGCATGGTACGGTGCCTAAAGGTACATTACCCCCCTTGTGGGGTTGGACTGGTTAGAGGTGTTATGGGAAAGACGAATGAACGGTCACGCATGGAGATGGTAACGGTCATGGTTACGGCTATGGTCATTATGATACATGGAACGAGGCGCTGGGTCGGTTTGCTGTTTCGCCGGGTTTTTGTTAGTTTCGGCGCGAAGGCCAGCGATGGCACATGAGGTTTATGGTTGTCTTCAGCTTTNAGAGGTATTCTACAATATCATGGCTGGCTTCGNGTGTGATGGTTGTCGCCGCAGTTGGGGTCAGTCATCGGCNCAGCCCAACATCGCAGAATATTCAGCTTGTGTTCACCCTCACTCAAAATGTTTCTGCTCCCGGGCTAGATCTCGATAGCAAGGGGCATTAACGTACCAGCATTGCCTTCGCTGCCCCACCGGTGTTTATGCGTTCGCAGCGTGATCAAGGGTTCGTTTCAAAGCCTGCTCAGTCGGTTTCCCCTGCCAGGGTGGCAAAGAATGACATGGAGCTGATGGTTTCGGCGAGGATGACATGTGCAAAGCCTCATGAAGAGGTGTCTTGGCATCAACTTTTGTCAGGGTAGTCAGGAGTTGGTTGAGTGGTTGAGGGGAAACAGCCCGGTGTTGACTCGACGGACTCGAGGTCAGCTTCGGTGGTGTGATAATAGCACTGTGCTAGCAGTACACACGTTCAGAGAAGAGGCCGCCCTTCCAAAAGCCTGCCGGGGACTGCGGTGGGCGATGGGCAGGACCCTGAATGCAGAAGGTCGCGGTCACTTCAATGGAGCCCACGGTAAACACCAGCCTCGTCGCGGAAAAGTCCCGCCTTCAACTTTTGATATCAAGAATGGAACACATGTAATCTTCNATTCATTTGTGAAACTAACTGACTGNCTGTTTGACCGGAAGGCTGCGGGACACCGGAAGACACCAACATGGAGTGTTCTCGAGGTCTTCGGATGTGAGTTTGATTGTGCAGAATCATGTAAGATCAGATGATGTGNCGAGTTTGAAGCNCAAGGCACTCCTGTCGGTTGGTTGGATCACCAGCATAAGTGCCAGTTGGTGGCTGAGGTGCGTTGCCTTCAAGGTCGGCAACCTGAACCTGTCGTTCCCCGTCTAGGAGCACCGGACAAGCTTCTATCCGGTGGATTCTCGTCACCCCGGGCCCACCACTACCCCCTGGTAGCTGATGTTTTAGTACGAAGCGTCAACATACATGAGCTGCTCCCGAATCCTGGCTGAGCGTAAACCATCTGGGACGGAGGCACGTGAATATTATCGATGATTGACCCCAATTTATTCCACGTATTCGTCCACAGTTCACATGCCAGCAAGCTAACAAGCCGGCACGTCTTTACCCCTGAAAGGGATCTTGTAGTGTGGGTGGCATCGAGTCTAAGATCGGAGAGATATTGCGGAGATTTCCGTTTGATTCTATGAGCCGCCCGTAAAATAGGAGGTGCCAGCGGATAGGAGCCGGCGAGCTTGTGTGCCGATCCCGATGCCATAGGTCTAGCAAGCTTCCTTCATGGGCTTGCTGGGAGGACCATCGCGAAGGTGAACCTCGGGTGGCTGACGAGCTAGGTACCTAGGCACTCGAACCCAGGGAAAAGCGGAAAAGATGNCAAGGGANATTGACACATGACGCGCCCATGAAGTCGTCTGGGGGCACAGCTGTGCCGTCTGCGTGCCTACCTATCTGGTTTGACCGGGCATCCTGCAGACATTCAGGCCCTGAGTCACGCACCTCGGCCCAATGTAGGGAACGGAGACGGAGTAAGAAGTTGAAAATGAGGGCAACACAGCGTGGACAACCTCAGCTTCAATCACATGCTCGAGTTTTGCGCGTCACCAAGACGGTAGTCGAGAAGGGCCAAGACAGTGATGGATCAGTTGCAAGCCGAGAGAGGGCGGGGTTCGTGGGATGTAGACTACTCACGCTAGGTACCTTAGCTAGGTAGATGTCTTGGATCGGGCTAAGGCTGGGCTGGACTCATGGGGACCGTACCTGTGGTCGGCATGCAGCTGGTCAGTTCTTGCAGAGGGGACATGCAATCGGCAAGCTGGCGATCCTTGGCTGAAGACTCGAAAGCTGGCTGCCGAGCTAGTACCGTGTACCCTTCCGCCCCTCGTCAACGGTGAGGGGGCGCAAGAGGCGTGCCTGGAAGGGATGTCCTCCAGGCTCCATCTCTTGTGCAGGAGTGTTGCCAAGAGTACGGGCTCCTTCACTGGCAAATCACCCCCGCAGCTGATTCGTGTTCGGAAAGCTGGGAGAACGGCGGTCTGCGGAATGCTCGGGACTGTTGGAGGGCCATTTCCGTTGGCAGTATGTCCAGTACACCCGATCCGTCGTCTCAACTGTCACCTGGTCTCCCTCAGCAGAATCTCTAGGCCCTCCCTCCACCTTTCTGGCCGGACGTTGGCTGGGACTTTGGGTCACCGGCAGCTGCCGGGCAAAACCACCTACCTGCGGTAGTTCACGCTTCATAGACATAGCAGCAGAGGAGGGGTTGGCGCAAGCGATGAATCTGTGATTCGGAATCCGCTCCTCCGGCGGGACCGGGCGGTTCTGTGAAATCCCGATCTGGTCGGCAGGATCGACGCTACTGTGGTTCCCACTTACACGCCCGACGGCAAGACGCCCTTCACATGTTGATGAGGTGGTTTCCTGATCGGATCGTAGAGTGCTGTACCAAGTTTTCCTCGACTCTGGAGAGAGGGAGCGGGATCGAAGGTTGTGTGTGTGGCTGTCGAACAAATGGCGTCGGGGCTCGGTTCCAAAACAGGAATCATTCCCCCGACTCCCCCGCAAAACCCCAACTGCAACTGCCCTGCTGCCGCCTGCCGCCTGCCGCCTGCACCCCACACCCGCCATCGGCCTTCCCCAGACCCCCCACACTGTTTTTTTCTCTCTTTAGGTCGCGTTTTCGATTCTGCCCTCGCCCGCCGCCGACTCGGCTCCCAGGTTGCACTGATACCACAACCCCCCCAGTCCCAATATTACAGTTGCTATTCACGTCTGGCTTTAGCAGTCGCCGGTCGCGAATCGGGATTATTCACGGCCAAACGATGGGGCAATGCAAAGTTCCATGGCTCACATGGCAAACCGGGATCCATCCCGGATCCCGTAATCTCTGAGGTGCAGAACACACAAGCACGCGGGGCTGCCCTCTTAGGGAACACCATCGTCTGCCTCGACTGCCATCCTCCCCGCCTGTGCCAGCACACGTCCGTCGACCATCGGCGAGGTCAAAACCCCTCAGAGCCGCTCCCCACCGCCTCGTCGTCGTGGTGGTGCGGGGCACCGTCGACGATGACCGCCTGCCGATCAGGGCAGCAGCCAGCGCTAGTTTATGCATGCCAGCCCTGGTCCGCCTTTTGCGTGCCGAGGCTTGTGCCAAGCGCCAGGCACGCAACCGTCTCTTCACATGCTCGCGCTGTCGCTGTGTGCGGCGGGGACGGGAGAGGGAGATGTCGTATGCACCAGGTTCCATGCTGAGAATTGCGCCGTCTGCGGCGTGACACTGCCAATACGACCTGGACGTCAGGCTGTTCACGTCGCTACTGGCTGTCGCTGTCCAACACTTCCAAGCGACCTCTTCCCCGTGGGGAAACGGGACCTGGAATGGAGTCAGCAAGCACAGCCCGGGTGGAATCCCGAGCTTCTTCCCCAGCTTTTTTCTCGTGCGAGCCGCTCTCGCTGCCACCCCAAGACCACCTCCCCTCGCAAACGGGACCGCAAGAGGACAATGCCCGCCCCTGCTGCCGCCACTTGCCCAACCTGTCCATATCCCGATGCCGTCGCGTGGTCACCTGGGTCGGGGGCGGAACCCATGTATCCCGCCGAGTCCGCCGCGGTGGGGTCCTTGGAGTTGTATCACCGGTGCCAAGCACCTTACCGTTGACCTCCTGGGTGGGCACTGTTTGGGGTGGTTGATTTTCACATGGATCACCATCGAGAAGTTGGAGATGGCTATAAGAGAAGGGCTCTTTGCCCCTTCCTCGTCCGAAGCAGCCTTAGCACTGAGAGAGACTCAGCCAGGGAACCTTGATTCGTTGTTCCTTCCCACCTCCTCCTGCTCTTCCCGCCTTGTCTCTTGCCGCCAGATCGTCACGACATCATGAAGGGCATCGCCGCCTTAGTCACCGCCGCCCTTCTTGGTGGGGCCGCCGCCGCGCCCCCGGAGCCGCCCACGAACGTGATCGAGAAGAGAGCCGCCCCGACCGTCACCATCTCCACAGGCAACATCGTCGGTACGGCCCGCTTGGCCACCGATGCCTTCAATGGCATCCCCTTCGCCCTGCCCCCGGTGGGCCCGCTGAGACTCAAGCCTCCTGTCAAGCTCAACTCGTCGCTCAGCACCTACGATGCCACCGGGATCGCGGCGGCATGCCCGCAGTTTGTGGCCGACTCGGATGCCAACGATTTCTTGTCGCAGGTCTTGGATACTGTCACCAACCTACCCCTGTTCCAGAAGGCCCTCAAAATTAGTGAAGACTGTCTGTCTGTCAGCGTCATCCGACCAACGGGCACCAAGGCGGGCGACAACCTGCCCGTCTTGTTCTGGATCTTCGGGGGCGGTTTCGAGGTGAGTGACAGTGACTCGATCGAGACTTCGGATCTTCCTCCTCTAACGCGCTTTCTCAGCTTGGTTGGAGCTCCATGTACGACGCCGGTCCACTGGTGTCCAACGCCGTTGGCGCGGGCAAGCCCTACGTGTTCGTGGCAGTCAACTACCGTGTTGCGGCCTTCGGTTTCATGCCCGGCAAGGAGATCCTCGCCGATGGATCCGCCAACCTGGGCCTCCTCGACCAACGTATGGGTCTCGAGTGGGTTGCCGATAATATTGCCGCGTTCGGCGGCGACCCCGACAAGGTCACTATCTGGGGCGAGTCTGCTGGCGCCATCTCCGTGTTCGACCAAATGGCTCTCTACGACGGCAACAACAAGTACAAGGGCAAGCCCCTCTTTCGCGGCGCCATCATGAACTCGGGCAGCGTCATCCCCGCGGATCCTGTTGACTGCCCCAAGGGCCAAGCTATCTACAACCAAGTCGTGGCTAAGGCCGGCTGTGCCGGGGCCGCCGACACCTTGGCCTGCCTCCGCGCGGCCCCGTACGACAAGTTCCTGGCCGCTGCCAACTCGGTCCCCGCCATTCTCTCGTACAACTCCGTTGCCCTCTCGTACCTGCCCCGGCCGGACGGCAAAGTACTTACCAAGAGCCCAGATGTGCTCGCTCAGACGGGCAAGTACGCGGCTGTGCCTATGATCATCGGCGACCAGGAAGACGAAGGCACGCTCTTCGCCTTGTTCCAGCCTAACATCACCAGCTCCGCCAAGGCCGTCAGCTACCTCAGTGATCTCTACTTCCACTCGGCGACCAAGTCGCAGCTCGAGACCTTCGTCGGCCTCTACTCTTCCTGGGTCTGGGATGGCTCGCCGTTCCGCACCGGGCTCCTCAACGAGATCTACCCGGGATTCAAGCGTCTTGCCGCCATGCTGGGCGACCTAGTCTTTACCCTCACGCGCCGCGCGTTCCTTGAGGACGCGACCTCGGTCTACCCGAACGTCCCGGCTTGGTCATACCTGGCCAGCTACGACCAGGGCACCCCAATCATGGGCACGTTCCACGGCAGCGATATTCTGCAGGTGTTCTACGGCCTGCTGCCCAACTACGCCAGCAAGAGCATCCAGGGGTACTACGCTAACTTTGTGTACAACCTGGACCCCAACAACGCCGCCGGCGGTACCAGCCAAAAGAGCAAGATCGCCGAGAACTGGCCGCAATGGACCAGCAAGGACCGCACGCTCATCAACTTCTTTGCCAACTACAACGGCTTTATCAAGGATGACTTCCGCTCCGATGCCGCCAAGTATATTGGGGCGAATGTGGGTGCTTTCCACATTTAGTCCCGTGGGACTGGGTCTTTTATTGTACATATTTCGTGGTGATTTGTATATATGGGCGGCTGGGTGGACGGAGCACGGGTTGCCCCATGATGATTGATGATGACGGACCGCGGGGTACGAGCTGTTGATACCACGGAGAGATGTGTGATGAATGGTTGGGCGTTCCTTTTGCTCTAGCGATCAGGAGGACAAATTCGAGTTCCTTATGTAGCGATTCAATGCCTTTCTCCCCCTTACAATTCATCGTGTCCTCCCTCTGGCCTCCACGGCTGAACGTTGCCCTGAATGATATTGCCCAAGAACGCCTCCACAGACCCAGCGCTAATTTCCTCTTTCCCGATATAGGGAAACACTTCGCCGTTGTTGGGGTTCTGCACGGACAGCCCCCGAGATCCACGCTTCAAACCCATCATCTCGGCGGCATCAGAGTACTCCTTCATGTTGGTTGTGACAAAGTGCAGGTACTCCTCGTACTTCTTCGCCAATGGCCGCATTTGGGCAACATATTCTTCGCGTTCCTTGTCGGTGCGGATAAAGTAGTGGACTATGCTCTTGCGGGTCTGCCCCATCGTCAGCCCTGACTGGGGTAAGGGGCTCGCTCCTCTCTCGAGCTAGACAGACTCACTTTGTAGAAAGACAGCTCGTTGCGCCTGGTCATCTCCGGTATCAGCGGCGTTGCGCAGAGCCGGACAAAGGTCTCGATCGATGTGGGACTGGGGAACTCTGTCGTGGAGCGCTGCACGCCATCGACGTTGTTGTAACACTCCATGGCCGGTCCCTGCTGCACACTCGCAATTCCGAATGAGTAGCGGTCGTGGTACTGTTCTGCAATTGTCATGAACTGCGTCAGTAGGTTCGTCTCGGGTCTGAAACGGCCGATCAAGACTACATCGTCGATGGCCTGGAAGGCGGTCTTATTCTCTGGGGTCAGAGACGATATCGTGGGGCGAGCTGTCCGACGAAGAAATCCGGTGAGAGATGCTGCCTTTCGGGGTCCCCGGTATCGGGTTTGCGTCCCGTCTGAGTGGTGGAGGCGGATTTTTGGAAAGGAGGACACGGCAAGTTGGTGGCAGGCTTTGGCCTCGGCTGCGCAATCGATGCTAACGAGCTTGTCTGAGGCCATCTGTTGTGCTGTTGTCCATTCTGGCTCCAGCGCTTGGCTGTCCTCTCTGTCCACTAATGAGCTCCCCTGATCCCAACCGCTGTCCGGGGTACCTAAGCTAGAGCGTGCGTTGCCATACTCATTTAGCTGCCGAAATGTTAGTCCGTTGTCCGAGTGGTCTTTTGTGCTTGGGACCTACAAAGACGTCTACGATGATGTCAGTAAAAAACCGGGAGAGACTGAAGCAGATGACAACCTACAAGCAACAAGCACCCTCTCGCGGCTGTTCAAGACTGTGTCGAGGAGCTCGGCTCCAGAAATATGGTTCCATGCCGCGGACTCGAAGACAAGGAGACAAAGAGGGTACAGAAAGTTGATCTTCATCATGCACAAGCAAAGACGAACAACAAAACTAACTAAGGTAGTTAGGGGACTTGAGATGTTTAAGCTGGCATTCGTTGATGCAAGTCGTCAGTAAGCAGAATTGGGGACAGAGCTTGTATTTGATGCGGAAGTGAGGTCAGCGGAGCGGACGGACAGGGGTAATGTGAGCTGCCTCAGGGTTGCCGACGCAGGGGCACAGATCTCCAGACTGCGACACACCAACCCCTGAGACGCTCAGAGTAAGCTTTCGGGCGCCGCAACAAGCGTGTTTCAGCTGCTCAAGCTGCACGTCATCACTATCCTATCACAGCAGGAGCCGCTTAAGANGAGAGCTATCCTTGGGACCGCAGAAGGCCTGTCTGCTCCCTCTGCCCGTTCAACCACCACGCGGAATGCCTTCATTACGATCACTGCTCGCGACGCTCGGAGGCGTGACCATATTCCTCCCGGCCGTGGCATCGTCTAACCCCGACGATGCGCAACAATCCCCTCTAGCAAGCGACGACTCCTACATCTGCGAGCATCCGCCCTACAGAGTCTCCCTCGTTTCCAAGTCCCCTCTCATAATCTACCTCCAAAACTTTATCACTCCCTCCGAGCGCGCCCATCTCCTCCAACTCGGGTGCGCCCCCCTTTTTCTCTCCCTCTCACATCGCATGGAAACTAGGTACTAACCACGGGGCCGCCAGCAACTCAACCTTCACCCGCAGCGGCACAACCTCCCTCAACACCTCCACCCCGCACCGCACCTCCACATCCACCACGCTCCCCCCCTCCGACCCCGTGGTCCAATGCATCGAATCCCGCGCGCTCTCCTTCCAGAGCCCCTCCACCCCG
>FJWA01007019.1_pt1 | contig 10829 bp, 4 predicted proteins | sample 1011891 | NCBI WGS metagenome assembly FJWA01 (sample SAMEA3912450, study PRJEB9761) | metagenome | biome: forest; material: soil | place: USA | collected 2011-06-22 | depth 0.1 m
TCCACAAGACGGGGGAAGCCCTTCTGACAAAGAGTTGCTAATTCGAGAAACCCTCGATCTCCCACCTTGAGTGGAGCTGGGATGGACGAGGAAACCATGTTGCAGTCGGCAGAGGTTGACAAGGAGAACTGGCGATGGTGGCGATATTGTGTGTTTTGATGTGTGGTGTTGATTCTGCGTGGCTTGATGCGTGGTGTTATTGAAAGGAGACGCCTGCCCACAAAAGGAAAGGGAGATAGGGAGTATATATAGGCCGTTTGGTCTGACAATGGGACTGAGAGTGAGTGCGGTGCCTTTGTGCCAGACACAAATATGTCACAGGACAAGGGAACAGTAGAAAGGGTACACGGTGCAAGACCAGGACCAGTTGACTGTAAGGGCCGCGCTCGAGAATCCGGGCTTGGGTTTCAAGTCAGCTCTTCACGACCTGCATCGCAACCTTCATATCGGCAGAGATAGCCAATGACACGAGAGATTTTGACTGAGCGCTACGCTCTGCCCCGTTGGCCCTCTGCCCTGTTGACCCTTCGCGCTGTTAGCCCTCTGCCCTGTTGGCCCTTCGTGCTGTTAGCCCTCTGCCCCGTTGGCGCTTTGCCCCGTTGCCAACCGTTGGTCTTCTGCCTTGACAACCCTTCGCGCCTTTAGCCCTCTGTCACGTTGGCCCTCTGCTCTGATGGCCCTCTGCCCTGTTGACTTCTCGCGCTGTTGGCCCGTGTTCTGATTGTCTTGGTCCGCTGTTGGCCCTTTGTGCTGTTGGCCCTCAGCTTTGTGGGTTGGCCCTTTGACCTGTTGACCTGTTGGTCCTCTGCTTTGTTGGCCCTCCGTCCTGTTTGCCTTTCCCCGTTTTGGCCACTTGGATGGCACCTTCAGCGCATGCAGATTGGCTTTTTCGACGGAAACCACAAAAAGACCCGCGAGCTAGCAATGTGAAACCCCCAGGCACAACATGGAGGATTGCCACTTCCGGATGGACTGACAATTGCTGCGACAAAGAGAGATGGCAAAATAAACTCGAGATTTCTTCAAAGCTAGACTAAGATTGAGTGGGTATCATTGCGTTCTTCAACATTCCCATGCCTCTCCCCATCGTACACCTCATATCTTACACGGCTGGGCCAATTGACCCTCTCATCCCTGCCACCTAAACCGACTTTCTCTGAGCATCGTCATCAGCCCCGTCGGCAACAGCCCCTTATCCACCACATCGGCCCCGCCAAACCGCGCGATCATGTCCTTGTGGTAAAGCTGCACGACCCACTTCTCATAGTCGCTGAGGCCGGTCCAGTCCGGCAGCGCCACCTTGACCTCGCCGCTGGGGACGACGGTGGCCGGGCTGGGGGACCGCATCAGCTGGCGGTACGTTTCGCCGAGTCGGGAGTCGGTGCGCTCGCGGTACCGGGTGAACTCGTCGAGGGACATGAACGGCTCGTTGCGGAGGTTCTCGAACTCGGGCGCGTCGCGCCAGCCGGGCTTCTCCCAGCGCGTCGCGCGGCCGGTCCATCCGCCGCTCTCGGAGGCGGAGTCGTCAGCGTTCTTGCGCGATCCCTGGTTAAACCGCGCTTTGGCCCGTTCATACGCGAACTCCTCTTCCTCCAGGTACTTGTCCATGAGCTTCTCCGGAGTTTCTTCCACATGGTGGCGGGAGAGGAGCAGCGAGACGAAGGGGTTTTGCAGGCCCAGCCCGCCCATTGAAGATGGCCAGTACAGATAGCCGTCGGGAATGTCCGACGGGGATATACCGAAGCGGGACGCAATTGTCAGCTTGAGGTGCTCACCGACCCCGCCCGAGTGATCGGGGAACAGCTTTTCCTGAATACGGCGGAAGGTGGCGAGCATGCTGTTGATGTGGGCACGGCCGTAGCAGTTGGCGGGCTGGCCGAAGTTGTTGGCAAAGAACCGGTTTCCGTAGATGTTCCAGGCCTGGATGTAGTCCAGGACGCTGCGACAGGCGGTCAACTGAAGACGCAGCTCCTCGATGTGCTTGTCCACCTCCTCCTGGTTGATCAAGAAACTGCCGTGACAGGGATCCAACTTTAAGAATCCCCATTTTACATCCCCTTCGGGCAAGGCCCCCGGCTGGACGGTTGACGTAGCGGCCCCGTTGCCCTTCGTGATCCGCACAGAGCCGGTCTTGTCAACGTTGAGGTCCAATCCCATGGTGTCGGTGAACTTGGTGATGACATCCCAAGCCTTCGCACAGGTCTCGGAGTTGCCCCACAGCCATGTGTCGTCGTGCAGGCGATACAGTCGCGTGCCAGCGGCTTTCTGGTTGACTGCGTAGTCGAGGCAGAACAGAATAGACTCGCTCATGAAGTCGGCGACGGGAGTGCTGATGAGCGTGCCACGCTTCCGAGCTTGGGCAGGGGTGTCCGGCGAGTCTTGCTTGAACCTCATCTTTGCTTCCAGCACGCGCTTGAAGAAGTCTCTCCACTCTGGTGTGACGCCGAAGAACTCGAGGACGGCGAAGATGGTCGAGTGTGGAATCGACGGGCCGAACCATTTGAAGTCTGAGCGGATGACGGTAATCTCTCTTCCGAGTTTGGTCTGCATCAGAATCTCGGTTTGCAGGCGCTGCAGCAGCTCCTGAACGACTCGGACGTGGCTGGACTTGGTGTCGCCCTTTTTGCAGCCGAGATCCCCGTACGAGTCCCTCACTTCGTGGAAGGAGTTAGGGAGCTGGTCGAGAATAATCCCATGAAAATGAGCGTCGCGGTTCTCTTCGACCGAGTCCCGATTGAGCACGGTGCGGTCGTCGAGAAAGAAGCGGCGGCGTTGAGCGTCAGCCTTGGAAATGGGCTTGGTGTCGGATTTCCAGATACCTTCTGTCCCGATAAAGGTAGTCAGGAGATTTCGGAGTTGACACGCCCACTGCAAACCCACATAGTACACAAACATGGAATGCAGCAAGTCCTCGTCCGTGTAAAACCGGTACCGACCGTTGAGATTTCGCCGTTGCTCGACAATAAGCGGGGAGTCCCAATTCCAAGACGCCATGGCGGTCATGCGCATGTTCAGCACATCGGCAATCTCGCTGAGCACCACCTTGTTCCCGAGGAAGTCACGGAGCGTGGTTCTCTTCTCCTCCGTGAGAATATCGCTCCTCAGCATGCCTTTGATGACGGTTTCGAGAGTGCTCTCATCGAAGTGGTGCTGCGACTTCCAGTCTTTCTGGAAGGTCTTCATGCTCTCCCTGAGCTGCTCCAGGGCTCGCTTGGCCTCCTTGGAGGAGAAGACATCCCCCAGATATGCCCTGATGGCGTTGCCGTCTGTCTCCTTGGCCTTGAAGACGTACTCCTCCCAGGTGGCGCGCTGCTGGTGCATCTCCTCGCGGCCGACAACGACAAATGCGGATCCATTGGTGGCAGAGGCAGCGTCCGCGTTCCCCGAGGCGATCCACTCCTCGACGAGCTTGCCATAGAGCGAGGCAAACTCGTACTTGTTCGTCTGAGCGTCCAAATGGTTGTGGATTTCGGACTCGTACTCCTTCAACAAAGGCTCCGTGACGGAGGGGTCGTACTCGGCCTGGTCAAAGAACGCGCTGAGGCCCGACAGGGCTGGGTCAGCCTTCAGACCCAACGATCGGAGCTCCTCGGAACCCTTCAAGAGCTTCTTGGCGCGCTTGGCTGTGTCGACCTCCGCGACGAGATCCTCGCACAAGGCGCGTTTTTTGTTCTCGTATGCATCCTTTTGCTTCTGGAGCTGGTCCAATTTGATGGCGGTGATGGAGGAGAGGGTCTGTGAGAGGACGTCGGTTGAAGCCATGGCGCGGCCGTGTTTTCTGACGACAGGAGAGGCGTGGAAACGGGCGTACTGGAGAAGGGATGAATCTGGTCTCGGGAAGCGATCAAGGGAGTGTGTGAGTACTGGTGTTGTTGTCGTCCTGGTGAGTGGTGAGTGTGGTGTCGTCTGCCAGAGACACTGTCGAAGGAGGTATCGTCTCATTTTATAGCGGGAATCGACACAACCAGTGTGTTACCGAGGACGAAGGCCCTCCATGGGCGGGGCGGGGAGAATTGAGGACGGTTGTTGCCTGGGTCAAAAAGTTGGTGGAAAAAGTTGGAGTTGAGGACCGACCAACACGAGGACGACCCGGTCGTGACTCAATGCGAGCCCCTGTCCTGAGTCGTCCACAGGGTGTCTGTTGGTCCTCAGGGTTGGATTGGGTCCTCAAAAACAAGGCCATGGACTAAGCTTCCTGCCTGGCGTCAATTGAGAAGCAAATTAACTGGTGAAATGTCTCGCGAGGAGTGGAAAGCGGAAATGCTTTCATGCTGCCGATTTTCAAGTTGATCCTGCAGCAGCCAGGGATAAACCAACCACCAAGAACCGCGAATGAGGACTTCACAGACCAGTAAATATGGTCAAAGAAAGCCATTCCCCAACCCACTAGCCACGGCCAATCCTTCAATTCGTTCCATGGGACATTCCAAACTTCTGCCTCAGCCGCCAAGTCAAGGACGGCGTCTCCTCACGTGAAGGCCAAACACACCACAAAGGGAGCCCAACACACCACTCCGACCACAGAAACCAACTGCGGGAACACCTGCAAAGAGAAGACAACCATCAAGTTTGAAACAAAAGAAAAGTAAGCAAGGCTACCTCCAAGCTGGACCGGTACAAGTGTAGCACAAGATACATGGAACCCTAACTCACTCGCTCCGACCCTGCCATCATGATATCATGTCCTTCCTGCCCCCCTCATTCCACCACCCCTTCCTCGGTATCTCCCAGCAGCATCGCAGCATTGCAGCATCAAGATCACACGCCCGCTTCAGCCACCAAACGCAACCATCACTAATAGTCCATCGGCGCGTCCACAAGAGTGACCCCGTGCTGCGACTGCTGCTGTTCCTGCGCTGCACTCCCAGAATGCTGGTGATGCGGCGGGGGCGTGGCGGTCCTCGCGGCCGCCGAAGCGGGCGTCACGCGGCGGCCGGCCGAGAACCGGGCACCGCTCCGGCCCAGGCTGTTGCGCTTCTCAAGGAAGCTTTCCTGCTCCACCTTGGCCAGCTGCGGGTCTGCCACCGGGGCGGGCGGCGCCGTCACGGACCCGATTCCATTCATGATGAAGTTGCCGTCGGACGGGTGGCTCAGGCCCATGTTGGCCTCCGTCTCGGCCGGGACCTCGAGGCTCGTGCGCTTCGGGAGGTTCGGGCCCAGGCTGGTGCGCTTTCTGTGCTCGCTGGTGGGGCTGGAGAGGGTTGTCGAGATGGGGAACCGCGTCTCGGGCCCGCCTACGCTCCTGTCGCGGCGGTGGGACGCCCGGGGGCTCGGAGCGGGAGAAGTCGCCCTGCTCCGGCCGCCGCCGGCCTTCTCGAGGAGAAGCCGGTTGCGTTCCTCCATATGCGCCTTGCGGTTGCTCTCATCGGTCGAGATCGCTCGTGGCCGGTTCTGGTTGCCCTTAATAGTCCCAGAGGAGTTCATGGTCGACATGCGCTTCAGCTCGTTGAAGATGGAGTCCTTGTGCGTGAAGAGGTCGCGGATCAGCCGGTAGGCGTGCTTCTCTTCCATTGTGAGCGACGTCTCAGTGCGCGGTCGCAGGACGCAGGGGGCGAGGGTGGTTGCCAGCTTCGAGATGTACTCCTCGTCGGCCGATGTCAGGTCAATCAGGCGTGTAAAGTGGTTCATGCAGGCATCCAGGGACGCGATGTTCGTCAGGCGGAGTTGAGAGAGAGTCTGCTGTAGAACGGCAACGCGGGCGGCTTCGCCACCCTCTCCTGTTGGACTGTTGTAGATGGACCGGATGATTTCATAGACGTGTGACGAGACAAGGGAGTCTACAACTCGTCAGCATTAGGCACAGTGGGGTAGCAATGAGGCACACATACCAGGAAGCTCCAGGAGATAGAGCTTCAGCAGACTTGCGACGGTAGGGATATCGAACTCGGCAAACGTTTCGAGGGCAGGCGCTTTCCCGTTGTTGACCCTGGCTCTCAGCTTGTGGGTTTGCGCAAGCGGAACCTCGTGCAGCCACACCCCCCTCCGGGCCTCGTCGCCCTCGAGATCCGGGTAGTGGTGATCCAGGTAGGTGAGAAGCGTGGTGATGACAACGGGGACCCGCTTTCGGTCGGCCCTGGCGCGAGCCTCGAGGTCCACGCCGAACGTCTGCTCGTCCACCTTGTTGTAATAGTTCTCATAGACCACCACCTTCGGGGCGAAGCTGCCAGTCCGGTAGCTCTCCAGGAGATAGCGCAGGTCGCCGAGCGGCTGCACTGTCTCTTGGTAAAGCATCATGTTGTCGACGGTGGACTGCAAACTGGGAATCACATTGCTGATGGTCCCAGAGAAGTCCAGGATGACCGTCTTAATCGCCTTGAGCCGGTCCAGCTCGCAGCGCTCGAGGAATCTGAGGTTCCCGTAGATGGCCTCCTCCATCTCGCAACGCAGTTCGTCGAGCTTCTGGACTCCGGACTTATACTTCTCATCGGCTTCGCTCGCTTCCCGGCGCAGGCGCGCAGCTGGCGTCTCGTTCGGCCGGGAAGTGTTCAGGACGTCCCACTTGGCAAGGTACTCGGTCACGGCACCAACGACCGGAGAGTCGGAGCCGTCAGACCCAGTGACGGGGATCGAGAATGTCCTCCCCAAAGGCTTCTTCTCCGGCACGCCAGCTGTCTCGAACGCCTTGGGTCGCCACTGGTAGAACAACTTGGAGCTGTTGGCGAAGGTGTTGCCGACATTGCCGATCAAGCGCAGGAAGCCGTGCGTGACCAGGTCCTGGCCAATCCTCTCCGCATAGCTCACACTTGAGCTTCCCATGTGCTGCTGGAAGTATTCCACGATATCCGCACCGGCCGACGTGTTTTGGTACGTGCCCATGATGGGAACCTTGGTCTCGCCCATTTTGACCGTCGCAATCATGTGCGCGAGAATCTTCTTGACCTGCTCCGGAGCGTAGATCTGGTCCCCAATCTCGAGAGGTTCCTCCTCTTCTACGGGCTCCTGCTCCACCTTGATCTCGGGGATATTCTGCTTCTGTTGCGGGCTGACCTCGGGATCCTGGAAACCGAGCTTGTTCTCTTCTTCGATGTCTTCGACGAGGCGGCACTTGTTGAAGTAGTTGCTCCTGAGCTTCTTGACGGTCTCGGACTGTTTGTCGTGGGCCTTGATCAGCGCCTGGAGGTCGGTCTGAGACTGTGCTATCCGGGTTTCGTGGGCGTCGCACCAGTTCGAGAACGGGGTCACGACCAGGCCGCGGATGTTTTGCGCAATCTTCTTGTGGTTTTTGGAGGCATCCTCCATCTCAGATCGCACCCCATCGTAGGCCTTCCGCACGCTGGCGCCGTCGTCACGGCCGAACCCGCCTTGGTACTTGTCGACCGCCGGGGCGATTTCGGACAGGCGCTGGCCGTAGACCTCCTCGGCCTCGGCGCGCATGCGGGCGATGGTCAGGACTTGGCGATTCTCGACGACACCTTGCTGTAGCTTGCCAAACAGGACCCCGAGTCCTTGTCTTTAGTCAGCGCGACGAGAGGTTCCACGGCGTAAACAACCCAACTGGAGAGAAGAGCAGCTCACCTGCGGCGTGGTCCGTAGACCAGAAGGATTCTGCGAAACCCGGCATCGTTCCTAGCGTGCCGATTTGCGTCGTCGGTTCGTTGTTCTCGAATCTTGGGCCGGGGAAAGGAATCGAGCTTGGAGGTTGTTTGTGTCGACTTTCTGCAAACCAGTCGTGGCACAGCTCCGAATCTGGGGGTTGCAGGGAAGTTGGCCAGAGTTTGGCTCGGCACGATTGAGGCTGAGGCTGAGCTAACGGCAAATCCTGGCCTCGTGGCGTGGGTTGGTGGGTTGGGCGGGATGGATGGGATGGAGGTCAAGGAGCAAGGAGCTGGGGATTGCGGGCTCCAAGGAAAAGATGCCAATTAACAGACGGCGATGGTGTCGCCAAAACGAGGTCGAACAGAAACGAAGGAAGTGCCACAAAAACGAAGGCTCCGTGTGTTGAAGATGGCAAGGAGGGACATGCAGCCATCCGAAAGGGCACCCGACGCAGAGGTGCAGATGCCCAGCCCGATCCCCGGCCCCATTGGACGGCGCAAAAGCCTGTTGTCAGCGACAACCTGTCTCCAGCCCGGCAAGGCCACTGATCCCAGCCTCAGCCCCTGCAGGGCAGCAGGGTCCACATGAAAACGGCCAAGGCGGCAGCCGATTTTCAGGGGTCTCACAGCACACCGACACTTGAAACACCGAACACGCAGCGCCAGCTGCAGGAGGAGAATGTGTTCTTCAGCGGGCGGAATACGAAGGCCCAGTGTGCGTCCACCGAGGTGGCAACGGGCACACAGCAGTGTTGCCACTTTGAACATGTTTTATTCTGTATTCCGTACGTGGAGTGGTTTTGCCAACGAAGGCAACAGTTATTTTTTGTCCAGGAGCCCCAAGCCTGGCTGGCAATTGAGGATGCAAGGCGATTGCAATCTTTAGGACATGCTAAGGGTGCTAACAGCATCGCCGGAGAACGCACGCAGGAACCCACTAACAGTTGATGAAGAAGGCAAGTGTTGCGAAGAAGCGAATTTCTTTGGCAACACCTCGTTTCGGGGGTTGGCTGAAAAGTGAACGGGCATGCTCTCCGAGAGAACAACAAACGCCACCAGAGAGCCGAGAAAACAATACCACTCAAGCAATGTTGTGCCGGGAGTGCTCGGTGTGCAGGAGGCCGGACCCGTGCCCGGGCCGTATTTGTCATCGACCTCCGGGTCCAATTTCCGTGTTGACTCGGAGCGTTTGTTTCTCGCCAATTGCACCTTGACATTCGAGGTGACGATTTTCGAGAGTTTCGAGATCGCATACATTTTAGGCCCTCTTATGAGCTGTATTCCGTGACAGATGAAGTCGACCACAGAATTGCCCTGGACGGCGCCCGAGGCTGGGGCTTCCGTGCCTCTCCGGCATCCTCAGCGGACGCCCCGGGTCGCAAAGGCCGCATTATACGTGATAGTACCATTGCTCCTGATTGTGTCTCTCTTTCGGCTCCCCGGTCACTCGGGGTGCCTCGGTCACAAACTTCGCCCGACTAAGCCCACGAGCATCGAGGAGCGGGTGGACCACATCCTGAGTCGAAACCCCTTAATCGGTAATCCTCACCGGTGTGATGTGATGTGATATCACGATCTCGGGCTAATCGCACAGGCAGATGGACACAATGACCTGGCCATCTTCATCAGGGCCTTCTACAACAACCACATCTACAATGAGACATTCAGCAAGCCCTTCGCCGACGGCGGCCTCCACGGCCACGTCGACATCCCCCGCCTGAAGGCCGGCATGAACGGCGGCGCCTTCTGGAGCGTTTTCTGGCCGTGCCCAGCAAACGGAACCGACTACTCCGACGCGAACTATGCCCCCAGTTTGTCTCACCCTTTCCTCGACCCTCCTTCTAGCCCACCAGTAACTCGCCTCTAACCCAACCGCAGTCGTCCAACAAACCCTCCAACAAATCGACCTCGTCTCGCGCCTCCGCCAGTCCCACCCCTCCGTCTTCTCCCCGCCAACCCTCACCAGCCAAGACGCCCTCCAGCAATTCCACCACGGCCGCCTCATCTCCCCGCTCGGCATTGAAGGCCTCCACCAGATCGGCAACTCGGCCGCCACCCTGCGGCAGTTCCACGCCCTTGGCGTCCGCTACGCCACCCTCACTCACAACTGCGGCAACCGCTTCGCCGACGCCGCCCTTTGGGAGCACCCTCTGCGCAGGGCCACGCCCGTGTGGAGCGGCGTCAGCCCCGAGGGGAGGAAGCTGGTACGGGAGATGAATAGGCTGGGCATGATTGTCGATCTGGCGCATACCAGCGTCGATACCATGGTGGACGTGCTGGGCGCGGGGAAGAGAGAGGCGGATGGTGGTGCGTGGGAGGGGAGCAGGGCGCCCGTCATCTTCAGCCACTCGAGCGCATACGGGGTGTGTCCGCACCCGAGGAATGTGCCGGATGAGGTGTTGGACTTGGTCGGGAGCAAAAGGGGCTTGGTGATGGTGAATTTCAACCCGGAGTTCGTGTCGTGTGTTGCGGCGCCCGACAGGGAGGATGGGCTGCCGGAATTCTACCCGAAGAATGCCACGCTGCACCAGGTGGTGAGGCATGTTTTGTATATTGGAGAGAGGATTGGGTTCGAGCATGTTGGGTTGGGCAGCGATTTTGATGGGATCGAGGAGGTTCCGGAGGGGCTGGAGGATGTTTCCAAGTTTCCGGATCTGGTGGGCGAGTTGTTGCGGCAGGGGGTGAGTGATGAGGACGCTGCGAATGTGGTCGGAGGGAACATACTCCGCGTTTGGAGGGAGGTGGAGGCTGTTGCCGAGGAGATGCAAAAGGATGGCGAGCCGGTGCTGGAGGATGAGTTGGCTCGCCTGTTCTCGACGGAGGCTCGGAGCTCGGAAAAGGAGCTTTAACAGATGGGGCCAGCAGCTCGGCGATGAATGGATGTCAAAGGCTCTCTCGCCCTGTTTATTCCGTATTGTACATAGAAACACACACCAGTGCGCCGCTGCTCGACCGGTGAACCCTTCCATCCGTCTACCACAATGCACCACCGAGCCCAGTGTGGCCTACAGGGCCCAAACCGCAGCGAGACGTAGTCCCGCATAGAGCGCCCAAACCAGTATCCCAAACCATCGTCCCAAAGCTGTCGCCCTGCCCTTGCCGCTACCCCTTCCGCTCGAGCCTGTTGAGTTTCCTGGCCGTCTCGACCTGGTTTCTTGTTCGCTGACCGCGGACGGGCANATTCATGGCGTGTCGCCTACCACAATATGTGCCCATATCTCGCAACCGCCGGATGTTGTCTTGGAGTAACTTCCGCGCGTCACCTTCGATGGTCATTGTCGACAGCTCGGCCGT
>FJWA01007065.1_pt1 | contig 10806 bp, 4 predicted proteins | sample 1011891 | NCBI WGS metagenome assembly FJWA01 (sample SAMEA3912450, study PRJEB9761) | metagenome | biome: forest; material: soil | place: USA | collected 2011-06-22 | depth 0.1 m
GCCGGTCGAGCCGGAGGTATACAGGAGGAAGAGAGGGTCCTCGGCGCTCATGGGCTCGGGAGCCACGTAGGCGGGCCACTTCTCGACCTCCTCGTGCCACCAGACGTCACGACCCGGGGTCATGGGGATGTCGGCGCCGGTGCGCTTGAAGACGAGGCAGTGCGTGACGTCGGGGCACTGCCTGAGGGCGTCGTCGACAATCTTCTTTGTGCCAATCAACTTGCCGCCACGCTTGCCCTCGTCGGATGTGATGACGACCTTGGACCGGGCATCGATGACGCGGTCGCGCAGCGAGTCGGCCGAGAAGCCGGCGAAGACGACTGAGTGCACAGCGCCGATCCTGGCGCAGGCAAGGAGGGCAACGATGGCCTCGGGAACCATGGGCAAGTAGATGGCGACTGTGTCTCCCTTGCGCACGCCCATGTCCTTCAGCACGTAGGCCACCTTGGAGACCTCGCGCAGGAGCTCGGCGTAGGTCACGTTGCGGCCCTCGTTGGGCTCGTCGGCCTCGTAGATGATGGCGACGCGGTTGGGGTCCTTGAAGGCATGGCGGTCAACGCAGTTGTACGAGGCGTTGAGCTCGCCCTCGAGGAACCAGGCAACATCGCCGCCGAGGAGAGAGCCGCTCTGGACCGTCTGGAAGTCCTTGTGCCACGTCAACAGCTCGCGCGCCAGCCTCCCCCAGAACTTGGAGGGCTCTGTGATGGACTCCTTGTACAGCTGCTGGTATTCTTCGAGACCTGGAGCGCCGGACGTGTTAGCGGGGGCCGTGTGCCGGTGCGGGAGGGTTACCCGGCCGGGCCGCCGGTTGCGGAGGCGGGCTGGTGGATTGGTGGGTTGGTGGGTCAGGGGAAGGGGGCAGCGTACCACTCAAATGAGGCTTGCTCGGGTGCTCTGTCGCAATTCGGTTAGCCTCGTCATTCTTCCGTTCTTCCCTTCGTCCAGATGCCCCGCAGGGCATCTAGCGGCGCGTTCTTGGCGCACGGCAGACGGCGCACGGCAGACGGAGCACGGAACAACGTACTGTCAAGCATCTTCTGAGGGGGGTCTAGAGAACGGAAATGTCGGCGTCAGCAATCTTGGTCCATGGCCATGGGTCCCCGAATTGGGTCCCCAGCTGCGGACGGGTTCAAGCTCACGGAAAGTGTCGACCGCGTGGGCCTCGGCCACAACGGGGACCTTGGCGACGCCTTCAGCCATGATGCAAGGGCTTGGAGGGGTTGTTGTTTTGGGGATGGCGGGGCAGCAACTTTTCTCCAAGAAGGCGGGGGGGGCGCGGGCAGCTCTCGATGTGAGTCCACGCTCGAACAAGGGGCCGGGCAACGAAGAGAATCCGGGGAAGAGGGAAGAGGCGGAGGAAGGGTGAAGAAAACAATTGTTCAACGTCAAGAAGCAGCCGGCGAGAGAGGGAGCGATGGGGGGGAACGGCGCTTTTGTATCACAGCAGCGAGCGAACGAACCGAAGGACACCCGCCTGCACAACCGCCTGGACGGGCAGGCCTGGTGCATGCATGCATGGACATGGACATGGATTGGCATGGGCGAGGATGGACATCGATTGTGCCGGTAGCGGTACCTGACCTCGAGCCCCGGCCCGGACGGTGGTGGTGGTGGGGAGGGGGAGCTCGAGAAGGAATGCGGGTGGGTTTCCCTCCGCCCGGCGAGCCCCTCCACCCCACCCATGTCGCCATTCGTTGGCTGGGCCCATGTAGCGGGAATATGGGCGGACAGCGTTGGACCTGCACTCGTATGCACAGCGGTAACGTTGGTGCTGGGGCACGGAGCACTGTAGCACTCGGACGAATCCCGTTGCGTTGCGCGAATAACGTTGACATGGACAAGCTTTGCCCAGAAAGCCACAGCCCACACAGCCCAACATTACAGTCGACAAATATACCCGGGCTCGAGCCGGGTTCTGTGCCCAGAAACAGACAGATCTGAGGCTCCGGGTTCTTCCACGCAAGCCCGGCCTACCCTCTTCGGTGCCGGTACTGTGTATACAGTATCTTCCCGGGTGGTCTCGGCTTATCATTTCAGATGAATCAAACAACTCCCAGTCGTCGTTCGCCGTTCGCTGTCCGGACACGGGACACGCCTGTCAGTGGACACCACACCATGCTCCAGGCTGAGTGGGGATAATCTTCGGGAGGAGCAGAACCACGCAGCCAGGAGGGTCGCACTGTACCGCAAACATTGTGGAAGGTGTTATGCAATGACTGCTTGCAGGCTACATCGGCGACCCCTCCTCCTCCTCCCCTTCGCCTTGAGCACAAGCATGGGTACTGTGCAACAGTGAAGCAGTTGTCGACGGTTGGAGGCTGTCCAGGTCCCGTTTCTTCCCTCCCGCCGCAGTTCCTATAGCGGAGGCCAATATAAATTGAGGGGCAACCCTTGTGAGCAGTGCGGTCATCGCTGGCCGGGCTCCCCATGCCTCCTCTCCTCCTTGGGTCAACAAAAAATAAATAAAAATAAAAAGAGAACGAAGAGGGCAGAGCATGGTGGCAGCAACAGACAGACATCAACAAGGAGGGTCAGGGGACCAGCACAAATTCAGGCGTTCAGCGGCTCTTATGGCAAAATGGGACGGGATTATTCTCGAAGGGACACACCTCACCGACTGGCGGCCAAGCACCTGCGGGGAGGACAGGCCGGTCAAATCAAGCTCGGTCCCCGCGCAAAAGCGTCTGTTAGTCGCGCCGCGTATGCGGAGGGTCAGAGCTCGGCCGGTTGGCCGGTTGGCTAATAAGTGAGCGATAACATGGACGTTAAAGAGCCTCGTTGGAAGGCGATAGACAGGTATGTACCCTGCTTGCCTGCCGTCGACCAGGCCATGCCGTGTCCGCGCTATAACGCGGGATCCTCGAATTCAGGGTCTCGAGCGAGTCGAGTCAGCCGCCTGGGAGAATCTGATTCCCACAGTAACCCTGCCGCACGGTAACCCACCCATCATCGGGGCAGCCAGGCATTGTGCAGGACGGGAACCCTCACAGGACCGTTGCAGTGCGTGGTGCGAGTCGGGCGGTCGATGCGGTTCGATGCGGCAGGCTGGGAGCTTGAACCAGGAAATCTCGACCCAGCTTGCCGTCGCCGACTTCCACCGCGACACAGGAGCGTCGTGTTTAGAGGGACCTGAGACCACCCCTCCATCGGCCTGAGCCATGTACCGATACATGATCCGACCCAACGGCGGGCATCCCTTCTCCCCCAGGCTTTTTCTCCCCTCCCCCACAAATGGCCACCGCTAGCGACTTTTGGCATGCTATTCTGTCCGATCGTCTTGGCTAGTGCCACTGCCGGTTTGGCGCCTTGGGAGTGACGAAGGCGGCGCTCGGGGATGCTGCCCACAGTGCCTCCCCACGGTGCCCAGCCCGGGCGCTGAACTTCGATTGGGTTTTCTGCCCCGCTGCCCCGCACCGATCCAACCTCACCACAAGGACTCAAACAATGGCACCCACGGGAAACTCTGGGTGCCATTTACCCGTAACACCCAGCCATGCCAGCCGCTGTTTTAAGCAATGCCCAGGCCGGCGCGGCGTGCATGCGTGAGTTGGTGTTCGTCGTCTAGCCCGGCACCTTCGGTTGCTAGTCCGTCCACTTTGGAGTCATGCAAGATGTTCAGTCGTTCGTTCGATTGGTGGGGAGGGGTTGTGGATCAGCACTCCACGTTACCGGAGTCAGAAACGCACAACCTGGAGGACACCGTCCCCCAGTGATCCTCATCAGTTCGTCCCGGACACTGTGGGCAGGTAAAAAGTTGTTTCTGGGGCCCCCTTTTCCCCAAATACGTGGTGGGGTCGCCCAATCCGGGGCCCCTCCATCTGGTTCTCTTGAGCTCGATCTCCGTTCCCGCAAGACTCCGTTCCCGCAAGACCGAATGCTCCTCTATCCTTGCATCATCCCAACACAATAGGACGCTGCGGACACCGCCCAACGACTCCATTCTCGCGCGCCTCGGTGGTCCAGGTGACCCGGAAAGCAGGATGTGAGGCCCAGAACCGTCGTCCAGGATACGGCATGTTGCGCCCAGCCCTTGGTCCGGACCCCATCCTGCGGGTACTTGCCTCCTTTTTCTCTCCCCGGTGTACTCGCTGATACACTGTCCATAGGGCTGGATACCGAGGATTGCCAAAACGTCCCATAGCGGCGAGGAGGACAGTAGCACGTGGACAGGTAGTACCCGTCCCTCCCCCATAGAATGAGCTTCCAGTATTACTCCTGCCATGGACTAGGACGTAGCTCAAACATAAACTGCTCCCCCCGCGCCCCCCCCCCCGGTTCGTCTGGGTGGATACCGCTGCTTTGAGAAATGATTTGCGAACCCTCCGAGACATGTCTAAGGAAGATCCATTTGTCCGCTGCCTCGTCAGTCTTCGGTAACTATGCTGAACTTGGTCTCGTGTGCCGAACCAGCTCCAAGTTGAAGAATCGAGTGAAATCGCGAGCAAGACATTGGGTCGTTCCGTTCTCGCCCAGCGTGGCTGTTGTCGTGATGTCATTGCTCTGAGGGAGGAAGACGACTGAAGTAAGCAAAAAGAGCAACAGCCAGCCTTCTCACATGACACTTCTCCTCGCACCCAAGATTCCTCAACGACATCCAGAAAGCGTAAACAGCAACCAACTCCGTCATGAGTTAAAAATAAGAGGCTAAAGCTGGGGTGATACGTACATACACATGGCCAAGATACATGAGTGGGTGCCAGGGAGGGACATTACGAATACCAAACAATAAACGCGTGTGCAGAAGGGGGAATATATAAACTTCAGCTTCCTGCCAACATCAACAAAACAAAAACCCGAGGGTAATCAGAAAAAGTATGACGAAAGTCAAAGAACAGACATCAACGTACGACTGTGCAGCGGGGGGGAATCAAAAACTTGAGGGGAATCAAGACGAGAAAAAATAAAGAGGCAAAAGCAAAGCAAAGAAAGCAAACACTGTTCATCCGCCCAAACATCCTTCCCCGGCAACAGCAAGCAGCAGCAGATGGAGAAAAGGGGGAAAACAAAAATGAGAAAATGCCACCTTTCTCCCCATCTCTCTCCATCCATGTGCCTCAGCTCCGCCGCCAACCACCACCACCACCGCCGCCACCGCCCCCAACCTAAAAGCAGTTCAAGCTCCCCTTCTTCTTCTTCTTGGAGATGGTGTTCATCCTCTCCTCCAGATGCGCCCTGGCAATCTCGGCGTCCCTCCTCTTCCGCCGCTCCTCCTCGACCTGCTGCAGGCTCCACCGGTTGTCCTGCTGCGGCTTGTCCCTGAGCTCCTTGAGCTCCGACTCGAGGTCGTTGGCGCGGCGCCGCCACGCGTCGCAGTCGGACCGGATCACGTTCTGCTGCCGCTCCAGGTCCGTCAGCGCCTCCTCCAGCGTCGCCGTCAGCTGCTTCTCCGCCTTGAGGTGCTTCTCGATCAGCCGGATGCGCGCCTCCTGGTCTTCTTGGATCTGTGCGATGCCTGCGGCCGAGGCGGCGATGTCTTTGCTTGGCGGGCGCGGGGTGGGTGAGACGGTGCCCGGGTTGGAGCCGCTTGGCAGCGGCGGGAGGGGGATGGCCGGCGGCGGGGAGGGGAGGGAGGCGACCGAGGAGCTCTTGCGGACTTGGTTGGTAAGGGAGTTGGATCGTTGAGGGCTCTCGGTTGAGAGGACGCCGTCGGAGCGCATGCTGTCGAGCTTGGACTGTTGGGTACGGANGTTAGTGGGTGAGGGGGGTATTTGTCTTGGTGGGTGCGAAAACTTACTTGGAGAGCGGCGTATTCCTCTCGGGTGGTGTCCAGCTCGGACTGCAGCCTGATCTTCGCGGCGTTGGCCTCCTCCAGCTGGACGTTGCGCTCCATCTGCAGCGTGGACAGGCGGTTGCTNGCCATCTGCACTTGGTCGTAGTTGTTCTGCAGCTGGTCCTCGAGCTCCTCGACGAGCCGAGAGTTCTTCTGGTTCTTGGACTCGAGCTCCACCACCTTCTTCTTGACCAGAGCGACTTGCTCCTGGATGGGATACGGGCTCTTTGCCTTGGCGCTTTCCGCCTCGAGAACCTCTGCCAGACTGGCCCTGACGGTCTCGAGGTCGCGCATGACCGTGTCGTTTATATTGGACAGGTCCACCACGTGGCGCTCGAGCTCCATCACCTTCTCCTGCTCCTGGGCCAGACCCTTCTGATCCAAGACGAGCGCATCGACACGCTCCGAGAGCTTCTCGACGCTGACGTCCAGGCCGAGCGCGAAGGCGACTTGCGTGGCAATCTTCATGAGCTCTTCACGCGACTCGGCCAGATCGCCCTCGAGCTGGTTGACGCGGCCGGCATGTTCCGACTGGAGGGCCGCCAGCTGCGACTCCAAGTCTTGCTTCGACGAGGCCAGCGTAGCTTCGGCGTGCTTGATGTCCCTGGAGTGCTTCGAGTGCAGCTCGTCCAGGCTTCCCTGGTGTGCCTTGAGGGTCTGCTCGTGGCCGCTAATCTGAGACTCCAGCTNAGCGACCAGTTCCNTGTGCGTCTCGAGCTCGCCCGAGGCCTCGTCGCGGTCGTGAGCGGCCATCTCGAGAAGCTTCTGCGTCGCAAAGTGTTGTTGCTCAACCTCGGTAACCTTGGACTGGTTGGTGTTGATGATGTTTTTGTACTCGTCCATCTCGCTCCTCAGGAAATCAACCAGTTTCTTGTGCTTGATCTCGACCTGCTGGAGCGCCTCCTCATCATCTGGCCTCTTGCGCTCGGCCTCGGCCAGTTGTTCAGAAACGGAGGCGAACTGGGCCTCGAGCTCCCCGATTGTCTTCCTCATCTCCTTCTCGGCGTCTTGCATGCCCTGCAGGGCGTTGCTGTGACGCTCTTCCCAGTTGGCGAGTTCGCTCTCGAGGTCCGAGATCTTGGCCTCCCGCAGCTCAATTTGAGCTGCGGACTCCTCCCAAGCTGCCTTGGCGGATGCCGAGGCCTCTTCCACCGCGAGATTAGCTTGTTTCAGGGACTCTTGCAGCTCAGCGGCCTCCTCGGCGGTTGTGGTGGGATCCTCTGCCGCGCGGATGGCTTGCTTCGTCGATTCGTGCAGCTCAGCAGCCGCCAAGGCGGATGCCGTGGCCTCTTCTGCTGCAAGCAGAGCCTCCTTAAGGGACTCTTGCAGCTCGGCCAAGTGCTCTTCTAGTTCCCTCTCGCGAGCGCTGTGAGCCTCCTGCATCCCCCTGACCCGAGTCTCGCTCTGTGCGAGCTGCTCCCGGAGGGTGGACACCATCGCCATATCCAGGGGGGACGCCGCCTTCAAGCTCGACCGTTCACGCGTCAGGCCTGAAATGATGGTCATCTTGGTCTCCATCTCCTTTCTGGCTGTCGCGACACCTGCCTCGAGTTCTTGGATCCGCTCAGACCGGGAGTGGAGCTCGTGCATGGCGGCGTTCAGGTTGAGTTCGAAGTTTTGCATCACGTCTGGCTGGTTCTCAAAGTTCTCGGCCGCGATGTTCCGTAGCGATGCAAACGACCGATGAGCGCGGTCGATGATCATGACGTTCTGGCTGGACTTGCGGCGAATCACCGGAGTGCTGCCCTTTGGCGACGTGCTCTCGCTGTTGGCAGCCTGGGCCTGGGCCTTGGCGACTTCCGTCTTGAGTTCTTCGACGACATCGAGGGTGTGTTGGTGGTGTTCCTCGAGCTGGGCGTAGCGCTCGGCCAGCTCCTTCTCCGCAAACTCCCTCTCGGCAGCGAGCAATTGCAGCCTCTCGACTTCCGAAGCAAGTACCTCGGCGTGAGTGGAACCGGTTGGCGAAGGGGCGTGGTCCTCGGTTCTGGGCACGGCGGTCTCGGCATCGGAGGTTTCCATGGTTGTAGCCGGCGAGTCCATGGCGGACGACAACTCGGATGAGAGCGACCTCGACGAGAGATGCGCGCCGTCCTTGGTCTCGTTGGTCCTAGAGTCGGATAGGAAGGAGTGTGGCCTGGTGAAGAGCGGCGACGCCACGGAAAGCATCGAGTCCCGCACGGGCCGGTGTGGATGGCGCGACTCATCTACCACGTCTTGCAGCTCTGCCAAGGCGCGGAGAGCTTCGTCATATTTAGCTTGGAGGAGGTCGAACTCGTTAATTGTCGACTCGTGTTCCACCCGTAGGCCGAGGAGCTCCTGCGTCACGTTCTCGAGCTTGTCGGCGACGAACTTGGACTGTGCAGGGCTGGCGGCGTAGTCGATCTCGTGGTTGTCTGCCAGGTGGGCGTGGGAAGAAGGTTTCGGAGTCGCGGCCTCCTCGATCGCCATCGGCTCGTCGGCGGGTTCCTCGGTCTCGTCCAGAAGGTCCTCCTCTCCGCTTTCCGGGATGGTCTCCTCCACCTGGCTGTGGCGGCTGACGTGACTTTGGCTCCGCGAGTGCTCGGCAATGCTCCGACTGGCCGTGCGCCGGTGGCCTGCGCCGTTGCTCATTCCGTTCTCGGCCTCGGCGGCGGGAGCATCCTGCTGAATGTTGTCGAGCTCGTACAGGAGGGAGTCGAGTTTTCCAAGGCTGCGCTGCCTCTCAACCACCTGCTCCAGCCTGTCGATCTCGCGCTGCATCAGCTCGGCGTCCTGGTCGGCCTCGGCGAGGCGCTCTTCGAGTGTCGAGATGTAGTCCTCGGCGGTCGCTTCGTTCTCGCGCACACGGGTGATTTCCTTTCGCAGCTCCATAATGATGGTGGCATTCTTTTCTTCGCCTGACGTGTGGCCGTCCAATTTGACCTCTAAATCGTGCAGGTAGTTTTCGGTGCTCGCCTCGCGGTCCATCAGCTTCTGCAGCCTCGATTGGAGCTGGTTGTTGATGGTCTCGGTGTAGGCGCACTTGGTCTCCTTTTCGAGGAGGGATCCCTCGGTGATGGCCAGGGTGGCCCTTGTACTCGCGATGGAGTGCTCCAGCGACTGAATCGTCTTCTCGTACTCGAGGACGACCTGCTCGACGGCCTGTGCAAAGCTGTTGGAGCGATTCAGGCGTTCGGTGGCGCTGTCGCCGGCGTTTCCGTCGTTGTACTGATTCTCGGCGATCTCGTTATCCCGGGCCTTTGCCATCTCGGCAATCAGCTTCGCGTGACGCTGGCCCAAGGCTTTGTAATTTTCCTCCGAGTCTAGCAGGCGGTTCTGGAGCTCAACTTCCCGCTCGTTCTGCCGCTCGGACCTCTCGCCAGGGGCCAGGGCTCGGCGCTCACCCCCGCCCCGTTCTGCACTTCGAATTTGCTCCCGCAGGAATGCCACCTCGGCCTTCAGGCGGTCGATAATGGCTTGTTTGTCGCCCTCCTCGATCTGCTGGATCCGCGGCTTGCTCTGGATCGCACGGGCCCTCTGCGCATATTGTACTGTGTTCAACGTCTCGCTGAGGTGGAATTCGGCCGGCGTCACGCAAGCGATCATGTACGTGATTGCGTTGCCGCCCAGCGAGTCCTGGAGCAGGCGGGTCAGTTTGGAGTCTCGGTACGACACATGGGACCCCGGCTGTCGCGATGACAGCTGCGAGATGACCTTGCCGAGGGCAGCAAGACCCCCGTTGATCGAGATGCCCTCCTTGGCCCGCTCGCCCTGGGCGCCGGTGTTTTTGAGGCGCTCGCTGCCGGCTAAATCGACAAAGTGCATCTTGCTGTCCGTCGTCACGAGCGTGTCGCCGCCCCCTGTCAGGCCCTCTAATGGCATGGAGAAGCGCTTCTCGGCGCCTTGCGCCGTCTGCGACTTGCTCTTTTTCTGGATGAGGTTCAAGCTGAAGACGGCGTGAGAGCGCGACGAGCGCGCATTGATGGCTGTCGCATCCGTCTGCCGGAGCACCGATCCCTGGTTTAGGAGGTTCAAGAGGTCCTCAACCGAGTTGATTTCCACCTGGCGCAGGCCGGTGAGGAGGATGTTGCCCTTGACGTCCTCACGGATGGTGACGGCGACTCGTTCGTTGACCGGGACGTTCTCCGGTAATAATAGGTCTCTGAGCTGCTCGTTGTAGATCTCGACGTATGTGGCGCGCAGAGACCAGTTCTTCTCTGCTGGCCGGGCCGGGGTGGCCGGCTGCATCGAGTACCGCGAGGGCGTACGAAGCTGAGACATGGAACTCCGGTTGGGGTTTCTCTCCTTGGGACCATCCAGCTGCTCGAACAGCGCGGTCGCGGCGCGTGGGACAACACCTGGTGGAGGCGGTTAGCAAGGCCTCCCAGCGGCGCCGCACCACTCAACTTACCCATGACATCGGGGTCTTCTTGCTCGGCAGGGCCCGATGTTCCCATCGTGTACGACTTGCCCGCGCCAGACTGGCCATAGGCAAGGACGGAGACATTGTATCCCTGGGTAAAGGCGTTGATGCACTCTTCGAGATAGTCCCATACGCCGGCCTGGTCAACGTCGGACCCAAACACGCGATCAAAGACGAACAGCTTGCGACCCTGGGGCGAATCGATCGAGAGGCTGGTCGGCGACTGCACGTGGACCATGGATCGCTGGAAGCGCTGAGGTATGAGCTCGAAACCCGGGTCAGTGGGCTCTAGGGGCGGGCGGACGCGAACGGCTACAAGACACGAGGTCAGAAGGCGACTGTCCGGGGATAGAGGGAAGTAGGTAGCTGAGCCGTGACACGATGCCCACTGCCAGATGCTGGTGGGGTGGCGTGACGGGGTCCGTCTCCCAGGATCCCGGAACATGTCATGTTGTGTATTCCGCTGTACTCACCGACTTTGACGGCGGTTTTTGTATCATCGTCCGACGCTCTGCTTCCTCCGCCCATCTTGCTCTGCACGCTCATGCGACTGTTGCTCCTCGGCGCCGGGCGGACCATGGCGCTCAACGGCCGCGCAGGCAGGGCGACGGGTGATGATGGAGGAGAGCTCGCCATGTCGGCGGCTGTGACGAGC